>Ga0181520_10002458_pt1 | contig 34297 bp, 26 predicted proteins | sample PEATcosm2014_Bin_29_FD_132451 | JGI IMG/M metagenome (GOLD analysis project Ga0181520, IMG submission 132451) | Peatland microbial communities from MTU Mesocosm Facility, Houghton, MI, USA - PEATcosm2014_Bin02_30_metaG | ecosystem: Environmental > Terrestrial > Soil > Wetlands > Peat | place...
CAGGGCCTCGATCGCCGAGACCCGCACGTCGCCCTCCATGTCCGCCAGCGCGGCCGTCAGTTGCCCCACCGCCGGCTTGGCCCCGGGACCGATCTGCCCCAGCGTGAGCGCCGTCGCGGAGCGCAACTCCCAATTGCGGTGGTGCAGACCCGCCAGCACCGCGGGCACAGCGGCCTTGGCCCTCGGACCGAGTTGCCCTAAGGTGTGCAGCGCCGTCCGCCGGACTTCCTGGTCGTCACTCTTCAGCAGTTCGCTCAGAACCGGCATCGAGCACTCGCCCAAGTCGCCCAACTTGCTCACGGCCATTCGATCATTGTCGCTCGCAACCAAGGCACGAATCGAAGGGATATCGTTGGCGTCCAACAGGTCCCAGGCCCGCTCGGCTATTTTCCGGACGGCGGGCGTACGGTCCCGCATCAGCAGGACAATCGCCCTGACCGTGGCCGGTGGGCAAGGGCTGGGCTTTTCGGCCGTATCAGCGGCTTGCAAGCGAAAAGGAATGTTGTCAGCAGTTGACTGCCCGTTACGCGCCGGAGTCGCTTGCTCGGCCACCAGACCGATCTCGTCCAATGTATGCATGATCGATAGACGGTTGGCAAGGTCCGCATCCTTCAGCAAGTCGATGACGGCAAACACAGCTTCGCGGGGAAGGGGGCCAATGTTTTCTAACGCCACAACCGCGGAAAGCCGCAACTGTAAGTTTCTATGCCTCAGCAGCTTGACAAGCACGGGCGTGGCCAACTTGACCTCCCCGCCTATTTCTTTCAATGCCTTTAAGGCGGCCCTCACCACGTTGTCGTTGCGGTCTGTCAACAATTCAGCCAGCGCGGGTGCCGCGACTTTTGCCCCGGCACCAATCTCTCCCAAGGCGAACGCCGCCGCCGCGCGGTTCTCCGCTGCCTTGTCGCCAAGCATCTTGATCAGTGCCGGCACGGCCGACTTGGCCTCCGGGCCGATCTGGCCCAAGGCAATCGCCGCCGTCTCGCCTTCCTCGTTGCCTAGGAGCTTGATCAGTGCCGACACCGCCGACTTGGCCTCCGGGCCAATCTCGCCCAAGGCCCTTGCCGCCGTCGCGCGGACGTGCCACTCCGGATCTGCCAGCCGTTTCACCAACTGCGGCACGCTCTCGGCCGCTTCTAGGTTGAGGGCGGGCATTGACTTGATCGCCTTGGTGCGAACGTGCCAGTCCAAATCATCGAGCTGTTTCGCCAGCGCAGGCACGGCCGATTTGGCATCCGCGCCGATCTGGCCCAAGGCGTGTGCCGCGGACTCGCAAACGGGCCACTCGGGATCATCAAGGAGTTTCGTGATCGCCGGCACGGCCGCCTTGGCCTCCGGGCCGATATCGCCCAATTCGTCGACCGCCACGCTACGAACCTGCCAGTCGGGATCTGCGAGCATTTTTGTGAATACCGGCACGGTCTTTTTGGCGTCCGACTCGATTGCGCCCAACGCATTGACCGCCGCACAGCGAACGTGCCATTTCGAATCCGTCAACAGCTTGGCAATCGCCGGCAGGGCCGTCTTGGCCTTCGGGCCGATTTTCCCCAGGGCCTCGGCCGCCGACTCGCGAACGTGCCACTCCGGATCTGCGAGCCGTTTCACCCACAGCGGCACGCTCTCTACCGGTTCCAAGTTCAGGGCCATCAGCGACTTGGTCGCCTTCGTGCGAACGTGCCAGTCCAAATCATCGAGCTGTTTCGCCAGCGCCGGCACGGTCGATCTGTCCTCCGGGCCGATCTTGTCCAATGCCCTTGCCGCCGATGCGCGAACGTGCCAGTCCGGATCGTCGAGCAGCTTGGCGATAGCGAACACGGCCGTCTTGGCCTCCGGCCCGAATCGCCCCAACGCCTGCGCGGCCGAGCTGCGGACGTCGGCCACGCGATCGTCGAGCAGTTTCACCAACAGCGGCACCGCCGTGTCCGCATCGGGCGCCAGGTTGCGGATGGCATCCGCGGCGGTCGCACGCACTTTGGGATCGGGATCCTTGGCCTTTGCGATCCACTTGTCGAGGGAATCGCCCGCCCAGGGCGGCGCCTCCTGTACTTGGGCATGTGAATTCAGGCACGGCAGTAGAATCGCCACGCTGACGGCCAATGCGAGAAACGTCGCTTTCATCGGCTTGGTCTCCAAGAGTGACAAGGGACGGGAGACGCACTTCCCTCATGGTAGCCGATGCCGTGGGGGGAAGCAAGTACGTCCTTTCTGCCGGAAAGGGCTGAGAGCCTCTTCCGAAAGGCCGGGGACCGGTGTTGGAGTCCCGGCTTTAGCCGGCTAAGGCCGGGACTCCAACACCTTTTGGATCGGACTCCAAATGTGCGCAGCCCCGGGGATAGCTCCGAAGTTCCCCCGCAGTTCGCATCACAATAGTCTCTCTCGGCAAGAGAGACCTACTTGATTCTCCGTCGGGTCGTTGACAGCGGCCGGTTCGGCGAGGAAGATGATTGCCTGATCCACTGCTCCAAGCAAGAGTACAACCGCCATGATCGACGACTGGTTCTCAGCCATCGAACTGCCGCTCACCTGGAAGCAGTTCTGGCAGTTGCCGCAGAACCCGGCCTACAAGTACGAATACTCCGACGGCCATGCCTTACTTTCCCCGCGGCCCAAGAGTGGCCGTGCGCTGCTCGATTTACAGGCATTCACCCGCCCATTTGCCGACGCGGCCAGGGACGAGGAAGTTGTCGTCCGGCCTCTGCAAGAGGCAGACTGGACGGAGTTGCCGGAATTGTTCGCGGCGGCGTTTCATCGCGTACAGCCCTTTGCCAGCCTGACGGAGGACACGCGTTTGAAGGCGGCGGAAAACTGTCTGGGTGAAACGCGGGCGGGCGCCGAAGGCCCGCTGGTGGGCGAGGCCTGCCTGGTTGCCGTGTGCGATGACGAACTGGCCGGGGCCAGCCTGGTAACCCTTCCACCCCGCTTTGCGATTTCAAACGCGGTGGGCCTGCCGCACCTGACGTGGATCTTTGTCGGTCCCTTTCTTGCCCGCCGCGGGATCGGCACGGCCCTGCTGGACGCCGCCGTGGCGGCCCTCTTGCGGCTGGGATACGCCAGTTTGGCCAGCACGTTCCTGATCGGCAACGAATCGAGCATGCTCTGGCACTGGCAGGCCGGCTTCAAGTTGCCGGAGCAACCCTGGTCGCTGCGGGCGATCCGCAGAGACGCAGGGGCATAAGGGCGTCTTGGCATGAAAACGTTTCGCGAAGACTCGGCCTACGGAGTCGGCCCTTCGGTTCTTGCCCGGGCTGCTTGCGGGAATGACGTGACTGGAACGACAGAGATGGATGAAACGCGATGAGCAACCAAGAAACGAAATAGGACGGATCCTCGATCCGTCCTATGCCTGCGTTTTCAATGATAGACTATCTTCGCTAGGAGTGCCTAGGCCGCCAGGGAACGACGCCGGATACAGTAGCCCATCAAACCCAAAGCCGCAGCACCCAGCAACACCAACGAACTCGGCTCGGGCACCGCCCCCGCTATCGTGATTGTGCCGAGCAAAACGTCGCCTTCAGTATTCACTACGGCACCGGTATTGGCAAACGGGAAAACATCGCCCTGATTATCTTCATAGTCGCTAAAGCCGCCATTGTTTTCCTCACCATTGGTGGCCCCAAGCGCCCAAACGTCAAACTCCGAGCCAGCCGAAGGCGTGACCGACCCCGCCCCGATGGTCACGTTCAACAGGTTCACCGGCGAGGTACCTACCGAAAAGTTGCTACTGGTATTACTCGAATTGCCAGCCTGAATCCCAAATCCAGCGCCAACATCAAACGTGGCTCCGAAATTCGGGAGGGACCCGAAATCAGCAGCAGCATTACTTGCCGGGTTCGCATAACTGCTGACGGCCAGCTTGCCGCTGCCCGAAACCAGCGTGAAACCCAACCCCAAATCGTAACCGCTGAAAACCTCATTGGCGGAAGCCGCCTGATTCTCAATCTGGATATTCTCCGAAATACCGCCGGGAGTGGTAGTGGGGTTCCAGGTTACATTGCCAAACGACGCTAAATTGATGTTATCGGCTTGGGCCACCGCAGCCATGGCGACTACCGCCAGCACCCATAACCCCCTCACGATACTTTTCCTGATCATTCGCAGTCTCCTCAAGCAGAAAAAACCTCGGTATTCGCTTACCCAACAAACGCCCCCCGAACCCGCCACAATGACTCTGTTACGCTTCGCAGCCCTGGCCAAAAATCACACCAAACACCAGAACCGGCGATACCAGAAAACACTGCCTCGCTGATTGGGTCTACGCTTGGAGCTGCAAACGAAGTTGCAGCTTGCAATCCGGCAGAGATACCCGCACGTTTAGGCATCTTCACCGATCACAAGATTCATCGTAACATCGCTTGAAAAAATTTGCAAGGATTTTGTAGCGAAGAAATCGGTTATTCCAAGTTTTCGGATTGTAGGCCCACAAAATCAATAGACTTAAATAATCCCCTAGTGTTATTCCGCCTGCATACAGGCAGAAATGGGCCGTTGGAGTCCCGGCTTTAGCCGGAATCCTCCCGGAACAGCCGCCGACCATGAGTACATGGTGCCCGGGCGGGACTCCAACGGCTCATTTCCTCCCGCGCAAACTATAGCACGATTTGTCGCATACTTCAGTGTTTATTATCCTCGTTTCCAGGCCACGACTTCCGCAATCGTCTCGTCCAGCCCGCGGTAGGGCCAGACGCCGATCGTTTCTCCCAAGCGAGTAAGATCGGGCACGCGGCGGCGACAGTCTTCGAAATCGTGACCGTAGGCCACCGCGTAGGTGATGAACTCGATTGCCAAGGCCGGATCGACGGCGCGGATCACGCGCTGGGCCAACTCCAAGATGCTCACCGGCACGTTGCTGCCGATGTTGAACACGCGGCCCACGGCGAGGGGACTTTCCATCAAGGCGAGCACGGCCCGAACGATGTCGGCGACGTGGGCGAAACAGCGCTCCTGCCGGCCATCGTCGTGGACCACCAGCGGCCCGCCGGCCAGGGCGGCGTCGACCAGCCGCGGCAGCACCATGCCATAAGCGCCGGTTTGTCGGGGACCGACGACGTTGAAGAAACGGCCCACAACCGCCGGCAGTTGCCGTTGACGCCAATAGGCCAGGGCCAGGAACTCGTCGATGGCCTTCGACGCGCCGTAAGACCACCGCGGACGCGCGGTGGAACCGAGCACCATGTCGTCGTCTTCGCACCACACCGGCTTGGGGTTCTTGCCGTAGACCTCGCTGGAACTGGCTACGAACAGGCGGACAGTCCGCCCGGCGGCCTGCAAGCGGGCGAGTTCCTGCAGCAAGAGTTCCACGGGGTAGACGTTTGTCTCGATCGTGTGGATGGGGCTTTCGGCGATTAATTGCACACCCACGGCCGCGGCCAGGTGATAGACCTCGTCGACGCCGTCGAGCATGCGGCGCATGAGGTCGCGATCCGCCACGCTGCCGCGGATATAATGCAACTGCGGGCTGTCGATCACCGCCGCCAGATTGGCGCGCGTGCCGGTCGACTCGTTGTCGATGACCGCAACGCGGTCGCCGCGCGCGAGCAGGGCCTCGACCAGATGGCTGCCGATAAAACCTGCGCCGCCGGTGACGAGACAATTTTTCATGGGGGGTGTACTTTGTGCGGATAGAAACGGCACGTTGGAGTCCCGGCTTTAGCCGGCTTTTGTGCCGAATTACCGGCTGAAGCCGGGACTCCAACGAGTTATTTCTACCCATGCAGAGTGTAGCGAGGGGAGGGTTTCGATTTCAAATTGCAAATTCGGATTTCAAATTGTATGGTTCAATCCGCGACTTTTCGGGCTTGGAGCGAGGCGACGACGGCCAGCCCCAGCAGCCCGGCAATCACGGCCAGCGATGCCCATGCCGGAATCAGTTCCGTACCGGCCTCGTGTGGCAGCCAGCTTTCGCCGATCATCTTCAGTCCCACAAACGCCAGCACTGCGGCCAGCCCATAGTGCAAATAGCGAAACCGACCCATCAGGCCGGCCAGGAGGAAATAAAGGGCGCGCAACCCCAGAATCGCGAAAATATTGGAGGTGAAGATTAGGAACGGATCGCGCGTGACGCCGAAAATGGCCGGCACGCTGTCCACGGCGAAAAGCACGTCGGTGCCTTCTACGACCAGCAGGACCAGCAGCGGCGGCGCAATCCGCAGCCGCCCCGCTTGCCGCACCAGAAAGCGGCCACCGTAGTCGACCGCGGCTGACGATGCGTCCCCCGCCCTGGCTGTTCCAATCGGTTCGGCCAACGGCAGCCAGCGACGGGCGAAACGGAAGACGAAATTCCGTTGCGGATCGATCCGATCGGTCGAGTGCCGTGCCAGTTGATAGCTCGTGTAGATCAGGAAAAGGCCGAACATCGGCAGGACGACTTGAAAGCGGGAAACCAGCGCCGCCCCAGCCAGGATGAATGCCAGCCGCATCAGGATCGCGCCCAGGATTCCCCAGACAAGAATGCGATACTGATGGACCTTGGGTACCTGGAAGAAGCGGAAAATGACGGCAAAGACAAAGACGTTATCCATCGACAGCGACCATTCCAACAGATAGCCGGTTGCGAATTGCAGCCCGGCCCTGCCGCCAAGTTGCCACCAAATGACAGCGTTGAAGAGCAGGGCCAAGAGGCACCAAAAAGCTACCGCCGCCGCCGATTCCAGCGTGGAAGGATCACGCGTGCGCCGATAGATCGTAAAGAGGTCGATGGCGATCAGAACTAGTACCAGCAGGATAAAACCGGCCCACCACCAGAGGTTGACAAATGAAGTCTCCGCCTCGGCCACGGCAAACAGTGTCCAACCGGGGGCGACGGGGATTCCATGGAGGGAAGCGAACGTCATCAGTAGTACTGGTTTCTCGGATGCGTCGTTAAGGACCGTGCCATTGCAATGCAAGGCGGACTAAAGTCCACCCCACGGGGTGAGTCGGAAATTGGCGTGAATACCCAATATAGGCGATTTTTTGCAGCAAGACAACTCGACATTGCCCTTCGCCGCTGTTCGGCCCCGCACGAAACGGCCGTCATCGGCAACGTCATATTGTTGGCGTTCGGCCATGAGTATGAGATAATAGGGGAATCGGCAAGTTGTCCCTTCTTCGGTTCGGCCAGCCATCGAATATATAGCGACTGAGCGAGACTTTGAGTTGGGGGGACTGCGAGCGCCTGGGGACTGTCCGCTTGGGCCGATTGTGGTATGATACAGGAAACGGATAATGAATCAGACAAGGGGAACGTGGATGAAGGCTCTGACGAGAGTTGGTTGGGCCGGTGCGTGGAGTGCGTTGTTTTTCTTCTGTGCCCCGCTTTTCGCCCAAGAGAACGAGGCGGCCACCCGTCAATATAATGTGGCCGTTCGCCTTCAGAATCAAGAGGCGTACGATCTGGCGAGCAACGCTTGGGGCAGCTTTATCCAGGCCTATCCCGCCGACGCGCGAGTTACTCAAGCCCGCCACTACCAGGGCGTTTGCCAGTACTTTACCGCCGCTGCGCTGGATGCGAAGCAAGCCGACGCCGCGCTGAAATCACTCGACGCGGCCCAGCAGAATTTCGACGCGGTCGTCAAGGCGGCGCCCCGGTTCGAGCATCTGGAAGATACCTATCTTTATCTGGGGCTTTGCCAGTTCAAGCGTGCGGAGATCGAGCCTGCCGAGCAGGCGGCCAAAGACTATGCGGCTGCCGCCGTTACGTTCGATGCGCTCGTGCGCAGCTATCCGCAGAGCAAGAACTTGGCGCAAGTGCTCTACACGCGGGGCGACTGTGCCTATCATGCCGGCCAGAAAGCCGAGGCGGTGCGGTTCTACGGCCAGGCCCTGACCAAAACGCCGGACGAGAAGCTCGAGCCGGCGATCATGTATGCCCTGGGAGTTGCCCAGGAAGAAACCAAGCAATGGGAAGCGGCGGGCAAGACCTACGACGACTACTTGAAGAAGTACATCGCTCATCATTATGCGAGCGAAGTCATCTTTCGGCGGGGCGAGACGCTCTTCCACGTCCACCAGTATCAAGCGGCTGCCGAGTGGTTTGCCGCTGCAGCCGCCCGGCCCGGATTTGGATCGGCCGACTATTCCACTATGCGGCAGGCGGTGGCCCTGGCCCAGCTTGGCAAGAGTGGCGAGGCGGGCGACACACTGGCTGGGATCTTTGTGAAGTTCCCTCGTTCCACGCGTTTTCCCGACGTGCTGAAGGCAGGCCATGCCTTGGCGCGGGGCCTGCTTCGCGACAACAAGCCCGCTGAGGCCCTGGCCTTGGTCGAGAAACTCATCCCCCGCGCCGAAGGACAGGAAGGGGCGGCGGGCCTGGCGATGGACCGCGCCGAGGCCGCAGCCGCCATCCCTGCGCGGCGGAACGAGGTGCTCGCGCTGTATATCGGGATTGTCAATAAGTTCCCCAAGGACCCGGCTGCTCCGCAGGCCCTGTACTGGGCCTGCTACTGGGCCATGAATCAGGGCAATTTCGCCGCCGCACTGCAATACACCGATTCCTTCCTGGCCTCCTATCCTGACCACGAATGGGTCCCCGATGTGCGTTACGTGTCGGCCGAGAGCCGGCTGCAACTGGGCAAGTACGACGAAGCGGAAAAGCTTTATGCCGAGCTGTTGAAAAAGTATCCGCAACACGCCGATGCCGAAAGCTGGAAGGTCCGCCAGGGCACCGCGCTCAACCTGCAAAAGAAGTATGCCGAGGTTGTCGCACTTTTGCAACCGCTGGTCGGCCAGCTCAAGAGCGCCGATGCCCGGGCCGAGGCCCAGTTTCTTATCGGCAGCAGCCTGATCGAGCAGAAGCAGTTTGCCGTGGCCGTACAGCCCTTGGAGGCCGCGCTAGTTGCGTCGCCCCACTGGCGCCAGGCCGACGAAACGCTGTTGAAGCTGGCGCAGCTCTATAACCGCTTACAGAACCGGGCCAAGGCCGATACAACCTTGAAGAAGCTGGTCGCCGAGTTCCCCGAGAGCAAGGTCCTGGATTGGGCGCACTTCCTCTTGGGTAGCTATGCCACAGCAGCGAACGATCCCAAGACGGCCGCGATCGAATACCGTCTGGTGGTGGAAAAATGCCCCGCCAGTTCCCGCGTGCCGTATGCCTTGCACGGACTGGGCTGGGCCCTGTTCGATCAAAAGGAGTTTCCCGCGGCGGAAGAGGCGTTCAACACGCTCGTTGAGAAATATCCCGATCTGAGGTCGAAACTCCGCAGTCTTTATGCGCGTGCCGTGGCGCGTCAAGAATTGGGCAAGTATGGCGATGCCGCGGCCGATTTGCAGGTGTTTCTTGGCAGCGAGGGGATTGAACTGAGCGAAAAGTCCGACGCGCGTTATGTATTGGGGCTCTGCCAGACCAGGTTGAAGAAATATGCAGAAGCGGCCACGACTTTCCGCGCGCTGGTCAAAGACGATCCCAAGTATGGCACTGCCGACAAGGTCTATTACGAACTGGCTTGGGCGCTAAAGTCCGCCGGCCAGGAAAAAGAGTCGGTTGAGGCCTTCGCCGATTTGGTCAAAGAGCGTCCCGATAGTTCCTTCGTGGGCGAGGCTCAGTTCTCCGTGGGCGAAGCGGCCTACAAGGACGGCAAGTTCCAGGCGGCTGCCACGGCCTATGCCGCGGCGTTGGAGAAGGCCGGCAAGAGCGACCTGGGCGAGAAGGCGTCCCATAAGCTCGGTTGGGCCTATTTTCGCCTGGATAACGCGGCCGAGGCCCAGCAGGCATTCCGCTATCAACGCGCCACCTGGCCCCGCGGGCCCCTAGCCGCCGACGCCGCATTCATGGAGGCCGAATGCCTCTTCAAGCAGAAGAAGTACGGCGAGGCCCTGACGGCCTACGGGCAAGTGAAAGACGCGTCGTCGAAGGATTTCCAGGTCCTCACGCTGTTGCACAGTGCCCAGGCAATGGACACTCAGGCTCTGGCCATGTTGCGCCCGGACCAAGAGAATCAGCGCAAGGAAACCTGGCAAAAGTCCGTCGCGCTGCTCGATCGCCTGATCAAGGAGAACGCTGAGACGGCGTACTTGCCCGATGCTTGGTCCGAGCGGGGTTGGGCTTTGCAGAATTTGGGCCGCTTCGAAGAGGCCATGAGCGAATACCAGCAGGTGTTGGCCAAGAACAATGGCGAACAGGCCGCCCGCTCACAATTCTTGATCGGCGAGATTCAATTCCAGCAGAAGAATTATCCCAAGGCCATCGAGAGTTTCTACACGGTCCTCTCCAACTATTCCTACCCGCAGTGGCAGGCCGACGCGGCCTTCGAAGCGGCCAAGTGCTTTGAAGTCCTGAATAAGAAGTCGCAAGCCATCAGACAATACAAAGAGTTGATCGAGAAGTTTCCCCAGAGCGATAAGGTAACCGCGGCCAAATCGCGGATTGAAGTACTGCAGAGAGATTGACCCCCCGATTTTCCCACCCATTGACCGCCAGACTAAGCAAGTAGGTCCTTTCTGCCGGAAAGGACTAATGTGTGCTGCCGCAGGGGAAGCTCCAGAGTTTCCCAGCGGCGCGGAGCACATTAGTCTCTCTCGGCAAGAGAGACCTACTTGATCGGCTGGCTGGCGGTTAAGGAATAACTCTTACCAAAGACACACTTCGCGGCTCAACCGTCGCGGCTTGATTCGTGAACCGTAGCGCCCGCGTCGATTCGGCGCAGAAGGACATCCGCATGTCGAATAGCAATCTTTTAATCCGTTGGACCTTTGCCGGCCGTTGGATCGCCACGGTCGGTATTGGCATTGTCGCGGCCCTGGGCTATGCCCTCTTCCGGCCAGCCCTGGCCCAGGACCACGGGCCGCAGTTGCCCACGAAGCCCGCAGCTGCACCGGCCGCCGGGGCCGAAAAGAACTCTGCTGCCGCGCCTGCCAAGGCCAATGGCAGCGGCCGACGGACCCCGGAGGAAATCGCGGCCCAGACTGCCGCCGACATTGGCGGCAACGGCACGGAAAAGAAGGACACGCAGCCCGTCAAAGAGGCCGACACCGTCTCGATCCTCCGCGACATCAAATGGCTCAGCCCGCACATGTGGGCCTTCTATGCCATCTGGTTCGTGTCCATCATCGCCGTCTCGTTTGCCGTGGAACGCTTCCTGGGACTGCGGCGGAACAAGATCCTGCCCTACGATCTGGCCGCCGGCCTGCGTGCCCTGGCGAGCCGCAAGGGGGAACTCGATCTCCGCCATGCCCTGCGGCTTTGCCGGCAATATCCGTCCTCGATGGCGGTAGTGGTGCGGGCCATGTTGGCCAAAGTCGGCCGTCCGCTTCCCGAGGTCGAGAAGGCCATGACCGAGGCCTGCGAGCACGAAGCCACCCGGCTGTACACCAATGTCCGCGTACAGACCCTGACCTTCAACGTGGCCCCCATGTTGGGGCTGGCCGGCACCGTACACGGCATGATCCTTTGCTTCTATACGACGGCCCACATGCCGGTGGGCGAAAACAAGATGGACGCCTTGGCCACCGGCATCTACGCGGCGTTGATCTGCACACTGGCCGGCCTGATCGTGGCCATTCCGGCCGGTATCCTGGCCCACTACTTCGAAGGTCGGATCCTCAAGATGTTTCAGCAGGTCGAGGAAATTGCCCGCTTGCTCGTGCCGCACTTGGAGCGTTTCGAAGGGCGTTCGCGCCAGCCCGCCACCAACGACAAACCGTCGCAGTCGCATCCGGCGACAATCATCGAGATGTCTCGCGATGACGACGAGGACGATCTGGACGATGATGACCCTCTGCCTATCTCGAAGCCGAAGAAGCTGGAAGGTAGACCCTAAGAGCGGAAGCACGAAATCCGAATTTCGAAATCCGAAACAAATTCAAAACTCAAATAGGAGAATTCAAAACTTGGATTTCGAACTTACGCCCCCGTTTGGCCGTTATGCGAATCGAGTGAGGAGCCTCCAGTTATGGCCGTGAAGATCAAAAAAGGCAGTGAGATGATGCAGATCCCCGTGGTGCCGCTGGTCGACACGGTGTTCAATCTGCTGATCTTCTTTCTCGTGGCCACCAAGGTGGCCGAGGCCGAAAAAGAATTGCCTATCCAGGCGCCGTATGCCGGCGAGGCCCAGGCCATCACCGTGCGGCCGGCGGAGATGATCATCAACATCGATCAGAAGGGCCGCCTTTTTATCGGCGACTTGCCGCGCACGTTGCACGAGTTGGACGATGCCTTGCACAGTTCCTGGGAGAGAAGCCACGGACGTACACCGGTCACCTTGCGCGCCGACGAACGCTGCCCTTGGCGGTATGTCGTCCAGGTCATCGATTGTTGCAAGAAGAACAAGGTGCGCGATTATCACGTGACCACCAAGAGCGTAGCGGGAGAAGGCAAGACATAGGGTGAGGAACACAGACACGTAGCGTGGACTTTAGTCCACGGCATCAACAGGTGGGCTAAAGCCCACCCTACGAAGGTCGGAGGCGGGCTAAAGCCCACCCTACGAAGGAGGCGTCGAACATGGCAGACAGAACATCTTCCTGGGAATCAGGCGTCCGGTCCCAGTCGGCCGGTATCGACGAACAACTCTGGCCGATCGTCTGCGCGACGATAGTCCTGGTAGGAATCCTGGGCGTGATCGTCATCGTAAACAGCGATTTCGACGAGGACCGGCTGATTCTGAACGGTTACACGCAGCTTGCCGGCTTGGCGGCTGCGGCGGCACTGCTGATTTTCGTCGCCTCGCGGCTCAAGGGAGCGGCCCGTCGTACCGCCGAACTGGCCATCCTGCTCAGCCTGGCCTGGCACGCCACTTTGGGAGTGGGCGCTTTTTACCTGTTCAGCAACTCGGTGGGCGGCGCAAACCAGTTGGGCGATCCCCGCAGCAACTCGGCGGAAGGCGATGACTCGCCCGTGCCCGACTACCATTGGGCCCAGGATGACGAGCAGCCAGCCGAACAGGCCTTCGAAAAGGTGGTGGAAACGCCCATCCGCGAACAGTCCGCACCGGCCGCAGTGTTGCAGCCGCGCAACATGGACCGTCCCGCGGCGGCGGCCGAGATCCCTCACGCAGCGAATGCCGAGATCTCGCCGCTGGGCGTGGGCGAGACGCCCGAAACCAGCGGGCCGCTGGACATCCGCCACCCGGTAGCCGCGAAGGTCGAAGAGGCCAAGCCGCTCGAAGCCCTGGCGATGGCCCGGCAGATGGGCGACCCAATGCCGCTTCCGAAGACGGAGGCGCCGGCCCCCGCCGCTTTGCCCGCGGCCCCGGCAGAAACACCGAAGACCCCCGAGCCTACGCCGGTTCAAGCTGAAAAGGCCGACAAGGTCGATTGGACCAAAGTGGCCAAGCTGGCGGCCACGCCGAACAACGGACCGCTCCCGCCGCCGCACAAGCTGACCCGGGTCGAGGTCCAACCGGGCGATCCGCTGCCTTCAGCCAGCATCGTCGCCCGGCTTCCCTCGCAGACCCCGCAGAATTCCAAGACTCCGTCGGGCCAGGAAGCGGCCAGCGAGATTACGCAACCAAGCAAGACGATCGAGCGTTCCAAGGGCGATGGTGTGCCACAGCCATCGGCTGTTATTGCGGATGCCGGGGCGCTGGCCCAAGCTCCCAACGCCGGCGGCGGCCAACCGGCCAGCCGGCTGGAATCCGTCGTCACTGCCCCGGTACAGAAGTCGGATATGTCGCATGCCCCGCTCGGTCCCACGATCTCTTCCAGCGGCGTCCAAGACTCCAGCAACGGTTCCTCGCTTTTCCCTTCGCGCCGCGGCGCGATCTACGGTGGCGGCAAGGCCCTGCCGTCGGTGGCGGGCGACTCGACCGACGAAGCGGGGGAAGTTCGCGCCGGATCTCCTGACTCGAACCTTCTCCGCGGTTTGGCTCAGCCTTCCGCGGCGGCGCGGCGGGCAATCGCCTCGCAGTTGGAAGACGGCGGTTCCAGCCTCATTGCCGGCCAGGGAGGCGGATTGCCGCGGACCCAATCGGAGCTGATCGCACATCTTCCCGCAGCCGCGAAAATCGCCGAGAGCGCGGCGTTCTCGGGCGGCGGCGGAACATCGTCCCATCCCGGCGGAATAGCCAGTTCGCTGGATGTCGGCCAGCGGATCGCCCTGCAGCATACGGCGGGCAGCGGTGTTCCGCGCGGCAATTCGCGCAACTCCGGCGGCGCCGCGTGGGGTGAAGGGGATTCGCTGCCCGGCAACGATGTGATCGCTCGCGGTGGCGTGGTGGGGACCTTGGGCGGTGGAGTTCACGGACCGCATGACCGTGAAGGAACTGTAGGCGGCACCGATGCCGGCAGCGGCGCTATTCCGCGTGCCCGCTCGGAGGCTGTCGATTTGCGTCCCGGGGCCATTGCGGTGGGGCCCGTTGCCGGTACGGCGGACGCGACCCACGGGCCTGTTGCCGGCGGCAACGCGCAGGGTTCCGGCGGCGCGGTGGTTGGTTCCGCGGCAGTTGGCCCCAACGAGCGGCTGGGCGGCATCGGGCGGCGGGAGAGTGTCGGCCAAGGCTTCGGTACCCATCCTTCCGTCCAGGTCGATCCGTCGGAAATCGCCTCGATCGGCGTCACCTCGCCCCAGCCCACGGGCGTTGGCGGCCGCGGTGGCCGCGGCGACGGGCAGTTGGATCAATTCCTGTCGGGCGGCGGATCGGGTCCGGGCGGCATCGGCCGCGGCAACAGCCCGGTCGTCGTCAGCGGACAGGTCCACGAACCCATGGCGTCTTTCCGCCGCGGCGCGCGTGGCGGCCTGACCATCGGCGATCCGTCGGCCGGACAACTGACCGAGCCGGCCATCGAGAACGGATTGGAGTACTTCGCCCATACGCAGTTCGGCGATGGGCACTGGAGCCTGCACGCTCTGCCCGAGGGTGTCGCGGCGGATGCGGGCACGCTGGGGTCGCTGCACGCGGACACGGCCGCCACGGGCATGGCGCTCTTGGCCTATCTCGGCGCCGGTTATACGCACGAGGACGACAAGTATCGCGATGTCGTTCGCCGCGGCGTGGAGTGGCTCGTGAAGCATCAGCAGGCCGACGGCAACCTTTCCTATCAGGGGTCCGAGCCTACACACTACTACAGCCAGGGCATCGCCACGATGGCCCTCTGCGAGGCCTACGGCATGACCCAGGACCGCGAACTCCGCGAGCCGGCCCAGAAAGCAGTCGATTTTATTCTCAAGTCGCAGGACCCCGATCGCGGCGGTTGGCGCTACAGGCCGCGGGACGGCAGCGACACCTCGGTCACTGGCTGGCAGCTCATGGCCTTAAAGAGCGCCCAGATGGCCGGCTTGGAAGTCTCTGAAGAGGCCCTGCGCAAGATCGGTCATTGGCTGGATTTTGCCCAGGTGCCCGACCGCGGCACATACGTCTACAACCCCTTGAATACCGACAATGAGAATCCGCAAGGCCGCGCGCCGAATCCCACCATGACCGCCCAGGCCATGATCATGCGAATGTATCTCAGCCAGGATCGCGACAGGGCCTCGTTGACTAAGGGCGCCGACTATCTGCTCGGGCACCTGCCCGACGTGGGAACGCGGGAGATTCCGCAGCGCGACTGCTATTATTGGTACTACGCCACGCAGGCCATGTATCACATGCAGGGCGATTACTGGAAGACTTGGCAGGCCCGCATCACGCCGCTGCTGCGTGCCGGGCAGATCGAGCGCGGCCCTTTGAAGGGGAGTTGGAGTCCCGCCGAGCCTGTCCCCGACCGCTGGAGCGCACATGGCGGCCGCCATTATGTGACCAGCTTGCACGTCTTAACCTTGGAATTTCCGTATTGGCATCTGCCGCTATTCCGCGAATTGCGGAAGGAGTAGGGCCGTTGGGGTGCGGAAATTCATTGTTGCGTTAATCCTACCGCGAAGCGGCCTTTTTTTCCACATTGCGGTCAACTCGGGGAAATGCGTAAAATGCCTATGGCGTCAGTAGCCGTGCATGAGGGTGCGCCATGGGCCGCCGGCCGGCCAAGTGAGGATCGATAATGCAGAAATATGCGGCAATAGGCCCCATCGCCTTCCACCTCCCCGAAACGGTGGAAGACAATGATCTGCTCCAGTCGCTCTTTCCCAAGTGGGACATGGAGTTGATCTACAGAAAGACGGGCATTCGAGCTAGGCACGTTGCCGCTCCAGGCGAAACCGCCGCGGATCTGGCCGTCGTGGCTGCGGAGAAGCTCTTCCAACAGCATGCCGTCGACCGCAAGTCGATCGATTTTCTCCTGCTTTGCACGCAATCGCCCGACTACCCCTTGCCCACCACGGCCTGTTTGCTGCAGGAACGGCTGAAACTGCCGACGTCGATCGGTGCCCTGGATTTCAATCTCGGTTGTTCGGGTTTTCTCTACGGGCTTTCCTTGGCCGACGGCCTGATTCGCAGCGGCGCCGCGCGGCGGGTCCTGCTGCTCACCGCCGAGACCTATTCGAAATACATCCATCCGACCGATCGTTCCTTGCGGACGATCTTCGGCGACGGCGCGGCGGCCACGCTGATTGAAGCTGCCGACGAGCCTTCGCTGGGCGGGTTTGTCTTCGGCACCGACGGCCGCGGCGCCGACACGCTCATGGTTGCCGAGGGCGGCGCGCGTCCCGCGGCCGACGCCCTGCAACCCCGCAAGCGCAAGCGCTGGCCCAGCGCCCTGGTGATGGACGGCCCGGAGATTGTCAAGTTCACGCTGGACGTGGTGCCGGCGATGATCGACTGCGTGCTCGACCGGTCGCGGTGGACTCGCGGCGACGTGGAGCTGTATCTCATGCACCAGGCCACGCGCTTCATGCTCGATCATCTTCGCGAACGGCTGAATCTGGCGGAGGAACAGGTCCCCTTGGCCATGCAGGAATACGGCAACACGGTCTCATCGACCCTGCCGCTATTGATTCACGATCTGCGGACCGCCAGCCGTTTGCAGCCCGGCACACAAACCCTCTTGATCGGGTTTGGCGTAGGGCTTTCCTGGGCCGGTTGCAGTTGGACCGAGACCTGGCAGCCGCTGAGCGACTGCGCAGCCATCGGCCAACACGGCCATCTCCAGCAGCCTGCGGGCGGCGACGGCAAAGGTCACCTGGAGGTCAAGCCCAACGGCAAACATCAGGCGGACACGGTCAAAGCCGTTGAAGGCTGATAAAGAACGCTAGGGCGTCCAGATCGTCCGCGTCGTTCACGGTGCGCGCGATTTGCGCCGGCTGATCTAGCCCAGCTTGACGCAAGTCGCCCTCCCCTTCTTCTCTATCTTCCCCGTCTTCCTAATTCCCCCTTGACCCGTCTCCCTTTTCCGAGGTATCTTTCCGCGATTTTCTCCACCACTGTTTCATAACCGCCGCAGTTCCAATTCATACGGCAACGAGTCGACGTGGAATCCATCGCCAGTACAACGACGCGCTTCGCCCGACCGCTTTCCCGTCTGGGAATCCGCGCGTGGCGTTGCCGTGGTCTGTGGTTGGCATTCATCTTCTGTCTGGCGGCCGCGGCGCTCTCCGGCTGCGCATCGCCACAATGGGTCACTTTGCGCAGCGTGCCCCGCAATCCGTTGGGCGATGAGTTGCAACTGACCTCGCGCAGCGGGCCGCAGCCGACGCCGCGAACGATGCAGCTTCTGCGGGTCTACAATCTCACCGACGCCCTGCAAGGCGACCCCCGCCAACTCCTGGAAAATTTGCACCGCATCGCCGAAAAGGAACCCTCGGCCGATAAGGTCTATGCCATGGCGGAACTGGCCTACCTCTCGGCCCGCAGGATCGAGAGCAAGGACAAGGCCCAGGCCCTGGACCTCTACGGCGCGACCGTGCTGCACGCCTACGCGTTCCTGTTCGACGACCGGCTGGCGGCGACACGCAACTGCTACGACCCGCAATTCCGCGGCGCGTGCGACCTCTATAACAGCGCCTTGGAATCGACCTTGCGCTTGAACTGCGATCGCGGCGAGCTGCGGCCGGGCACCACGCGCACCATCCACACGGCAGCCGGCGCCTGGGACATCACCTGCGTGCTCCGTGGCGGCGCCTGGCAGCCCGACGACTTCGACCATTTTGAATTCGTTTCCGACTACGAAATGAAAGGACTCAAGAATCACTATCAAAACCACGGCCTGGGCGTACCGCTGATCGTCGTCCGCCGCAGCGACAAGGGCAAGGGGCAGCCCGAGGCGGCTCGCTTCTATCCGCCAAGCCTCAGTTTCCCCGTCACCGCCTTCCTGCGACCAGACGCACAGCCCAACTCCACGGGCCACAACCAGGGCCTCTTGGAATTGTGCGATCCGCTGGAGGTCAACGACACCCGCGTAGGGAATCTCCTCGTGCCGCTGGAAAGCGATCTGACGACGCCGCTGGCCTACTTCCTGGCGAAGGTACCCATGGAATCGCTGGCCACAATCGGCCTCTTCCACCCGGAGAAACTGCTGACTCCCCAAGGCGATCAGCAAACGATGATCAAGGGCCTGTACATGGTGCAGCCCTACGAGCCGGGCAAGATCCCGGTCGTCTTCATTCACGGCATGTGGTCGAGCCCCATGACCTGGATGGAGATGTTCAACGACCTGCGGAGCTCGCCCGACATCCGCCGGCACTACCAGTTCTGGTTCTATCTCTATCCGACGGGCCAGCCGTTCTGGCTCAGTGCGGCCCAGTTGCGCCGCGACCTGGCTGAGACGCGGCAAGTGCTCGATCCGCAGCATCGCGAGCCGGCCCTCGACCAGATGGTGCTAGTCGGCCACAGCATGGGCGGGTTGGTCGCGCGGCTGCAAACGCTGGAAAGCGGCGAGGACTACTGGAAACTGGCGAGCCGCATCCCCTGGGAGCAGGTCAAGGCCACTTCCGACGTACGGCAGAAGCTGGGCGAGACGTTTTATTTCCACGCGAATCCGTCCATCCGCCGCGTGGTGACCATCGCCACGCCGCACGGTGGCAGCAAGTTCTCCAACCAGACGACTCAATATCTTCTGGACAAGCTGATTAGCTGGCCCACGGCGATCGTCAACACGCAGCAGCAGCTTTTCCGCGACAATCCCGAGATGGTCTTTCCGGAATCGCTCTTGAGGATCGAGTCGAGCATCGATTCGCTGGCGCCCACCTCGCCGATCCTGGCGGTGATGCAGGGCAGCCCGCGGGCGCCTTGGGTCAAGTACAACAACATCATTGGCCAGATTCCGCAGTCGTCGTGGTGGCACAAGCTGGCCGACGACACGGACGGCGTGGTGACGGTGCAGAACGCCCGTTCGCCCGACGCCGAACCGGCACTGATCGTGCCCGACTTCCACATGACCGTACATTGCCATCCCTTGGCCGTGATGGAAGTTCGCCGCATCTTGCAGGAGCACCTCGACCAGCTTCGCGGCCACCCGATCGTCGGACTGCGGCTCCTTCCGCCAATAAGGTAATTTGGAACGCCGCGGCTTGCCGCCGCTTTCTCCTCAAGGTGACTTGGCCCGGACTTAAGCCCTCATTTAGGGCCTGCCCAAACTGCGGGTGCAAGCAGAAAATGCGAGTGGACTAACGTTTGTCCGTCTGCCCTTCCACGTAATACGGATTGATGATCCGCAACGGCGGGCGCGGCTGACCGGTCGAGACGGTCGACGCAGGGACAGATTGAGGACTTTCATTTCCGGACACGGACGATTCGGCGTATCCGACCGGACGGTTCAACACCGGTCCATTCGGCGCGTATCCATAGTAGACCGGAGGGAACAGAGAAAAATAGGGGACGTCAACCCACTGATAACCGCATCCCCATGGCGAATATCCCCAGCCGCTGTAGCCGTATCCGTAGCCACCCCAACCCCATAAGTTGTTGCCATACGCCAGGTTAGGGCGATTGGGGCAACTCTCTGCCGGGCGTCCGGCGGCGGGTCTCCCCGCAAAAGAACCCTTTGCACCGCCGCCGGACGCCGAAACACGGTTTGACTCGAACGCTGCCAGACCCAATATGATCGCGACAACAAACAACCGCTTGCTCAACATGACTTCAGTCCAAAACGCAAAGTGCCTATTCATCCCAAATTACCAGCATAATTCGGGCTGTGGGGATTTCAAGGCAAATCCGTACCGTCCCGCTATTTGCGAGGTTTGGCAGAAGAGTCCTTTGCCTGATCCTTTCCCTCGTCCAACGCGGGCAAAGGAGGCGGTTTGTCGTCGCCGACGGCGGGGACCTCGAAAACGACGGTCCCCAACTCGTCCTTGGGAATCCGTTTCTCGCAGCCGAACATGGGCAGCAGTCCCAAGCTGCAAAGGAAGATTACACGAAGTCGCATGGTTTCTCTCACAAGAGACACTTATACTTTCTTGATTGTACACCAGTCTGATTGCCTGCGAAAGCTTCGCCATGAGCCCTGAAGACCTGACCAGTCGGTTGAAGGCCGAGTCCCAGCGGCTGGGCTTTGATCTGGCCGGGGCCACGGCGGCCATCGCACCACCCCGGCTAGGGGCCTTGCACCAGTGGCTCGGCGACGGTTTTGCGGGACAGATGGAGTACATTCCTCGCCGGGCCACCGCCTATGAGCATCCCCAGCACGTCCTGGACGGTGCCCGCAGCCTACTGATTCTGGCGACGGCCTATCGCACGGCCGAACCTGTCGAGCCAGCCCCCGGTCAGGGCATGATCGCGCGATATGCCTGGGGGACCGATTACCACGACGTGATCCGTCAGCGGCTGTATGCGCTGGCCGATTTTCATCGCCAGTTGACGCCTGGGGCGGCGGTTCGCGGCGCGGTTGACACCGCGCCGCTTCTGGAACGCGAGTTTGCCGAGTTGGCCGGCCTGGGCTGGGTGGGCAAAAACACGCTGCTCCTGAACCAGCGGTTGGGGAGTTGGTTCTTCCTAGCCGTGTTGCTCACTAGCGAGACGCTTGTCTACGAAGAACCGATGGCGACCGGGCACTGCGGCACGTGTCGGGCATGCATCGATGCCTGCCCGACCGGCGCGATTGTCGAGCCGTATCGTCTGGATGCGCGGCGGTGCATCTCCTATTTGACCATCGAGCTTCGCGAGCCGATACCGCCCGAGCAGCGCGGGTCGATCGGCCAGCGGATCTTTGGCTGCGACATCTGCCAGGACGTCTGCCCGTTCAATCGCCGACCGCAACCCACAGCCGAACTGGCCTTTCAGCCGCGTGCCAATTCGAATCCCGTCGACTTGGCCGAACTATTGCGTCTGGACGATACGGCCTTTCGTCGGCGATTCCGCGGGAGCCCGGTTTTGCGTGCCAAGCGGCGAGGTCTGCTTTGCCAGGCGGCCTATGCCTTGGGCAACCAACCGCATAAGGAATCGCTGCCCGCGTTGGTCGAAGGACTTCACGATGCGGACCCGGCCGTGCGCGAAGCGTGTGCATGGGCGCTGGAAAGGTACGACTGCGAGCAAACGCCGGAAGAACTAAAGTAGGTCCATTCTGCCGGAATGGACCATTACGCGTGGTACTGCAATGACGCAGGTCTCTACCACTTCCATTCCAGATATCGCTTCAGTTCAGGAATCCAAGCCTCTTGGACCCAATCCAAGTCATTGTACGGTGCGAGTCGCGAACAGATCCAACCGGCATCTTCCAAAACCATCGTTATTCCCGGAGCGGCCATGGCGTTTGAGCTATGGATCAACACCGGACAACATGGTTCCTCTTCGGACAAGTAATCGGCAACATCGCGGCCGGTACCCGGATCTTCCAGATTGCCATCGAGAATGCGGTTCGCGCCGAGATCGTGATCGAGACAAATCAAGATTGTCTCGGAAAGATTGCGATCCAGCCACCGTATCATTTCAGGGGCGCCGTCGAACACACATAATACAAAGGAAAGAGCCGCTGCAAACATGCCTGCATTGCACGGACCCGTCGGCAATCGTCTTCAAGAATCGCTATCTTCCACGGCACGAATATTGATCCCGTAGTTTGTTTAACCGTTGACGGATCAAGGCGAATCGACCAGTTCAAAAACCTTGCCGTGACGCTGCAACCACTCAATATCGCCTCGCTCGGCACGCTCGGCGACTTCGCGCAGCAGTTCCACCGCCTCTGGTTCATAGCAAGGCTCGCTGTCGTCCTCCGTCGGCACGACCATTTCGACCTCAAGGGAAATCACATAACGTCCCTTCTGGATGAGTCGCGTGCGTTTCAGCCGCTTTCCTTCGATTCTCATAGGCATTCAAGTGTCAAAAAATGAACGGCAACCAGTTTCGCAACATTCGCCCGACCGAGATGCGACCAAACAGCTTTGAATTCGGTGCCGTCAGGAAGCAATTCGCTAACCTCAATAACCGGATTCGGTTCTGCATCAGGTCTTTCTTTGATCAGTTCGCTATCCTTCAAGCCCTCTACGGCTTGCCATTCCATTATACCGCGCTCTTCGAGTCGTTCAGCAGCATGTTCACCAATAACGTAACAGTTCTGGTTCACAAGTTTACGTTAGTTCGGAAAAGCCTACCCATGATACCACTGCTCCACTACCGCATGCCATTGATCGCGGGTTTTCACGGCGACAAAGGCCTCGCGAACGGTCTTGGCCTGTGCGTGCATCCGCGCGCCGAGAATGCCGAACTTCCGCATGTGGGCGCAGGTCCGCGTGTAGCCATACGTGACCTCGGCCAGTCGATAATGCTCCAACATGACCTCGCGCTGCTCGGCCAAGCTGGGATGCTCGGGCGATTGGCCGGCGGCCAAGGCCCGCGCCTGGCGGAAGATCCAGGGGTTGCCGATCGCGCCGCGCGCGGCCGTCACGCCATCGACGCCCGTTTCGACCAGCATCCGCAAACAGTCTTCGGCGGTGAACAGGTCGCCACTGCCCAATACGATCCGCGGGCCGGCATGCTGCTTGACTTCCCGCACGAAGTTCCAATCGCTCGGGCCTTTATAGCGCTGCCGCACCGTGCGGCCGTGAACGGTGATCGCGGCGGCGCCGAGTTGAAAGGCGCCGTCGAAGATTGTGAAGAAGTTGTCGCGGCTCTCCTGGCTGTCGTCCAGGCCGCGCCGCATCTTCACCGTCAGCGGGATGTGCGGCGGCAAGACATCGCGGACCCGTTTGACGATTTCCAAAGCGGCCTCCGGCGTGCTCAAGAGAAAACCGCCGCGGCAGCGGCCCAGGACTTTCTTCACCGGGCAGCCGAAATTCAGGTCGATCACGTCGAAACCGGCCTCCGCCAGCTTGAGCGCGGCAGGCGGAAAGTCTTCCGGTTCGGCCCCCATCAGTTGCGCGCCCACGGGGTGCTCTTCGTTGGTCGTGCGGATGTACCGCTGGGCCTTCGAGCCGGTGCTGACCTGCACGATGAAGCGGTCGAGGAGCACTTCGCCCAACGTGTAGCCCGCCCCCAGGCGCCGGGCAATCACCCGCATCGGCCAGTCGCTGTAGCCACTCAACGCCGCCTGAACAACGGGGAAATCGATGGCCACGTTGCCGATGCGGAACGGCCGGGCGGAAAACAAAGGCGGAAGGATGAAGGGGGATGCCGATGAGGAAGCCGGGATCGCGGGGCTGCCCCGGTCGGCAGTGACTTCTTTATTGTCTCGGTCCCAGTTCGCCATGCCGTTTGTGATCGCAAGAAATATGGATATTGGAAATCATACGCGATAGAGCCGGTCGATCAATGCCGCATGCCTGCCCAGCACGAGGCGCAAGACGCCACGCGCCAGCCATTCCAGCGGTTTGAGGGCAAAATAGGCCACGTCTGCCGCAAGCGGGTTCGCGAGAGCCGCAGCCAAGGGCGGCCCGACCCGGTCGTATATCCGGCGCATCGCCCGATGCAGTGCAGGCGATACGGCGACGATCAACAGTTCAAACGCCTTTAGCGTGCGCAACTGGTCGTTGGCAATGTAGGCCGTGCCGTCATCGCCCAGACGCGTCGCACTACGAACGATCCAGCGATGTCCCCTCGCTGCTGCACTGCAAACGTAACAATCGGAAGACGGCGGCTGAGGCGGAAGACTCGCGTACTTCACCAGCACGAGTTGGAAGGCGGTTCGCCAAGCCGCGAAATTGACCGCTAACAGAGTGACTGCCGTGAGAAGTTGCGCGAGCGTGTAGCGCAGATATGGGGGTTTCCGTCGTCGAATCAGCCATACCGCGGCTGATCCGTAGGCCGCCAAGGCCCAGGGGGTCGAGCAGAAAAGGGAAAGGATTGCGGCATAAGGAAAGCTCATCAGCAGGATGATGCCCAGCACGGCTACTGCGACAACCTTGAATGTCGGTGAAAGCCGGCTGATGCCGAATATGATCACGCGACCCCCACTATACGGCACAGCGATTGCGAGCGCCGAGAGGAAAAGGGCCGCGAAGAGCTTGGCAAACCACATACCTACCATATCGCCCATGGCCGCTTGAAAGACAAACCAGTACTCGACCGCGAGAACGACGCCACTGAAGATCCCCAGGCGAACCCAGCCATTCTTGGCGAAACGTGCGGGCTGCACGGCCAGAAAGGCCAAGCCGATCATACTGCCAACCAAGAGCGGATAAAGCGGCAGCGACGCCTCGTGGGACATCAACAACGCCGCATAATCCTCTACCTCGCCCGATTGCCATATCGGCTGGTTCGGGTAGCTGATGGCAAAGCATATCAGCGGCAAGATCACGCCCGCGAGAACCCAGGCACAGCGCAAGAAGACGGTGGGATTGGCTTGTTCGTCGTTCGTCTCATCGGCAACCGAAGAGACGGCCAACGGCTCAAGCTGTCGCGATTGCGGTTCCATATCGGGTCGTTTTCCGGCCGAACGCAGCGAGTTCCACCATGACCACCGATGATCGCCGTGCTCTCTGTGATCGACCTGTCTCGCTTCTCTTTAAGCGCAAGGCACACAGAGCGCGATCTTCTTTCAAAACCACGCCGCCGTGAACCCCCCGTCGACGTTGACGTGCGTGCCGGTGATGAACTTTCCGGCCTGGGGGGCGACCAGCAGCAGCAGCGCGCCGATCAACTCCTCCGGCTCGCCGTAACGCTTCATGGGCGTGCCACGCATAATGTTATCCGTCCGCTCCTGGTCCAAGAGCTTGCGGTTCTGCTCGGCGGGGAAGAATCCGGGGCAGATGGCGTTGACCCGCACGCCCAAGGGACCGAACTCCTGGGCCACATTCCGCGTCAGGTTGAGCACGCCGGCTTTGGATGCCGAATAGGCAAACACCTTCGAGAGCGGCAGGTGCGAGGTCACGCTGCCGATATTGACGATTGCCCCGCCGCCCGCCTTGACCATGTGGCCGCCGAAGACCTGGCAGCCCTGGAAGACCGCGCGAAGGTTGATCGCCATGATACGGTCCCAGTCGGCGTCGGTCGCTTCCAGGAACTTGTTGCCGACGTTCACGCCGGCACAGTTGACGAGGATGTCGGCCCGCCCCGTCTGCAGTAGGGTCGAGGCCAGCAGGTTTTCGATCGATGCACGCTGGGTGACGTCGACCGTACATGAGCCGGCCTTGATACCGCACTGCTGGAGTTCGGCCACGCGGGCTTGGCAGGCATCGTCTTTCAGGTCGGCGATGATCACGTGGGCGCCCGCCGAGCCGAGCCCTTTGGCCAGGGCGAAGCCCAACACGCCGGCCCCGCCGATGACGACGGCCGTCTGGCCCTCGATGGAAAACAATTCGTGCAAGAATTCATCGGTCATGGCTTCGATTCCTTCCTCAGCCGCAGCCAATCGCTGTGGAACACGCCGGGGCGGTCGATCCGCTGATAGGTGTGCGCGCCGAAATAGTCGCGCTGGGCCTGCAGTAAATTGGCCGGCAGCCGGGCGCTGCGGTAACCGTCGTAATAGGCCAAGGCGGCCGAAAAGGCGGGCGTGGGAATGCCCAGCCGCACGGCCGTGGCCACCACGTTACGCCAGGCCTCTTGGGCCTTGGCCGTGGCATCCTGGAAGTACGGCGCCAAGAGCAGGTTCTCCAGCTTGGGATCGGCGTCGAAAGCGTCCTTGATGCGCTGCAAAAAGACCGCGCGGATGATGCAGCCGCCGCGCCAGAGCAAGGCGATCGAGCCGAAGGCCAGTGGCCACTTATACTCGACGGCCGCGGCCTGCATCTGCACGTAGCCCTGCGCGTAGCTCACAATCTTCGATGCATACAACGCCTGGCGGACCTGCTCGATGAACTGGCCGCGGTCGCCCTCGTATTTGCCCGACGGCCCGATCAGCTTCTTGGCGGCACGGAGTCGGGCCTCGCGCAGGGCCGAGAGGCAGCGGGCATAAACGGCCTCGGTTACCAGCGTGCTGGGCACGCCCAGGTCGAGGGCCAGTTGGCTCATCCACTTGCCCGTGCCCTTGGCACCGGCCGTGTCCATGATGGTATCGACCAGGTGCCCGCCCGTTTCGCTGTCGGTCACGCTGAAGATGTCGCGGGTGATCTCGATCAGGTAACTGTCCAGGTCGCCGCGGTTCCACTCGTTGAAGACCCGGTATAGTTCATCGTTCGTCAGGCCGAGGGCATTTTTGAGGATCCAGTAGGCCTCGCAGATCAACTGCATGTCGCCGTATTCGATGCCGTTATGGACCATTTTCACGTAATGCCCAGCGCCGCGCGGGCCGACCCATTCGCAGCAGGGAATGTCCTGGGTCGGCCCCACTTTGGCCGAAATCGCCTGGAAGACCGGCTTGATGAGCAGCCAGGCCTTTTCGCTGCCGCCGGGCATGATGCTGGGCCCCTTCAGCGCGCCTTCCTCGCCGCCGGAGACACCGGTGCCGATGTACAGCAGGCCCTTCGATTCGACATACTGCGTGCGGCGCTCGGTGTCGTGAAAATACGTGTTGCCGCCGTCGATGATCACGTCGCCGGGCGAGAGCAGCGGAATGAGGTGCTCGATGAACTCGTCGACCGCCGGGCCGGCCTTGACCATGAGCATCACCTTGCGCGGCGCGGCCAGGCTTCCGACCAGTTCCTCCAGGCTATGGCAGCCGCGGAAGCGTTTGCCTTGGGCACGGCCGTTGATGAAGTCGTCGACCTTGCTCACGGTACGGTTGAACACGGCCACCGAGTAGCCGCGGCTCTCGATGTTCAGGGCCAGGTTCTCGCCCATCACGGCGAGGCCGATAAGGCCAAAATCACACTTCTCGGGCATCGTTGACTCCTTCGTCATTCGTCATTCGTCATTCGTCATTTGGTTTTCCACGGCGGCAACTCCGGCAGGTAGCGGTCGAACTCGGCCAGCAGTTCCTCCTGATACTTGCCCGTAAAGGCGCCGTCGAAGAACCGTTGCAAGCCCTCGTCCAGCAACCGCTTCCAGCTTGCTTCTTCCGCGCCCGGATTGATGGGAAAGAAGAGTGCCCCGTTGGCCACGGCCGCCTTATGATCGCCGGGGGCGTCGCCGATCATCAGCGTGTGGCAGGGCGGATACTGCTGGGACGGTTGCAGGCATTCCTTCTTCGTGCCGACTTCCTGGCCGCAGATGGCCACGACATACTTGGTCAAGTCGTGCTCGTCCCACTCCCGCTGCAAGGCCTCGTGCGGCGTGGCGGAGACGACCAGGATGTCGGCCTGGGCGACCATCTTCTCCAGGCAGGGCCGGACATAGGGAAACGGCGGCACGTTGTGGACGATCTCCTCGACCGCGCGGTTCACCGCCTTGGACCATTCCAGCAAATGTTTCAGGTGCGGGTCGCCGGTCTCCTTGGCAGCTTTTTCCAGCGACGGATTGCCCGGCTTGGGCTCGGCGGCGACCCAATCGCGAACGGACTTCGGGATCTCGATTTTCACGCCCCGGGCGAGCACTTCCGGGCGGGCGGCGGTCCACTCCAATTCTTCGATCAGGGCCGGAAAGCGGTTGATCCCGCGGCTCTTCGAGTACAGATTGACGAAGTCGCAGGCCTCGCGGGCGTACTTGCTCACGCCGGCAAGGCCATAGTACTTGATCACGTTGGGGGCAAAGCACTCCTTGTGCTTAACCTCCATCGTGTCGAAAACGCAACCGTCGGAATCGATGCCGATGAGGTAGGGGTGTTTGGGGGTGAGATTGAGCATATTCGTTTTGGAGGCCCGGCCTGGCAAAATGAAAAGTGACATTTTAATCCGGAATGGGGGCAGCGGCAATGAGGGAGGGGCGAAAACACGGGTCCTGGCGATATGCCCCGAAGGACGGTATCCGTTAGGCCGGATGTCCCTCTAGCGTTCGGAAGAAATCAGCGGGGGCACCCTGGAAAACGCCGCATTTTCGTCATTTCTTCCGGAGGTCCTCAGAGAATTCGTCTAAACACGCCGCACGGCCGGAGTGTATGATATAGGGGGAACGTCCATGCAGCTCGAAGAAAATTGTCGCATGAACAGCAAATCACGCCCCAAAGATTCCCTTAAGGAAAGCAAGATCCTGCTTCGCTTGCGGCCTGCGCAGAAAGACCTGATCGCCCGGGCGGCGCAGGTCAAGCAAACCACGCTGACCAATTTCATGGTTGAGCATGCCTTGAGCGCCGCACAGAAAGTGCTTGCCGATCAGGTGCAATTTTCGCTGTCGCCGGAGCGTTGGGACGCCTTCTGTGCGGCTCTCGACGCACCGCCCAAGGTCATTCCAGCCCTGCGCAAACTTTTGAAGAAACCTGGCGTGTTTGATTGAGATTTTACGGGCCGCTCAAGCAGCAAACATCATCGGCGTTCGCGCTTCTCGCACATGCCAAAGGCGGAGTTGCCAAGTGCCGCCGCCTCGACAAGCCACTTCAGCGTGGCGCGTGCAGCGGCATACCCGGGGTGCTAGCTAAGCAACACTTCGATGAGCCACGAGGTGTCGATCCCTACGCTCACTCGATGGTTCCCTCAAGCATTTCCCCCAGCAAGTCGTCGTCCGGCCCCAGCGGCTTCAATATCTTCCCGACAGAAAAGGTGGGGATATCCAAGACATTCATGCGCTTGGGCACAATCTTCTGTTCGCGATACATTTCCATTGCCTCTCGGACCAACTCGGCGGCAGGCCGATCGACCCGCTTGGCGTAATCCTGAGAATCGCGGTAGACAGGATCAGGTACTTCAACGGTTATTGTACTCCTATATTTATCGTATTACATCCCAGTAAGCGGGACAATCTCAATGGAGGGTCAGACAAGCGAGCCCTCGCCTAAACAACCTGGATCAGCGAGTTCTGGTCATTGGCCTTTTGTATTTCCTATTTGTTTAGGATTTCGTGATTCGGACTTCGGATTTCCACTGCCATTGGTGGGCCGGCGCTCGCCGGGAGCGAGCTTGTCCCACCCTACCTCCGCTCCCCCTGCGGCACGTACTCCGGCAGCTTCTTCTCCGCATAGATCGGCTGGAAGCGGGTCAGCCGCTGCCGGCCGTCGACCATCGGCAGGCCGACCATGTCGTTGCCCACCAGCGGCCGGGCGTAGCGGAGGAAATCGTCGGTGACGTCGCAGCCGCTGGGCGCGACCCAGGCGGCGGGGAAGGTCCGCTCGCTGTTGGCCACGTCGGTCAGAGATACCTTGTCGTAGCGGACCGAGTATACGCAGCCCGGGTTCCGCAGGATCGTGGCCATGTAGCCGCTCTGGCCCGTGGCGGCAAGCTGCAGGGCCGTCTGCCCCAGGGCATAGGCCTCGTCCAGATCGACCGGCGACGCATAGGCCATCGAATGCCGCTGATCGGTGCCGGGCACGTTGCCCCGCGCGGCCCCCTTGGCTGCCAGGCCGACCTCGTTGAGGTAGTTCACCACGATCTGCACCACCGTCAACTTGCTGGAGCCGAAGGCCGTGTGGCCGAAGGCGTCTTGCATGCGGCCCACGTCGCCCACGTCGAAGCCCTCGCTCACGACCACAATCGCGCGGCCGCAGCGCCGCAACTGATCGTTGACCTGGTCCGCCATTTGCTCCAGCGAGCAAGGGCTTTCCGCCAGGTAGATCTGCAGCGGCATCTCGCGGGCCGGATCGGCCAGCCGGGCGGCGGCGGGAATGAAGCCGATCTTCCGCCCCATGGCCTGCAGCACGAGCACCGGATCGGCCGGCGAGGAACCGGCGTTCTCCTCGTTGGCGTTCTGCACCATGTGCAGCCAGTAACGGGCCACCGAGCCGTAACCGGGCGTATGATCGATCAGGCGGAACTGGCTGTCGCCCACGTCGTTGTCGATGGTCTTGGGTACGCCCACGGCCACCAGGTTCAGGCCGCGCTGCTGGGCCAACTGTGCGACCTTATTGGCCGTGTCCATCGAGTCGTTGCCGCCGATGTACATGAAATAGCCCACGTCATGCACCTGCAGGACGTCGAGCACACGCTGAAAGTCCTCGTCCTGCCCCTTCTTCAGCTTGTAGCGGCAGGTGCCGATCGAACCGGCGGCAGGCGTGAACCGCAAGAGGGCGACCTCCTCACGGGGCTGGGCGGAAAGATCGAGCAGTTCCTCTTTCAGCACGCCCTCGATGCCGTGGCGCGCGCCGTAGACCGCGCCGATAGCTGCCGTGTCGCGCGCCGCCTCGATGATGCCCTGCAGACTGCTGTTGATGACGGGGGTTGGGCCGCCGCTTTGGGCGACCACAAGGTTTCTGGGACGTGTCATGGTGTCTCTGTACTTAGTTTCTAGTACTCAGTACTCAATACTCGGTACTCAGGTCTTAGATTCTGGCGCTAAGTTCTAAGTTCTACCTTCGCGAACCACCCGGCCGCGATTTGCCTTGCCGCTTGAATTCGTTCACGAGGAAACTGATGCCGTGGCAATAATTGCGCACCGCCTGGGCGTAGTCGCCGGTCTGATTGTTGGCGGCAGCCCGGTCCAGCATGACATTGAGTTGTTCGGCGTCGATCTCCATTTCCGCTTGTGCGGTGGCCTCGCGCAGCTCTCGTAGTATTTCGCCAAGTTGCCGCACGAACTCCGGCGACGGCGAACAAACCATCGCCATGTAGGGGCCGCGGCCGGAGGGCCGATCAATGATCGGCGGGGGATTGTTCTCGCCGCCGCGGCGATGGAAAAGGCCAGCCAGGGCCGCGATCCCTTTGGCCAGCGACTGCATGGGATTGACGCCGCGGGTGGGAGGCACGGCGTTGGACCCGTGCGTCCAAGCCTGGCCCACAGCCTTGGCAACGATCACGGTGATGTTGTCCGGCCCACCGCGGAGATTTGCCAGATCCACGAGCGCGCGGACCGCCTCGGCCGGCGGCATACTACCCAAGAGCATTCCCAACTCGGCGTCTTTCACCGGGCCGGATAGACCGTCGCTGCACATCATGAAGATGTCGCCAGCAACCACCGGCAGCGGGCCTTCTAGGTCGACCTGAACCTTGGGGTAAGGGCCGAGCGAGCGGGTGATGACGTTCTTGGGCACGTAGTCGGGCACCTGGCCCTGGGCCCGCATCTCCCAGACCAGGCTGTGATCGAAAGTCAATTGCTCGAAGCGGTTGCCGCGGAGGCGATAGGCTCGGCTGTCGCCCACGTGGGCCAGCAAGGCCCCATAAGGCAGTAACGCCAAGGTAGTGGTGGTTGTCCCCATCCCCTTGAAATCGATACTCGCCTGTCCGCGGCTGTGGATCTGCGCGTTGGCCTCTTCGACAGCGGCCACAAGTGCTTCCGCGGGCGCGCGGTCCATCAACTTGTGGTAGACTAGCGGCACAGTGTCGGTGGAGATCTTGCTGGCCAGTTCGCCCGCCGCGTGGGCGCCCATGCCATCGGCCACCACGAACAGATCCCCACGCTGCTGCCACACGTTCTGACTGACCGCCGGCATCACCGCCAGCGAATCCTGGTTGTTCGATCGTCGCAGGCCGATGTCGGACAGCGAGGCATACTCCAGGCGGTCTTGGACGCTGTCGGTTTGAGGGGCCGTTGAATGCCCTGATTGTGACATGGAAATGGCGTCCTTGTTGAATACGAAAGACCAACCCCCCCACTTGACTATCTCGGCACGGCGGGCCGTAGATCATCAAGCTATTACCCCGGCGTGAAAGTGGGTCAGGCTTTCCAGCCTGACGGAACAGGCATGTCAGGCTGGAAAGCCTGACCTACACGATATTCGTATCCATGCCGGGGTAATATATGTTAACTCAGCCGGCCCACGACTACCAGGGGCAAATCAGGCTCAAATTGGCCTGGAAGCGTTGCCTACGGCACGATATACTTCCGCCCTCTTCCTATTTTCTTATCCACCCCTCCCTTCGTGGGGAGAAATTGGCGGGCAGGAACTTATCTACCATGCGTCGAAGGCGGTCGACAACGCGAATCGTGCGGGCGTGTGCCGTTGCTGTCAGCATTTTGGCCTTGGCCGGCAGCGGGTGCGTGGAGCGGCGGATGATCATCCGCACCAATCCGCCCGGGGCGGCGGTTTATGTGGACGACAATGAGGTGGCGGGCCTGACACCCGTCGCCATCTCGCCGATCTATTACGGCACCCGTAAGATTCGTCTGGTGAAAGACGGCTGCGAAACGCTGACGTTGCTCCAATCCGTGCCCGCGCCTTGGTATGAATTTCCGCCGCTGGACTTCATCTCGGAAACACTGGTCCCGGGCACGATCCGCGACGTGCGGACCTTCGACTATCAATTGCAGCCCCAAGCCCTGGTTCCGCGCGACGAACTCCTAGGGCGTGCCGAGGGACTGCGCCACGATACACGGAATGTGGCCGGCGTCGTTGCGCCCGTGTATCGGGTCAATCCGCCGATTCAACCCGCCATGCCGGCCCCGGGTACACCCGGCGGAGCGCCGATCGGCGGTCAGCCCTATTATCAACTTCCGCCCGGGGCGCCCGGCATTGTTCCGCCCGTCGAGCCGATCTACACGCCACCACCCAGCGGTGCGCCGATGTCGCCGCCGGCGGGCGGGCCGATCTACCAACCGCCACCCTCCATGCCGCCTGCCATGCCGAGCGGGCCGGCGGATTTCGGCTCGCAGCCCTATCACCCGCTGCCTTCGGGCGGCTAGGGCGAAACCTTAACCTTCAACTCCAATACTTTCATTGTGCCGCCTTGCACCGCCATGCCTAAGCGGCCGGTCACAAAGTCGTAACCGCGGCAGGAGAAAGCATACCGGTCGTCGATAAAGGTCTCGATCATCGAGCCTTGCACGAAGGCCCGGATGGCGATCGGCTTCGAGGCGTCCAATTCGATGCGCCGCGGCGCGGAGAACGTCTTGCCGGCGATCTCGGCCTCCTGCTTGCCGGGGCGCAAGAGCAGGCGGTATCCCGAGCCGGCTTCGTCCGTCTGCCGCATGGTCAGCGTGAAGACCGCCTTGGGATCGAGTTGGACGCGGCACTCGAGCATGTAATGGTCCGGCACTTCCAGGGCGGCCGGCATGGGCTTGCCGGACAGATCCAGCACCGTCCGACTGAAGACGGCCGTCACCTCGGGCGTCGGCCGGCAGTAAAGCTGCCCACCAGGACCGGCGTACAACTCGCGCGGCAGGCATTGCGTTCCGCCCCATTGCGAGCCGCCGCTGTCGCAAAAGCCGGCCCGGTCCCAAAGCCAGCCCACCCAGATGTGCCGCTGCCCGTCGAACATCCGCTTGCCGGCGTAGATGAAGGGCCGGTCGATGACGTTGTTGAAGGTCGGATCCTTGTACGGTCCCCGCGGGTCCTTGCTGTAGCGGTAGTTGCCGCCGCCGATCAGATACCAGGTGTCGCCGATCTTGAACATGTCGGGGCACTCCTGGTTGGGAGCGTCGAGTGCCCGGACCTGCCGCCAGGTCTTGAGGTCCGGGGAGACGGCCAGGCCGGCGCCGCCCCCTTGCAAACCGTTCGCGCAGAGCACCATCCAGTATTGCTTCTCGTCGGCGTTCCAGAAGACATAGGCATCGCGGAAATCGCGTTCCCGTTTGGCGACATAGTGGATGCCGTCGGGCGCGATCATGTCGGCGGGGCGCTTGGTCCAGTGCAGCAGATCCTTGCTTGTGGCGTGGAGGATGAACTCCGTGCCGCTGGGGTTAGCGTCGTTGTGGCCGGTATAAAAAATGTGGAACGCCCCTTCGCCCTGGGCCACGCTGCCGGTAAACATCTGCCCCCCGTCCGGGCCTTTGGGATCGCCGTCGGAGATCAGCGCCGGCGGCAGTTCCCGCCAGTGGACGAGGTCTTTGGAGACGATGTGTTCCCAGGGCACGTTGCCCACCCCGCCGCGCAAGTAGAAAACGTGGTACTCGCCGCCGGAATAGAAGGGAATCGGGTCGGCGAAGACTCCCTGTCGCGGCCGGTAATGGATTGGGGAAACGAACTGCCCAGCCTCGGCCTCGAGCTGCGCAATGATCTTTCCCAGTTCGGCATTATCCATCTTCACCGCAAGATATCCTTGGTGGCAAGCGGGGTCCGCATGCCATGCCGTGCAACCTTTGCTATCGATCTCCACGCGGCCACTCATGGCTCCGGTCCAATAGTTCGAAAGCCCGCGCACCGCGTAGAGTATCGAGGTCTGGTCCCATGCGGGCCGACCGGCATTGTTGCGCAGACAGTAGCCTTGCGGACTGTGCGGCGCGGCTTTGACAACGGAATCGTCCACCGTAATGGGCAGCCCGATCTCGAAGCCGCTGAACATGATCGGGGTCGGCCAGTTCTTCACGACATACCGTGC
>Ga0181520_10002459_pt1 | contig 34293 bp, 27 predicted proteins | sample PEATcosm2014_Bin_29_FD_132451 | JGI IMG/M metagenome (GOLD analysis project Ga0181520, IMG submission 132451) | Peatland microbial communities from MTU Mesocosm Facility, Houghton, MI, USA - PEATcosm2014_Bin02_30_metaG | ecosystem: Environmental > Terrestrial > Soil > Wetlands > Peat | place...
CAAACTGTACCTCGGAACGATCTTGGGCGCAAGTGTGCGCGACACAAACGGTCTCAGATGTGCCTATAATCTATTTAATTTCAATAGTTTAATTGTTTTCTATGGTGCCCGGAGGGGGACTTGAACCCCCACGACTCGTTAGAGTCTGCGGATTTTAAGTCCGCTGCGTCTGCCAATTTCGCCATCCGGGCTCGTGAGCTCTGATCCCTTAACCATGGTAACCGAACGGCAAACACGCGAAAGCCTCGCGCCGCGCACGCGAGAACCGCGTCGGCTCCTGACACCTCACACATGCCGTGGACGCAACTCCCGCCTACTGAACTTGTCGAAACTTGATGTTCTCGCCATCAAGCCGATACTCCGCGGAGCAGACATCGCCGCCGCAGATCATCGTCTCTCCAGCGCACAGTTGGCGTCGCGTAATCAGGCCCATGGTGCCGCAGCGCGGGCACGACATTACTGCCACGAACGGGTTTTGGGCGTGCCCCATCTTCGCCTGATTCTCCAGGACGAATACGGTTCCAGGGTCCATTCTCTCGGGAATCCATTCTTCCAGAAACTGCAAGTCGGCTGACATCCTGCCCTCCAGGTCTTCGATGGGACGATGTAACCGAGCCAAACCTCAGAACTCCTGGCCGGCTTGGTTTTGCAACAACAGCAGGCTGCGAATGGCATGTTCAGAGGGTGAGGAACCCTCCGTTCGAACTCAGTCTTTATTGAAAGGGGCCTTTGAGTCAAATGGAATCGAAGCCGGGGAGTGTCGATTCCGATTCCTTTTGTATTTGGAGCGGCACGTTCCCTTTCACATCATGAGCTCGCTCGCCTACTCCGCGGCTCCCCGCGTTGCCTTCGCTTGCGACGCAGCGTAAGCATCGATCGACCGGTAAGTCTCCTCGTTGCGCAGAATCCCTTCGACATACTCGCGCGTTTGCGTAAAAGGAATGGACTCAACAAATTCGTCCATGCCGTGATATGGACCGGCGGCCTGCCAATCCTCTACGCGGTTGTCGCCCGCGTTATAGGCCGCCAATGCGTACTCCTGCACTCCGCCAAATTTCTCCATTCTCTCGCGGAGATACCGAATCCCCAGCCGGAGGTTCGTTGCCGGATCCAGCAACTGGTAGGTCTCAAAGTGCGACATGCCCTCTTCCCGCGCCAGCGTCCGGCCGTTTACGGGCAGCAGTTGCATCAGCCCCCACGCATTGGCATACGAAACGACCGTCGGGTCGAATTCCGACTCCTGCCTGATCAGAGAAGCGACAAGGTACGGATCGAGACCATTCTTCGCCGATTCTGCCTGGATAATGCTCCACCATGGCTCCGGAAAAAGGATGCGCCAATACGCGAGCGGAATCGACTTGATCGAAGCGGTTGCCGCATAGGGCAACGCCCGCTTGAGGGCCCGCATCGCGCGGTACGGCTCTCCATAGGAGGCATAAATCTGCGCCTCCGCCAGCGCACTCCACGATGACGAGGCTGGATCGGCCGCAATCTCTTGTGCGATGTATTCATTCAAGCCGGCATTCGCCAGTAGCCGGGCCTTTGCCAGGTGCGGGCTCTCTGCCGGAAAGCTCTCATCGAGCGCAGGCACGGGAGGCGCCTGAAACTGCTCCAGTTGGGGAACAGCGGCAGGCGGTGCATTGCCCAGCGCGGCCAGCCTCTGCCGCGCCATCTGCGCATAGAAGAAATGCTGATAAGCCCGGACAATCGTGCGGTAGTTTGCCGCTGCGAGAGCCGGCTTCTGATCCAGCGATTCATACAGGCGTCCGCGCCAATAGAGCGCCGAGACCGTCTCCGTTGCCGTGGGATAGAGCTTAATCTGCTCGTCAAACATGCGGGCCGCTTCGGCGTAGAGGCCCTGCCTGTAGTTGAGCCAGCCCGCTCGCCAGTGCGCGGCGGCGGCGTTCTTGCTGCCGGGGAACTGCGTCGCAAGCTCGCTGTAGTACGTGACCGCCTGTCCGTAGTCGCGCCGGAGCATATACATGTTGCCGCTTGAAAAGAGCGACTCCGCCAGCCACGGGCTGTGCGGAAACTCCGCCTCCATCCGCGTGACAATGCGCTGTTGCTCGTCGATATCGTTCTTGTTGCGGGCAAGCTCCATCAGCAAATACAGCCGCCGTGCGCCATTCTCATCGTGCGTGTCGGCCAGGGCCTCGGCCTGTGCCGTGGTCAGCCGTTTCAGCTTCAGCTCGCATGCTGCTTCGGCCACGGCAAAGCCGTTGCGGGTTGTGGAGTCCAGCCCGGACATCTGCGCCAGCGCCCGATACTGTTCACCAGCCTCCTGAGAACGGCCGGCGTTATAGTAGGCGTCTCCCAGGCTGCGAAGATCGGCCACCGTCAGCGACGCCTCGGCCCCAAGCGAGGTCAGCTTCGCTCGCGCAGTCGTCGCATCGGCACTCAATGGGTGACCCAGCAGCAGCTTCTTGAAGTCCTGCACTGCCTCCTCGTTCCTCCCCAGCGCTTGCGCAACCATCCCCTGCGCCAGTTGATAGTCCGTCCTTCCGGCAGATCCCGGCGCAGCAGCAAGCACACGCTGCGCGGCCGAAGCATTTCCGAGCTCAAGCAGTACATTTGCTTCGAGCTCTGGCGCGCTTGCGTCGAAAATACTATCGGGATAGCGATCGGTAAAGCCACGCAGCAGAAGCTCCGCGGCCTGATTGTTCCCCGATTCATGACTGGCCTCAGCGCCAAGGAAGTCGGCATAGTCCGCCAGTTCCCCGCCCGCTTTGCGCGCATCGCGCAAGTTTGTTTCGGCGTCTGAATATCGCTTGTCGAGAAGATAGGCATGCCCCAGAGCCAGGTAGGCCGTGGCAGCTGCATCGCCGGTGTGCAGTTTCGCGTATTTGGCCACCCCGGCATACGCAGCCGGTGTGCGCAGGGTTGCCAACTGCTGGGCCATTGGCCGCAACTCGGTTGAGGCCACGAAGGCCTGATGAATCCTCGCCGTTCGTGCCGCCCGCGCTGCCCTGCTCGCGGGCCCCTTTGCCGGGGTCTTCTTGCCCGCCTTGGTCGATGGTTTGGTCGGGGTCGTCGGCCGGGTTGCCTGGGAAGCCGAAGAACTGCCTGCAGTTGTCGTGCTGTCGCCAGCCTGCGCGGATGGGCCTGGCATAGCTTCCGCGGAGAGAGGCGCAAGTGCCAAGAGGACGCTAAGACCGCCGGCCAGCCAACGCGCGCCGATCGTCACAAGTTTGGCTGAGGCCTGTTTGGGGGAGAAAACAACCTTCATTCCTCAACTCTATGATGGTTTAGACGGCTGAAGGCAAGCCCGAACCACCACCGTCAACTTCAGATATCACAACCAGGAGCCGCGGCGCTAGGTTCCCTGCCCCCCGGTCCGGTAAACTGGCGCTTCAGGCCCCGCCAGTCATCTGTTTCCTCAGCGCTCAGGTCTTGTCGCTCAAGGTTCGACCAAACGCCAATCGATTTCCAACCGGTCATAACGATTTCCGCAACCAACTCCCATGTCGACCATCCAACCAATAGCAGCTGAACTCGAGCCGCATCCTGATGTCGCCCTTGTCGAACGGGTGAGGGCTGGGGATGTCTCGGCCTACGATGAGTTGGTTCGCAAGTACGAGCGTCAGATCTTCCGCATTGCGCAGCACATTACGCAGAACCGCGAAGACGCTGAAGACGTGATGCAGGACGCATTCCTCAAGGCGTACCAGAAGCTCGACCAGTTCCAGGGGAATTCGAAGTTTTACACATGGTTGGTTCGGATCGCAGTCAACGAAAGTCTGATGCGTTTGCGCAAGCGGCGCACCGGCAAAACAGTCTCGATCGACGAGGACGTCGAAACCGAGGAGGGCAGCGTCCCTCGCGACTTGGCCGACTGGGCTCCCGATCCCGAACAAAACTACACGCAGGCCGAGATGGGGCGGATTCTGGAAAAGACAATCAAAGGACTGCCCGCGGGCTTCAGGGTGGTCTTCGAGTTGCGCGATGTGCAGGGGCTTTCCACCGAGGATACGGCCGAAGCGCTTGGGCTCAGTGTGCCCGCTGTGAAGTCTCGGCTTCTGCGGGCAAGATTGCAGCTTCGCGAGCGCCTCAGCAGGTACTTCCGCAGGGGAAAGAGCCGAAAGCCAGCCGCAAAAGAGCCCTCAGCCGCGAAAGAGACGGGGGCTGAGCAATGACCTGCACTGAATTCCTCGCCCTGCTTGACGACCTGATTGACGACTCGGTCACGCCCAAAATGCGTTCTGAACTGCAGCAGCACCTGGGCTGCTGCGACCACTGCGTGGTCACGCTCAATACCACCCGCAAGACCATTGAGATCTACCGTTCCCACGAAATCTACGATCTGCCCTCCGGCCTGCGCGAGCGCCTCCACGCCGCCATCATGGCCCGCTGCAAGAAGGGCTGCTGAACGCATCCCTCGTCTCGCCCCCGAGGCCGCTCCGGCTCAAATACGCATCGAATAGCCTCTATCACCCTTACTCGCTATTCGCCCCACACAACTAAACAGCGTACGCTGGGTTCCAACGAGTATAGGGCCCCGCGCTGTGCCAGCACTCCGGCCAGCTTCCCCCAGGAGCGCTGTTGATGGAACGATTTAATGCCACACTTGCCGCCCTCATGTGCGTCAGCCTTATCAGCCCATCCGGGTCCGCGATGGAAGAAACAGTTCCCTCCTCCACCAACCAGCCTGCCAACCATGCTTCAATCAGGCCGTCCTATAAATCCAGCCTGTTGCAAGGCGACGAACGAATCCTCCACGCGCTCAATCGGTTCACCTTCGGCCCCAAGCCTGGCGATCTTGAAGCCGTTAAGGGGATGGGTTTGGATCGCTGGTTCCAGCAACAGCTCCATCCAGCGACGATCGATCAAGCCGACCTGGATGCCCGCCTGGCTGAATACCCCGCAATGCAACTGTCACCGCAGGACTTGCTCTTCCGGTTTCCCACCAATGGCGTGATTCGCCAGACAATCGACAAGAAGGCCCCGGAACCGCAAAACGCTGTGCTTCGCAAGATATACGATGACGAAATCTTCCGCTACGACCAGCGCCGGCAGGAAAAGCAACAGAAGCAGCAGCAGCTCGTTGCATCGATGACTCCATCGATGGCCGGCCCGGCCTCAGCCGCGGAAAATGGATCGTACCCGGCCCGGAACATGGACACAGGCATGTCGATGAACTCCTCGCCGGCCATGGATTCATCGTCCTCCATGGTCGCCCCGAGCAACCCAGACATGGCCAGCCCCGAACCCAGCGAGAGCCTCCTGAAGAAAAAACCCCAGGCCGCCGTCGATCGAAGCGCGGTTGATCTCGCCCTTGTAGCCGCGATCGCCGCTCTCCCCCCGGAACAACGCGTTGCCAGGCTGGCAAACATGCCTGAGCCCGACCTCGACAACCTCCTCAAGGGATTGAAGCCGCCACAACGCCTCTCCATAGCAGCGGGCCTCACACCGGGAGAAAAGGAATATCTCGTCGCGCTTGCAGCCCCGCAGCGCGTCGTGAACCAGGAGCTTGCGGAACAGCGCCTTACGCGCGACATCTACTCCAACACCCAACTCCTTGAAGTCATGACCGATTTCTGGCTAAACCACTTCAATATCTATCTCCACAAGGACGATGAAACGCCCTCCTACCTGGTGAGCTTTGAGCGCGATGTGATTCGCCCCCACGCTCTCGGAAAGTTCGAGGACCTGCTCGAAGCAACGGCTCACAGCCCGGCGATGATGCTCTACCTCGACAACTCGAGCAGCATGGGGCCCGATTCGCCAAATGCAGAGAAGACGAAGGAGAATGCAGCCCGGCATCCTGGCGCAAACAAGCCGCGCCCACAGGGCCTGAATGAAAACTACGCGCGCGAGTTGATGGAACTCCACACCCTCGGCGTAAATGGCGGCTACACCCAGGCCGATGTCACCCAGGTGGCCCGCATCCTGACCGGCTGGACCGTCGATAAACCCCAGCGCGGAGGCGGATTCAACTTCGACCCCAATCGCCATGAGCCCGGAACAAAGAAAGTCTTGGGGAAAAAATTTAAGGAAAAGGGCGAGCAGGAAGGCCGCGAGCTTCTCCACATGCTTGCCTCAAATCCCGCGACCGCTCGGTTCCTCTCCCGCAAGCTGGCCATCCGCTTCGTCGGCGACGACCCGCCGCAGGCCCTTGTCGATCGTCTCGCAAAGTCCTACATGTCCGGCGGCGGCGATATCTCCAAGGTCCTCGTCACCCTCTACCGCTCTCCGGAGTTCTGGACGGCCGACGCCTACCGCAACAAGGTGAAGACGCCGCTTGAGTTCATTGCCTCGGCCGCGCGCGCATCCAACCTGAATGCTCTCAGCATGGAGCCGCTGGTTAACGCGCTGCGCGACATGGGCATGCCCCTCTATGGCGCGGTTCCCCCCACCGGCTATAACTGGCAAGCCTCCACCTGGGTAAGCACCGGAGCTCTCGTCAACCGGATGAACTTCGCTCTCTCGCTCGCAGCAAACAAGCTGAACGGCATCACGGTCAACTGGACAAACCCGACAGATTCTTCGCTTGCCATTCAGTCGGCAACACCTGCGAATACAGTCTCAGCATCCGCCCGCACAGTGGAACCGAGCACTGCCACAACCGTACCTCTTGCTCTTGCAGCCCTCACGCCGGAGTCAGAAGAACAACGGCTCGAAGCGCAGCTTGTCGCCGGTGGCCTGAGTGAGGACACGCGCAAAGCTCTACTCGATCAGCTCAATACGCAAGCTGCCCAGAACACTCAGCCGCAGACTCAGCCGCGCGATGCAATGCTCAAGACTGCGGCGCAATCGGCTGCTCATCCCGCCAGCCAAAAGCAAGCTGCGAACGCACTTGAAAAGCAAGATCAATTGTTGGCAGGACTCTTGCTCGGCTCGCCGGAGTTTCAGCGCCGTTAGCACTCCGACAGCGCACCAGAGATGATTAGGAGAAGCACCATGCTGACCAACCGGAGATTCTTCCTGCGCAACGGAGCCCTCGCCATCGCGGGCACCACAGCGATCCCCAGCTTTCTAGTCCGCTCCGTGCTCGCTGAAGCCGCCGCAAGCAATCCCGGCCGCCGTCTCGTCGTTGTCTTTCAACGTGGAGCAGCCGACGGACTCAACGTCGTTGTGCCCTACCAGGAAAAGAACTACTACGCGATGCGGCCGACCATCGCGATTCCGCAGAACCAGGTCATCGACCTCGACGGCTTCTTCGGCCTCCATCCATCCCTCGCTGCCTTCAAGCCTCTCTACGATCAGGGCCATCTCGCCATCGTCCACGCATCCGGCTCTCCGGATATGAGTCGTTCCCACTTCGACGCGCAGGATTTCATGGAGTCCGGAACCCCGGGCGTTAAGAGCACTGAAGACGGTTGGCTCAATCGCGCCCTCCAGGCTCAGGACCTAAGCGACAATCAGGCCCTGCGCCACAACCGCGAGCACACCGCCTTTCGCGCCCTGGCTCTCGGCGCACAGGTCCCGCGCACACTTGCCGGAACCATCCCGGCCATCGCGCTCTCCAATGTCAACAACTTCACGGTTGGTGGCCGCGGCCCCGCGCCGTCGCCTGCGGCAAGCGCCTTCGCCGCCATGTACGCGGATACCGGCGATCACCTCTTTCACACCACCGGCGAGGAGACATTCGACGCGGTCAAGATGCTGCGCGATGCGAACCCTGCCCAGTACAAGCCGGCAGTCGGAGTTGAATATCCCAACTCCGAATTTGGCAGCAACATGAAGCAGATCGCCCAGTTACTCAAGGCCAATCTCGGCGTTGAAGCCGCCTTTACGGATGTCGGCGGTTGGGACACACACCAGAATCAGGGCGCAGTCGACGGTCAGCTCGCCAATCGGCTCAGCGATTTCTCCTCATCCATCGCGGCCTTCTGGCGCGACCTTGGTGACGACGCCGGGAACATCACCCTGGTCACCATGTCGGAATTCGGCCGCACCGCCCGCCAGAACGGAACAGGCGGCACCGATCACGGCCACGCCAATGCCATGTTTGTTCTCGGTGGAAACGTCAAGGGCGGCAAGGTCTACGGCCGCTGGCCCGGCCTTGACGATCACCAGCTCAATGAAGGACGCGATCTCGCCGTCACCACCGACTTCCGTCAGGTCCTCGGCGAAGCCGTCGCCAAAACCCTCGGCGCCAACAACCTCGATATGGTCTTCCCCGGCGCGCAACTCCGCCAGGACCGCTTCCTTCGCCTCATCTAACTAAGCTGCCGACAGCCTGAAGCTGTACTTAGGCCGGGTGCCCCATCCTCAATGATTCTGGGTGCCTTATCCATTCGCGCCTTTTGCGAATGGGTGGGAAACCACGAACCTCGCTCTGCCAGTACCCGGCAACTGTAATCTGCCCGCCGCACCGCAGGTGCTCACTCCGCCCGTAGCGCCTCCGTCGGATTCACCGAAGCCGCCCGCCTCGCCGGAAAATAACTCGCCAGCATCGCCGATGCCGCCAGCACCACCGCCACTCCCGCCAGCGTTCCCGCATCCCACGCCCGCACCCCAAACAGCAGCTTCCCCATCAGCATCGCCGCGCCCACCGATCCCGCCAGCCCCAGCACCACACCCAAACCTATCAATCGCCCCGCCTCGCCCAGCACCAGCTTGTACACCGAGCTCTTCTGTGCTCCCAGAGCCATCCTCACCCCAATCTCACGCGTCCGCTGGCTCACCGAGTAAGCAATCACCCCATACTGCCCGACCACGCCCAGCACCAGCGCCAGCGCCGCAAAGCCGCCCACCAGCCACGTTGCCGACCGGTGAAGATACGCTGTCTGCGAATCGTTGATGCGCCGCGTCATCGTAGTTCCCTCTTCCACGGCCGCATCCAGGTTGACCTTGTGGATCGTCGTCGCCAGCAAAGGCAGAATCGCCTGCTCATCCTGCGCCGTGCGCACAACTAAAGAGAAATACGTGTCTGGAGTTTGACTGAATGGCTGATACTCCGCCGGCAACTGTTCCTGATCGAGTCCCGCATCTTTGAAGTCCTCGACCACCCCTACAATCTCCTGAATCGACTTCGGCGTCAGCTCCGTGTCGCCCATCTTCTGGCCGATCGGATTCTCGCCCGGAAAGTACTTCCGCGCGAACGCCTCGTTGATGATCACCACATTCGGTCTTGTCGCATCGTCTCCATCGTTGAAATACCGTCCGCTCTTGAGCCGTGCCTGCAGCGTCGTGAAAATCCCCGGGCTCACTTCGCGCTGATTCACCTCGTTGTGAATTCCGTTGTATGGCCGACCCACAAACCGCACCCAGTCGGTGTCGCAGTTGCAACTTACCGGCAGCACGTTGGTCACAGCCGCCGATTGCACGCCTGGCAATCTTCCCGCCCGGTCGACCACATCCCGTTCGAAAGCAACCACCTGCGCGTCCTTTGAAAACTCCTTCTCAGGCAATTCAATATCGATCGTGGCCAAATGATCCGTCTGAAATCCAAGGTCAATATGCAGCAGTTTGTAGAAGCTCTTCCCCAGCAGCCCCGCGCCGGTCAGCAATACCACCGCCGTCGCCAGCTCAACCACCACCAGGTTCGCGCCCATTCTGCGCCACAGCCGGCCCGCCGACCCGCGTCCGCCTTCGGTCAACCCATCCCGCATGTTAGAGAACCTCAAGTGCAGAATCGGGGTGATTGAAAACAATATCGCCGCCAACAAGGCCAGGCAACCGGCAAACACCAGCACATCCGCGTTCAAACTGAGTCCACGCAGGTAGGGCATTCCAATCATCATGTCCTTGGAAATCAGCCCCTGCAACACCTTCATCCCGCCATCCGCAAGCAGCAATCCCAGCGACGCGCCAACCGCCACCAGCGCGGTTGCTTCGGTCACGAATTGCCACCCCAGCCGCAGCCGTGACGCGCCCAATGCACCACGCACCGCAATCTCCCGCCGCCGGCTCTCTGCGCGCACCAGCAGAAGGCTCGACACATTCACGCACGCAATAAACAAGAGCAACCCCGCGCCAGCCAGCAACACCAGCAGAATCGGCCGGATATCCCCCACAATCGCCTCCGACAAGGGCATCACGCTCGCGCCCTGCCCGCGGTTGGAGTCCGGATACTGCCTTTCCAGCTGTTGCGCAATGGCCTGCATCTGCGCCCGCGCGCTCGCCACGGTGACGCCGTCCTTCATCCTCGCCACTCCATAGAGATCGTGGCAGCTGCGCCGCGTCTCGCACTCCCGGGTAGGTTGCAGGGCCTCCCAGAACTCCGCATTGTCCCTCAAGGCAAACTGAAACTCCTTCGGTAGAACTCCAATGATCGTGTGCGACACACCGCTCAGGCTCACCGCCTGGCCCACCACATCCTTGCGTCCTCCATATCGTCGCTGCCATGTCCCGTAGCTCAGCAGAACCACTGGCGCCGTCCCCGCCGCATCCTCTCCATCGCGAAAATCCCGCCCCAGCATCGGCGTAATCCCAAGCGTCCGAAAGAACCCCGCGCTCACACGTTCCCCAGCCACAGGCTCCGTGCCCGTCGCGGTGTTCAAGCCGTAAAGGTTCCCGGTATACACCTCCAGCGAGCTCAAAACCGTGTTCATCCGTTTCCAGTCAAGGTAATCCTTGTAAGAGAGATTGCCCCGGGGAAAAAGCGCCAGGGTCTCCGTCACATCCAGCAATCGCGTCGGATTCGGATACGGCAGTGGCTTGATCAGCGCCGCATCCACAAACGCAAAAATCGCTACGCTCGCCCCCATTCCCAGCGCCAATATCAAAACCGCGGTCGCCGTGAACCCCGGATTCTTCCGCAACTGCCGCAGCGCAAACTTCAGGTCCTGCGCCACCGTCTCCACGCTGAATCCGACCACTTCATGGCTTTGCTCCTTGAGAAGCGTGGCGTTCCCGAACTCCCGTCCCGCTGCAAATCGCGCCTCCTGCGGCGACATTCCGTTCGCGATCAGATCCTTCTCCACCTGCTCGCGATGGAAACTCATCTCCTCATCCAGATCCGCAGCAAACCGCTTCCGGCGGAAAAGCAATTCGACCCTCTTTGCAAATTCCTTCATTGTCTAAGCCTCCGCAGATCTCAAAACCCGGGCGATTGCCGCGATCATCTGGTCAAACTCGGCCAGCTCGTTTCCCAATTGCTTCTTGCCGGCAGCCGTCAGCGTGTAGTAGCGCGCCCGCCTCCTCGTCTCGGTCATCTTCCACTCCGCTTTCACCCAACCGGCCAGCAGCAGCCGCTGTAAGGCCGGATAGAGCGAGCCCTCTTCCACCGTCAGCACATCGTCAGACAATCTCTTGATCGACAGCGCAATCCCGTACCCATGCAGCGGCGCACGCGTGAGCGTTTTCAAGATCAACATGTCCAGGGTTCCAGGCAAAAGGTCAGGTTTCTTGGCCATGAACATACATATAGTTTATCTATGGGTAGATCGTCAATGGCTAATTGCACGCCCTTCCGCCTGAAAAGAAAAGCCCTTGCGAGCAAACAGCCGTGTGCCCCGTCCAATCGCGCTTTTGGCGAATGGGTGGGAGACAAACAGCCAGGTGCCCCATCCATTCGCGCTTTTGGCGAATGGGTGGGAGACAAACAGCCAGGTGCCCCATCCATTCGCGCCTTTGGCGAATGGGTGGGAGACAAACAGCCAGGTGCCCCATCCATTCGCGCCTTTGGCGAATGGGTGGGAGACCAGCAGCCGCCTCGCCGGGTGCCCCATCCATTCGCGCCTTTGGCGAATGGGTGGGAGACCAGCAGCCGCCTCGCGAGCGCACATTGGCCTCCGTCGCACCGCAGGTGCCTGGCAACCATCCCGCCGCATGATTTACCCTCAAAGGCGGTATGAGATTCGCACCCTCCCTCTTTGCGTCTGCTCTGGTCCTGGCATGCGCCATATCCGCGTCTTCGCAATCCACAACCCCACCCTCTTCCCAGGTCAAACCCGCCCTCGATTTGCCTGATGCCCCTGAGGCCACGCCGGCAGTACGAACGGTCCCGAATGGCCCCACAGTCGTCATGGACACTTCAAAGGGTCGGATTACCTGCCAGTTCTATCAGCGCGAGGCGCCCAAGGCCGTCGGAAATTTCATCGGCCTCGCCACCGGAACGATTGACTGGACCGATCCAACCACACACAAGAATCAGCACAACAAGCCCTTCTACGATGGAACGATCTTCCATCGTGTCATACCTGAGTTCATGATTCAGGGCGGCGACCCCACCGGAACTGGCATGGGCGATCCTGGGTTCAGCTTCAATGACGAGTTCGACCCCGATCTGAACTTCGACCGGCCCGGCCGGCTCGCCATGGCAAATTCCGGCCCCAACACAAACGGGAGCCAGTTCTTCATCACGGAAGCCGCTTACGACTCGCTCAACCAGAAGTACACGCTCTTCGGCCAGTGCGACGATGCGAGCGTAGAGGTAGTCAAGTCCATCACTCACGTGCGACGCGACGATAACGACAAGCCCCGCACCCCTGTGGTCCTCAAGAGGGTCACCATCGTCCCCGAAGGTAAGCCGTTGCCACCATTGCCGGCCGATTCCGCGCCGGCCGCGCCCCAACCTTAACCATCGCTTCATTTATCGCGAAAACAGCCGCATCAGGAGTTTGAATGTCACTTCCCGCTGGAACCTACTCAGTCTTCAACACCACTGAAGGCAAGATCACTGTCCGGCTCTTTGAAGCCGACGCGCCCATCACCGTCAAGAACTTCGTCGAACTCGCCGAGGGCTCCAAAGAATGGGTACACCCCATTACCCGCGCCAAGTCCAGCGACAAGCTCTACGACGGAACCATCTTTCACCGCGTCATTCCCGACTTCATGATCCAGGGTGGCGACCCGGCCGGCAGCGGCATGGGCGGTCCCGGATATCGTTTCCAGGATGAAACCAAGGGTTCGCCCCACAAATTCGACAAGCCCGGCAAACTCGCTATGGCGAACTCCGGGCCGGGCACAAACGGCAGCCAGTTCTTCCTCACCGTAGCGCCCACCGACTGGCTCACCGGCAACCACACCATCTTCGGCGAAGTCGTCGAGGGGCACGACATTGTTGTGAAGATCTCAAAGGTTGCACGCAACTCGATGGACAAGCCGCACAAGCCGGTCGTGGTCGAATCACTTGTCATCGAGCGCGTCTAGCCTGCATTTTTCCAGTGCCGCCGCAAATTGTAGCGCCGGTCACCAGACCGGCTGTTCAGAGGGCCTCCTGGCCCTCTGAGACCTCGCCAGACCTTGAGTTCAGAGTCGTCGCGTCCTCTGCGAGAAATACAGGTTCAACAATCAGCGCGTACTCATGGCTAGATGTCAGCTATTTGCCACTCCGCTCGGAGAGATCAGCGTAAACGTCACGCTCCCTGCCGTGGTCCTCTTGTGCGGTGTTCCGCGCGGAATAATCAACATGTCGCCCTTGTTGAGCGTCAGGATTGCCGCGCCTTCCGATGCTGGCGCGAGCCATTCGCCCGCCTTCGGACTGTGCGCGTCCCTGGGCGTCCCACCCAACTCGTAGACAGTGGTTCCATCGATCACCTGCAGGATGTGATCGCGCCCCTCATGCCACTCAAATTCACTTGCGCCGTGAGCTGTCTCAGTGGTCAGCACGACGGAAAAGGAGGCCTGGGTGGCGAGGTTCTTGTTCCCCGGCGCAGGCTCAAGCGCTTTGACGTCGTTCAGAATTGTCTCCGCGGTGATCAACTGAAATCCCGCCGGCCCAGCCATGGCTTCGGTCTTCGCGGGTCCGACTTGGACTCCTGCCTGCGCGAAAGCCGACACCGAGTCCGCCAGCACCAAGCCCGTAGCCGCACCCGCTGATAACGACACCAGGAACAACCGGCGGCTTTTATCCATCAATCCCTCTTCGTTCATCCAGGCCCTCCAGAAACACTAGAGCATTCCTCCAGCAGTAGACCATTCATCTGCGTGCCCTGTCAGCCCGCGATTGCATCCCCGGGTCTGCCCACTTCTCGCAGCAGAATCAAAGCGAATCACGCGTCGCTGAAGGATTGAACGTTGCGTCTCGATGATTCCTTGGCCAGTTGTTCGCCCCTCGTCATTTGCAAAGCAGAACGGCCCCGGAGAACCCAGGGCCGTTCAGTGTGAAGCGATCTTCATATGAAGCCTGTCTTACTGCTTTGGCTTGTCAGCGGGCTTAGCCGCGGGAGCAGCCGGAACCTTGGCCGCGGGAGCTCTTGGCTTCCAGAAATCCGGGTCTGCCTTGACCCACGAATCATCCACATAGCTCTGTTTTGGATTGATGGCGAAAAGCTCGCTGTGGCTGTCGTCCACGGTGTCGGCGTAGAGCTGTTCAAACCTCTTCCAGCCCTCGTCGCCCATCGCATCGTGGAAGGCTTTACCCTCTGCGAAGCCATGATCGATATCCGCCATGGAGTCGTCCGCGCTGAGGATCAGGTACGTTCCGCCATCCCCGCCAAAGACGAGGTTCAGCATCGCCCAGTGCGCGCTCGTCCCGGCCTTCTGGTGAGCGGCGATCACCATCTTTGCCAGCTCTCTCCACCCGCTGTCATGGCCGCGCTTCACATGGTACTGAGAGACCTCCATGTAACGGGCGTGCGAAATGTCAACGTGGGGACGATAGCTCAGCTCAGGCTCGTTGTAGTAGACAGCCTGGTCGACTGAATCGAGCAACTCGCCATCGGCGACATTGGCCCGTTCCAGCTCAGCCGAAAGAACTGCATTCTTGTTCACCGCATTGATGTCCTTATCCCAAGCGTCGAACGACGCGTACCAGGTAAGGAAAAGCGCCCGGTTCTTGCCCGAAAGCGAATTCAAGGCGAGGTAGTGGGATGGCTCCTTGGCGCGCGTCATTGCCTGAACAAACGCGCTTTCCGTTTTGTCGTGCATCGCGCCGCCCTTTCCAGGCTTTGTATACTCACGTGTAATCTGCAAGACATTGGGCAACGCGCTTCCCGCGGCCGGTTTGTCTTGTGCCGAAGCCAACGTACCTGCTGCAACTGAGAGCGACAAAATCAACGCAAGTGAACTGATCTTGCTCATCGTGAACGTTCCTCCTGAATGTCCTTTGAATTCAGACGCAAGAAAACTGAATGCCCCGGGGAAGCGCGTCCTTCAAAGGCAGACGTGATTATCGGGTCCCGGCCGATTGAATGTAAAGAAGTTTTCGATGAACTGGCCTATTCAGGGAACGCTTCATCTCCGTTACCGGTGGCCCATTGATTCGCGAGAAAACTATCACCGAAGAACTTGCCTCCAACCGATTGGCAGGAGCAAGGACCGCTCTAGACGTTGGCAGGATTGATGCCCGCTTGTGCGGCGGGGATCAGGAACGACAGCACCTTCGACGCCGGCGTCGCAAGACGCCCCGGCAACATCCGCGTAAGCAGTTCAAATCGAGAGCGATCTTCCTCTTCGAGCACGCGGAAGAGATAGAAAAGCATGAAGAAGACGATCACCGAGGCCAGTCCACCCAGAATAAAGCCCCACATCGGAGCAAATTGCAACGCGACATAATGAGCTGCAAGTGACGCCACCGTGCTGATGAGCGCCACCTTGCCCACAAAGAGCCACGGAAGTCGAACCTTATACAGCTTTATGCTCACTGCCCACATCATTCCCACGGCAGTCACCTGGGCCGCGCCGCTGCCGATACAGGCGCCTACAGCGCCGTGCGACCGAATGAGCCACCATGCAACGCCTCCATCGACGATCCCGGCAATTATTGTTGCCCAGATCACGAGGCTCTGCCGTTCATGGCTCTGCAGGATGCTTTGCGCAGGACGGATGAAAGCCTTGGGCAAACATAGCAATGGAGCAAGCGTCGTCACGGCGGAAGCGCCAACCCAATCGCGCCCCAGGAACAAAAGCAAGACTGGCACTGCCAGAGATACTGCAATGAAGTGCAGTGGAACTGCCATCAGCGCCAAGTAGCGAAATGTCGTGGCAGTGATCAGTGGAAGACGCGACTTATCGCGCCCGTACTGAACGAAGATCGTCGTCGCGGTTGCTGAGCCAAAGATCATCGAGACCACCAGCAGCCTCTCGGCAATGCTGAATGCAACCGAGTAGTAAGAAATCTGGCGGATGTCCGGGCAAAGCGGCTTTAACAGGAAAACTTCAGACCGTTCCCAGACAATTAGCGACACCACCATAGTGGTCACGCTCTGCCAGGCGAAGCTGATCATGCGATTGCGAAGCCCAGCTGGCTGGACATGCGTTCTTTCCCAGCTCAGGATCCGCTTCATCGTAGGGAACAGACGCACAAGAAAATCGACAGCGCGCATCAGAAAAAGTGCGGCCCCGATTCCCACAACGCCCCAATGCATCACAATGGACGCCCCAATCGCCAGGGCGTAAACGATGGTGGAAGCGATGGAAGCTGGAAGATTGGTCGCCAGATTCTCCGTGGCCATGTTCGCCATGGAGGAGATTAAGTTGACCATGGAGGGCCATATGCTGAGCACCACAAGAACCGCGGCGACGCGATAGTCCGCCGGCGCATCGTGGAGGATCCAGATCACAATACCCGCAGTAGCCACTGTGGCAAGCAATACCTGGAGCAATAGAGTCTGGAAGTAAATGTAGCGCGCAGTCCCGCGATCTCCTAAGCCGATGAACTCAGCCATGTACTTGCTGGTGGTTGCCGGGATTCCAAGACCCCCCAGGCTGCTTGCCACGTATGCTACTTGGGAAACGTAGACCAGATATGCATTCTTGTAGGGGCCAAGCGTTCTTGCAATCGCTATCCAGGTAATGAAGCCGCCAATGAAAGCGACTGCTTGCTCGATCCCGTACCAGCCCGAGTTCCGAGCGATCGTCTTGGTGTTTGTCATGTCCTATTCCCGGGGAAAGGATGCACACTCATCGTTTGGCAACGCCCGCACCCTCGTCGAGGGACACAGGCACTGCCAACCAGGGTGCCTGTCTCGCGACACCACTTTTCTACCTATCCAATGGCCTGCAGAGCATCTTGCGAGTCCTTGGCGATTGAGGAATTGGGCGCAAGAGAAATTGCCTTCTTGAGATGCGTGATTGCCGCGCTCCGGTTTGCAAGCCGCGAATACACCATCCCAAGATGGTATTCCATCGTTGCGTCGTTCTCCTGCTCCCTGGTCGCTTCTTCCAGAAGATCGCGCGCGAAACCGTAGGCACCTTTCGTGTAGTAGGCCCATGCCAGGGTATCGGCCGTGCTGGGGGAATCGGGCAACGATCGGCGGGCAGTTTGCGCAAGAGTCAAGGCTACGTCGGAGTTTTCGCCATTCATCAGCATCATGTAGGCCAGATTGTTTGCCGCAACAGGCTGCATCGGCTGTATCTGCAACGCCTTCTTGTAGTAGCTTTCAGCCTTGGGCTTATTTCCTCGTGACTCCTCAAGCATCCCCAGCACGGCCAAAGCGCCAGCATCATACGGATGAGTCTTCATCCACTGATCCCATACGTTGACCGCGTTCTCGGTCTGTCCACGCAACACCTGAATCTGTGCGTACAGCGAGACTGCATCGGCATCGCTTGGGTTGATTGTCATCGCCTTCTGGGCCGATGCCGTGGCCAAATCCAACTTCTTGGCCTGGCCCTGCAATGAAGCAAGCAGATCGTAAAAGAAGCTGTTATTGGGGCTCTTGCCAATTTGTGCCTCAACCCTGGCTTCAGCCTTGTCCGGCTGCTTCATGTAAATGTCGTAGCCAACAAGCATGCGCATGGCCTCGATCAAGTTTGGATCGCGATCGAGAGCTTGCTCAAGCAGTGCCACGCCCTCCGGGAACTTTCTTTGCATAAACCGAAGTTTGCCCAGCTGAAGGTAAGCTGGCGCACTTTCAGGCGCAAGGCTCATCGCCGTCTTCAGGTCCGCCTCGGCCTTATCCGGGGTATTCCGGCTCATCTCGACGACCGCGCGCCAGACGTATCCACCTGGAAAACGAGGGGCCGCGGCGACTGTGCTGTCCGCCACAGTCGCAAGCAGATTCATGTCGCCCCGAAGCACAGCCATACGGGCAAGCTCCGCCTGAGCAACCATTCGGCCAGGGGAAAGTAGCGTCGACTCTCTCAGAGAGGTTTCGGCCTGCGCCAGATCCCCCTTCGCGAGCGCTGCCCTTCCCAGCCAGAACAAGATGAACGAATCCTTTGGATACTCCTTGGCGGCATTCATCAGGAAGTTTTCTGCATCCGCCGGCTTGTTATCCCGAAGCAAAACAATCCCGTTCAAGGCAAGAACCTGGGGTTCCTTCGGGTTCTTTTTCACCAGGTCCGTAATGGTCTTCAGAGCCGTAGCTTCGTCCCCAGTTTCCAGGAGGGACCGGACGTAACCCTCCTGGACAGAAAGGTTCTTGGGGTATTTTTCAGCCTCGGCTTGAAACTCGATCCTTGCCTTCTGCGCCTGGCCCGACCGCTCGTAATAGTCGGCCAGAACGCGAACGGCCGCCGGATTGTCGCTCAGATCCTTCGTTGTCTGACGGTATACTTCCTCTGCCTTCGATTGGTTGCCTTCACGCAGATAGAGCTGAGCAAGACTATTGCGAACGCGGAGATTGGTTGGGTCCGTCTGGATCGCATCCCGGCTTGCCTGTTCCGCCTCCGGCCACCGGTTATTGGCTGCATAAAAGTCCGCCAGCAACATGCGTGCGTTAATCGACTTTGAATCGAGCGTCACCGACTTCTTAAGTTCATCTTCCACAACGGACGCTTTGGTCGGGTCGCTTCCTTCAAGTAGGGCCAGGTCTTCGTGAAACGCGGCGCGATTCGGCTCGATCGAGAGCGCAGTCTGGATCTGCTTCATCGCTTCGCCTCTCAGGTTCCTCTTCCCTGCGATGCCGGCAAGAAGAGCATGGAGATCCGCGTTGTTCGGCTGCATCGCATTTACTGCATCTGCTTGTGCCTGCGCCTCATCGACCTTGCCCCCCGCCAGCAAGAGATTGCCCAGATCGAGACGGGCTTTGTAATTCGACGGTTGCAGCGTAACCGTGTACATCAGCTCACTGTAAGCGATCCGTATCTGGCCCATGTGCATGTACGTCTTGGCGAGTTCGTAATGCCCGTCGGGGTAGCTCTTATCGATCTTGAGTGCATTCGAAAACTGGATGACGGCTTCGTTATACTTGCCGGCAGCGCTGTAGCGCTTTCCACTCTCGAGATACTTCTGCTTGCGGACATTGGGGTCCCCATGGCAGCCAGACAACAGGGCGATCGCCGCACACAATCCAAGCGCACAAAGTGTTCCTCGCCGCCGCATAACGTTCCTCCTGCACTCAAAACCTGTTCGAACTGACTCAATCGTGCTCGTCATCTTCTTCATCCTCGCTGCACTCCCAGATCGGACAGGGCAGTTTCAAATCAATTCCGCAAAAAAAACGCACTCCACGCACGCAGCAGCCTAATTGGGGATGAATCGGCGCAGTTGGGGCATCAGTTCCGCCACAAATCCCTCGGCCCTTTCTCTTGCCGCCGCCACTCCGGTGGCCGCATCGATTGGCGTGATCACCCGAACCAGTGCGCCATCGGTGCGATTCATCCGGATCGCGTCGGAGACCAGATAGACCTTGGCCAGATACTCAGTTGCAATGCTGCGACCATGCGCCTGATACCAATAGATCACGAACTGCCGGTTGTCGCCATTGGCGATGATGTACTCCCCCACCTGATGAGGCGTGCCGTTCAAATCCTTCATCGTTACCACCTGCGACGACTCAAACGACCAGCCCGCTCCCGGCAGGCAGTTCTTGGGTGAGTGCACCGTCGTTCCCGTCCTCTGCGATGCGAAATAAGCGATGAACAATCCTACCGGCTCATTCCTCCCGCCATTGGCATACACACGCGAAAGGAAGTCGCCTTTGCCCAGAATATCAAGTTGCTCCTGGTCGATCGGCACGTCCGATTCAGTCAGTCCGGCAATCGTCTTGGGGACTCCTGACAGTGGTTCGCTCGGAACAATCGATTCCGAATTCCCACGCCGGAAGAGCACAAGTGCCGCCACTCCCAACAGGACGACAACTGCCCAGAAGCGAAGGCGATTCATCGAGACACCCGCTTTGGTCGAAACAAAGAGAGCGCCTTATGGACAGCGAATAGGCAGCCCAATGAGACCAGGAAAACAACCCAGCCTGAAAACTCGTGAAAAAATCCCACCGCCTTGTCCGGATCCCAGTACTGCACGCACAGTCCAGTCCCGACAATACGAATTGCATTTGCCGCTATGGCGATCGGAATGCTCGACAGCGCCAGGATCGTGCGGCGCACCACCGACGTGTCGAGAAAGTAGCCGTAGAAGATCGCGAGCGTAAAAAGGCTGATCAACGAACGGATGCCGCTGCAGGCCTCGGCCACCTCCAACCGCATCATCGGCAGCACGATGACGTTGCCCTCTCGTAAAACTGGCACGTTAAACAGCGGGAGCAGAGCGCTTGCCGCCTTCGAGGCCAGAATCTGCAGAGGAAAGGTGATCCGGTTATAGATGATTTCCGGGAGCGGAATGCAGAGCAGCAAAACCAGCAGCGGAAAACGCAGTTCCCTCAGCAATTGCCAACCGCCAAAGCACAGGGTGATGCCTCCCAGAACAACCACCAGAGATAGACGTGAGAGATAGAGTTCCGCGCCATACTGACCCAGGATCAGCATCGCTAATCCAAACGCAATGACGGCAACTCCAACCCACGATGGCTGGATTTTGGTCGCGCGGATTCGCTCCCTGTTCGTCCAGATAAGGTACGCGGCGAAAGGTGGCACAAGGAACCCGTGCGAAGTATCGGGATCTTGCCACCACGCGGTCACCAGCCGTACAAGGACACCGAAATACAGCACCGACAACAAAAGGCCAACCAGGGCTGCTCCCCACAGGGTGACCTGACCAATATCGAGAAAACGACTCCCGGAGGCCCTCGCATTGGGAACCTCTTGAGGCATGCTTTCCTGATGGGAAGTCGTTGACATTCGAACTTGCGTCAATTCTAGCAGCAATTCAAATGCCGAAACTCCACCAAAGTCACGCCCTTCTCTGCCAGTCCATGCATGCTCGAATCGGAGATGGAGTTCCCTCCTCGGAGGGAAGCAGCTTCCACTTTGGGCTCACAACTCGACAAACAGAAGCGACCATCAGAATTCGCTGTGCGCACCGTGTGCTAGCGGGATCTTGGAGATAAGTAAAGCCCAGGCAACCGCTCCTGAAGCGCTGCCCCCGAAGCCACGCCTTGTGACCGCATTGCCACCAGGCCTTGAACTCCATCTCCCCATTTCCGTATGTCAAGTGCTCGAGGAAGACCCCCGCCCGCCCAACCAAAGCTCCCGCGGGCAAATTCGCATTTGCCAGCCAACGCCTCAAAGAGTGAAAAGTGAATGCGGGTTCTCTAGTTCGACAGAGCCGTGGGCGGAGGCATGGCCCTTCAGCGAGCTGATTCACTGGGGCAGATTTCAGAAGCAGGGTTAATCCTGAGTACACCGTTGCCCCAAATGCAATCGCCGGATAGAATCAGAGGGTGCATCTGTCCAGGATTCCGTCCAGAAAGTCATCGTATCTTATTGATAAACAGGATCTTATCCAGTCCATTTAGGATCGGAGAAGTGCTGGCTCCTTGCGTCAGGACCACGGCAAGCGGGATCGGCCTGCGTCAGGCCCAATCCACGGCCGCCCCCACCCTGCTGCGCCAGGAAGCGTGCAGCCGGACTCCCCTGCTACAGTTCGGGAGGGTCCGCGGGCGAGTCGTTCGGTCCATGAAGAGCGGGGATTTCGTCAGGGTGGTTACCGACGAATTACCAATCGATTCTTTCCGGAACTTTGATGGTCCCAAGCTGGCACCAGACGATGATATCATTGAGTTTCTGATGCGATTTGGGTGGCCAGAAGACTTTCCCGGATATCAAACAACGGCCGTAAAGCCCTTTGTTTTCATCAGAGACCAGTCATTTTCCCTCGATCCATACGAGGCTGGGGCGTCAACTGTCAAGGTCAACAGGCATCCAAGATCAACAGGCATCATAGAAGCCAAACCCGAATGGAAGCCGAATGCGTGCATCCGCGCAGATCGAGCGAAAGCAGATCTCCGAAATTTTCGTTTCCAATCGAGGGGAAAAGCAAACCGCCGACAAACACGGCGTCAGCTGCCAAACCCTGCTGCAGACATTTAGGAAACTTGGAATACAAAACCAGATCGAAGCTAAAACGAACGGAGTAGCAAAGATGGAACTGAAGATCCTGCTCATTGCGGCGTTATTGAGCACCACTCTCACCTGCGCATGCCAGGACCAACAGCCGGCCGCACCTGCCGCCCCCGCCACTGCCGCCCCGGCAGCCACCCAAACTCCGACTTCCACAAACAACACAACCCCCAGTGCTACAGCTGCTCCGCTGGCTGCCGGCCATTTGGCAGAATCGTACGTGATCGGACCTGACGATCAAATCTCGATTAACGTTTGGAAGGAACCCCCCTTCTCTGGGGCCTTCGCAGTTCGGCCGGATGGCATGATCACCGTGCCTCTTGTCGGCGACATGCTGGCCGCGGGACTCACGCCCACGGATCTGGCGGCCCAGATCACGGTGAAACTTCATAAGTTTCTGCAGGACCCGGTGGTCACGGTCACGGTTACCGCGATTAAAAGCAAGTTGATCTACTTGATGGGAGAGGTCACGAAAAAAGGGCCGATGGACATGACTCCCGGAATGACTGTTCTTCAGGCGATCGGCATGGCGGGCACCACTGAATATGCCAATCTCAAAAAGGCCTACCTCCTGCGCGACGTGAATGGGGTGCGGACCAAGATCCCAATCCACTACAAAGAGGCGCTGAAGGGAAACCTTCAGTACGATATACCTCTCAAACCCGGAGACACCATCGTTATTCCATAGAGGCGGTTCAATGATGAAAAAGTCAGTCGCTCTTCTGGGATTGCTAGTCATGGTTTCCATCGCTGCGGTTGCGCAGGTTGAGCCTGCGGCGACCGGCCCTGCGCGCTCGACAGGGACCTTCAGCTATTCGCTGCACGACACCGAGAGTGTCTGGTGGGGTTTCGGCACTGAGGAGTCAAACTCTACTTCGGGTTCCCTCCAGTACGCCAACGGAAGGTCGCGGCGGCCTTTTTCGATGAGCTATTCGGGGGGCTACACGTTCACAAACGGTGGAGGTGACTACGGAAAGGGATACTTTCAAAACCTGGCGGTGTCCCAGGGGTTCGGCGGCCGAACGTGGAGATTGAACTTCAACGATGACATCTCATATCGCCCCCAGTCGCCAACTGTCGGGTTTTCCGGGATTCCCGGAACCGGGGAACCGATCAGCTCACCGCCATCAACCGGAACTCCGGTTGAGACGGTCTTGACCCAGGATACGCACACCATCAACAACTCGACCCACGCCACATTCAGCCTGCCCATCAATGGCTGGGCAACCAGCGTTTTCGCCAACGGAGGCTACATGATCCTGCGCTTTCCGGACGGAAATGGAATTGATACAACGTCGATCTCCGCCGCCGCTGGCGCTTCTCAGCGTATCGATTCCAGGACATCCGTTTCCGGTGAGTTTCAGGAGTCCAAGTACAGCTATTCGGGAACAGATGTCGCTTTTAGAACAACGGCCGTGGTTGGAACCATCTCTCACACATGGAATAAGGGATTTAGCGCGAACGCATCTGTAGGCCCTCTATGGATTGCGAGTGAGGGGCTTGGAAACACTCTCCCATCTTCTACGCACCTCTCTCTAGCAGCAAACCTCACCTATCACCGCCGACGCGATTCCCTGTCCATTCATTACACCTATGGAGACAACGAGGGGGGAGGATACTTTTATGGGGCACAGATCAGCACAGTCGGCGCAACCTATACGCGGACCCTCCAAAACAAGATGTCCTTCTCGGCCCGCATCGGGTATCAGGAGACTTCCGGCTTGCAGGCAGGGAGCGGGTCGACCCGCGGGACATTCGCTTCGGCCACGACTTCGAGGCGACTTGGCAGACTCTTTTCAATCATGGGGTCCTACTACGCAACTGAGCAGTCGGCAAGTTCAAACCTTCCCACCAACGTGCTCAACGGCCTGCTCCAGGGAGTGAGCGTCAGCATCTCATACGCCCCGCGGGGCATACATCTTGAGCAATAAATAATGGAGGAATCTCATGTTAGGGCATCGTGAACTGACAGCAGATGACTATTGGGCAATTCTCAAGCGGCGAGCCCGCCTGATTGCAGTCTGCGCCCTCATCTTCCTGGGGGTCGGCATCGGTCTGACTTACGTCCTTCCTCCCGTTTACCTGTCCCAAACATTGATCCTCATCGAGGAACAGAAGGTCCCGGAGAAGTACGTCGTGCCGGTCGTGACCGAGGACCTGAGTGCGCGCCTTGCCTCCATGAAGGAACAGATCTTGAGCCGTTCCCGCGTTCAACCGATCATCGAACGCTTCAACCTCTTCTCCGGAGCGGGTCGCACTCTGGACGATCGCATCGAGATGACCCAAAAGGCGATCGGGATCAAGGCGATTCAGTCCACCCGCGGCATGCCCGGATTCTTCATCTCGTTCAAAGCCCAGGACGCGCGCACCGCCCAGCAGGTCTGCGGAGAAATCACCTCTCTGTTTGTCAGCGAGAACCTCAGCGCTCGCGAGCAATCGGCTGAAGGAACAACCGACTTCCTCAAGCAGCAGCTTGAGGACGCCAAGAGGAACCTGGATGACCAGGATGCGAAGCTTGCTGAATTTGAGCGGAAGAACATCGGCAAACTGCCCGGAGGCTCGATAAGCATTGGCGGCAGCAGCATTGCCATGGGAAGCGCAAACCAAAGCATGCTCCAATCGCTGACCTCGCAACTGGAAGCAGCAAATCAATCCGTTGGCAGGCTGGAACAGAGCGAAACCCTGCTGCAGGCGATGATCACCCAGGAAACCGAAAATCAAAAAAACGTCGAGCCGGCCATCGGCGGCGTCACGGTAGATGAGCGCCGCTCGCAGTTGAAGACGCTCATCAACCAACGGAACGAACTTTTGAACCAATATCAGTCGGACTATCCCGACGTGGTCGCCATCAACCGGAAGATCGCAGAATTGCAGGAAATGATTGCCCATCCTGCTACGGAACCGGCGGCCATCGCGGCCCCACCGGTAAAGAAGGGAGACTCCCCGCAGTTGTTCCAGCTCAAGACCCAACTTCGTGGCGAGCAGCAGAGTTTAACCGCCGCTAAACAGGAGCAGGGTCGGATTCAGGAGCAGATCAGGGCCGTTCAGTCCAAAATTGAGGCGAGCCCAGCGATTGAAGAAGAGTACAAGCAGGTCACCCGCGATCATGACATCGCTCTTGGGTTCTACAACAGCCTGCTCGGGAAAATGAATGAGTCCTCCATGGCTACGGCTCTCGAACATCGCCAGCAGGGCGAGAATTTCCGCGTAATGGATGCTCCGAACCTTCCCGATTCGCCGACCTTTCCCAACCCTTACATCTTCGCCGGCGGGGGCCTCTTTTGTGGAATCATGATAGGCGTCGGCATTGCGGCCTGGCTCGAATATCGCGATACAACCCTGCGCAACGAGAAGGACGTTTGGGCGTTCACCAAGCTGCCCACTCTGGCCACGATTTCCTTTATCAACGGACTGCCCCAGCCAAACAGGGAGCGCAAGAGTTTGTGGCCGTTCTCGCGACCACCCAAACCGGCTGACACCGCCAACGGATAGACATGTACAGATCGTTCTTCGGTATTCGTGCTCTCCCATTCGGATCCAGCCCAGACCCGCGGTTTCTTTACGTGATGCCGCAGATTCGGGAGACCCTCGCCTGCCTGCAGTACGGAATCGCGGCGCGCAAGGGCTTTGTCGTGATGACGGGAGAAGTGGGAACTGGAAAGACGACTTTACTCAAGACTGTCCTGAGCACGTTCAGCAAGGGCAGGGTATCCACTGCCTTTGTGTTCAATCCGCGCCTGGATGTCCTCGATTTTCTCGAATTCGTTTTGACTGACTTCGGAATTGAGCCGGCAAACAGAACCAAGTCCGGGATGCTGATCCAGCTCAACCGCTGGCTGGTCGAGAGGTACCGCGACCATGGCGTGTGCGTCATTGTTGTCGACGAAGCTCAAAACCTTTCCTGGGAACTGCTGGAAGAGATTCGTCTGCTTACAAACCTCGAAACCTCCTCGGAGAAACTGGTGCAAATCGTTCTATCGGGTCAGCCGGAACTAGAAGAGAAGCTCCGCAACCCTGCTGTGCGACAGCTTCGGCAGCGCGTTTCGTTATGGTGTAAAACCAGACCGTTAACCACGGAAGAGACGCACGCCTACATCGCCGAGCGGCTTCACATCGCTGGTGCGAGCGAGCAGGTGCTGACGCCCGAAGCAATCCAGCTCGTGCATCAATACTCCAGAGGCATACCTCGCCTGATCAATCTGATTTGCGAACACGCCTTGATCAGCGCATACGTTGAGCAGGTGAAGCCGGTACCTGCACGGATCGTTGAAGACGTCAGTTCGGAACTGGACCTGGAGATGCAGCCGTTTGTGCTCTCTTCCGCCGATCTTCCCGGTGCATCCGATCGTGCGCTGACAAACGACATGACCTTTACAATCAAGCCTATTGTGGAAGCGAACGACTCCAGGAAGGAAAACGAGATATGAGCCGCATTTACGAGGCGTTGCAACGAGCAGAACTTGATCGGAAGGGTGTACCCGATCTGGCAGACGACCCGTTCGTTGCCCCAGCGGCCGTAACCGAGCCTGAGGAGCCTATCGCACACAATGACCTGGATCTGAATAAGGTCCCACGGCACGCCTGGAGACCAAACATGATGTCCCTTCCCACGCTTGCCGAGCGTGGTGAAGCGGTTGAGCAGTTCCGCAGTCTCCGCTCTCACATCTACCAGCTGCGTTACCAGGCGGCGTTAAAGACCATACTCGTCAGCAGCGGAACCCCGTCTGAAGGGAAATCCTTTGTCACGGCGAATCTTGCCGTCAGTCTGGCCCGTAACAACGAACGCAGTGTGCTGTTAATCGACGGCGATCTGCGACGTCCCACCGTCCACAAGCTGTTTGGCGGCCCAAACTCCCCCGGCCTCAGCGAGTTTCTGAGCGGTACAGCGGAAATTACTGAGGTCATGCAGCGTAATGTCGACCTTGGAGACGACGAAAACCAGGGTGTTCGCGATCTCTCCAATCTCACCCTCATCACCGCAGGCACTTCCGGTCAGAACTCGCTCGAACTTGTAGGCAACCATCGCATTGAAACCCTGGTTGAGGCGGTGACCCCGCACTTCGACTGGATCCTGATCGATTCCCCTCCCGTGCTTGCCGTCACAGACGCCGTTGACCTTGCCCGTGCGGCTGACGGCGTGCTGCTGGTTGCGCGCGGAACTTCTACCCCGTTCGACATCGCGCAACGCGCCCAACAGGCTTTCAGCAACGCTCGAATCCTCGGCTTTGTGCTTAACGCTGTTAAGGATGCGCCGAAGGGCGGATACTACTACAACTACTACGGGTACCACGACTCCAGCGATCCGAAGCGGCGTAAAGATAAGCGGAGATAGGGATGATTCGGATCTTTAATGTTTACTACCCTACCAGGACGCTGGTCTTGCTTCTTTGTGAGGCGCTTCTTGCTGGAGGGTCATTCCTATTAGCTGCCGCTTATCTATTCGGGCCCGATACCTACATTGAGCTGTTCTACGAGAACGGCTTGATCAAGATTGTGGGCATAACCGTGCTCACGTTGCTCCTCTCTTACTACTTCGATCTGTACGAGCCGCAGCGCATTTCCAAGGGCTGGGAGGCTTACTTCCGCCTGCTTCTCGTCCTTAGCACTCTCTGTTTCCTTCTTGCCGGCATCATTTACATCCTCCCCGATCTGTACATGGGACATGATGTCCTTACTTATGGCGTCTCCATCCTCACCATCTCCCTCATCATCTGGCGATGGATCTACGAGTGGATCGTTGGGTTTTCGATCTTCCGTGATCGTGTTTATGTCCTTGGCAACGGCCCACGCGCGAAACTGCTGGTGGAAACCCTGACCAGCCGGCGCGACGCCGGAATGGACGTTATCGGCTGGAGAGAAGATGGTGCGGCAGCCGGTCAAAGAGAGCGTTTTGCGGCGGAGCTTCGAGCCTTTTGTACTTCGGAAAAAACGCTGGATAGAGTCTTTATCGCCATGGAAGAACGGCGTGGTGTGTTGCCGATCCGTGAACTTCTCGATTTGCGGCTTCGCGGGGTTGCCATCGAAGATGCCGGGGCTGTTCTGGAGCGACTCCTCGGAAAGATCCCTCTGGATGGCCTCTACCCCAGCGACTTGATCTTCACTCCAGGTTTCAGGGTGAAAGCTTCGCAGCTGGTTCTTCGGCGCATCGTTTCAGTGAGTGTTGCCTTCATCGCCCTGTTGATATGTCTGCCCTTCATCCCATTCATCATTTTGGCGGTGCGCCTTTCCTCGCCTGGACCGGTCTTCTTCAACCAGACGCGGGTCGGTCACCGCGGACGCCTCTTTACTGCGCACAAGTTTCGCACCATGCGCCAGGATGCTGAGGCGGAAGGAGCGGTTTGGGCAACCAAGGACGATCCGCGGATTACACCTCTCGGCGGATTCATGCGAAAGACGCGTCTCGACGAAATCCCTCAGCTTTGGAACGTTCTCCGTGGAGACATGGGGTTTGTCGGACCCCGCCCCGAGCGCCCCGAGTTTGTGCAGTGGCTCACCAACGAGATCCCGTATTACGAACTGCGCCACATGATTCGTCCTGGCATCACAGGCTGGGCTCAGGTCCGCTACAGGTATGGCGCGACGCTGGAAGAAACCAAACGAAAGCTCGAATACGACCTCTATTACTTGAAGCATTTGTCGCTCGGCCTGGACCTGCTCATCATGTTCGAGACAATTAAAACGATCGTGCTACGCAGGGGTGCTCAATGAGGGTTGTCTTCTGGCTTTCGCTGGTTGGCATCCTTTACACCTACATTGGCTACCCAGTCCTGATTTGGCTGCTCGCCCGACTTTTTCCCAGGAATTGGACCTCCGGTCCAATTACTCCCAGCGTCAGCATCGTCCTTGCTGTGCATAATGGGGCTCCCCTGCTCCCTGACAAGATCGCCCACCTCTTGCATCTCGACTATCCGAGAATCCCCCAGATCATCCTCGTTTCCGACGGCTCGACCGATGGAACAAATGAGTTGCTGGCGCAGCAGAACGATCCCCGTATCAGGACCATCATTCTCAAAGAACATGCGGGCAAAGCGGTCGCTGTCAACGCCGGCGTGGCGCAAGCAACATCGGACGTGATTCTCTTCGTCGACATCCGGCCCGAGATCGCTCCCGGATCGATTCAGGAACTTGTCGGCAATTTTGCCGATCCAAAGATTGGGTGTGTTGCGGGCGAGTTGGTACTTAGACAGTCCAATCATGACGCCGCGACTGCTGCCATCGGCGAGCATTACTGGCGATATGAACAATGGATCAGAAGCTGCGAGTGTGTTTTTGACTCTCCAGTGGGCGTGTACGGCGGATTCTATGCGGTTCGCCGCGAACTCGTAGTTCCCCAACCGCCAGGCACCATCCTGGATGACATGTTTCAGCCGCTTTCAATCATCCGGCAGGGATACCGCTCGGTTCTCGATCCCCGCGCTCGCGTCTACGACACATGGCCCAAACAGGTTGAAGGAGAGTTCAACCGGAAAGTCCGTACCCTGGCGGGCAACTTCCAGCTCTTCCAGCTTGCACCGTGGTCCCTTATGCCGGCGAACCGCGTTCTGTTTCAGTTCATCTCGCACAAAGTCATGAGGCTGTTCATTCCCTATTTGCTCATCACGCTTCTCGGGTCTTCCCTTGCTCTCGCCTTCGGCTCTCGGCTCTACGCCCTGTTCGCCGGGGTGCAGATTTTGGGTTGGATCATTGCAACCATCGGCCTCAAATTCAAGGTTCCAGGGCTTCAGCGGATCGCCTCTCTCGGCAGCGCGCTCCTTGTCTTGAATGCCGCGGCAGTGGTCGGGTTATACCGCTTTCTCATGACCCGTGGGCCGCTTTGGAAGATATGGAGTTCCGGGCCCGTGACTTCAGGGGAATTCTACTCCTGAGACCGCCACAATTCAGCTCCAACGGCTGCCCGCGCCGTGGCCGGACATGTATCCTGTAGGAGTCCTGGCAAAAGGACAACCTGCCAGAAGGAGCAAACAACCGGCATGACCTATTCGAAGGCATTGTTATTTTCGGTTCTTGGAATCGGGGCCGTGGTGGCGGGATTTGGACTCCACACCCGCATCCTGAAGGTTAAGGCCGCGAAGCTTGAGCACACTGCCACGACGGCCTCCTACTTCCCTCCGGCCGCCCCGTGGACCCAGGACATCAGCCACGCTCCGCTCGATCCCAATTCCTCCAAGATAATTGGTTGGCTTTCGAGTGTGGGTGGATGGGGCTTCGCAAGAATGCAGACCGATTTCAGCATCCGGGTTATTCAGGCTACCCCGAGCAGCCCATTTGTTCCTTTCCACAGAGGCCGCGGGTTCTTCGCTACGGATTCCGACTTTGTTTCTACAGTACCGTTGCCTGCCGGTGGCGGCATGGAAGGCCAGGCTGGATATCAGTGCCCCATTGCGGATGAGGATTGCCATTACGTCGTGGTTGACCGTCCTCACGGAAAACTGTATGAGGCATGGGAGGCGACCTACTCCGATGGTGCGTTGTCTGCTCAGTTCCTCGCGGTTTGGGATCTGAACCGCGTCTATCCCCCGTCGGGACGAGGAGACCAATGCACCAGCGCGGATGCCGCCGGGCTACCCATGGCCCCGCTCTTGTTCAACGCCGACGAAATCGCCGCTGGCAAAATCAATCACGCCATCCGCTTCATTCTGCCCAACCCCCGAATCCGCGCCAAAGTCTACGTGCACCCCGCTACCCATGCCGGAGCTCCTCGCGGACCTTTGAACGCACCAGCCATGGGCGCCCGATTCCGCTTGAAGTCTTCCTTTGATATGTCGCAGTTGACGCCCGCTGGCCAGGTAGTCGCGCGTGCCATGCAGAAATATGGGATGTTCCTCTCCGACGGAGGAAACATCACCCTGACCGCTCAAAGCGATCAGGATACCACCGCCAAATATGCAGCCTTGGGGTTCGGATCGCACGATATGCAAGCGATCAAGGTAACGGACTTTGAAGTTGTTGATTCGGGTCCCGTCACTCCCCTGTCGGATGAGTGCGTGCGCAACAAATTCTAAGCAGATTGGCGAGCATTCATGCCGAGAGCCGTTCGATGCTCAGATGACTCCTTGGACACCGGAAAGATGAAGTGACTCTCCTTTCCGGTGGCATCTCAAGTTCCGGTTCGAGTCCGCCGCTGCTGGGCTTTAAAGCGCCAATGCTGGTTATCCGATCCTGGTTTCCCGGCACGACCTCGATCTGCCTGCGAAAATCTCCCCAACTTTGCTGGACTCGGCTTCACAGGGAAAACCGTAGAGTATTCCGATCGATTCAGCCTGACCTCAGAGGGACATTAGCGGAGGACAGAAGAGGATTCAGGATTCGCTTTGCGGCACCATTTGGACCCCATGCGCATCGTTCAGTTTGTCAACAATCTCGATATGGGTGGCCTGGAAAGGTTCGCAATTGACCTCGCCCAATGCCAGTTGGCCGAAGGTCATGAACCGGCAATCTACTGCCTCACCCATCCTGGTCGGCTTGCCGCGGAAGCAGAGAGATCAGGCATAAAGATCCGATCTTTTCAGAAACCGGCTGGGCCCAGCCCTCGCACTGTATTGAAGATCGCCCGGCAGCTGCGCATTGACCGCCCGGATGTCCTTCATTCGCACAATCATCTCGTCCATCATTATGGTGTCGTTGCCGGTCTGCTGGCCGGTGTTCATGTTCTTGTCAATACACGTCACGGTTCCGAACGAAAAATGTTAAGCTCCCCAAACGGATCCTTCATAAGTAACGCACCCATCGACAGGGGCTCCGACCTGATCTTTCGTTCAACCTTGCCATTCGTTGGCTGCGTGGTTCTCATCTCGGAAACAACCCGGAGATTCTACATTCAGCATCGGGGCGTACCTGAATCAAAGTCTCGAGTCATCCTGAATGGGGCGCACTTGGAAAAGTTCCTCGCGTCTCCTGCCCATCCAGGCGGAGCTCCTCCAAGAATCAGATTTGGTACAGCAGCCCGGCTGGTCCCCGTAAAGGACCATTACACATTACTGCGCGCGTTCGCGACCGTCATTCGGGAGATTCCTCTCGCCGAGTTGGCAATTGCGGGCGACGGCGCGCTTCGCGAAGAGCTCGAGGCTTTTACAAGAAAGCTAAACCTTGCTGACCGGGTAACCTTCGTCGGCGCTCTGCCGGATACCCCAAAGTTCCTCAGCGAGTTGGACATCTTCGTGCTCAGTTCTTTGAGCGAGGGTCTCCCGATTTCCCTGCTCGAAGCCATGGCCGCAGGCCTTCCGATTGTTTCCACGCGAGCCGGCGGGGTCGACGAAGTTGCCATCGAGGGACAGAATGCTTTCCTTGCCGAGCCTGGAGACGCGGATGGTCTGGCGCAGGCAATGATCCAAATGGCCAATCGGCCTGACCTGGCTGCAATGGGTGCCATTGGCCGCGAAAAGGTGAAAACAGGATTCCGGATTGAGCAGACGTGGGCGGAATACTACAAGCTATATCTCTCATTGGGCGCAAAACCCTAGGCCCGGCTGACAGCGCCTCTCAGATGCCGGCTCGTCGCGGGGCCGCATACAGTTCCGCATACGCCGACAAAGCAGCACCCAGGGTAAAGTTGGCTTCGAAGCCCGCCAGAGCGCTCTCCCCGCACAATTCACGCTCCTGAGCATTTCCTGCCAATCGCAGAATCGCTTCGGACATGCTCGCCGGATCGGCCTTCGACACCGTCAAGCCTGCCTTCGTCAGTCGTACCGCTTCCGCCATGCCCCCAACATCCGTCACTATCGCCGGCAGCCCTATCGAAAAAGCCTGAAGAAGGGAGATGGGCAACCCTTCTGATGTGGACGACATGATGAATGCGTCGGCGGCAGAGAAGAACGGCGCGGGATCGATCTGCTCTCCCCAAAACGTCATCTTTGAGGCAACTCCGCTCGCACGGCCCAACTCCTCCAGCACCTGCCGCTCGCATCCATCGCCGACCAACCACAAGTGAAGATTTCCGTCGGTCCGCAAAGCTCCGCAAAATGCCTCAATCAGAAAACCTAGATTCTTGACCGGTGCAAGACGGCCTACATACACCAGCGTAAAGCCCTCCCTGGCCGGCCATCTTTCCCGCGGCGCCCGCACAATCGGAAGAATTCCGTTGTAAATCCGCACCATTTTCCTCGACTGGCTGGGATGGGCTTCTTTCAGATTCATCACGGTTGCATCGCAGATGCCAACGATCCAATCGCAGAATCTCGCTGATAACGCGTACTTCCATTCCGTAACTCTGCGGCGGGGCTTTCCAACAAGACTATGTCGAGTCGATACAACACAGGGCACCTGGGCCGCATTTGCCGCGAGCGAAGCAAAGTTTGTCGGTGTGGGATTGTGCAGGTGAACCACGTCAGGACGGAGTTCCTTCAGGATGCGATAGAACTTCCCTGCCGCTCCCGGAAGGCGGCCGACAGAGGCCAACCTCACATCGAATCCGTCGCTCAGCATGCGCTGGCCGAGCGGGCCCAGGGAGCCAATGTCGAAGACCGTGGGCTCGTGCCCAAGATCCCGCTGCATGTTGCACATCTGCGCAACCAGCGTCTCTACGCCGCCCACTTCCAGGCTGTCCACTACGTGCGCAATCTTCATGCCTGCTGCCCGACCGCTTGAAACGCGGCTTCGGCCAGACCTCAACCTTCTTGAGAATCGCAGACAGAGGTGTGCAGCAGGGAAATCAATGCATCAAGTTCAGGACCCGGATGATCGCATACATCCCCGGAATCATCACAATCCACAATACGCCAGAGTAAGCAATAGTACGGCCAAGCGAAAGTCTCGGCTGTATCATGCCGCGTTCAAGAGCCATCTGGAATACAACCTCAGCCATCCCTCCAAGCAGGAATAATGTCATCACAAACGCGCGGGACAGAAACATCGCCGAAACCATAAAACCGACCAGGGAAAGCCAGATCAAGCGTCCGAGTTGGTTGATCTCCGCTTTGTCGAGCTTCTTCATCGTTGGAGCTGCGTATGCATACGGACTTTCGTCCACCGGCTGAGGTACCTCGTCGGTCAAGCCGGTAGGAGAGGCCACTGCGAGCGCGTCTCTTACGGTAGGCAGGAGGAACAGCGACCAGAAGAAGAGCCCAAACATACCGAGCTCAGCCGCGCACACAATCACGCTGTTGTGTGCGGTCATGCCAAACTGGTCCGCCATTTCGTTCCACCCTGCCCCAAAGATCGGATGTGCCTTCAACATTTGCATTCCATCGCCCCAAAGCGCAGTCCGGTCTGAGCCGGCACCGGCGGAGATGTCCCGCCCGCCCGATGCGCCCATTGCCATGGCGCCTACGAACAATCCACCTCCCA
>Ga0181520_10002460_pt1 | contig 34292 bp, 23 predicted proteins | sample PEATcosm2014_Bin_29_FD_132451 | JGI IMG/M metagenome (GOLD analysis project Ga0181520, IMG submission 132451) | Peatland microbial communities from MTU Mesocosm Facility, Houghton, MI, USA - PEATcosm2014_Bin02_30_metaG | ecosystem: Environmental > Terrestrial > Soil > Wetlands > Peat | place...
CACACCGCCCCCCAAGAAGCCGCACCTCGCGCCCACCGCAACGTCCCGTCGCCTTGCCACCAACGCAGGCACGTGACAAACTCATGGGTTGGGAAGCTATACTGTTACCCGCCGACGCCGCAAAGAAGGCGATTGACGGCATTTTGGGATACGGCCCCGACCTTGTTGGGGTCGGTGCCGGGGCGGGACAGAGCGAGTGGGCTACCAAGGGTCAGACAGTAGGCGCATGGATCCAAGTCAATCTCAGCACGCCCACGGCGATCAACCGGGTAATCCTTTCCAACCGCCAGGCCCCCGGCGCGCCGGCGGCCGAAGCCTTTGCTACGGGGCACCTCAGCTTCGACGACGGCTCGACAGTACCGGCGACTTTCGGTCCGGGGGTCGGTTCTCGCGCCGTGGCGACTTTCAGTTCGCGGACCGCAAGCTGGGTCAGATTTACGGCGGACACGATGCAGGCCCCTGGCGGCGGCAATGCAGGGCTGGCGGAATTCGAGATCACCCCGACGGCCCAGCCTTACCTGAAGCATACGCACGGGATGTCCGATGCCAACTTCGCCCTGGTGGGGTACGGTGTGGCTTCCGACGCGCAAGCCGACAGTATATGGCGGTACTTCCAGGCGCACGAAGACGCCTTCTACATCTACAAGGGTGTTGCCTGTCCAACATGGACGACCGAATTGCCCGAATCGTATACCGGGGATGAATTGAACACGATCAACCCGCAAAAAGACCGAACGGCCCTCGGGCGCGTCTGGCGGCACGACGCCTGGATGCGAAAGCGGATGCGGGATGGCGACGGAATCTACAAGACCATTCGCTACGCGAACGATCTCTACGATCGGCCGTCCGGGGGTGGCCCGGGCTTTTTCGGCGAGCGGTATGACTTGGGTCGATTCACGCCGGGCGACGACGGACAGGATTCAACCTCCAAGTACGCCGAGTATCCGGCCGAATACAATGCCACTATTGTGGGCGAGATTGTGATGGGAGTCAGCGCGGATATCGACGGAACGATCGTCATCGACCCTTGTGTTCCCGCCCGTTGGTGGAAATCGGGGTTCGGTATTGAGAACCCGGGCATCTTGAAAGATCGGGATATCGGCTATCGGTGCAATGCTCGCGGAACAAGTGGATGGGTGCGCGGGAAGGCCGGCGACCAGACCTTGAAAATACGGCTGCCCCCGCACGCCAAGACCCTTCGCGTGCTCGAGAACGGAAGCGAAATCCCTCACGTGGAATCCCACGGATACACGGTCTTCACCTTGAAACTCGCCGAAGGGGTCACCGCGACCTTTGCCGTTCAGGTCCGGACGCCACGACCCGTTACCACTTCCTTACGCCCAAGAGATCTATGACAAGGGTCAACGCATGACAAAATCGACAAAGGGTGTTGCACTGTTGACGATACTGATTGTGACGGGCTGGAATTTCGGTGGCGCCGCCGCAACGGCGGACGACGGCCCCGATCCGGTCTTCGAGAAGCCGGCCCCCATCGCCATGGCCGAACTGGCCAAGCAGACTACGGCGGGGGTGTCGGCCCTGGAGGTGAACGACTATGCGCCCGGTCGCTACACGGGCCCGCTTACCCCCAGTCCGCCGCACGCCGACATGAACGCCAAGAAGGCCGTAGTGGTCTTCTGGAAAGACCATCCCCAGCGGTTCATCTTCAGCCATGAAGGCAGTTATTGCCCGTTGCTGGAATTGCCCAACGGCACCGCCATGTGCAACCAGTTCTTCGAAGGCAACCTGGGCAACGCCGAGCTGTTCAACAACCTGGGGCGGAAGGAAAAGAACAGCTTTGTGGACGTCATCCAGAGCGGCCCCCGACGCGTCTGGGTGCGGTGGACCTATTTTGCCGTCAACATGAAAGACGATTCGCAGCCCCGCTTGCGCGGCACAGAGGATTATTTCGCCTATCCCAACGGGCTGGTCCTGCGCCGTGCAACCTATGTGAGCCTGATGCCGAATGACGTCGTGGGCTACAGCACGCAACCCGTCGAACTCTTCGGCGTGATTCCTGTCGGCAAACTCGTCAAGGACCTGTTTCTACGTGATGCGAAACACGGCGACTACCTTACCCATGCCGTGCTCGACTTATATGGCGACAAGCGGTACGACATCTACTGGGACGAAAAGGGGAAGGTCCGCCGCCGCGGCGACGACGCCACCCTGGCGGCCATTACCCGCTCGCCCGGTTGTGCCTTGGTGCTGCCGTTCCGCGACAAGCTGCTCTTCGCGGTGCTCGGCCGCGCCAGCGGGTTCCTGCCGGAGAAGAACCAGTTCGTCGATCATTGCACGCCGGGCGCCGAAGGCGGTTCCGGCTGGGGCCAAGGGCTCTGGGATCATTGGCCGATCGGTTGGTTGAATTCGCAGGGAAACAACTGGCAGCCCGGCTCGCCGTATGCCTACCATTTCGGATCGGTCGGCCAGTTTTTCGTCCCGGAAGGGAAACGGCTCAAGTCGTTCTGGCGAGACTATTCGGAGTACTGCAAAGACATGGAATTCAACCGTTGGACGGCGAGCCGCGTCTTCTATGTCTTGCTCGGTGCGGCCCGGGGGTGGGACGACGTCCGGCGCATCGGTCGAACTTGGCTCGACAAGGGCAAGCAGTGCGCCAGGCCGGAAAGCATCGCCGATCTAAAATAAAGTGACCAAAGCGGAGCGAACCATGCGACGCATTGCCCTCCCATCAAACCGCACGCACACCATCGCGCAGCTCGCCTGCATCCTCGGGCTGTTCGCGCCCCCGGCACTCGGGCAGAATGCCGCGCCGCCGGTCCCGGCGAAACCGCGAATGGTCATCAATTGCGGTGGCGGGGGCTGGAAAGACGGCCAGGTCCAAGAGCCCTGCATCCTGGTCAATCCGAAGGATGCCGGCAAGCTCATCATGTTCTATGCGGGAATGAAGCTGGGCGGCCGCGAAGGAGCCATTGCCAAGGCATGGGCCGACGTCGCCGACCCCTTCACCTGGCATGAAGACGCGAAGCCCCCGCTGCTCAACGCCCAACAAGGAGCTGCGTTCGGCGAGACCGGATGTATTCGCCTTGATTCGGTGATCTATAACGAAGCGCTGGACGAGTATTGGCTTTACTACACTGCGTACAGCGTGAAAACACACAGTGATGCCATCGGTCTGGCGACTTGCCCGGCAGGCAAAGACGGTTACAGCGAGGTGGCGGCCGCCAATATCAAACGATACCCAGGCAATCCGATCTTGTCTGCGAAAGGGCAGGGCCGGGATGACGGGAATTGCGTGTCGCAGGGCGCCGTCTTCCGCGAAAACGATCGGTGGTACATCTTCTACTCGTACCGGACCGCGACCAAAACCCTGCCGGGTATTCGGCTGGCCACCTCCCGCGACGGCAAGCATTGGACCAAAGTGCCCGGTCCCGATCTGCTTGCGGCAGCCCCGGAGCAGCTCTATATCGAGTGGCACCAGGTCTACAAGATCGGCAGCCGCTACGTTTTGCTCTACGAAGGTTACAACGGCGGCACCCGGTGGGGCGCGCAGGTGGCGACGAGTTCCTGCCTGACGGGCGGATGGAAGAAAATGCCCGTCCATCTCATCGATCAGACGAAATGGTCCGGCTATTCGGAAACCCTGTTTCACGTGGCCACGCCGGCAATCCATCACATCAACAACAAGTGGTACCTGTATTTCGTCTCCGCTCGGGGCGAGGGCGAGTATGGTTGGCAACGCTGGGCGATGTGGTGCATGGCGTGCGATGACGTGGTCAAGAAGATATCCATCGCCCCCACGCGCTGACAATAAGAGCTGACGGTAAGGAGCATTACCATGCGCGCGAGTCAAGTGAAGAACTCGAGGGCCGTGGGGCTGGGGTTGATGGCGCTGTTGGCCGCGGCGGCAGGGGGCCTGATCGGCGCCGGAGTAGCAAGCGCCGACGACGGCCCCGATCCGATCTTCGAGAAGCCGGAACCCGTGACCATGGCCGAACTGGCCAAGCGAACCACGCCGGGAGTCACTGCCCTGGAGGTGAACGACTACGCTCCCGGTCACTACACGGGCCCGCTTACCCCCAGTCCGCCGCACGCCGACATGAACGCCAAGAAGGCCGTGGTGGTCTTCTGGAAAGACCATCCCCAGCGGTTCGTCTTTAGCCACGAAGCCAGCTACTGCCCGTATCTGGAGCTGCCCAACGGCGCCGGCATGTGCAACCAGTTCTACGAGGGCAACCTGGGCGAGGCCGAATTGTTCAACAATATGGGGCGGAAGGAGAAGAACAGCTTCGTGGACATCGTCGAGCGTGGACCGCAACGCGTCTGGGTGCGATGGACCTATTTCGCGGTCAACATGAAAGACGATACGCAGCCTCGATTGCGCGGAACGGAGGACTACTTCGCCTATCCCAACGGAATGGTTTTGCGCCGGATGACCTACGAGAGTTTGAGGCCGAAGGAGGTCGTTGGCTATGCCACGGACCCCATCGAGCTGTTCGGCGTGGCGCCGGTTGGGTCTACCATCAAGGACCTGTTCCCCCGTGACGCCAAACACGGCGATTACCTTACGCACACCGTGCTCGACGTGTATGGCGATAAGCGGTACGACATCTACTGGGATGAAAAGGGCAAGGTCCGTCGCCGGGGCGACGACGCCACGCTGGCCGCCATTACCCGCTCGCCCGGTTTTGCCATGGTCCTGCCGTTCCGCGACCGACTGCTCTTCGCCGTGTTCGGCAGCGCCAGCGGCTTTCCGACGGAGAAGAACCAGTTGATCGATCACTGCACGCCGGGCGCCGAAGGCGGCTCCGGCTGGGGGACGGGACTCTGGGACCATTGGCCGATCGGCTGGCTGAACTCCCAGACGTCGATGTGGAAACCGGGGTCGCCCTACGCCTATAGTTTCGGATCGATCGGACAGTTCCTCGTCCCGGAAGGGAAACGGATCAAGTCGTTCTGGAAGGACTATTCGGAGTATTGCAAAGACATGAAGTTCAACCGCTGGACGGCACGCCGGGTGTTCTATGTGCTGCTCGGCGCGGTCTGGGGCTGGGACGACATCCGCCGCATCGGCCGAAGTTGGCTGGACAAGGGTAAGCAGTGCGCAACGCCGGAGAGCATTGCCGACCTGAAATAATCGAACTCGTAGGAATCGAAATGATGATGACCCGCAAAGAGCGATTTTTGACGGCGGTCCGCGGCCGGCAACCCGATCGGTTGCCGATGTTCGATTTTCTCTTCCAGCAGCCGCTGTACGAGGCGATGATCGGGCACCGCCCGGGAAACTACAACGCCCGGGATGCGGTTGCGTGCGCTCTGGCGTTGGACCACGATGCGGTCTGGCTGCCTTTCGGCGGTTACAACGGATTTCAACCGAAGTTCCTCGACGCCAACACGTACATTGACGAATGGGGCACGACCTATCGCCACAACGACGCCTCCTGGCCAATCGACGCGCCGATCGATTATCCGATCAAGACGCGGCAGGATTTCGCCCGCTACCGGGCGCCCGATCCGACACTGCCGGGCCGGGCCTGCGAGCTGGAGGCGTTTTGGGAAACGCCCCACGACGAGATGGCGCTGACCGGCGGGATCACCGGCCCGTTCACCACCTGCTGGCTGCTGATGGGCTACGAGCACATCTGCTACGCACTGTACGATGATGCCGCCTTGTTGACCGACATTTTCCGGGTCTCGAACGAGTATAACAAGGAGGCGGCCCGGCGCTGCGTCGCGGCCGGATGCCACGCCCTCTGGCTCGGCGACGACCTGGGGGACAGTTCGCGGGGATTCCTCAAACTCGACCACTTCCATAAGTACTACCTGCCGTATCTGGTGGACTTGGCCGAGTACGTGGACAGCCTGGGGGTGCCCCTGTTGTTGCACTGCTGCGGGCGTTTTATCGACTATTTGCCCGACCTGGCGCAGACGAAGATTGCCTCGATCCATCCGTTGCAGCGCACCGCGGGCATGGATCTCCGCTGGGTCAAAGAGCATTACGGGCAGCGATTCTGCATCATCGGCAACATCGACTCGTCGCGCACGCTGCCGTTCGGCACGCCCGACGACGTGGCGGCGGAAGTCCGCGAGGCGATCGACGTGGCGGCCCCGGGCGGCGGATACGTGCTGGCCTCCGACCACTCGCTGCATGACGGCATTCCATTGGAGAATATTCGCACGATGTTTCGGGTCGGCCGCGAGTACGGAGGCCGTTGCTACGCCAATCCATCAACCGGTGCGAGCTGATCTGGGCCACGCAGGGAGCGATCGACATGGCACGATTCCACTTGAATATCGACTATCCCCTGGGAAAGATGGAACTCAGTCGGCGGCGGATGGAGGCGCGCGCCGAGTTCCGCTATGTCGACCGCGTCCCGATCCTCTACGGCGTGTTTCCGCGGTATTTCGCCCCGCTCTTCGATCTGCCCTACCTCGATTTCTTCCAGGATGCCGAGACCCAATACCATTGGCAACTGCAGTTCGCCAAGTATCGCATCGAGAACATACCGGAGGACTATTGCACCGGTCCCACTATCTACGTGCATCCCTACTTCGACAATGTCATCCCACCCAGCGGAAACGGCGGCCGGGTGGGATGGGTGGCCGATGGTCCGCCGCGAGCAATCCCCGTGATTAAGACCATCGAACAGATGGAGCGGTTTGAGGTGCCCAAACCCGACACCGGCCTGCGGGGAAAGGCCATCCAGTGGTGGCACCAGATGCAGGAACTTGCCGCGGAGACGAAGGTTTCGTTCAACGGTCACAAGGGCCGCGTCGAGATGGAGCCGCTGGCGCTGGGCTTCTTGAGCCCGCACATGATCGCCATCGACCTGGTCGGCGAGGACTTCTACTGGTGGATGTTGGAATACCCCGAGCCGTGCCACCGCTTCCTCGAAAAAATCATGCTGGGCGAGATCGCCTCGGAGGAGAATACCCGGCGGATCGATCCCCGGCCGCGGACGACGTACGCCATCGCGGAGGATTCCGCCCAGATCATGTCGGCGGAAATGTTCCGGACGTTTTGCGTGCCCTACAGCAATACGCTGTTCGAGCGGTTTGGCGACAGCATTCCCTTCGGCCGTACGGTGCACATGTGCGGCCAAAGCACGCATCTGCACGGGGTGCTCAAGGACGATTTGAAGATGAACAGCTTCTTCCTCTTCGGCTACCTCGTTCCGCCCAAAGTTGCCGCGGCCAATCTCGGCGGCACGACGCTGCTGTGGGGTAACATCAACCCGATGCTCATGAAGGACGACGGCTACGAGCGGGTCAAGCAGACGGCCCGCGAGTGCATCGAGGCCATCGGCCCCTGCGGCGGTCTGCTGCTGGGTGACGGGGCCAACGTCTGCCCGGGCACGCCGCTGGCCAGTTTTCAGGCAATCATGGATGCAGCCGAGGAATTCGGCCTGGGTGACGGAAAGCTGCCGCGATGGAACGCATGATCCGACAAAAGCCATCCTCTTACCGAGAAAAATCACCATGACAGCAACGCGGCTGGTTGCCATGCTCTGCGGTCTTTCACTCGCAGCGCTGCTGGACGGCGTCCCGTCGACGGCCGCGGAGGGCGCCGCAAAGCCGGTGCGCAAATGGGTGGTCTATCTGCTCCCTCACTCGCACGTGGATATCGGCTACACGGACATTCAGCCCGCCGTGGAGCGCAGGCACTGTCAGATCCTCGACCAGGCCCTGGAGTTGTGCCGCAAGACGGCCGACTATCCGCCCGAGGCGCGGTTCAAGTGGAATTCCGAAGTCCTTTGGCCGATCGACAGTTATCTGCGACAGGCTTCCTCGAAGAAGCAGCAGCAACTGGTCGATGCCAGAGCCAGGTAAAATGTTGGCCGGGCCTTTCGAGGTGCCGGCGCTCGGCGTAGTGACGCTTCGCGCTGAGTTACCGTAAGGCCGACGGCAGAGAAAGCCTTTCCATAACAAGACCCCGGGGAGACTGCCATGTCCATGCCTCGAACCACTCTCGTTGCCGCCATCTGGTGCGGGCTGGTGGGCGTGTCCTTCTCGGCGCCGGTCGAGGAAACTCCGTGGCACGAGCCGGGCGGAGTGATCGACGCGGCCTTTCTCCAAAACGGAAAGCTGCGCTACGGCGCGGAAGGCCATGAGATTGTGGGAAAGAACAAGACATACTTTAACAACCGCCCCTTGTATTGCGAGCTGAGCACCACCGGCGTGGTGCTCACGGGCGACCGGCCCTTTGTGCGATTTGGCGCCACGCCCTATGTGTACGGCGCATTTTCGGCGGCCGTCGTCCGCGGCGGGGCGGGGAAATGGTTCCACGAGTGTTCGCAGGTCGAGTCGCGTTACCGGTGCGGGCGCATGGCGTGGCGGATCACCGATACAACGCTTCCCGGCGTGAAGACGACCCTGGAGGCGGTGCCGCTCCAAACTCCGCCGGGATTCGCCTTGCGGTTCACGGTCGAAGGAGCGCGGGCCGGCGATACGCTGGTGTGGGCATTCGGCGGCGCCCACGGCAATCCCGACGTGCGGGGAACCTGGGACCCGCTTTTGCACGGGGCGCAGAAGGGCAAGTACGCCAGCCCCTTCGACTCGCCGCAGTTCAAGCTGGGGATGGACGTAGAGCACTGCCGCGACAACCGCGTGCTGGTCGAAGGGCCCGTTTTCCGGCTGCTGCCGGCGGCCAACGCGGATACGGCGGCGGTCGGCAAAGCCAGTCGCGCCGGCAAGCTGTTCGCCGCCGATGCCTCGGCCTGTGGCAGTCCGGCCGCGCTGGCCACGAAGGCCGCCGACAAGTTGCCGATGGCGTGCGGGGTGATCGATTTGCGGCCAGACACGGATGGAGTCTTTTTGGCGGTCGAAGCGGCTCCCGCCAAGGCCGCGGCCGCGAAACTGCAAATTGCCGAGCCCGCCAAGGCTTACCGGGACGGATTGGCGTACGTCAGCAGCATCGAGCGGGTCGAGACCGAGACGCCCGACCCGCGGCTGGACGCGGCAGTGGCCGCCGTTTGCCACGTGCTCGACGCCCATTGGAACCGCAGCCCGACCATCCCCACGGGCGCCTGCATGTTCTACCACGTTCCGTTCTACATCAATGCCTGGCGGTGCTACTATGGCACGACGGCGTTTGGTTGGCATGACCGGGTAAAGGCCGCCGCCGCCTACTACATACCGTTCCAAGTGAAAGAGGACCAGACGCGGACCCAACCGCACCCGGACCCGGCAAAACGCTACGTTCACGAAGGGCCCCAGTCGCGATTTTTCGGCGCCGGCCATATCGACAAGCACCAGTACATGTACAACATGCAGACCCAGTTCTTCGACCAGCTCATCCACGCTTGGCGCTGGACCGCCGACCCGGAGTTGGAGAAGATGCTGCGGCCGGCCCTGGAGTTGCAGTTGCAATGGGCCAAGGAGTGTTTCGATCCGGATGACGACGGGCTGTACGAAAGTTACATCGATGTGATGCCGACCGACTGCGTCTGGTACAACGGCGGGGGCAGCGTGGAAGAATCGGCCTATGTCTATCACGCCCGGCGGGCGGCGATGGAACTGGCCCGACGGGCCGGCGATGCCCCGGCGGCCGCACGGCATCAGGCCGAAGCCGAGAAGATCGCCCGGGCGTTAAAGAAAATGTTGTGGCTCAAGGATCGGGGGCATTTTGGCCTCTACGCGGAGCAGGGGGGGCATCACCGCGTTCACTCGGATGCCTGGCTCTACAGCGAATTCCTCCCCATCGAAATGCGGCTCACGACGCCCGAAGAGGCGTTGCAGTCGCTCTACTACACGGAATGGGGACTGGAGCGCGATCGCTTTGCCTTCGGCGGCGTGGTCTGCCAGCCCTCGAACTGGGTGCCCAGCGTGTGGTCGGTGCGCGATCTGTTTGGCGGTGACACGTGGGAGTTGGCCCTGGCCTATTTCCAGACGGGGCTCGGCGACGACGGTTGGGACCTGCTCCAAGGCGCCCTGTTGGAAACCGCCTACGCCGGCGTCGTGCCGGGCGGGTTTAGCCAGATTAGCGCCGCCACCGACATCGCCGACAGCGCCGAAATGTTTTCCCGGGCGGTGGTCGAGGGGCTCTTTGGCTACGATCCGGATTATCCCAATCGGCTGGTGCGGATGCGTCCGGCGTTCCCCTCTGCCTGGCCCAAGGCGTCGATCCGCACGCCCGATTACAGCTTCCGGTACGCACAGGCGGGCAACAGCGACCGCTACCGTCTCACGCTGGCGCGAGCCGCGGCGATCGATTTACGCTTGCCGGTGCGAACGGAGAAAGTTGGGCGAGTTACGCTCGATGGTCGGGAGACGTCCTGGAAGGCCGAGCCCGGTTTCGGCTGCACCTGGGTGCGGTTGAAGACGCCGGAGTGCAACAGGGCCGAGGTGACGATCGAGGTCGCCGGCCGCTTGCCGCAGGCGGCCGCGGTAATGCCGAGCGGCGAGGTGGGGAGCGAAGTACGCTTGTCGGCGCCGCGGGGCCAGATCGTCGGCTGGCAGGATTTTCACAACGTGCTCGAAAATGTTAAGGCGGAGGGGGCCGCAATCCGCGGACGCCTGGCCCGGAAGCCGGGACACCACCTGGTGCTGGCCGAGGTCAAGGTAGGCGAACTGCCGCAGCGCCAGGTGTTCAAGGTGCACGTGACAGACGCGGGGGAGCAAGCCCGGCGGGCTGCCAGGACGCCCCGCGAAGCGGCCAAGACGGCCCGCTGGCAGTGTCTCGATCTGAGGCCCGTGTACAACGGCGACGTGCGGACGATTTTCAAGCAGCAGTACCTCTCGCCCCGGCCCAAAACCTGCTCGGTGCGGCTGGGGGTAGACGGTTATTCGGGCTGGTGCTTCGCCTGGTGGGGTACCCCCGTGCCGGCCATCGATTTGGCCAATCTGCCCAAGCTGTCGGATGGCCAATGGCGAATCCTGACGCCGCAGAACGTGCCATTTGCGCGGTTTGCCGCAGGGAAGAACGATGCGAAAAACATCGCCTTCACCTCGCTCTGGGATAACTGGCCGCGTGCGGCCAGCGTTCCGGTCGGCAGAGAGGCGGACGCGGCGTGGCTGCTCGTGTGCGGTTCGACGTTTCCGATGCAGACGCGAATCGCCAACGCCGAGGTTCGTTTCCGCTATGCCGATGGCCAGGTAGAGAAGCTGGAACTGGTGCCGCCGTTGAACTTCTGGACCCTTTGTCCCTTTGGCGGGGCGGACTACGACTATCGCGCCGATGCCTTCTGCTTGCCGAAGGAACCGCCGCCCACGGTGCAACTGGGCAACAACTGCCGGGCGATGGTGCTGTCGTGGAAGCTGCGGCCGGGAGTGAAACTGGAACGGCTGACCCTGGAGACGCTGTCGCAGGACGTCGTCATCGGGCTGATGGGCGTCAGCCTGATGAATCCGGGACGCTAGATTTCGACGTTCGGCCGGCGTAGAATAAGCTCCCGCGTGCCGCAACCAATCCTGCCGTTCTGCCAACCTTCCGTGTCCGAGGAGTGACGAAGATGAAACGCCGAGAATTCTTAACGACCACCGTCTCCACCGCTGCCGCGTTTGCCGTGCCGGCCCTGGTGCCGTCTCGCGTGTTGGGGGCCAAGGCGCCGAGCAACCGGGTCCAGGTGGGTTTTATCGGCATGGGAAACCAGAGCACGGTCGATCTGCCGGCCTTCCTTGCGCAGCCCGACGTGCAGGTGGTGGCCGTTTGCGACGTTAACACGGCCAGTTACGGCTATCTGACGGACAAGCAGTTTTTGGGCCGCAAGCCCGGCCAGGACGCCGTGAACGCCTATTACGCCAAGCAGACCGGCGCCGGATCGTATCGGGGCTGCGGGGCCTACAACGATTTTCGCGAGCTGTTGGGACGCTCCGACGTGGATGTCGTGGTGATCGTCGTTCCCGACCACTGGCACGCCATCATGACCGTCCTGGCGGCCCGGGCGGGCAAAGACATCTACTGCGAAAAACCGCTCTCGCTCACGATCCGGCAGGGGCAGGAAATGGTCAAGGCGGTGCGTCGCCACAAACGCATCTTGCAGACCGGCAGCATGTTCCGCTCCGATCCGACGGCCCGCCACGCCTGCGAGCTGATCCGCAACGGACGGATCGGGCAGTTGAAACGCATCGTCACCGACGTGGCCCTCAATAATGCCGTCAGCCCCGGGCCGGGCTGGAAGCCCACGCCCGTGCCCGAGGGATTCGATTACGAGATGTGGCTGGGCCCCGCGCCCCTGGCGCTCTATCATCCCTACCGCTGCTTCTACCGCTTCCGCTTCCTTCTCGATTATTCCGGCGGACAGACGACGAACTTCGGCTGCCACTCGAACGGGCTCGTGCAATGGGCCCTGGGCATGGACGGCAGTGGGCCGGTCGAGTTCGAGGACCAGGGCTCCGAGTGGCCCGTGCCCGGCAGCCTGTTCACCACGCCTACGAAGGTTGCTTTCCGGGCGCGGTACGCCAACGGCGTGGAACTGCTGTGCCGCACTAGCAAGCAGGGCTTCGGCGCCCGCTTCGAAGGAACGGAGGGCTGGGTCGATTATACCTGGAAAGGGCTGGAAACCTCCTCCGTGTCGCTCAAGACGAGCAAGCTCGGCCCGAACGACGTCCATCTGCCGGTGGCCGTGCCGGAAGACCCGCAGAACAAGGCCAATCAATCCCGCTCGTTCAATCACGTGCGGAACTTCGTCCAGTGCGTCAAGTCGCGCCGCGAGGCGGTCGAGCCGGTCGAGGCCGGGCATCGCACGGCCAGCCTCTGTCACCTGGGCAATATCGCCATGCGGCTGCACCGGAAGATCCACTGGGACCCGAAGCAGGAGCAAATCCAGGGCGACGACGAAGCCGCCAAGATGTTGGGTCGGCCGATGCGGGCACCGTGGCATCTGTAGTTCCCCAAAGGCGTTCTTGACATCGGCCGGGGCGGCTTGGCCGTTGCTCCCCGGCACCTCGACCCGGTCGAGGACGTGCACGAGCGTGTCGTAGTGGACCGCGCCCTCAATTCTTCCCAAGCGGTAGCATCATGGATTTTCGCATTGGCGACAATCTTGCCGATCAGTTCATCATTATCCAAAGGTGTTGGAGAGCGATTTTCTCCAATCCGCCGCTGCGCTCGTGGCAGGAACGCGACGTACAGAGTCTTGCTGTAGGATTGTCCTTTTCAAGCCGAAGGGAGTCCGTGGAACCCCACGCCGAATCCGTTTGAGAAGAAAGGTCTCGAATCCAGCCGTTCACCTGAGTCAGCCAATGACAAAACGTGTGCTCCTGCACGTAGGCAATCATCGCTGCATTACGATGGGCTGCTCCATGATGGCCGAACTTGAACCGTTGTATGCCTCCTGTTGAACCGGTTGCTGTCGCAACGTATTCGCGTTCATCCCGTTGTCTTCCTTTGGGGGTTGGCAGACGTTTGCATTCAATCGGCAAGAGCGTGTCAAACTGTGTGTGCCGACGACCTTCGATAACCAATACCGCACCACAGGGCTTGGGAGCCAGGTCGATGGCTCTTCCATGTTGAACTTCATCGGGAACTTCGGTGCGGAATTGGATTCGGCTCCACGCGTCTGAAGTTCTCGCGGCGCTATTCAGATGATCGCACAGTTGATTGGTCAAAGCCGTTTCGGAAGTCTCTGGCTTTCTCTCGGGATGGTCACGCCAGTGAGGCAGTTCATCGGCAATGAATTCAAGAAGTTCATTGGGAGCAGTTCCCGGCAGATGAACCTCCGGCGCGAGCCTGCCTGCGCGATAATTGGAGAATCTGCCAGCATCGTGTAGTCCAATCAGAAGCCCTGCTCCCACAAATCCGCCAGAGTTTCGTCGGCGTCGCGGAGAGCTACAGATCGGAGCCAATAACGCAAGCGGTCAGGTTTGAGCAAGTAACTGCACGATCCATCAAAGAGACGGGCAACACGGGTAATTCCCAAGCCACCATGTCGCTGCTCGTACAGCAATTTGTCAAGTTTGCCCTTTAGTTCATCGGCTCCACTCCAGTCGATCTTGCCTTTGCCGAAAACGAACGGCTGGCAGATCACCCCGGGCCACGTTTGTGGATCAAGCGCCTTTAGCTTATTCTTCTTGTAGACGGCGTTAACTTGGTGTGTGTAGGTCTCATTAAAATTATCTAGAGCAGCTACGCCAGACTCCCTCATGGCGGCGGAGCCTTCGCCAAGACGTACTAGGTCACGGTAGTAGTCAACAATGTCGTCCACAAGTATTCGCTCACTATCGCTCACGTCAAGATCGTGGTTCTCTGGGTATGGCAGAGCCTTAATGTCATCGGACAAGACTGCGGTTGCCTTCGATATGAATCCCGCCACGCTGGACGCCGCAATGTGGGCCAACCAGACGAGCAAACCGTGCAAGCTGTTGGCTCTCCAGCAGAGTCGCAGCGTCCTCCTTGCTGAGACAGAAGACATGCCCATTGAATCGTTCCTCAAGGTGCTCCAGCAGGCCAATGAGGGCAGGCCCGTTCGCCAATACCTCAAAGAACTTTGTCGCACCGGGAAGGAATTGGGCGAAAAAACCGTCCTCGAATACTCTCCGAGCCTCAAGATAGGCGATCAAAATAGAGAGAATAAGCAGTTTGCGTCGAAGGGGTTTCGGCAAAATGCCTTTTTTTTCGAGGTCCGCATGAAGGAGTCTCACCTCCTCAATCAGTGTCTTTGAGGCTGCACGCTTTGCCGACATGAAAGCTCTGCAAACTTCCGGATCATCCCAAAGCGTTCCATTCCGGATCCGTTCGGCGTCCCACCAAGGGTCATTCGCGATTTGCAACGCATGCTTGAGTGTCTTGTAGGGCTTGAAAACTAACTCACCCTTCGACTCGAAATCAGCTTTATGTGCGCATCGGAACAACTGGACCAAACCGGGCGTCACTCGATACACCAGCGGCACGCCGCCCCAACTCCACAACCGTTGATGTACATGGGCAAAGCTCTGGTCGTGAGCCGGTCCGTCAGAAACGAAAATGAGTGCCTGCGCCAATGCCGGCCGGCCATCACGTCCCGCTTCAAAGAAGACGGCGGTCGCACCGTAGTCTTCGGCCCTCTCCATGATGGCTACTTCATCAGGAGGCTGACGATTCCTGCGATAGCCCTTTACGAGAACAAGGCCATCTGCAACCGGACCAGTGCCGGAACTGCCGAGTCTCGTCAGCCATCCGTGGTCAACCATTTTAAGAGCTGCGCCGAATCATAAGGGTATGGCTCGTGCCCAAAGCCGTTCCAAAGTCGCGACGCCCGCCATTCTAGCAAGCAATCCCGAGCGGCCATAGCCCCCCAGACGAACGGCGGGCATGGCCCGCGTTTTCGGTTTGTTGGGGAGCGGGAAAGCTTCGTGCCGCTCGCCACGGACGGCCCAACCGACCCGGGCCACAAAACTCAAGCACGGTTCGATCGACGGGTTACTTACTACCGGCGCCGTCCGGTCATCGCCCGGCCAGAAACTCGTCCAGCGCCCGTTTACTGGCTTCGGTGGCGCCAAACGGATCCGGATGTTCCCACACGTCGACATCCAACCATCCGTCGTATCCTGCATTGAGGATCTGGCTGAGCATGGCCTTCCAATCCATCGAACCTTCATCGAGCGCCAAGTGGGTCGAGCTGCGGGATTCGATCTTCGTACAGGTACCGTCGTTGCCGGCCAGGTGGGTGTAGCCGATGTACGGCTGTAACTCTCCCAGCAACTCCAATGGTTTCTGCTTGCTAAACACATTGATGTGGGCAAAGTCGCACAGCGCCCGCAGGTACGGGCTGTCGGCGGCTTTCAGAATGCGGAACCACACCTCGGGCGTATTCACCTGTTGCACCGGCTCGGCTTCCAGAACCAAGGGGATGCCGGCGCCTTTGGCAAGCTCGGCACACTCGGTGTAGACCTCGGCCATGTAGTCGATGCTCTGCCGGCTGGGCCCGGCGCCAAACAACTCACCCGCCCAAACGCCCATGGCCTCGCAGCCGAGCGTAACCGCAAGATCCAACATTTTCTGGATGTAGGTGACGTAGCCTTTGCGGCAGATGGAATAGGCGCTGGCGGGATGACCGTTGCCCAGCCCGCCCGGCAGTGACTGGATGCTGGCCACGACCAGTCCATGGTCTTCAATCCGCTTCCGCAGGGCGATTTGTGCCGCGCGGTCGGCCGGGTATTCTTCCGGCATTCCGAACAGCTCGACGCCGTCGAACCCGAGCTTCGCGGCGTGCGCCAGGATGCGATCAAAATCGTACGGTTGGCCGTAAATGACATGCGCCCAGCCAAAACCGTTGAGCCCCAGAGCCGTTTTACACCGTGCCATCCATGTTTCCTTTCTTGAAAGTTTTTGAGTTCCCAATTCGGTAGAAGCCGTCGACAGTGGGCTTCTACTCTTCTTCGAGCACATCGTAGCAGATGTCCTTGCCGGCGAAACGGTACGAGCCGTCAGCATTCCAGGTGGTCAGCCCGTAGTGCGATTGGAACGATTTCGGGCTGCTCACCTTGATCGTTGCCTCCTGGGGAATCGCAGGGCTCCAGTTTGCGCTGCTGTCTCATCAGATGCTTTCCTGCGGTTTCAGACGTTTGTCGCATCGTATTCTAATCGCGGGACGGCCTGTTCGCCAAAGCCCCCGGGGATGGCAATCCCGGCGCGTTTTCGAGCGGTGCAGAGTCAGCCGAGACTCAATGACGGTGATCCGCGGGCACGCTGCGGCTTCCGCCGTCCAGGGCCACCGTCAATTTCGAGACCGTTGCCGCGGCCCCCACCTCACGGCCGTCGACAAGCAGCCGCAGCCCCTTGCCCCGGCCATATTTCTTGCCCGTTCGGTCGTAGAGAATCGTGACCGATCGGCCGTGATACTTCACGTCCTCCAGGCAGAAATAGTCCCAGTCAGCCGGGACCAGCGGGTTAACCGTCAGCGTGTTGTCGGCCCGCGGCCGAAGCCCCACCAGGCCAGTAATCACGAGGTCGCAGTAGCGCGAGTGGTTGTAGTTGGGGCCCTGGGCCAGCCAGCGGTTTTCGTCGGGATGATGATCCTCGCGGACCATGGGCTTGCCGTCGGGATCGTGCTGCGTGGCGGCGTACTTTTTCAACAAGGCAACGTAGTCGTCCCGCGTGACCACGCTTTGCGTGTAGTCGTTCAGCAGGTTAGCCAGTGCCGCCAGCGTGACGCTCGTCGAGTAGGGCCACGACGGCCCGTTCCACAGACAACCGTGCTGGAACGGCCGCAGAAAGTAGGGGTTCCGGCGTTCCAGGGTGGTCGGGCCGTACCTGGCGTTGAAGCCTTGGGGGTCGCCCAGTTGTTTCCAGGCGGCCGCAAAGGCATCGGTGTTGCCGACCAAACCAAAGGCCCAAGGGAAGAAGCCGATTTCCTCGCGCCCGCCGACGAACTGATAGTCGCCGGTCCGGCGCTCGATGAAAAACTGCTTCTCGGGGTTCCACAGTTCGCCGAGCATCTTGCGGCGGAGCGTGTCGGCCTTGCGAGCGAAGGTTTCGGCCGTCGCCCGGTCGCCGGCTAGCTCCGCAATGCGGGCGATGGCCGCCGCGTCGGCTGCCATGTAACTGTTCAACGAGGGACGGTATCCCTCGCCGCCGAAGATGACGGTGTTCCAGCGGAAGCCGTCGCCGGCGCCCTGTTCGAAGCCGGCCACCGAGGCCTCCATGCCGTCGCGGTCGGGGACCCACTTAAAAAGTCCCCGGGCGGCGTCGAAATGCTCGCGTCCCCAGGCGGCATAGTTGGCCTTGAGCCGGTCCAGGAAGGAAATGGCCAGGGCCTTGTCAAACTCGACCAGGTACCAGGCGTAACAGGCGTCGGCCAGCCAATTGCTGTAGCGACGCGGGTTGTCGAAGCCGGCAAACCAGAACCGCAGGTCATCGCTCAGGTAGACCCGGTCCCGGAGCCATCGCCCTTCGTAGATGTGGTGGCCCAGGGCACAGGGCACGATGCCGTAGCCGCCCCCTTCGTGGATCGTCCAGGCTTTTGCCCGCGTGTCCCAATGGATGTTGTGCCGCAGATTCCACCAGCGATAGTAGTAGATGTCGCGGAGGTCCCGGTCCGGGCAATCGAAGAAGGGGACGTTCTCGACGTACCAGGCGTTATCGCCCCGGGCGTAGGAGTCGAGAATGGCCGTCTTGTCGAGCACTTTTGTGGACGGCGGAGTTGCGGCGGCCGCGGACAGTTCGCCCAGTGCCGCCAGTATGCCTAGAAGCAAGGTTGTAACGATCTTCATCGGTCTGGTCTCGCGGTTGCAGAAAAACGGCGGCTGTTTAGCACTACGGCGTTATGCGGTCGCGTCAAATCGTGGCAACACTTGACAGATTCACGGCTTGTGGAGATTCCATCACGCTTCGTTTAGCCGGCGTGCTTGCACGCCGTGAACGTCAGACGAATTCCACCCCAATTTCGCGGCGTGCAAGCACGCCGGCTAAACAACATTGTCAGACAACATCGCGCCGTGGTGCTAGCGGCACGACGGCCCCCCTACAGACGGCGGCACTTTACGGATCAATTTCTACCAGGAATTCTCGCTCTCCGATAGCTGCGGGGACGCCGTCGGTTGACGGTGCGCTGGTCAACGCCCTAAAATCGGTACAAGCTGGGGGCTGTGCTTTTACCAAGGCGATGGTAGCAGGATGTCCTAAGATGGCTGTACTCCGAGCACTGCAAGGACTCAAGGCGGGAGAATTGTTCCCCCTGGAAGGGGCCGCCGTCACCCTGGGCCGGCATCCCGCCTGCGACATCGTCCTCGAATCGGCCGCCGTCAGTCGGCAACACGCGCGGATCCTCGCCGCCGAGGGCAAGTTCTATCTGGAAGACCTGCACAGCCGCAACGGCACCTTTCTCAACGGCCGCCCCGTCTTCCAGCGACAATTGCTCGACGAAAACGACGAGGTGGGCATTTGCGACTTGCTGTTTACCTTTCACTTCGGTCCGCCCGACGAGACTCTCACTGCGCCGCCGGCCCGCCGCGGCGACCTCAGCGATGAAGCCCTGCTGGTCGATGACGATCAGCAGGATTCGCAGTACTCGACGATCATGTCGAAGCTGAACATCTCCGCCGGGTCGTCGGGTTTGCGGCTGGAACTGAACCCGGCGGCGAAATTGAAGGCCCTGATCCAGATCAGCCAGAACCTGGGCATGGCCCTGGGGCTGGCCGAGGTGTTGCCCAAGCTGCTCGACAGCCTGTTTGCCATTTTTCTGCAGGCCGATCGGGGCTTCATCGTGCTCCGCGAGCCACAGACGGGCCGGCTCGTGCCCAAGGCGATCAAATATCGCCGCCACCAGGAGCGGCAGAGCGTGCGCATCAGCCGCACCATCGTCAACAACGTGATGGCGAGCAAGGAGGCGATTCTTTCGGCCGACGCGGCGACCGACGCCCGTTTCGACATGGCCGAGAGCATCGTCGACTTCCACATCCGCTCGATGATGTGCGCGCCGTTGATCGACCGCGGCGGCCAAGCGCTGGGCGTGATTCAACTCGATACGCTCGATCCGCGCAACCGCTTCGAGCAGGACGATTTGGACATGCTGGTGAGCGTGGCCTGCCAGGCGGCGTTCGCGGTGGAGAACGCGCAATTGCACGAGGCGGCCGTGCATGACGAGGCGCTGAAACGCGAGTTGGCCCTGGCGCACGAGGTGCAGCGGGGCTTCCTCCCCTCGGCCGGGCCCTCGATCCCGGGCTACGAGTTCTTCGAGTTCTACGAGCCGGCCAATCAATTGGGCGGCGACTATTACGATTACGTGGAATTGCCCGGCGGCCGGTTGGCCGTGGTGGTGGCCGACGTATCGGGCAAAGGCATTGCCGCGTCGCTGTTGATGGCCAAGCTTTCGGCCGAGACCCGCTATTGCCTGGCGAGCGAACCTTCGCCCACGGCCGCCCTGGGACGGCTCAATCGCCTTTTCTGCGACAGCAGTTGGGAGGATCGTTTCGTCACCATGGTGCTGGCGGTGCTCGATCCGCGGCGGCACGAGGCGGTGGTGGTCAACGCGGGCCATTTGCCGCCGCTCTGGCGGCGCGGTCCCGGCAAAGTGGAAGCCATCGGGCAGGCCGAGGCCCGCCTGCCCTTGGGGGTGGATCGCGACATGGAGTACGCCCCCTGCACCGTCTCCCTGGCGGCGGGCCAGTCGCTGGTGCTCTATACCGACGGGATCACCGAGGCGATGAACGCTAAGGGCGAGCTTTATGGGTCCGGGCGGCTCCTGGCGCTGCTGAACTCCGATGTCGACCGCCTCAGCCTGTTGGGCCGCCGCATTCTCGACGACGTGAAACGCTTTGTCGGCGCGCGGTCGCAGAGCGACGACATGTGCCTGACGTGCCTGGGGCGGGCGGCGGCGACATGATAAGCCGTTAGCCGGTCCTATCTGTCTCTCCCCGTTTCTCCAAAATGACGGCCAACGAGCCGGGTCATGGCTGCGAACCCACACCATGGCGGGGGTAAAACCGCAATTGCTCGGGCCGCAACCGCAGAGTAAGATAGATTAATGGAACGACCCAACGACATAGCTCCGTCTACTGCTACGCTGGCTCACGCGCCAGGAAGGCGCATCTTGGTTGCCCTCCCCCCATCGTCTGCGCCGCCTGAACAGCGATTGCTCTCCTTGGACGCGCTGCGCGGCTTTGCCATGTTTTGGCTCATCGGCGGGCGCGAGTTGTGCCTGGCCCTGGTGGCCTGGCTCTATCCGCCGCTCAGCGATGCCTTCGAGACCCAAGTGACCCATCCCCGCTGGGACGGTTTTGTCGCCTGGGACCTGGTGATGCCGACGTTCCTGTTCCTGGTGGGCACGTCGATGCCGTTCGCCTTGGCCAAACGGCAGGAACAGGGCCGCTCGCTGGGCGTGATCTACTGGCGGATCGCCCGCCGCGTGGCCCTGTTGTGGCTACTGGGCATGATCGCCCAGGGCAGTATCTTGGAATATAAGCTCAGCAGCCTGGAATTGTTCAGCAATACGCTGCAAGCCATTGCGGTGGGCTACTTGGTGGCTTCCATCGCCTTGCTGCACTTGCCGTTGCGGGGCCAAATTATCCTGTTTGCCTCGCTTGTAGCGGGTTATTGGGCCTTGTTGATGTACGTCCCCTTTGCCGGTCATCCGGCGGGGACACTCGAACAGACGGTCAACTTCGCCCGCTACGTCGACGAAACCGTGCTCGGCCATTTTCGCCGCGACCACTCGTTCACCTGGATCATCACCAGTCTCGGCTTTTCCGCCACGGTAATCTTGGGCGCCATGGCCGGTCACCTGCTCCGCAGCCGGTTGACGGCCGAACGGAAACTCCTCTTTTTGACACTCCTCGGTGTGGCATGCCTGACGGGTGGGTGGCTGTGGAGCTACTCCCTGCCCTTTAACCGCCATTTGTGGACCAGTTCAATGATCCTGTGGGCGGGTGGCTGGGCCTTTCTGTTCGTGGCTCTGTTTTATGGCGTGATCGATGTCCGCGGCGCCAAGCGGTGGTCCTTCTTCTTCGTGGTGATCGGGGCCAATGCCCTGTTCGCCTACGTTTTCGACCACGTTTACGACCGCCTGCTCAGCGATACCTTGGTGCTGAATCTGGCCAAGCAATGTCCCGGCCCCTACGATGAACTTCTGCGGTCGGTGGGCGAGGTGGGGCTCCTCTGGCTGCTGCTTTGGTATCTCTACCGCAATCGGACGTTTCTGCGTGCGTAATCCGGGGGGGCAACGCTTCGCGGGTCGCCAGGGGACTGGTCCATTTTCGGCGCGCGAAGATGTTTTTCGGATCAACGGTTGGCCGAAAACATGGCCCCGTCCCCTTCTCGCGGCACGGCCCATCCATTCCGCAAGACCCAAATTGTTGCCGGGCATCGGCGAAACCGGTATACTGAAGCGCTGGGATTAACAGAAACGACCTCGGCACCCCAGCCCGCCCTGAATGTAATCCGGGGGCTTGGTCGATTGATCCTGTAGCCGAGTCCCTTCGTCTCTCCCGCCTGGAGTCTGTGCTGTGAACGGTCCATTTGCCTTCAACGATAACGTTGGGGCACCGACCACGCGGCGTCAATTCTTGCAAACGCTTGCGTTGGGCGTCGGGGCGTCGTCGTTGCTGAGCCAGCCGGCCAGCGCCCTGCTGGTCAGCCAACCCCGCTTGGGGCCCGCACGGCGACCGACGGCCTTGATCTACGACGAGATCAGCAAGTTCCACGTGCCCAGTCTGCGTAAGGTGGAGTGTCCGCAACGTTATGAGGCCGTCCGCACGGCCATTGCCAAGAGCAGCTACTTTTCGGCACTGAAGCCCTACCAGTCCCGGCCGGCAAGCGACGACGAAATCCTGGCCTGCCATACGCGGCCCTACCTGCTGCGGGCGCGGCGGGAGATCGAATCGGGCGCCGTTCGGCTCAGTACGGGCGATACGTACATTTGCCGCAAATCGCTCAAGGCCGCCTACTATGCCAGCGGCGCCGCTTGCGTCGCCGTCGAGGCCGTACTGAGCGGCCAGGCGAAAAATGCCTTTTGCCTGACGCGTCCGCCCGGCCATCATGCCACCGCCGATCGCGGCATGGGCTTTTGCGTCTTCAACAACGCGGCCATTGCCGCCCGCCATGCGCAGCACAAGTACCAACTGGGCAAAGTCCTGATCCTCGACTGGGACGTCCACCACGGCAACGGCACGCAGAACATCTTTTACGAAGACGGCTCGGTGTTCTACTTCAGCACCCACCAATCCCCCTGGTACCCCTGGACCGGCAAGGTCACGGAAACGGGGCAGGGCAAAGGGGTGGGGACCACGCTCAATTGCCCCATGTCGCGGGGGGCCGGCCGCAAGGAGTTCATGGCCGCCCTCCATCATCAGTTGGCCCCCGCCGTGCAGCGTTTCAAGCCCGATCTGTTCATCATTTCGGCCGGTTTTGACGCCCGCCACGGCGACCCCTTGGGCCGGTTGGAGTTGACCGACGACGACTATCGCGATTTCACGGCTTTCGTGCTCGAGCTGGCTCACCAGCATTCCGAGGGGCGCGTGGTCTCGATCCTGGAAGGCGGGTACAATCTGACCGGCCTGGCCAGCGCCGCGGCCGTCCATTGCGGCCGATTGCAGCAGGGCTGAGAGTCTGCTAATCTCTTGGTCATGAGTACTTCCGAGCACGACCAACCTGCCGCGATCGACCGCATGGCGGCCCAACCGCTCGACCTATTGGTCATCGGCGGCGGGATCGTGGGATCGGGTATCGCCCGCGACGCGGCCATGCGCGGCCTCCGTGTCGGTCTGGTGGAACAGCACGACTTCGCTTCCGGCACCAGCAGCCGATCCAGCCGCCTGTTGCACGGCGGGCTTCGCTACCTGGCCCAGGGACGCATCGGACTGGTGCGCGAGGCCAGCTTGGAGAAGCGCGTCCTGCACCGCATCGCGCCACACGTCGCCGAGCCGCTGCCGTTTGTCTTTCCCTCGTACCGCGGCACGCCCTGGCCCCTGTGGCAGCTCCGCATCGGCGTGAAGTTTTACGACCTGCTCTGTAGCGGCCGCAACCTGGGCCGCAGCGAGTCGCTCGGCATCGCCGAGACGTCCGCCCTGCTGCCGGGCGTGGCCCAGCGGGGGCTCAACGGGGCCGTGCGCTACTTCGATGGCCTGACCAGCGACGCCCGGCTGGTGATCGACACGCTCCGCTCGGCCGCCCGGCATGGCGCGATGCTGCAAAACTACGGCCGCTTCGAGCAGGCCGAGCGAAACGGCGAGCAGTGGCGGGCCTCGGTCCGTTGCGCCCCCGACGATCGGCAGTGCGAACTCCAGTGCCGTTCGATCGTCAACGCCGGCGGGCCGTGGGGCGATCGCTTTCCTCAAAGCCGCGTCGAATTGCGGATGACCAAGGGCGTCCACCTGGTCATCCATCACGATCGTTTGCCGATCCCCGCCGCGGTCGTGCTGCCGGAGGGCAAACGCATCCTGTTCGCTATCCCCTGGCGGCAGCGCGTGATCCTGGGCACGACTGACACCGATTACCAGGGCCGCATCGAGGACATCGTCTGCGAGCCGGCCGACGTGCAGTACGTTCTGGAAGTCGTGAACGTGGTTTTTCCCGAGGCCCGTGTGACCCCCGCGGACGTCATCAGCACGTGGGCCGGTCTGCGGCCGCTGGTGGCCAATTGGCGCGGCAAGCCGTCCGACATTTCCCGCGCCCACGTGATCCGCACGAGCGAGCCCGGTTGGTGGGACATCGCCGGCGGAAAGCTGACGACGTATCGCCTCATGGCTGAGCAGATGGTCGACCGGGTGGTGGGGCACTTGGGCCGGAAGACGCCGCCCTGCCGCACGGCCGAGGAGCCGCTCTTGGGGCCGGCCGACGCCAACGAGCGCAGCGGCATTGCCCCGCCGGCGATCGAGCAGTCGGCCGTCGAGCATTATTGCCGTCACGAGTGGGCCGCGCACCTAGAGGACGTGATGATCCGGCGCACGAGTTGGCACCATTATTGGCCCGCGGCGCCGCAGATGGCCGAACAGGTGGCCGGCTGGATGGCCGCCAGCTTAGGGTGGACGGCGGAGCAGACGACCGCGGAATTGGCCGCTTATCAGGCACTATGCCGTGCGGACCGAGGCTGCTGCGGGGGCTGACCGATCGCGTGTCAGTTCGCGTCGCGGTCGAGTCTGGCAAAGTCGCCAGGACAGTTTTGTGTCCGAGATTTGCCATTATACTGGACACAAGGTGTCTTTGTGTCCGGCGCCCCTGACACAACGCTGTGGCACACCGCATTACGACGAAACGCCACGCCCCTCCACAGCAGTAAACGATCGCTTTGGCGCGTGGAAAAAACTGGCGATCAAACGCAAGCCTGAACCGACCAAAGTTAGCACTGGCGAGACGTCATTGGCACCTCCCGGGGAAACATTGCGCGGACTACCGGGTGCCGCAGATACGCGATGCTTGTCAAACAAAAGACGATCTTGAAAAATGCCAGTAATGCTTCCCGCGACCGGTGCGACGCATCGTCCATGTACAGAGCGGCTTTCAGCGCCGGCGGTTCGTGGGGCTGTTTGCCGGATCTTTTCTGATGACGGCGCTGAATGTCGTGGAACACCTGCTCGCCGTAGCGAACTTCTATGTCGGCGTAGGCTCTGCTGGTTGCGGCCATGTATGTCAGGTCAATCATGCAAGCGGCCGTTGCGGCAATGAGTGACGCGAGCAGCAGCAGGCGGCCCGAACGCCGACGGAACAGAACCAACATTCCACCAACGATCATACCGGCCGACGCGGGGATGTCGAGTCCCAATTGAATCCGGGGCAATGGCCACCAGGGGCCGGCTACGGCTCGAAACTCAGCGCGTGCCGCGAGCATCAGCGCAGTCTTCGGTTCCGTTTTTTCGAGATGCCGACGGAGCATTGATGCGCTGTCCCAGCAGCCGATGCCGCCGAGAATCAGGGCGATTACGCAAATCCAGATGAGCCTTTGACGATCCGCTCCCGCCGCGACTCGGCCCGGTTGCGGTTCCCGGCCGGGCCGACTAGAGATCAGTCCGATGACCGATCCCGCGAAAGCCCCGACGAGAAGGCCTGGAATCCGTCCTCGAAAATCCTGAATGAGAAAGAAAGGGATGACAGACGGGCCGCCACGAATGAAGCCAAGAAGGTAGGCAGATGCAAAAGCCTCACACAGGCTTAGTAGGAGACCAACAAGAGCGCCGATCACGGCGAATCCTAGGATTATGTACCCTGGCCGCGCGGCCGCCCTCTTCCGCGGTGCCAAGTTCTCTCCCGAATCAGCCCCATCCGCCTCGCGCTCCGTCCTGCCGCGTTCTCGCTTTTCCTCGATTTCTGCGAGTGCCCGCTGCGCCTTTTCGAGCTGCGCGGCTTCCACGAGGATGGCAACCTCGCTCGGGGCGCCAATTTTGAAGCCCGACGTATAGCCTCCCACGGCCCGGCCGGTAATGTCATAGTCGCGCAGCGCATTAACGATCAGAACCGCCTCGACTTCGCTGGGAACCGTTATCAGCACGACCGGTGCTCTTAGATCGTCAGCCATAATGTATTTTACAAATGAGAAGTATGCTCGAGTCTTCTTAACCGCCCTCCCGTAGACGCGGCGTCTCGCCGCGTTGTTTAGCATTATCGGGCCCGTTTGCCCGCAAAAAGCGGCGAGACGCCACTTCTACGATCGCCGACCCGTGAGCGGTTACCCTGGCGTCCGCCCCTGTCCATTGATATGCGCCTGTTCGCCGGAATCGGCCGCGTTTTCGTTTCGATGGCCACCCGTAACCGTTCACGCCCCCGTAAAAGGAGAGGTGACGAATCTCTCAATCGGCCATCACGCAGCGGCCTTTGGCCCAACTCCTGAGTTGCTCGACGTGCTCGCGCATCACCACCGCCAGCGGCTGGGTGGCCTGCATGGCGGCCAGAATGTGCTCCGTCGTGCACTCGGTCTGGGCGGAAAATGCCGCGTAGAGACCGGAGATCACCGCCTGCTCGATCTCGGCGCCGGTGTAGCCTTCGGCCGCAGCGACCAGCCGGGCCAGATCGAACTTGGCCTTGTCCCGGCCGCGCTTTTTCAGGTGGATCGAGAAGATCGCCTCGCGCTCCGCCGGCTGCGGCAGATCGACGAAGAAAATCTCGTCAAAGCGCCCCTTGCGCATCAATTCCGGCGGCAATTGGGCCAGGTTGTTGGCCGTGGCAATCAGGAAGATCGGGTGGCGATGGTCCTGCATCCACGACAGCAGCGTGCCAAACATCCGTTGCGACAGTCCGCCGTCGGCCGAGTCGGCGCCGGCCGAAGCAAAGGCCTTTTCGATCTCGTCGATCCACAAGATCACCGGGGCCATCGACTCGGCCTGGCGGAGCGATTCCCGCAGCCGGGCCTCGCTCTCGCCGATATATTTCTGATACAGCACGCCGGGGTCCATCCGCAAAAGCGGCATGCGCCACGCCGAGGCCACCACTTTCGCGCAAAGACTCTTGCCGCAGCCCTGCACGCCCAAGAGCAGGATGCCCCGCGGCGGATCGAGGCCGAACTCGCGGGCGCGAAGCGTAAAGCCGCCATGCCGCAAATTGAGCCAGCGTTTCAGATTGTTGAGCCCGCCGATTTCGTCCGGCGAGACGTCGGCGGCGATCGATTCCAAACAGCCGCTGGTGCCCAGCAGGTTCCGCTTGGCCTCCAGAATCCGCCGCAGGCCGGAACCATCGAGCACGCCGTCGGCATGGACGGCGCCCGAGACGACCCGGGCGGCCTCCTCGGTCGTCAGCCCCCGCAACATCTGCACCAGCGTTTCCAGCTCGCGCTTCGTCAGCCGCGATTCGAGCTGGCGAAGGCTGCGGCGCTGCGCCTCTTGGAACGTGTCGCGGACGATCTCCGTCAGTTCCGCCTCGTCTGGCCAGCCAATGTCGTAAGGGATCGCCAGGCGGCGGACCTCGGGCGGCAGCGGCAGGGAGTCGATCAACACCAGCGTCCACAACCGCGCGTCGGGCGAAAAATACAACTCGCGGAGATAACGCACCACCTGCGGATCCTTGCAGTGCGGGCTGAGATCCTTGAACAAATAGATCGCCGCATAGGGGGACTTCTTCACGAATCGCAGCGCGGCCAACACCTTGCCCGGGTCGACGAGCGTCTGCGACGACTCGGGCAGCGCGGGCAGCATTCCCTGGGTGATGGACCATTCCGACAACGGCACGTTCATCTCCTGCGCCACTGCATGCAGCAGCCGGAGCGCCCGGGGCTCGTCCGGCGTTTCCATGGCCAGGATGGGATTGCCGGCTTGGATGAGGAGCTTCAGGCTCTCGGGATTCATGGTCATGAGGGCTCTAATGCACGCGTTGTCCCGGTTTCGCGCCGCTGTCGGGCGCGAGAAGATAGATTTCGCCACCGCCGCCGCCGGCGGCGACAATCATGCCTTCGCTAGTGCCGAACTTCATCTTCCGCGGGGCCAGATTGGCCACGCAGATGACCAGCCGGCCAACCAGATCGGCCGGTTGATAAACGCCCTTGATGCCGGCCAGCACAGTGCGACGGTGACCGCCGCCCAGACCGAGGATGAGTTTCAGCAGCTTTTGTGCCCCCGCCACGTCCTCGGCCGCGATCACCCGGGCCACGCGCAGATCGACCTGGGCAAACTGATCGAAACCGATGGTCTCGGCAATCGGCTCGGCCAGCAACGCCTCATCGCTGTCGAAAGGCAAGGTTTCGCCGGCCGCCGGGCCTTCACTCGGCTCGGCGCTGGCGGCGACCATGGCCTCGACCCGTTTCGGATCGACCCGCTGCATCATATGCGCAAACTTGCCCACCGGCGTGCCCAGCAGCGGCCGCTGCGACTGCTCCCAGTTCGTGATCGGATCATGCAGCAGCTCGCCGGTCTGCTGGGCCAGCCGCGGCAGGGCCGGCGCCAAGTAAATCGCAAGCTGGCGAAACAGGTTCAAGCCGATGGTGCACACGTCTTGAAGCAACTTCGCGTTGCTCGGATCCTTGGCGAGGCCCCAAGGCGCCTTGCTCTCGATAAACTGGTTGGCACGGTCGCTGGCGGCCAGGATGTGGCGAACTGCACGGGCGTAGTCGCCTTCCTCGTATGCTTTGGCGATGGCGTTTCCGTCCGTTGCCGCGGCCTCGAACAGTTTCTGATCGTCCAGAGCGTGGGGATACTCCTTTGCCAGCCCGGTCTTTGCGGCGAACCGCGCCGTGCGGCTGGCCAGGTTGACCACGTTGCCGACCATGTCGGCATTGACTTTCGCGGCGAACTCCTCGAAGTTCAAATCGATGTCGTCCACGCCGGAGGACAATTTCGAGGCGTAGTAGTAGCGCAAATAGGACGGATCGAGATGCTCCAAGTACTTCGAGGCGCGGATGAACGTCCCCTTGCTCTTCGACATCTTCTCGCCGTTGACCGTCAGAAAACCGTGGATGTGGACCTTCTTGGGCAGGCTGAACTCGGCCGTCTTCAGCATGGCCGGCCAAAACAGCGTGTGGAAGTAGGTAATGTCCTTGCCGATGAAGTGGTGGATCTCGGTCTTTTCGTCGTTGCGCCACCAGTCGTCGAACTTCTCGCCGTGCCGGTCGCACCACTGCCGAGTCGAGCCCATGTAGCCGATCGGTGCGTCGAACCAGACGTACCAGTAATTGCCCGGGCTGTCGGGAATCTCGAACCCGAAGTACGGCGCCGGCCGCGACACGTCCCAATCGTGCAGCGGTTCGCCGAGGAAATGGCCGGCCAGATAATTGGCAATCTCCGGCTGGAGATGATTCTGCCGTTGGGTCCAATCTTCCAGAAAGTCGTGCAGTTTCTCGATGTTGACGAACAAGTGGTCGGCCCGGCGAATCTCCGGCTTGCTGCCCGATAGCGTGCTCACCGGATCGACCAGGTCGGTAGGACTGTAATGGGACCCGCACTTGTCGCAGCTATCGCCGTATTGATCGGGCGACTGGCATTTGGGGCAGGTTCCCTTGACGAACCGGTCGGCCAAAAACGTGCCGGCCTGGGCGTCATAGAGTTGCGTGACCTCCTGCTCTTCCACTAGTCCCGCCTTGCGCAGGGCGGCCCAAATCTCGATGCAGACCTCCCGCGTCTCGGGGCTGTTGGTACTGCCGTAGTTGTCGAACTCGATGCCGAAGCCGGCAAAGTCGGCCACGTGGGCCTGCTGCATCGTGGCGATCAGTTCCTCCTCGCGGATGCCCTCCTGCCGGGCGCGGATCATGATGGCCGTACCGTGCGTGTCATCGGCACAGACGTAAACGCACCGCCGCCCGCGGAGCTTTTGGAAGCGGACCCAAATGTCCGTTTGCAGATACTCGACGAGGTGGCCGATGTGGATATGGCCATTGGCGTAGGGCAGGGCACTGGTGACGAGGATTTGCTTATCGCTCATGAAAGTTCCTTTGGAGATTGGCAAACGCAATTGTAGCGAAGCGGACCGCCAACGGGGAGGTGACTTCAGTGCCCCCGATACCTGGGGGTGTCGTTGCTTGCCGACCGTGGCTGGCGGCGGCACAATCTGCCGCGGGTGAAAGATTGGCCGGTCGAACGAATCGGAGGCGTCCAGTCGCTTTCGCTTTTTCCCCGGGACACTTTGACTGCCGAAGACGTTCACGCGGTTAGAGCGTCGGGGACAGACCAAATCAGCTTTTCTCCTAGAACCTCTCGGGGGGGATCTAGTTGACAAAGTGATGACCGCCGCATAACATCGCCACCACGTTGCCAATCTCATCCGGCGATAGTCGTGCCAGGCGTAAGGGCCGCCTCCACGGCTTTCTGCTTAGCCACAGGAACAGGAGATGTCACGATGCGAGTGAACCGATTCCCTCTGGTGTGGTTCTTGGGTCTGGGGCTGCTGTGGGCGGTTTTCGCCAATCCCCTGCAGCCCCGCTGCTGCCTGGCCGACGATCCGGTCGCGAAACCAAAAGTCGAGCCGGCCAAACCGCCGCAAAAACCGGGCGAGGAAAAGCCCAAGTTGCCCGACTGGGAAAAAGTGGTCGAGGGGGCCAAGCGGCTGGAAGGACTGTTCCCCCTCTACTACAACGAAAAAGAACAGAAACTCTTCATGGAGATCCGGCAAGACCAGTACGACAAGGAAATCATCCTGCCCATCGCCATCGCCCGCGGCGCCGGGTTGATGTATCTCGGCGGCGACACGCTCAACTTCGGCAACCAGTGGGTGATCAGCTTCCATCGCGCCGGCGAGCGGCTGCTGGTGATCCGCCGCAACGTTCGCTTTCGGGCGGAGGCCGGCTCGCCGCAGGCCGACGCCGTGAAAACCTCCTACACCGACAGCGTCATCAAGGCCCTGCCCCTCCGGAGCGAAAAGAACAACGGGCAATTGGTCCTCATCGACCTGGCCGACCTGTTCATGACCGACCTGGCCGGCATCGGCGTCAATCCCGATCCCATGCGCAGCACCTGGGCCAAGGTCAAGGTGTTTCCCAAGAATGACGAGATCGAAGTCAGTGCGGTCTTCAACATGTCGTACTACTGGCTCTTCTACTTCTTCTTCGGCGGCGATTCCATCCCCGACACGCGCGGCACGCAGGTCGTCATGCACTACGGCCTGTCGATGCTTCCCGAGAGCAAGTACAAAACGCGTTTGGCCGACGACCGCGTGGGTCACTTCCTCAGCACGGTCAAGGATTTCAGCGAAGACGTGCACGAGACGCCCAACGTCCGCTACGTAACCCGCTGGAACCTGGAAAAAGAGAAGCCCACGGCCGACAAATCGCCGCCCAAGCAGCCGATCATCTTCTGGATCGAGCGGACCGTGCCCCGCGAGTATCGCCAGTACGTGCGGGACGGCATCCTGGAATGGAACAAGGCCTTCAAGCGGATCGGCTTCATCGACGCCATTCAAGTCCGCGACCAGCAAAGCGAGGACGAGTTCGATCCGGAGGACATCCGCTACAACACCTTCCGCTGGATCACCACCTCGGCCGGCTTCGCCATGGGACCGTCGCGGGCGAATCCCAAGACGGGCGAAATCCTCGATGCCGACATCGTTTTCGACGAAGGCATGATCCGTTACCGGCGGCAGGAATACCTCCGCTCGGCCGGTATTCCCCAGGGAATGTCCGCGCTGTTGAGCGGCCAGCGGCAAGGTTTCTTCCGGCTCTTTGCCGGCGATCTGCCCGCCTTCGAGGACGCCGAGCCCGCGCTCAATCGCGTGCTGAGCGAGAAGCAGGAGGTGCTTTTGGAGCAACTCAACCGATCGCCCCACCTGCCCAGCCATCCCTCGTTCGGCCCGCTGAGCTGCGAGCAGTGCATGATGGGGCCGGGCATGCAGCGGCAACTGGCCGTGTTGGCGGCCGTCTTGGCAGCCCGTGGCGAGTTGGACCCCGGCGGCAAAGTGCCCGAGAAGTTCATCGCCCAGGCGATCAAGGAAGTGGTGATGCACGAGGTGGGCCACACGCTGGGCCTGCGGCACAACTTCAAGGCCAGCAGCGCTTTCTCGCTGAAACAGGTCAACGACCCGGAGTTCACCGCCAAGAACGGCAACTCCGGCTCGATCATGGACTACCTGCCGGCCAACATCGCCATGAAAGGCGAGAAACAGGGCGACTACTTCTCGACCACCATCGGCCCGTACGACTATTGGGCCATCGAGTATGCCTATAAGCCCATCGAGGCCAAGGAGAAAGAAGAACTGGCCAAGATTGCCGACCGCTCGGCCGAGCCGGAACTGACCTTCGGCACCGACGAAGACCTGTTCCTCAACCCCGACCCGCGCATCCACGTCTTCGACTTGGGCGATCCGCTCGACTATGCCAAGGCCCGCATCAAGCTGGTGCACGCCAGTCTCGATGATCTGCAGAATCGGGTGGTCGCCAAGGGCGAGGGCTGGCAGCGGGCCCGCGAGGCGTTCTCCATGCTGCTCGGCGAACTCTCGCAGGCCTCGATGTTCTCGCTCGCCTACGTGAGCGGCGAGTATACCTCGCGCGACCATCGGGCCGAGAAGGCCCAGCAGCCGCCGATGAAGCCCATCGACCTGGCCAAGCAGCGTGAGGCAATCCACCTGCTGCAGGACGAGATCCTTTCCGACAAGGCGTTCCAGTTCAAGCCCGAGTTGTTGCGCCACTTGGCGCCGCAGCACTGGCGTGACCGGGATTTCTGGTTCTTCTTCGAGCCGTACCAGTATCCGCTCTTGCAGCGCGTGCTTTCCATCCAGCGGCTGGTGGTCTCGCAGCTTTTGGACCCGAACCACTTGCGTTCGCTGCAAGAGAATGCCTTGCAGGTCGAGCCGGGCCAGGAAGCGCTGCAAATGTCCGAGGTCTTTCAGGCCCTCACGGATTCGATCTGGTCGGAGCTGCCGGCGTCGGATGCGGAGTTGAAGAAGGACGCGAAGGTCGCGCTCTCGACGATTCGCCGCAACTTGCAGCGGGAGCACGTCGCGCACTTGTCCCGGCTGGTGGTCGGTCCGAAGCGGCAGCAGTGGATGAGCCTGATGTATCTGATTTTCTTTGGCGACGAGCGTCCCGCTCCGGCCGACGCCCGCAGCCTGGCCCGCATGCACCTGCGTCAGATCGACGCCCGCATCCAGCGCGTCGTCGGCGGCCAAGCGAAGAACGTGCAACTCGACGCCCAATCGCGGGCCCACTTGGAAGAGCTTCACGATCAGATCGACCGGGTGTTGAAGGCCTCGCTGCAAATGAACGATCTGTAAACGACCGCGTCTCTCCCCTCTCCCGCTTTTCGGGAGAGGGGTCGGGGGTGAGGGCGGTCCACGGTAGTATACCGCGTAGATAAGGAGTGCCATGCCAGCCCCGCGGGCGGACCGGGAATCGGGCGTAGTCTTTGCCGCCACGAAGGGTTTTCGAACGCTTCGTTTTGCACCGCATGTTTCATCGGTGCAAAAGGTTTCGTGCTGTTGCGAAAGCATAAACCCTTGAATTCAAGCGGTTTCGGGCACACGCTGAAAACGCAAGCAGTCTCGCTAGCTGGTGGGGGTTGTTGCAAAATTCCCTCTGCGAGGTGGGCATCGCGGAGAGGCCGTGGAACGCACCACCGTTGTTCCCGTGGTGTGTTTCACGCACCGGCGTCCGCGTTGATCACGGCACAATGTCATCCTGAGCGCAGCGAAGGATCTCGCCTGATGTCGCGGGCCTCGCGCGCTTGGCCTGACGCTTCGCATCGCTCAGCTACGATTCGATTGTCAAAGAACGACATCGGAACAGATTCCGGCCATCGCGTATCCTACCGGTCCGCAGGAGTGGTTTTCAACTGCAAGAATTACGCCAGTTGGAGTATAATCTGGCCATAGAACGGGCGGTCTAACGGGACGAGTTCCCCTAACGTGCCATAGAGAAGGAAGCGGGTATGGTTGATAATTCACCGTACTGGACACGGGAGCGCCGCGAGATTGCTGCGTGGCTCAATGACCATGCACCATCTTTTGCTGACGGTTATGAGGGAGCCGTCCAACTGTTGCATACGCCAGCACTGTCGGCGCGTGTACATCTCATCTGTCACCTTGTGAGAGACATCTATCGCTACCTACCGGGGGTGATCGATGCCAAGGCCAAAGCATCGCCCCGACCTGCTGAGGTATTTCCTGGCATGGTTAAGGAATTAGCAAAACAATGGAAAGCTTTTCCGCCTCGAACGGTGAAGCAATGTGAAGATGATAGCTCGGATCACCGCGTGAGCAAACAAGTTTACAGACACATTGCGAAGCTTGTTGAGAAAAGCGAAAAGATGGCAGAAGATCAGCCGACCGTAGGAAGGGCGTTGGCAAGATCGCTGTTTCGCTGTGGCGTTCGGAATGTTGACGAGTTCATTGCTCCGTGGATCATCAAATCGTTCGATGCGGAGTACGATTTTTTTGTAGAAAGGGCGCACCTTGCAAAAGAGGCTCCAGGTGACGGTGGGCTCGTAGGACATTTTGAGTCGTTCGAAAGAGCATTTCATTCATTGTCTTGGTTCAGCGTGAAATGGAATTCTGATCGTGCGGGCTAATTGTGAGAACGCGTCCTGCACAACGGTCGCGGCATCCTGCCGCGAAGGTTTATCGCTTTGGTGCCAATCCCGGAGCA
>Ga0181520_10002461_pt1 | contig 34252 bp, 24 predicted proteins | sample PEATcosm2014_Bin_29_FD_132451 | JGI IMG/M metagenome (GOLD analysis project Ga0181520, IMG submission 132451) | Peatland microbial communities from MTU Mesocosm Facility, Houghton, MI, USA - PEATcosm2014_Bin02_30_metaG | ecosystem: Environmental > Terrestrial > Soil > Wetlands > Peat | place...
CATCGTTTCTGCGCCGGGATACGGGCAGAAGCAACTGAATAATTTTGATGTATCCAACGACCCCATCCGGCAGGAACTCGACACCGTGGAACTCGCCCCGGCCAATCTCAAGGTCGCCGGCCAGGTGCTCGACGCGGATGACAAACCCGTCGCCGGTTGCTTTGTGAATCTTAACGGCGAGGGCCAGCCAAACACCCACGTGCGCGCAGACCGTCAAGGCCGGTTTGTGTTCGATCACGTCTGCGAAGGCGCATTGCAAATCTCCGCCAACAGCCAGGGCGCGTTCGGCAATGTTTCAGCCGAAAGCGGTGATACAAATGTCGTCGTGCGAATGGGCCAGAACATTGGCTCCTCGCCTGGCGCCGAATCGCACAAGCTGAAAGGCACGGTGACCGACGACGCAGGCCAGCCAGTTCCCGGCGCGGAGGTGGCGGTTTTCCCCGGCTACAATGGCACGCATTGGATGAAGACGGGACCTGGCGGCGAATACAGTCTCACCTGGTCAATCCAGCCGTGGCAGGCACAGAATGGCGGCGCATATTTTGTCGTCCGCAACCCGGCCCGCGATTTGGCGGCGGTCGAGGAATTGCCGGAAGAAACCACGAATCTGGACATAAAATTGAAACCGGCGCTCACCCTGACCGGCCAGGTGAAAAATGCCGGCGACGCTCCCATGGCCAGCGCACAAGTCGGTTTGTGGTTCAAGGCAGGCAACAGCTACGACCAGTTGAATGAGAATATGCAAACGGCTGATGCTGAAGGCCGCTATGAAATCAAATGCCTGCCGGCAGATGGACAATACATGGTCTTTGCATCCGCCAAGGGTTATGGCAAAAGCGAGGAACAAGTTCAAAACGATTCCGATACGAACCGGGTGGAGCTGTCGCCGCTGGTGCTCAAGCTTGCCGACCAGGTCATTGCCGGACAGGTGTTGAAGGACGACGACAAGCCGGCTGCGGGCGTGAACATCAATTTGAACGGCGATGGCCAGCCGGACGGTTACATGACCACCGACGGCAAGGGCCGGTTTCATTTCCAGGTTTGCGAAGGGCAAATCCGCCTGTTCGCCTATTCGCAATACGGCGGCGGCAGCGCGCAGGCCGCCGTGGAGGCCGGTGATACGAACATCGTCATGAACTTGAGCTCTTCACCAGGCGGGTTCAGTCAGCCGGCGCGGCACGCTTCGCTCAAAGGCGGTCCGCTGCCGGACTTGACGGCGGCGAATCTTGCCGCCGATGCCGCGCCCGCCGGCCAGCCGGTGTTGTTGTGCCTGTTCGACGCCGGCCAGCGGCCGTCCCGCCACGTGGTGCAATTGCTGGAACAACAGACCGCCGCCCTCCACCAAAAAAATGTTTCCGTGCTTGGCATTCAAGCCGCGACCATCAGCGACGATACTTTCAACGCCTGGAAAACCGCCGGCACGGTTTCGTTCCCCGTTGGCCGCGTCACGGAAAAATCCGACAAGACCAAATGGGCTTCGTCCACCGCCGCGTTACCGTGGCTGATTCTGGCCGACGCGAGCCATCAAGTCGTCGCGGAAGGTTTTTCACTGGACGAACTGGACGCGCAAATTCAGAAACTTGCAAAATAGACACCCAAGGGGTGACGAGTATCAGCACAAAAACTGATCTACAAAGACAGGATTTCGCCCCAGCCATGTGCGGCAATGAGATGGCGGATCAATAATCCACGTCGGGCGGCGGAAACTTCTCCGCGCCGGTTTTTGATTTTTTCGCGCGGGACGGCGTAAATCAAATCGCACTTGCAAATCGTCGGCCAATCCAGGCCATCGGCTGAATCCATGATGATTTCACCAGGCAGCGCCGCCCGCCCGGCTTTCTGGGTGGAACATAAACAACCTCCACATCAGGCTTATTGGCTGCGCGGGCAGGGTTGGAAACGATGACGCAGGGATGCACTTCCGCCAGCCTGGCGGCTGCCAACTGAAAATCTCAAATGGCCTCATTCTTCAAATTGACCAAGTCCCTTGTTGGAGTCGGCCACAAACGCAGCTTCAACTTTGTCCCAAATAGGATCTTCGGGCAGATGTTTTACGTCCGGCAACAGGACCACCATGCGATGCTTGGATGGCTTGGCGCGTTTCACCAGCCAGGTATCGTCGTCCACCTGTTGCACGGTGACAGCGGAACGGGCGGGAAGTTCCGGTGGCATAACCAACCGGCGTCGCGCATCAAGGACGGTCGCAGTCATGATGCGAAATTTCCACGCAGGCCGCCGGTTGTCAAGGCTTACCCCAGCCCTTGCCAAAGTCCGGTTAATGGTGGCTTTGGGGTTGAACCACCATTGCGCGATTCGGGTTGAATTTGGGTTCCGAATTTGCGCCAATAGTGCTGTGATACAGTCTGCTGGAAATCTGTCACGCCTGCGCTTTGCCAATGGCGAAACGTTCCAGCCCGGAGGTGTGGGGCGACCTGGTGGCGCTCCTGGTCTTCAAAACCAGCGTGGGGCTCAACAAAGTCCCAGGTGGGTTCGATTCCCATCCACCTCCGCCAGTTTTTAATCATAGGCTATGAAGCTCATTCCTCAACCGCCCGTGAATCCCGCCACGCGGGCGCTGGAACGGCACGATTTCTGGCCCGGCCTCGCCGCCGCCCTTGCCGGTCTGGCCGTGGTGTTTTGCGGCGCGCGACATCTGACCAACGTGGATACCGTGGACGGCAACACCGCCTGGGAAACCCAACTGGTAAAAGCGTTTTCCTCCGGCGGCGTGCAATACGCCAGCGAGCAGGCTCCGCCGCCACCGCCAAAACTGGACGATGTGGCCAATCCCGGCGAGGCATTGGACCGCTGGGCCAAACAACAGGCCAACGTCCAGCCGCCCGCCTGGAAAATCCGCGTGGATGTGGGCGCGAAAACGCCCTGCCCCACCTGAATAAAGTAAACTTTTCGGCTGCACGGCGCAGCCGTTTCAAAACTCCGAATGTCGAAATCCGAAATCCGAAGGAAGTCTGAAGCCCGAAATCCGAAAACAAACAGCGGTTTGAATTCGGTTCGGATGCTGGCATCTATTTTTTCTTCGGCCCCAGACCGCCGGATTTTCTTCGGCCTTCGGATTTCGGATTTCGGATTTTCACATGGAATGTTCCAGTCCAAATTGCCGTGACCCGCAGCCCGCCGCCCTCGGACGAAAATTGTCACGATGGCGTCCGTATGTGCAGACCGGCTTTCTCGCCGTCTGGCTCGCCCCGGTGGGCCGGTGGCTGCAGGGCATTCCCGGATGCGTGTTCCACTGTTACTCATGTCCGTTGTCGGCGTTCGCCTGCCCCATCGGAGTCATGGCCAATTACGCGGCGCTGGCGCCGGTGGTGGCGGAAGTGCCGTATCTGCTGATCGGATTGCTCCTGCTGGTTGGCGCGGCCAGCGGTTCACTGGTTTGCGGGTGGGCCTGTCCGTTTGGTTTCCTGCAGGATTTGCTTGGCAAAATTTTCCCGCGAAAAATCTCGTTGCCGGGCTGGGTCGGCCACACGCGCTACGCCGTCTTGCTGGGACTGGTAATTATTCTGCCGATGATTTTGGGATACCGGGGCATTCCTTTTGAAAAGCAGTTCGTTTCCATCTGCCGGCTTTGCCCGGCAGGCGCGCTGGAAGCCGGCCTGCCCTATTCCGTTCAAAGCGTCATCGCCGGCAATGGCTGGCTGATGAGCGGACTGAAAACCGGCATCTTGATTGCGTTCCTCGCCGCCGCGCTGTTCATTCATCGTCCGTGGTGCCGGATTTTTTGTCCGCTCGGCGGCCTGCTTGCGCTCTTCAACCGTTTCAGCCTGTTTCATCTCCGGTTCAATCCCCAGGAATGCGCCGAGTGCAACCTCTGCCGCAGCCGCTGCTCCATGGGCGTGAAGGTGGACCAGAAAGTCAACGTCTCCGGCTGCATCCGCTGCCTTGAATGCACCACCTGCGGCGCCATTGAACCGTGCTTCGCGCTGCCGGCGAAAAACGCCGGGCCGCCGCCGCCGGTCACTTGAGCCGTTCGAGATTCTCCTGATAAAACATTTTCACGGGCGCGCCGCCCATTGCAATCGCACACCACGCGGCTTCATCCAGTTCCGCCTGCGTAATGCCCATTTCGCGCGCCTTGCGAAAATGCGTCTCAAAGCAAGGCTCACAGCGGCTGTGTACGACCAGGCTGAACAAAATCAGTTCCTTGGCTTTCTCGCTCAAAGCGCCGCCGGCCTGCACCGATCGCATCCAGGCGCTGAATGCCTTCTGGGTTTCGGCGACAGAACTCGCTGCCGCTTGGGCATTGAAAATGTCCGCGCAACAGCCGTCATGGCCGGCGGCGGGATTGGAGGCGGCTGTTTTCATGGCATGAGCATCCTGGATTGTTGTGGCTTCGATTTTTGAAATTTCCGGGGCGCCGGCATTGACAAAAATTTGACCGGCGGCATCGGTAGTAATTTTGCCGATGACGAACATGTCCGCGCCGCGCCGGGCCAGCGATTGGCGGAGTGTTTCCAGCCGCTCAACCGGAATGGCGATCAGCAGTCCGCCGGAAGTTTGGGCGTCAAAACCCAAATTCACCAGCGCCTCGTCAAGATCCGAATTTCGTCGCAGATCCTCGCCCACATATTCGCGGTTGCGTTCAATTGCGCCCGGAATGACGCCCCGCCGGAGCGCGTCCAATACCCCGGGAAAGGCCGGCAACGCCCCGGCAAAAATCTCCGCGCCAAGTCCCTTCTGGCGCAGCATCCGCCGCAGATGCGCAAACAATCCGAAGCCCGTTACATCCGTGCAGGCCGACGCGCCGGCTTCGCGCATCGCCTCCGCCGCAGTTTGATTCAAAGCGGCCATGGAAATTTCCGCCGCCGCCAGACCTTCCGCAAATTCCCGGCCGATTTGCCGCGCAAAGGTCAATACGCCGGTGCCCAGCGGTTTGGTCAGGACCAAAACGTCACCGACGGCTGGTTTATCCAAAGCCGCGGCCACCGCGGGATCAATCAGGCCCGTGATGGCAAAGCCAAGTTTGATTTCGTCGTCCTTGACGCTGTGCCCGCCGACTAGGGCGACGCCGGCGGCCTGGAAGGTTTCCATCGCGCCGGCGAGCATTTGAAAAACAATTTCACCGGGCAGTTTTTCGGAAGGAAACGCCAGCACGCTCAACGCGGTGCGCGGCGTGCCGCCCATTGCGTAAATGTCCGAGAGACAATTTGCCGCGCAGATTTTCCCAAACAGCCGCGCATCATCCACGCAGGGCGTGAACACATCCACGGTCTGCACCAGGCAGAGATTTTCCGTGAGCCGGTAGATCGCGGCGTCATCGGCGGCGGCCAGGCCGGAGATCACCGCCGGGTCGGTCACCGGCGGCAGCCGGCCCAAGACTGCGTCCAGTTCGGCGGGCGGAATTTTGGAGGCGCAGCCGGCGTTACGCACAAAATCCATCAGCTTCACCTGCGAAACGTCAGCCGGTTCGGAGCGTTCACCGGCGCACGGACAAAGGTTCCGCTCGCGCAACACATCGCAGGGACACGTCCGGCGCACATTGCAAATACAATGCCCCAGCATCTGCGAGCGTTCCATCACGCGCCGGCGTTTGGCGAGATCAATTTTCATTTCCATTCATCCAGGGACTGACGAATAAACCTGACTATTGGCAGGGCTGACCCGGCCGGTCAGCTTTGTCTGGCGTGGTCAAGTAAACCCAGTTTCGCGCCTCTGGCGCCAACAATCAATTGCTGATTTCGTTCATCCAATATGGCGGGGCAAGGTTGGGTCGGAGACCGGTCGCAATGAGGTTGCCAGCCAACAGACCTGCCGAGCGGCTTGGGAGCATCGAATTGCGAACATTGCTGCGGCTGGCCTTCAGCACAGCCGCGCTCCGGTGTCACCGGCCCGGGGGGGAGCAATACATTCAATTGGAGCCTCCTGACGTCGGCTGCCACAAATCAAGATAATGAAGCACTCACGTCGTGCCCTACATGAAGTTGGGTGGAGTCTGGCGTAGGCGGCTACCACTTTTACGAACTGTCTATTTTTGACATGCTGGGTCATTTCTGTGTTTTTTTTAGTCGGATTCGGTCGGATTCAGTGGGATAAATCGCTGGTGGGCTGTCCTGAGCAGGGCTGATCGCGTGCGTCCAGCCAAAGCGGCGGAGGGCGTCCGCACTGCTCCAAGACGCTGCTCGCCCACGGGGGCTGGCATCATTCGCGCCAGCGTCGTGAAGTGCCCCCAGCCCCCTGGCGCTTTTCTCCGCTCACCAATCCGGCCAATCTGCCGGGTTGGGCACAATTTTCCCATTGTTTTGCCTTGATTGGGTTTGATTCACCTTGATTTACCGTGATTTGGGTCTGGGGCAGGCGAGACGCCTGCCCTACTATAAATGGGGCGGCCCTGCAGGCCTTGGGGACTGGGTGGGACGGTCCACCTGGGCCTGCGCTCGTCGGACTCGCTTCGACCCAGGCTGTCATATGGCGGGCCTTTGGCCCTTGCTGCGGACGGCCACCACCGCGACTGCCGGTAGTGGCGTCTTTGTGAGCGCCGCCATTTTGCCCCAACGCCGGCCAATTCGTTTGCGATATGCGTTGTCGCATTCATCCGAGATTCTACACCCCTTCCGCCAAAAGACCACGTAGCCGCTAACAGTATTTTTTAAATCCTGAAACATGATCCCCCGCATAGGCGAATCAACTTCTCCGGCCGGGTTGAGTCAGCCGAGCCCTCACGGGACGCGGCCACAAGGCCGGTAATTACCGCACCGTGCGGTAATTGATTTCTGGCGATGCCGCTCCTGAACGGAGCTGGGTCATTTTGGGTCGCAAGGCTACAGAGATGCCAGCCCTACGGGCTTTTGGTTGCCATATGGCGGGTTTTCAGCCGGAAGCAACACGGCTCGGCGGTCATAGACCGCCGCTACAGTTTAAAACCACCAAATTTTCGTGCGTTTTGTGAATTTCGTGCTTTCTTCTCTGCTGTAATGAATGTCGAAATTGTCAATACGGGCAGCGAGCTGATGCTGGGCCGCGTCCTGAACACGCATCAGCAATGGCTTTGCCGCCGGCTGGCGGATCTCGGCCACGTGGTCAGCCGGCAGGTGGCGGTGGCAGATACCGGCAGCGTGATCCAGAACGCCGTCCGCGAGGCGCTGGACCGCGCCGATTTGGTGATCACGACCGGCGGCCTGGGCCCGACGTCCGACGACATCACGCGGGAGCTGGTCGCCGAATTGCTGGGCCGGAAACTGGTGCAAAACCAGGAGGTGCTGGCACATATTGACAATTTTTTTGCGAAACGCAGCCGGTCGCGTCCCCCAAAAACCGAAGTGGAAACGTTCGTTCCCGAGGGCGCGCTGGTTTTTCTGAACCAAACCGGAACCGCCCCCGGCCTGGCGATGCAGGTTGTGGCCCAAGCGGAGGGCAGCGGAAAGCCGGAAGCCGGCGGGCCAGCCGCCAGCCATCCGCCTGCAGCTTCACTTTCAAAAAAGTGGCTGGTGATGCTGCCCGGTCCGCCGCGCGAATTGCGGCCGATGTTCGATGACGCGGTGGTGCCGCTGCTGCAGCGCGAATTTGCGGCGGAGAATTTCGTGTGCCGCACGCTGCGTTCCACGGGCATCGGCGAATCGCGGGTGCAGGAAATGATTGAAACCGGTTTGGAGCCGTTCGTGGCCCGGGGTCTGGGCGTGGGCTATTGCGCGCGGCCGGGCGCGGTGGATGTGCGGCTGACCGCCAGCGGGGCCGGGGCAGAACAACTGGTGCGCGACGGCGGGGCGGTGGTTAACAGCATTTTGGCCGCGCATATTTATGGCCTGGACGATGAGGAGATGGAAAATGTCGTGGTGCGTTTGTTGACGGAACAGCATCAGACCCTGGCGCTGGCGGAATCCTGCACGGGCGGGAACATTGCCAATCGCCTGACGAATGTGCCGGGCGCCTCGGCCGTTTTTTCGGGCGGCGTGGTGAGCTACGCCAATTCCGCGAAGGAAAATTTTCTGGGCGTGCGCGCCGAAAGTCTGGCGCAACACGGCGCGGTGAGCGAGATGGTGGCGCGGGAAATGGCGGCGGGCGCGCGGGAAAAATTTGGGGTGGATTTTGCGCTGGCCGTCACGGGCATTGCCGGGCCGGACGGCGGCACGCCGGAGAAGCCGGTGGGGACGGTTTTCATTGCGCTGGCGGCGGCGGACGGCGTGACCGTGGAACGCCTGATGAATCCGTGGGACCGCGCGACGTTCAAGGACGTGACCGCCACGCAGGCTTTGGAACGGCTGCGGCGGCGGCTCGAACTGGCTCGCGGCCCCGGGCAATGATGCCGCCGGATTGATCCGGTTCGTGTAACGCGAGATAGGCCAGCCTTCGGGCGTCAAACCTTGTCCAGGCAATTTCTGATGGCATGCGCGAGCTTGGGCGTCTCCAGTGGTTTGGTGAGAAAATTGACGCCTTCTTCCAGAGGCAAATCCTTGCCGGCGATGGCGACGCTATAGCCGCTGACATAAATCACTTTCAATTTGGGGTCTTGTTTCAAAAGCTGTCCGGCCAGTTCTTTCCCGTTCATTCCGCCGGGCATCACCATATCCGTCAGCACTAATCGGATTTCCGCGCGGTGTTGTTTCCAGACTTCCAACGCCTCAAGGCCGGTGGCGGCTTCCAGCACCTGATAACCGAAGCGTGACAGGACACTGCGGACGGAGATCCGCAACGCGGAATCGTCCTCCACCACTAAAATCGTCTCTTTGCCGTCGCGAATGGAGGCGAACGAGGACCAAATGACCTCGCGATCGGAAGGTTTGGTCTGGCGTGGCAGGTAAACCCGAAAGGCCGTTCCCACCCCGACCTCGCTATAGACGCCGATCCAGCCTTGATGCTGCTGAACGATCCCAAAAACGGTGGCCAGTCCGAGTCCGGTGCCTTTGCCAACCGCCTTGGTGGTGAAGAAGGGTTCAAAAATTCGCGGCAAAATCTCAGGTGGAATGCCACAGCCGGTGTCACTCACACTCAAACAGGCAAACGAACCGGGCCGGGCGTGAGCTGCTTGCGCGGCGCTGAAATGGTCAAATTCCACGGCGGAAGTTTCGATGACAAACTGGCCGCCTTCGGGCATGGCGTCACGGGCATTGACGGCCAGATTCAGGAGAATCTGATCAACCATGCCCACATCGGCATGGATCAACCATGGCTGGGAAGACAGTTTGAACTGCACCTGGACATCCTCTCCCATGATGCGTTGAAGCATCTTGACCATGCTGGCGACCACCTCGTTCAGGTCGAGATCGCACTTCTGCATCGTCTGCTGCCGGCTGAACAGCAACAATTGGCGGGTCAGATTGGCCGCGCGCTGGGCAGCCTGCTCAATTTCGCGCACGCTCTCCAACTGGCTGGCCGTGAGGTTGGGATCGGCCTTCAGCAGCCCGGCCTGCAATTGCATGGCCCCGATAATGTTGTTGAAGTCATGCGCCACGCCGCTGGCGAGCTGGCCGAAGGATTCCATCTTTTGCACCTGACGGAATTGCGCCTCCAGTTTCCGGTGTTCGGTCAGGTCGCGAAACGCCCAAATCCGGCCGTAATGTTTTCCGGCCTTGTCCCGGACGGGCGATGAGTAGCAGTCCAGGATGGTTCCGTCCACCAGCTCGATTTCGTCCCGGCTCACCTCGTCCGGATGGGCATGAAGCGAAGCCACTTTCCGGGCAAACCCGTGGGGATTCTTCGTCCGGCTCGCCGCAAATTGAAACTGCCGGGCATTATCACTGTGGTCGGCCAGGTGCGGCGGAAATTTCCAAAGCTCGTTCAGCCGCCGGTTGCGGAGAATTTGTTTGCCCTGATCGTCCACCACCAGAATGCCGTCCAGGGCGGAATCCACCTGCGCTTCAAGAAAAGCGGTTTTCCAGCGCAGTTCATCCTCCGCCTGTTTACGTTCAGTAACTTCCACGAAGATTACGCCAACGCCATCGGGTTTGTGGTCCTTTCCAAAAATTGGGAAGAACGATTCCATCCAGTGTCGCTGCACCCCGGGCTGGCTGGGGGTTTCGCCGGACAGTTCTGTGTTCAGTATCGGCTCACCGGTTGCGAGCACCTGTTGCAGCAACGGCTCGGCCATGGGCGCAAGTTTTGGCAGGATTTCCCGGATGGTTCTGCCCAGATGGTCCTGCACCGGCAAGCCGTTAATTTTGGCGACGGTTTCATTGATTTGCACATAACGCAGATGCTTGTCCAACAGCACCAGCCCCGCTGGCGCGTTGGTGAAGAAGGCATTTAACCGTTGCTCGCGCAGGGCCACTTCCGCCTCCAGCCGCTTGCGCCCGGTGATGTCGAGCCAGACGCCGATGATTTCCTTTGCCTGGCCGGAGGCATCCCGCACCACGCGGTTGTGGTCCTCGACCCAACGAAACGTGCCGTCCTTGTGCCGGAGGCGATATTCCATGGAATAACCGTTTTCCGCCATGCCCTGGGCCAGCGGGGCCAGGGCGCGCCCGCGGTCTTCGGGATGCAGCTTTTCCAGCCACCAGTCGTGGCTCATGGATTCCGCCACGGTATAGCCGAGCATCCGTTCCATGTTCTCGCTCACCAGCACGGGCGTCACCCTTTGTCCTTCAATCTTGAGCGTGTAAATGACCGCCGGGCTGTAGGCCAAAATTTGGCTCAAGGCCTCGTGCGCCCGGCGCAATTCCGCCTCGGTCTGCTGCCGCTGCTGCTGAAACTGCTGTCGTTCCAAGGCGCGTCGAACGGCCGGTCCCAGGCGCGCAATGCGGTCTTTGGGCAGATAATCGGCCGCCCCATATTTCATGGCTTCAACGGCGAGATCTTCGACCACCGTTCCCGAAATGAGAATGAAGGGTATGTTCAAGCCGGTCTGCTGCAACAATTCCGCCGCCCGCAGTCCGCTAAATTGCGGCATTGAATAATCGGAGACGACAATGTCCGGAAGACTTTTTATTTCGGCCAGAAAGTCACCTTCGGTGGCCACACGTTTCCACCGGGGCTCAAAGCCCTGCCGGTGTAATTCATGCAGAACCAGTTCCGCGTCGGCCGGCGAATCTTCAACGATCAAAAGATTGAGCGGCGTGGCCATAAACGGTCAGGGCTGGGGCGGCAGAAGTAATTTTATTGCCTCCGGGCCGCTGAACCGGGGCAGGATGTAATCTGCGCGGACTGCGTCCCATGAACGGTTTTGCAAGGCGTCCAGAAAATCCAGCTTCGTTTCCACGCGCTCATAAATGGGCGCAGAACCTTTGTATTCCAATCCTGCCAACAATAAACCCGTGTCGTCAGCAGAACCTTCCACGATCAAAACCTGCATGGTATCGCCACCCGTTTGGAGCATTAATTCCCTGAATGTGTCATATTTAATTTTTTGCGCTACAGACCATAGGTGACATTATGTTTGAGCCGGTTTGCCCATTTCAGCGCGGAAATGTTCCAATTCACGGCGCTGGCTTCAACCCTTCCCACTTCACCACCCAGTTGCCGTCGTCGGGAAAGCCCGGCGCGTGTTTGCCGGCGGGTGCGCCATCCCAGCCCGCCGCCATCATGGCCGTGGCATATAACAGGCCACCATTGCCGGGCAGATACAATGGCAGAGTCGGACCGAATTGCGGATTGTGGCCATTGGCGAGATAATAGTTCTTGGGCTTGTTCATCAGCAGCGCTTCGATGGCGGTTTCCCCCTCGCCCAATCGCGCCGCCGTCATGGCCAGCATGGGAAAATCCCAGCCCCAGGTGTTGTTCCAATCCCAATTATCCATCACCTTGTGCAATGTGCGGCGCATGGTTTCGCGGTCCACCATGCTGCCGTCCAGCATTCCCAGCGGGGCCAACATACAGGGGTGCGACGTATTTCGGCCCGGCGTGGTAAACGTGTCCGCGGCAGTCTCGCCCGCCACGTAGAGGCCATCGCGGGTCGCCAGCAGCGGCAGATGGGCAATGACATCATCCCATTTCTGCTCGCGCGGCAGCCCCAATCGCTCGCGCCATTTCTGGGCGGTTTCCAGACCCTCCCGCCAGTAAGCGGTTTCAAAGGTGGGATTCCATTGGTGTTCATGATCCCCAAAATAAACCTCCGCGGCATCCGCAAAGGGCGGTCCGAGGCGGTATTGGCTGCGGTTCGTATCCCAAACCGCATAGGAGGCCATGAACTTGGCGGTTTCAAACACCAGTTCCTGATATTTTTTCAGCGTTTCCAGATTGGGATGATCCCGGTAACACAGCTCCGCGTAGGCAATAGGATGTGGCTGCTGCCAGATCAGGAAGCATTCCAGATAGGTCGGCCCGGGATCACCAGCAGGGCCCACGCACTTGGGCCAGCGCGCGCCTTCGTAACCCTGGCTCTTCGCCTGCGCTTCCGCCTTGGGCAGAATGCGCTGGTAGAACGGCAGACTGCGCTCCAACAATTCACTGTGGCCCCACAACGCAAAATGCGCCGCGTGCCACCAGTGCATCTCCAGATGGAATTTGCCAAACCAACTGTTGCAGGTCAGCCCCGTTTCCTGCGGCGGCAGCGAACCGCAACATTGAATGCGCGTGAGATATTGAGACAGCACAATCCGCCGCTCCAGTTCCTGCCAGCGCGGATCCTTGCTTTGCGAAAGGTCAATCGCCCCGCCGGTGCTCCAAAAATTTTCCCACATCCTGGCCGCCGCCGTCCGGGTGGCCGCCGCTTTCGGCAGCTCCGCCGGGAGAGCCGATTGCGAAAAGGCCGCAACAAACTCGATTTTTTGTGACCGGTTATTGCCGGCCAGCAGATACCGGTGCGGGCCGTCGGGCGTGAGCCGGCTTCCCTTGGACCACTCCAGCGCCGCATAGTAATGGTCGTTATCGAGCGTCCGCGCAAAGTCAGCACGGTGGTCACCCGCGAGGGTCATGACGGTCTGATGCGCAGCGGGACGGCTCCAGTCCGCCCCATTGCCGTTGAACCCCCCTGCCCCATAAGGAAACGCCAGCAGCACCGACAGGCGGCCCTGGGCAACCAGTGCGGAATGAATTTGCACCGCCACCAGTTCCTGATCCGGATGACAGCACGTCGAGACCTCCACCGGCTCGCCTTCAAAACTAAAATGGCTGCGGAGTTCTCCCGTCCACAAATCCAGTTCCTGATGGATGTCCTTGAGCTGCTCCAGCCGGGCTTCGCGCCCATCCACAGTTTTCAGAACCAGCGCGAGGCGGCCCAGGTTCAGGCGGCTGGGATTGGCGTACAGGTAGCCCGCCGCCGCGTGCCATGCGGGAGAAGTCTTGCCATTTTCGTCATACAAATAACCGGCCGGCCGGCCGCTGGTATCTATCGTCGTCAGTGGGAACTTCTCCAACGAGTAGCCCTGGGGATTGGGCATGGCATGAAAGCCCCATTGCGCCATCGTGGAGAGCGGAATGGTATCATTGTAATTCCCGTCGAAGGTTTGCAGTCCCGTCACGTCGGCAGTGAAGGCAAATTCGCCGTTGCCCACCGACAGCGGAGAAGACAGGTCAGCATTCGTCAACACCACGTTGTGCCGCGTCACCAGCGCATGCCGGTCAATGGGAGTTTGATCCACCGGAGCCGGCGCACCGTCGGCAGCCCGGCTGACCATGGGCAGCAGGGCCAGGAGGGTGGCGAAGATGAACGTGATGCGAATGAATTTTAGATGAGTCATACTTTTTGATTATTCAATTAATGGACTTTAAACTCCCAAGTTCCGGGAGGGACGGTGAAGCAAATGTGAACAGCGGCTTCCCCGACCGGAGCGACGCCTTTCGATTTGGCCGACGGCTTTTCCATCCTGCCACATTCGCGGGCGATTCCGCTTTTGCCGGAGCACCGGCAAGTCGCATAACTATGATAAAAATACTGAGAATTGCAACATAAGTTCAATTTGCTTCATGGGACATTGACGACGCTGGGAGAGAAATTGAGCAGGATCGGGGTGAAGGTCGCGCGCCATTCCCGGAAAGCAATCTTCCAGAAGGCGGAAGCAGCCGTTCCGCGAGAGTTGTTCCCGAGTGAGAAGGCGTGTGAAAAGGCACAAATGTCAACGAAGCGCTCCCATTGTCAGAGGAAACCCATGGGCGGAGTCGAAAAAGGGCTTGAAAATCTGTGAAGCAGGCAGAGAATCATAAAGAAGGTTCACGCTGTTCGTGGGCCAGAAACCAAATGGGCAATGTTAGATAACATATGTGATGGCTGTAGTTGAGCCTATGTCGGCTATTTTTGTAACGAAGCCAATCATTTGCGATTGAGGCCGCCATGGCATTAGATTATCCACTTATGCAATATTTTAAAATATTTGGGATGGCTGCTATCCTTTGCGCATTGGTTCCCCTGGGAAGCCTTAGAGCGCAATCCACCAACAGTTATTCAATGCTGGCCAATTTCAGCACCAACGGCCTTCAGATTACCCGGTTCGATTCGGTGGCTGCGGCAATTGACGCGCATGATGGCGAAATAGCCTGTTTCAACGGAGTTTTCTACTTGTATGGAACCTGTTACGGTTGTGGATATATATGGGAAAGCCAAGGTTCGCCATTTTGCGGGTTCAAAGCATACAGCTCCACAGACCTTGTAAACTGGACTGACCGGGGATTTTTGTTTAACGCCCAAACACCGGTTTGGCAGTCACGTTGCAACGGGAGCACATACGGATGCTACCGCCCGCACGTAATCTATAACCAAACAGACAATTTGTACGTACTGTGGATTAATGTTTACGACAACCAGGTGGGTTACAGGGTGTTTACCAACGCGAGTCCGGTTGGGCCCTTCACGGAAACTACAGAGCCAATACTTGCAGACAGCACCAACGCCCCAGTCGGAGGGCTGAATAACGGAGACCATGATCTCTTCGTAGATGATGACGGCACAGCTTACATCGCATACACGGATTGGACATCAGGCGGGGCCATTATGATCGAGAAGCTGAATGCCAATTACACATCAGGCACCGGCGAGCATGTTCAAGTTACTCCCGGAAGCACTGAAGCGCCGGCGCTCATGAAGCGTAACGGCACATATTATATTCTCTATTCAGACCCAAACTGCGGTTATTGCCCGGGCACGGGAACATCCTACCAGACGGCCCCTTCGCCATTGGGACCCTGGTCCAGCAAGATTAAGATCAGCAGCGATTCCTGCGGGGGACAACCCTCGTTTGTTTCCACCATTCAACTGGGCTCACAGGTAATCTTCCTCTACGGAAGCGACTTGTGGAATAATGGGAACGCCAACGAAGCCCTTGCGAATTTCTATTGGGCGCCCCTTGCTTTTGCAACCAATGGGGCTATCAACCCTATTGTATGCCAGGGCGAAGTCAGTGTCGCCATCATGCCCGATCAGGCCCCGCAACTGGCAATTTCCGATCTGGACAGCACTTCTGGCAGCGCCGGCTTCACAAGTTTTTATGATATCGGCGAAAACATTCAGAGATCGCAGTCGTTCATCGCCACCCGCACCGGCACTTTAAGCGCAGTCTCATTTTGCACGTTCCAAAGTGGCAGTCCCAATGCCGCCCTTTCAATCCAAATATATCATGCCAACAGCGCCTATCAGCCCACCGGGGCGGCGTTAAGCTCAATATTGGTATTGCCTGATTCAATTGGATGGGCTCCACAGCTAATTACCGTTAATCCGGGAATAGGTGTGGAGGCGGGAATTCGCTACGCTATTGTCGTAAGCTCAACCTGTTCCCAAGGCCGTTACGGTTTTGAGTATAATGACTCTGCTCCTTATGCGGGGGGTGGAGAAGCTTATAGCAGTAACGGCGGCTCAACTTTTTCTGCTGAACAAAACAGGTCTTTCATGTTTAGGACTTATATTCATCCAAGCGCCGTGGGGCAAATGGAATTGAATTGGTCCCCATTTTATCTGGGATGGTTTTTGCAAGAGCAGACTAATCCTCCAACGATGGGTCTGGGCACGAACTGGTTCATGATTCCAGGTTCGGGCGGGACGAACCTGGTGTTTGTTCCAATTAATCCGACAAATGGCAGCGCCTTCTTCAGGCTCGCCTCTCCAGATTAAGGGACTCGCAGGACAGCGTTCGTGGCCAGACCACGATGCATTAAAGCGAATTTGGGCAAATGAGTTCCGCCGTTTGCAGCGTCACCGGGCCGAGCAAACCTGACACCAACAGCGGCGCATCTTTCTTCCAGAGATGCCACGTGGTAAATGTCAGCCGGCCGCTCGGGCTGGGCTGACCGTCCAGCAGCCATTGTGGCCACCTGGCCAGGCTTCCGTCCCCGCGCCATTCAACATCCTCAGGCAATTGCTCGTCGCCGATCAACCGGTTCGGCCAGAGGTTCGTGACCTTGATGACCAGATGGTTCCCGCCCGGTTTCGCGACGGCAGTGATATTCACGCGAAACGGCGGTTTCCACAGGACGCCCAAGTCCTGACCATTCAGGGTGACTGCGGCGAAATTTTTCACCGTGCCGAGGTCCAGCCAGAGTTCGCGTCCGCCGCTCAAGCGTTCGGCCGGGATTTCAATTTCCTTTTCGTAAGTGGCCGTGCCGGAAAAATAGCGCACGCCGGCATTGGTATGATCGGTCCAGGAGATCAAGGCATCCAGCATGACCGAGGGTGGCGCGCCCCAGTTGGGCGGAAAACTCAAATTCCAGGCGCCGGAGATTTCCTGGGGCGCCGGCAAGTCGCTCGCGGATGCCTGCAAAACTTTCCCGCCCGCCAGGTGCAATTCAACCTGGCCATTGCTCCAAACTTTGACGGCTGGCGAACCGGTGTTCGTGGCGATCGTTTCCCATTGTCGCGGCTGGCCGACGGGTGGCGTCGCGGGCAGCGTCAGGGTTTCATTTTCGCGCACCACCGCCTGACCAGACTTCCCGTCCAACGCGTAATCCACACGCAATTCCTTTACGTGAAACGGCGCCGGGTCCCCCCCTCCCAGCACACTGGTGCTGGCGACGACCACGAGCTGGCCGTTGTGCGCCAGTTCAGAGATTTTGCCGGTCACATCCAATGAGTTGGTCTCATCAGTGGCGGCGTAAACGGCGCGGTGAATTTCCAGGTCCGGCGGGGTCATGGATTCCGAGGGGATCGTACTGCTGGCCGCAATCACATGATCTATAGAGTTTGTCGCCTGCCGGAAAATAACGAAGACCGAACCGGCGGGATCGAAATTCAGCCGCACCGTGGTGCGCCCGTCCCGGGCATTCCAGATGGCCGCAGGTTCAATGACGCCTGTGTCCGGATGCCACAGTTCGGGAATTTTTCCAGCCACGCGGAAAGTGCATTCGGCGGCATCAAACTGTTGCCGCTGGTTGGAGACGAAATAAATGTCGGCCGCGTCCGTGGTGCGATGAACGTATGCCAGATGAGTATTGGTGGCCGCCCCGGTAAATTCAAAATCCGGCGGCAATTGTTGTGACGCGAAAACGTCAGCCAGCGATTTGCCCCAAACGACGCGGCCTTTGCCGTCGGCATGCTCAAGCACGCTGGCGCCGTCGCAGTTGCCCCAAAGATCAGCGGCCAGTTTTTTCACCTTCTCATCGCACTTTGGATAATCCGCAAGACTCGGCGAATGCTGTGGGCGGGGGCCGACGATGGTTGCGCCAGCGCCCACCAGTTTGCGGAGGCACGCCAGCGTCGGCGGCGTCATGTTCACGTCGCCGGGGGGCAGAATCAGCACGGCGTAGTTCGCGCCGCTGGCCAGCGTGAGGCGGCCGTTTTTCACCGTCGCGCCATGCAGCAACACATCGGCATTGATGGCGTCATAGTCGTAGCCGGCCGGCAGGGCGGGTTTGCCGACGCGCATGACCACGGGCACGTTTTCGCCGGTGAAATAAGCCGCGTCCGCCACGGCGCGGCCTTGCTGCAGCAGAAATTGGCAGTGCGTAATATAATCAATCCATGATTTCCCCTCCGTCCACCACGTCAGCGTGCGCTCGAAATGGAAGCCCCAGTGGCCCATGGTCATGCCCGGCCAGCGGTTTGTCCACGGCTGCATCGCGTAGCGGTGGAAGTAATACCGGTTCAAGCCCTGGCAATACATCAGGTCGCCTATCGTCTTGAGGGAATAGGGATCGTTCAGCCAGCGTCCGGAATTCGCCGACGAGGTGAACGATTCCGCCCCCACATAGGATTTGCCATAGATATGCGCAATGGACGCGGCCATCTTCACGGTGGGATTGCCCTGGCTGCCCGTCCAAAATTCCCCCATGACGATGTCCGCTGGCGCACCGCACAGCAGGGATTCATACGGGCCATAGTAGGGCTCGGTCACATTCATCAAACCATGCTGGTGGCAATCTTTGGCAAATTGGCCGTAGTAATTCCCGGCAAACAAGTCGGAGATCGTCCGGCGCATGTCCCAGAGAAAACGGTCGGTGACCTCCGGGCTGTCCACCACCTGGCCCGTGAACGTCGGCAGAAACTTCAACGGATCGTAACTGCGGCGCTGCTTAAATTCCTGGCGAAAATTGGCCGTCCAGTCCTGATTGCCCACTTCATAACTGTCCATGAGTGAAGAGTCGAGCGTCTTGCCGGCGAGCGGGCCGATTTCGCCGAGCAGTTTCTGCATGAGGCCGTTCCAATGCGCATCCATCGCCGTTTTGCTCAACTTGTCACATTCCAGACCCCGGCCTTCCGCGGGGGCGGGATGATTTTCCACGCCGGTGGGGGTGTAGCCCAGGCGGAGGATAACCCAATCGCCCGCCGGAACGTCCCAGCGCAGCCGGCCATCCGCCGCAAGCTTCGCGGTCAAATCCACGATGCCGTCGTGGGCAACGGCTTCTTTTTCGTCAGTCTCGGGCGGTGGCCGGACGAAGGTCTCTTTCACCGCGGTTGTTTCAAGTTTTCGGGCCGCCGCGAGCTGCCGGGCGTTGACCGGGAATATGAGCTGCCCCCATTCCTCGATCGTCAAGGTGCCCGGCTGGCCATCGAGTACGAAATCAAGCTGCAATTGTTTGACTTCCCCAGGGGCCGGATCGCCGCCCATTTCGCCGGTGTTGGCGCCGACGGAGGTTTTGCCCTGCTTGATCAGATCAATGATTTTGCCCGTCACGTCGAAGGTGGCGCTGCCGTTCGGCGACTGATAAACGGCGCGCTTGATCTCCAGCTTTCCCGATGGGTTGTCGCTGGCAGAGGGCTGAGGCTTCACTGGGGGAGCCTTGAAAGCGAGCACGGCGATGTCGCGATAAAAACCGAGGGTGGTTGCCGGCTGCGGCAGCACGGCATCGAAAACAGCCGGGCCTTGGGCATGGGTTTGGCTCGCCGTGAGGCACTGCATGGCATTGGTCACGGTAATCCACGGTCCGCCGGCGTCGGACCAGCCGGCGCAATTTTCCACGCAGAGCTTGAGGCCAAGCCGGTTCGCCTCCTGCACGGCAAACTTGAAATCCTCCCGCCATTCGGGACTCATAAACGGCACGTTGCCGCGCGGAATATCGCAGTCCACGTTCACGATGGTCGCGCCGGCGATGCCACTCTGCTTCATCGCCTCCAGATCGGCGGTGATGCCGGCCTTGGTGATGTTGCCGTTCATCCAGTGCCACCACGTTTGTGGCCTGGCGGAATCCGGCGGGTTGCGGAAGCCAGATTCCAGCGGATCATTTGGCGCGGCGGAGAGGCTGAGAGCAAGCAACAGCCCGGGTAAACCAGATAACAGACGTGGCAGATTCATAATGTAAAAATACCTGAAGTTGGTTGGTCTTGACCATTATTAATATCCCGATTTCATTTGACGGCCCGTGGAAATCGGCGTAATCCGAATCATCATGCACCCGGCCTTCTGCCGCCGAAAGCCCGCTCGAATTCTCCGCCGCGCCATCGGCGGGTTGATTGCCCTGATGGCCCTGGCGGCGAGCGGCATTGTTTTTGGCGGTGAGATCCATGACGCCGCCAAAGCCGGCGATCTGGCCAAAGTCCAGGCACTCCTTCAGAAGAATCCAAAACTCGTTTTCAGCCGCGACAAAGATGGGAACACGCCTTTGATCATCGCTGTAAAATTTCGCCACCGGGAAATGGCCGCCCTGCTGCTGGCCAACAAGGCGGATGTCAATGCCAAGGCCAGGGATGAGTCGTTTGTCGGTGAAGGTATGAGTGGCATGGCCCTCGGCGGCACGCCCCTGCACTGGGCGGCAATGTTTGGCGATAAAGACCTGGTGCAACTGCTCCTGACCAACGGGGCCGATGTGAATATCCAGGACGATGGAACGCCTTTGTTTTGGGCCGTCCAAAGCAACCACAAGGACAACGTGGAATTGCTGCTGGCCAGCCACGCCACGGTTGATGCGAAGGACAACGACGGGCAGACGCCTTTGCACCTGGCTGCGAAGTATTTACACCAGGACCTGGCGGCCTTGCTGCTGGCCAGGGGAGCCGATATCAATGCCCGGGATGCGGACGGCCACACGCCGTTGCATCTGGTGGCGGATCGGGAGCGCGGCACGAACATGGTGGAATTTCTCCTGGCCAACGGAGCCGACATCAATGCCCGCAACAAGGACGGTGATACGCCGTTGCATCTGGCTGCGGAATATTGCACTGGCGACATCCGAATGGCTAAATGTCTCGTGGCGCATGGCGCGGATGTGAACGTGAAGGACAAGCAGGGCTATACGGCTTTGAGCATTCCCAAGGTTTATGCCTGCCCCACCCTGACGCAATTACTGGAAGAACATGCCGCCAACAGTACCAAGCCAATGGAAAAGGACATCCTTAAAGCGGCGCAAAATGGCGATGCGAATTCCATCCGGAGGCTGCTCCAGAATGATCCGCGTCTGGTTTCCCGCAAAGACAGCGACGGCAAAACGGCCCTGCACTGGGCCGCGCTTTACGGCCTGAAAGACGTGGCGGCGGTCCTCCTGACCAACCAGGCCCCGGTCAACGCCAGGGATAGTCAAGGCTGGACGCCGTTGTTCTGGGCCGCGAGACAGAATAAGATCGAAGTGATAAAATTATTGCTGGCGAATGGAGCCGATGTCAGTGCCCGGGCCAGCAATGGCGACACCCCGTTGCTCGAAGCGGGATGGGGTTGCGCCACGGGGGCGGCGGAATTGCTGCTGGCCCAGGGCGCGGATATCAATGCCACGAACCAGGACGGCTGGACGCCGCTGCATTGGGCCGTGAAAGATGGCTGCGAGGACGAAATGCAACTTCTGCTGGCGCATAAGGCTGCCGTCAATGCCCGAATCAACGACGGCGAAACGCCTTTGTTTTTTGCGGCGGGAAGCGGTTCCCCGAATATGATAAGCCTGCTGCTGGCAAATGGCGCCGAGGTCAACGCCACAAACTGTGAAGGCACCACGCCCTTGAAGTGGGCAAATCATACCCGCAACGATCGAGCTGCCGAATTGCTTCGCCAGCACGGCGGGCAGGAATAGGGGCTTTGCCATAGGGCCTTGCAGCCAGCCAACATTATTCATGGATTTCAAGGATGACCTGGCGCGTTGCTTTGGGTCGCGCCTGAGGGTAGGCTTAACCACCACAACTAAGCGGAGTGACTTACCAAATGTTTATGAGATGCAATTTTATCCAAAGGCCAAAAGTCCGGAACCATTTGCCGCGGGCGGACGCCATCTGGTTAACCTGCCTGCTGCTTGCTGCGTCCGCGCCAGGCGCTTCCGTGATGACACCAATGAAAGATGCCGCACCCTATACGGACGGACGGCCAACGGCCTCCTATCGTTTGGAAGCCAGGGACCAGGGGGTGGTGCTGGCGCACGGCGGCGGCCCGGGTGATTGTGACCGGCTGGGCGCACGCGAGGCCATCGTATTTGCCGACCATGGTGTTTACTATCTGCATTACGATGGCGCGGGGCCAAAGGGCTGGCTGGCCTGCCTGGCCACCAGCCGGGACCTCGTTCACTGGGAAAAGCAGGGACCCATTCTCGACTTCGGCCGGCCCGGCAGCCCCGACTCCGCCAGCGCCAGTTCCCCCTGGGTCTTTCATGAGCGCCCATGGTGGTATATGTTCTATCTCGGCACGCCCAACGTGACCTCCGCGCCCGACTATATCCCCATGTTTCCCTATCAAACCCTCATGGCCCGCAGCCGGTCGCCTGCGGGACCGTGGGAGAAACTCTATGCGAAGGCTCCCTTCACGCCGCAGCCGGGAACCTACTATTCCACCACGGCCAGCCCTGGCGACATCGTGAAATGGCATGGCGAATTTCTCATGTTCTTCAGCGCCTCCACCTCGGGGTCGGACACCAAACGCACGCTGGGCATTGCCCGCGCAAAAAATCTGGAAGGGCCGTGGGTGGTGCAGGCAGGGCCCATCGTCCCGCTGACGGAGCAGGTTGAAAACAGTTCCCTGTATTACGAGCCGACTATCAAAACCTGGTTTCTGTTCACCAATCACATTGGTATTAATGAGGCCAGACAGGAATTCACCGACGCAGTCTGGGTTTACTGGAGCCGCGATTTGAACCGGTGGCGTCCCGGCGACAAGGCCGTGGTGCTGGATGGCCGGAACTGCTCGTGGTCAACCAACTGCATCGGCATGCCCTCCGTCATCAAAGCCGGCAAACGGCTCGCGCTGCTCTACGATGCCCCCGGGCACGACAGCATCAGCCACATGCGCCGCGACATCGGCCTGGCGTGGCTCGACCTGCCGCTGACCATCCCGGCGGAATAGTTCTCGCGGGGCCTGTCAACTTCTGCGCAGTCCGTTCAGCACGTGCTCGACGGTCTCGGGCACGATGGTTTTGAGCGGATGGCCTTTGATCTTGCCTTCGATTGACATGGCGACTAATCCGTGGATGACTGCGCCAAGGGTGAGGGCCAATCGGGAGGGATCACCGGCGACAATCTTCCCGGCATCTTGCCCCTCTTTCAAAATCCTTGGGACATGCGAAAAAGCCGCGTACATGGCCGTTATCAGTTCCGGGGGCATGTCGGGTTGCCGCTTCGCTTCAAACATCAGGGCGAGCAGGGCCGGATGCTTCTGGGCGAATCCGAGATGGGCGAGCGCGGCTTTCGTCAATCGTACATTGAAGTCCTGACCGTTGGCCTTGGCCGCCCTGGCCATGACCGAGTCCAACCGCTCAAAACCCACGATCGCGAGCGCATTGATCAGGTCTTGTTTCGTGGCAAAATGCCGCTGTGGCGAGGCGTGGCTTACCCCCAGTTCGCGGCTTAATTCCCGCAGCGACAATTGCTGCACGCCGCGGGCTTCCAGCGCGGCTTCGGCCACGCGCAGCAGTTCCTGGCGAAGATGGCCGTGATGGTATGGACGGGTGACGGACTTCATTTACGGAGCCTACTACAGGGCCGAAAATTTTACAATAATGTTTTCATTGACAACAATGCAGTCAGTGACTACATTGCTCCCCATGAAGTTAATTGCCAGCTCAATCAATGGCTGTTCGGGCAGGGAGTCAGTTGCAGACGGCTCCCGCGAAGTCGTGCGGGTTGCGCTGCTTGGTCCGGACGGGCCGGCCGGCGCGTTCACGCGCCGGGAAAACGCCACGATTCCGTGGTGAGGTTTTATGCCAAAAACTATTTCGAATAATCCTTCAGATCGCCAGGCATACATCATCACTGGCCCGACGTCTGGCATTGGTCGCCACACGGCACTTGAGCTGGCCAGGCACGGCACGGTCGTGTTGGTCGGACGCGATCGCCAGAAGCTCGACGAAGTGCAGAAAATCACCGGGCAAAAAAGGCAGCAGGCGGTGCCGGTCGTGTGCGACTTGTCCGAGCCTGCGAGCGTGCGGCGCGCGGCGGCCGAGATCGTTGCGCTCCATCTCCCGATTGCGGGCCTGCTCAATAATGCCGGCATCATGCAGATGCGGCCTACGAAGAACTCGCTGGGCTGGGACATGTCGTTCGCTACAAACCATCTCGGACCGTTCGCTTTGACCGAGGCGCTTGTGCCACATCTCCCTGATGGAGCAAACATTGTCTTCGTCGTTTCCGGCGTCGAGGACCCGGAACGGCCACCGGTCAAGATCATGAGGATGCGCGGCGGCAGATATATTTCGGCGGAAGCTGGCACGCGCGGTGAATGGCAGCAGCCTGGCTCCAAGATTCCGGGCATGGACGCCTATGCAACATCCAAGCAATGCAACCTTGCTTCTGTCATGGTTCTTGCCAGAGAGTTGCCGAGGCTGCGCATCAACGCCGTTGAGCCGGGTATTAACCCGGCGACCGGTCTTGGCGGTGCAAATGGTTTCATGCGTTTCCTGTTTGGTCAAATCATCACACGGCTGCCGCCTTTCAACCGGTACAGAAGCACGCCCGACCGCGCGGCGCGTGTCATAACGAAGATTGTGACAGACAATTCCGTCGAGACCGGGACATATTACGATCAAATGGGTCGGCCGATGGTGGGATCGGCGCTCGTGCGCGACCCGAAGTTCCAGGATCGCGTCGTCGCCGAGACGCGCGCCCTGCTCTCGACGATTCCAATGACTGCGCCCCAACCCTCAGTGCGACCGGTGCCGTCGGATCACCCATAAACCAGCGACAACGAACCAAAGGAGATAACTATGCGCAACAAACATATCGCTCCGGCCACCGGGGCCAATCAAGGGGTCGGATCCAAGCTCGGCGGACAGTTCACATTCCCCGGCACAGCATTGACCGTTCAACGCATCGGCTATGGCGCGATGCAGCTTGCCGGGCCGGGTGTATTTGGTCCGCCCAAGAATCATGCCGCGGCATTGGCCGTGCTGCGCGAGGCCGTCGCGGCGGGCGTGAATCATATTGACACCAGCGACTTCTACGGCCCGCACGTCACCAACCAGTTGATCCGCGAAGCACTGCATCCCTATCCCGACGATCTCGTCATGGTCACGAAGGTCTCGGCCCGGCGCGGCAGTGACGGATCATGGATTCCGGCTTTCTCACGCGAAGAACTGATACAGGCGGTTCACGACAATCTGCGCAACCTGGGCCTTGATGCGCTCGAAATTGTCAACTTCCGCTCCATGTTTGGAATACATGGGCCCGTCGAAGGCTCAATCGAAGCGCCGTTCACAGTTCTGGCCGAACTCCAGCAACAGGGCTTGATACGCCACCTCGGTCTCAGCAATGTCACGCCCAGGCAAATTGAGGAAGGCCGGCGGATTGCCCCGATTGTATGTGTGCAGAACTTTTACAATATCGCCAACCGAAACGATGACGGCCTGATTGATTCTCTCGCGGCACAGGGCATCGCTTATGTGCCTTTTTTCCCGCTGGGCGGGTTTACGCCGCTGCAATCATCCACTTTGTCGGACGTTGCCGGACATCTCCGGGCTACGCCGATGCAGGTCGCGCTGGCGTGGCTGCTGCACCGCTCGCCCAACCTCCTGTTGATCCCCGGCACTTCGTCGGTCGCCCACCTCCGCGAGAACCTGGCCGCCGCGCAGTTGAGGCTGCCGCCGGAAACTTTGAAAGAGTTGGACGGGATCGCCGCTGCGGCAGTGCCGGTAGCGCATTGATTACAGCAGGTTCTCTGGTTCTGAATAACTAACATAACTAACAAAAAGGATTAATATGAAAATGCGTGTTTTTGTCACAGGTGCCACAGGTTTCGTCGGCTCGGTCGTCGTCCAGGAACTTATCCAAGCGGGCCATCAAGTAATCGGCCTGGCTCGCTCGGATGCGGGCGCCCAGTCGCTCATCGCCGCCGGCGCCCAAGTGCAGCGCGGTGATCTGGAAGACCTGGAAAGCCTGCGCCGCGGAGCCGCGATGTCGGATGGCGTGATTCACACGGCTTTTATCCACGACTTCTCGAAATTCAAGGAGAATTGTGAAATAGACCGGCGCGCCATTGAGACGCTCGGCGACGCGCTGGCCGGCTCCAACCGCCCTCTGGTCGTCACTTCCGGGACCGGGGGACTCGCGCCCGGCCGCGTCGCGACCGAAGACATGGAAGCCCTTTTCCATCCGGCGATGCCTCGCGTTTCCGAACGGACAGGCCTGGCGCAAGTTGCGCGCGGCGTGCGCGTGTCTGTCGTGCGCCTGCCGCAAGTGCATGACCGGGACAAGCAAGGCCTGGTGACTTATTCAATCGCAGTGGCTCGCGAGAAGGGAATTTCGGCCTATGTCGGCGACGGACTCAACCGCTGGCCGGCGGTACACCGGCTCGATGTGGCGCCGCTCTACCGGCTCGCGCTGGAGCAAGGTACTGCCGGGGCGCGGTATCACGCCATCGCCGAAGAGGGCGTGCCGGCTCGCCAGATTGCCGAAGCCATCGGCCGGGGCCTGAAGATACCGGTCGTCGCCATGTCTCCCGAGGAGGCCGCCGCTCATTTTGGCTGGCTCGCGAGGTTCGCCGGGCTGGACATGCCGGCGTCCAGCGCGCTGACGCAGCAACGGCTGGGTTGGCGCCCGACCGATAAGCCCGGAATGATTGCCGATCTCAACCGCGCCAGTGCTTTCGGATTTTGAACAGAAAAAAGAATGATCTTAACTATGCGTGTATTCGTCACAGGTGCTGTAGGATTTATCGGTTCTGCCGTCGTTTAATGAGAAACAACAAAAGATGAAAATATGGAAAGACTTCAGTATGACAAATACGGTGGTCCCGAAGTAGTGCGCCTGGCTGCTTACACCTTGCCGCCACCGGGCGATGATGAGATTGTAGTGCGGGTGGCGGCTGCCTCGATCAATCCCCTGGACTGGAAACTTCGCAACGGAGCCTTAAAAATGATGACCGGCTCAAAGTTCCCCAGAGCCATGGGTACGGATTTTGCCGGAACGGTGGAGACCGTCGGATCGAAGGTTTCGCGCTTCAAGCCAGGCGATGCCGTGGTTGGCGCTGTGTCCATCAAGGCTTCCGGGGCGTTTGCACCCAAACTCATCACCTCACAAAATCTTGTGGTGAAGAAGCCGGACAACCTGTCCTTCGAAGCGGCGTCAACCCTGCCGGTCGCTGGTGTGACCGCCTGGTCCGCCTTGGTGCTAAACGCCCACCTGGCACGGGGTCAAAAAGTCTTCATTAATGGCGCCATGGGCGCGGTCGGCCAGGCCGCCATTGCCATCGCCCGGGACATTGGCGCGGAGGTGGTTGGCAGGGTGGGTCCAAAATCCATCGCGCAGGCAGAATCAATTGGACTCGCCACAGCACTCGATTATAACCAGCCGTTGCCGGGTCATCTTAACGGCGCTTTCGATGTCGTATTTGATTGCAACGGCAGCCTGACTCCGCGGGAGGAAGCGCGTCTCAAGAAAAAAGGCGGCAGGATTTATGACATCGTGCCTTCGGCAGCAAAATTTATCCGGGCTCTTCTATCCAGGTCGCGCAAAGTCATTTTTGCCAGCCTCAAGGCCGAAAATCTTCAACAAGTTGTCAATCTCGCGGCGGCCGGCAAACTCACGCTGCCCATCGTTAAAACCTGCTCGTTGGGTGACGCTCCGGAACTGCTTGCTGCTCTGGAGCGGGGACAACGCCTCAACGGCAAGGCCGTAATTACATTTTGAAATCATATGCTTTATTGGCCAACCAATACGACGGGACAAACGCCCGCCAATGGCCGCAGCTTGCTGCTCTGAACCAACGCACGAACTAACCCCCATGCCAGCTTCCAACATCGAAAATACGGCGGAGTTCAAGGTGAACACTTTGGATTCCGTTTCCCCGCCCCCCCGTCTGCTGCCTTCACGGATCATTATTTTTGTGACCGTGTTTCTTTCCATTTTACTGACAGCCAATTGGTTTGTCTGTGCCAGTTGGAATCATTTTTCGGGAATGACCACAGTGCCGGCATGGGAAATTATTCCCCCCGGGCTGACCTTGATGTTCATCGCCACGACGTTTTTGGGACGGCGCTACTCCAACTTTGGACTGCGGCTGATATATCGGATTTCTGCCGTCTGGCTGGGGGTTCTGAATTTCAGTTTCCTGGCAGCCTGCGCTGCCTGGCTGGTTTCGACGGCAGCCGTGCTGTTGCCCTTGCATTTTGAACCGAAGACCGTCGCCGAAACATTTTTTGGCATGGCCATGCTGGCCAGCATTTATGGCCTTGCGAACGCGAACCGGCTGAGGGTCACGCGCATCACCGTGAACCTGTCAAACCTGCCCGCCGCCTGGCAGGGCCGCCAGGTGGCGCTCGTGACCGATCTGCATCTGGGCAGTGTCCGGGGCGCCCGCTTCGCTGGCCGTGTCGTTGCGCAGCTTCAAAGTTTGCAGCCCGATGCCGTCTTCATCAGCGGCGATTTGTTTGACGGACCCGAAATAAATCCCGACGCGCTGATCGAACCGTGGAAGAAGCTGTCCGCCCCGGCCGGGGTTTACTATGTCACCGGCAATCACGAGGAATTCACCGACCCCGCGAAACTCATCAGCGCCGTGCAGCGCACCGGCATTCGCGTCTTGAACAACGAGAAAGTGGACCTCGATGGACTGCAAATCGTGGGCGTGCATGACGGTGAAACCAGTGATCCGCGACAGTTTCGCGCGCGGTTACAACAGGCGGAACTGGATGGGAGCCGCGCCAGCATCCTGCTCGCGCACCAGCCGTCGAGCCTGGCGGTCGCCGAGGAGGCGGGCATTTCCTTGCAGTTGTCCGGCCACACGCATGGCGGACAGATCTGGCCGTGGACGTGGGCGGCCGCACGCGTTCACGGGCAGTTCAATTACGGACTGAATCGTTTTGGCAAACTGCTGGTTTACACGAGCAGCGGCGCGGGAACCTGGGGCGTGCCCATGCGGGTCGGCGCCAAGTCTGAAATCGTCTTGATCCGTCTCGAATCAACCACTTTTGCAAAATCCGCACCGCCATTGGCTTCCAGCCCGGGCGCGGAATTCGTTCCCAACCAAAAAAGCAGTCAGGCTTTTGTTTTATACGGAGAGAAATATGAATGACTTAATTATCCTGTTTGTGGCCGAAATGTTTGTCATCGCTGCCATGTGGCACGGCAAATCGCGGCCGTCTGAAAAAAAGAAAGCCGTCGTGCCAGTCCGCCGGTAGCCGGCTCTGGCTTTGGCGCGCTGAAAGCGCAATGGCATGATGCCAGCCCAGGGCAACGCCCTGGGAACCAAATCAAATAGACGGTGCGGCCTGAAAGGGGAACGGCGCTTACTTAGGTTCTTCGCGGTTTTCAGTGGAATAGAAAACCTTGCGTCCAAAGATATGCCCCATCGAGCCTGCTTCAATCCTGAAGGGATTATTTCATTCAGCCCAAGGTTGGCCCGACTCGGGGAGGGCCTACCTTGGGTCAGCGACGGCAGGCATCTCAACCCTGAAGGGGGTTGTATACCAACGACTAAGGAACGCCGCCACCCCTGGCGCCGTAGGCGCTAAATATTTGTAGAATCAAACGCAAACAAGCCTCAAGCTCCGTCAGGAGCGACATATTCCGATTCTCAAATCATTGTATTGCAACAGATGCCAGTCCCAATTCCTTAAGTAAGCGCCATTTCCCTGAAGGGGCAAACCATGGCATCGCGCTGTGTATGCGAGCCGACGAGCGAGCTGCTTAACCCGGTTTCCTTCCCTTCAATAAATCAGCGGAATCAGACGCGTGGTTTTTTGCATGTAGCCGCGATATTGTTCCCCGAAGGCTTCGAGCAAGGCCGCTTCTTCGATTCGTATCCGCCACAACACCACCGCCAACACGGGCAGGAAGATAATCAGCAGCGACAACCAGTTGCCCATCGTCAGCGTCACTCCAAACGCCGCCACCAGCGCGCCGGTGTAGGTCGGATGGCGGATGAAACGATACGGGCCGGTGTCAATCAACCGATGCTGCTCCTGAATCACCACATTCGGCGTAAAGAACCGTCCGAGATAGAAGATGCAACCCCACCGGAACAGCACGCCAAATACAAACATGCCGTAGCCGGTGAGATAGACCGTGCGCCGCGAGGGGATTTCCCAGCCGTGCCAATGGTTGGCCGCATAGATGCCGAGCCAGACGCACAGAATGCACACGCCCCAGATCAGGAACATCGAACCACGGTCCTTGGATGCGCTGCCGGACTTGCCGCCGGACCGGCCAAACGATTTGATCGCGAGACCAAGTTCCGCCACGCCCCAGACCGCGCTGAGGAGGGACAAGGAAGGCAGGTTCATACCGGATTTATGACCGGTAATACTTCCAGTGTCAAACACTAATCCCGACAGCCAACCGACCGCCTAATGCTACTGACTGACTCCGTTTTGAATTTGCAGTTGAAAGAAGGCAGGACTTGGACAATTGGTGATTTGCACACAGATAAAAGAAATACCGTTGGTTACGGTCACCCAATTACCGGCGGATAGATTGGTGCTCATTTGCAGGGCGTAATTGGTGCCGATAACCGTTGATGCCGGCACGGGGAACAACACGACCGGCTGGTTGTTATAAGTAGTGATGCCAGGCGCTGGCAGAGGATTCCACGGCACGGCCGGAATGCCGGCAAACGTCGAACCCCAACCCGTGGTTGATGGCAAATAATAGGCAGTCACGCTGCTGCCACCCCCGAACACTTCCGAACCGATGCAGCCGGGGGCATTGCCCAGGAAATACACTCTTTTCAAGTCGCCGCAGTCCATGAACGCCGAGTTTCCAATGCTCTTGACGCTGCTGCCGATCAGGACGTTGGTCAACGAGTCGCAATCATAAAACGCTCCCGCTCCGATGTTGGTGACGCTGTTGGGAATCGTGACATTGGCCACTGGGGTGTCCATGAACGCATTGTTCGTGATGCTGGTCACCAGCAGGCCGTTGGTCGTGTTGGGGATGACGGCTGTGCCGCCGCCAATGTATCGCGTGATGGTGATCGTGCCGTTGTTGGTCACGAAAGTGAATTGTGCTTCCGCTCCGACCGGTCTCATACAGAACACGGCCGCCAGCAGAATAGGATGAAACAAGGCTGGGATGGCTTTCATGGTTGATTGCCTGAAGGCACAAAATATGCCAGTCAGATTTTTGCGGTTTTGCTGGGATTTCAAGCGTAGAAGATCTCTTGCCTGCGTGAAGTTCACGCAAAACGCGTAAAAATTTTACGCCTCGGAACCAAACCAGCGCAGCTTAAAGCCGCTAAGCCCTTCGGGCAGCGCCGTAGGCGCGACATCATTGTAGTTAAAGGGCGCCCCCCAGACCAAGCTCCGTATGGAGCGGCATATTTGCTTTCTGCCAGGCCGGGATTATGTCGCACCTGCGGTGCTTTGCTTCCAACCTCCACGTACTACATATATGCCGCGCCTACGGCGCTCAGGAATTGAGCCCAGGTACAAACTCCCGCATCCGAGCTATTCCCGGAACCGTCAAACTTTAGGAGTCCTCCGGCAGAGCCGGAGAGTTTCCTGTCCGGACCAAGATGCTTTTTGCCTGTTGACAGTCCGGGCTTAACAGATGTCAGGCAACGCCTATTTTTTTATTTGTATATTATCCAATGCCTTCTGCATTGCGCCGTTCATGTCCTTTTCCGCCTGCTGGAAAACCTCTGGCATAAAACATTCAATTGTTCCATTGGCCGTTTTTCGCGCAAACGCCTCGGCGGCATTTGCATTAGCGGGATGTTGTTCGGTTATGGTGGTCACGCCCTGATGCCGCGTTACTTGAAACGCACTGGTATAAACCGGCCAGCCTCCCATTTCCTTGCTGAAATCACCCACGCTCGTCACCGAAAGCTGATCTATCGTAACGGTGCCAGATCCCGAGGTAGCTTCTTTGGCGGTCAAATAAGCCTTCAAAGCCGGTTCCACTTCTGCGGTTGTCGGCTTCGGCCCAGACTCCTCCTTTTGACAGCCGGACAGAGTCAGAACCATTATTCCTGTGAAAACAAAAAACTTCAGGTGGCCTGCCCATCTTCTAATCGGCGTTGAAAACAAGTTTATAGCGTGTATCGTGGACAGGATTTTCATATTTTAGCTGGGATTTCCAATTTGATTTCTTGCCCGCGACCAGCGTGGGCTTGAGGCCCAGTATTTTGACGCCCCTCTGCATGGTTGCAAGTATTTTTCATCGTTCAGTGGGTGCGGCTTGTCAACCGCGAAGGCGAACGGACCGGTGTGGATGGCCGTGGCTCCGGAGAATGGTTAGGCGGTGACTTGTGAGGTTTTGTCATTAGTCTCCGCTCCATTTGTAATCGTACCCTGCTGGCGGATCATACATCCAGGCCTCCAGGCGGTAGGGAGGCATCGTTTCATCCCAATACATCTTGGTAAAACTGGCGTGGCCATCTACGAAACCAACCATGCCCATGGCGTTGTTGTAATGCGACGCTCCCCCTGGCGCGTGCCATGAAAACGGCCACAGGGCACAAAATTCAGCCACCAGAACGGTCTTTTCTGGTTGCTTTATGGAACTAAGCTTTCTTCCTGCAATGCCAGGCCAAATAGCTGCTGGCGGATTAAAATGCAGAAAATTTCCTCCATTAAAGGCATAACTTGAATAAAAGAATTTCAATTGCTGATTGAGACTTTGCGGAATGCGCGCCTCTATATTAGGATTGATATGCACATAGTCATAATAAAATGTGTCTGCTGGGCAGGCAAAAAGCCTGGCTTTTTCCGGCGATGTGCCGGTCAAACCCACATAGCTTTTCATCCGCTGCGTGTAGGCGGCAAAAGCAGCCGGGGGCTGGTTGGTGGCCGGAGGAAACGCATCGCTGGAATCTTCGGCATACATTCGAATCCCGATGCCAATTTGCCGCAGGTTGTTCCCACAGACCGCTCGTTGCGCTGTGGATTTCGCACGGGCAAGCACCGGCAGCAGCAGCGCAGCAAGTACCGCGATTATGGCAACCACCACTAAAAGCTCCATTAGCGTAAAACCCTTGGCCGTGTTGAAACCTTTGTTCATATCAATGTGGACAGGTTTCCCGCGCAGCCCAAAGAAACAGCGTCCTGAGCAATTTTTGGCTCATACATAAAGCAGACGCAGCCGGCTTCCAAATTTGTTTAATATTCCGGGCAAATTTTCGGTGCTGTCTGTGTAGACATCTAAGGCCGAGTTTCCATGGCGATCATGCTGGCTTCCGCAATAATGCAAAGCAAATCGCGACCATCAAAAGGCAAAGCAGCAGTATGCCAATACAATAAAGTGCAACCACCGCCGAAAAACCTGTCGGATTCTTTGCCCGCTCAACGTAGAACTGCCCGGAACCACCGAATCTGGAACCCCATGCAAATAAAATGCGGCCTGTCTTGAAAGCTCGATAAAGTCCACAAGCCGTTCCTGAAATAGCAAAAATGAGAAACGCAGAGAACAAAGCTGCGGGATAATCAAAATCCCCGTCAACGGTCTTCAAGAATGCGGCACTCATGATATGACCCTAGCATCCCTAACGATCAGTCTCTTTCGAGCGCTCACCAATGTCTTAATGGCCTCGTTATAGCCAAATGACCACGGCTTGCCGTCTCGACGTGGATAAAGTTCTAAAGTCAATCTGCCTGACTCTTGATTAATCTCTGCCCGCTGTTCGTGGTCATACGAAACCTGCGCCACCAACTTCTCACGGTCTTGGGGACTCGCAATATCAACTGACATCTTGTCGGGTAAATTTGGCATGGGTGTGGAATCGGCCTAGTTGTGATCGAACAACATCTGTTTTATATATTGAAATAGATTTTCGGCCATAAACATTGGTTCTTCGCGTCTTCGGTTGGATGGTCGGGTGAGTTTTGGATTTTTGTAATTCACCTTCCCAATCCCAACGGGATTGCAGCCATCAGCCCTGGGTTGCGAGGAACGAGCTACCCAGGGTAACCGCAACCAAAATCGCAACCCTGCAAGGGTTGCATCGGCTCTCCTTTGACATTGCTTCAGCCGGCGTTGGCTCCAGAAAAAGTCAGGCATCGCGTCCATGCTTGTTTCTAAAAAGTCTTTTATCCCGACTACCCAACAAAAGAAAAATAGGGAATGGCAAAAAAGTGGCAAAAAATAATAACGACGGACTGATTCCGGTCAATGTGCTCAAGTTGCAATGAAAAGCGTCGGCTAAAATCTGGACTGCGAACAATACCAACATAGGCGCACCAACTGCCCGTCTCAAACGAGACATCGGAATAATTGTCCCTCCGCCACTCTTGATTCTACGCTCGAACGTTTGCTGACGCTTCTCCATGCTTGGAAACAGCCCGACCAGCCAATAGATCGTGAACAAACTCATCAGGCAGCCGGGAACCAATCTGAATATGTCTATATTTTGCATACGCTCAACGATGCCAGCCCAGGCAGTGAGCCACACCGGACCTGTGCTGTCAACCGTGAATGCGCCCGCTTGTCTTGGGCTATGCTAAAACTTGAAACGCTCTCCTATGGCGCGGGATCAAAAAATATTCCGCTGAGCACGGCGTTGTCGCCCCGCACATGGTCAATCCGGAATTTGGCGGATTTGTTGTAGGTGTAAACCAGGTATTTGCCCCCGTAAAAATTCGTCACCACCTTTTCCGGCGCCACCAGGTCCAGCGTTTTGGCATCGTGCATCTCCACGGCCAGCCGCCGCCCCCCGTCGTTCCAATCAACAAAGTA
>Ga0181520_10002462_pt1 | contig 34231 bp, 29 predicted proteins | sample PEATcosm2014_Bin_29_FD_132451 | JGI IMG/M metagenome (GOLD analysis project Ga0181520, IMG submission 132451) | Peatland microbial communities from MTU Mesocosm Facility, Houghton, MI, USA - PEATcosm2014_Bin02_30_metaG | ecosystem: Environmental > Terrestrial > Soil > Wetlands > Peat | place...
CGCGAGCTTTTGAAAACCATCGCCCGCACGAAAGCGGCGTGACGCCCCGCGCCCGGACCGCGGCTGTGTCGCAGACCAGCCGCAGCAGCCTCGCAGGAATGACCGCGTCGAAAATACTCAACAAAGTTAGCGGCTAACGCGAAATGCCTAAGGTGTTGAGGAATAGGTAAATTTAGCCTCGAGATTTTGGAAGCGCAGACCTAAATGGCCTTGGCCCGACTTTCGCAACGGGAAGGGACTGGACGCGAAAGAGCCTGAATAGACGTAACTTTTGCCAAAAAGCATCCCAAACTATGGTCTGCCCCCCGCACGTCGGGCGCGAGGCACGAAAACGCGCGGGCCACAACCGCGTTGCGGTTGGGGCGGCTGGCCTGGCGATAACCCAGGGTAGCTCGTGCCTCGCAACCCTGGGCTGGAGGACGGAATCCCGTTGGGATTCTCGCGGCACGCCGCGACGACTTCGACATGATGAGGTGCGGGCGAATGAAGAATTTGTACGTGCGGGGAGTTCTCCTTAGAACTCCGCGCTCAAATCACTTGCCCTCAAACAAGCTCGGCGCCGTCTGATACGCAAATTCCTGGCACCGCGCAAAAATCGCGCTCGGCGTTTCGCAGGTCAGCGCAAAATCAGCCAACTGCCGCGCTTCCGCATCCTTGATGCGCCGGATCATGTACTTCACCGAGTCAATCGCCGACGGCGCCGTGCTCAGTTCGTCCACCCCCAGCCCCACCAACAGCGGCGCCAGCACCGGGTCGCCGGCAATCTCGCCGCACACCCCCGCCCAGATGCCGTTCGCGTGCGCCGCATCCACCGTCATCTTGATCAGCCGCAGAATGGACGGATGCGTGGGCTCATACAGGTGCGACACCTTCTCGTTCGTGCGGTCCGCCGCCAGCGTGTATTGGATCAGGTCGTTGGAGCCGATGCTGAAAAATTTCACCCGCTTGGCCAGCGCGTCTGAAACCAGCGCGGCCGACGGAATCTCAATCATGGCGCCGATCTCGAGCTTTTCATCGAACGGCACCTTCGCCGCCCGCAGCTCGGCCTTGCACGCTTCCACATGCGCGTTGGCCTGCTCCAGTTCGTCAATGCCCGAAATCATCGGGTACATCATGCGCACGTTCCCGCTGGCGCTCGCCCGCAGGATAGCGCGCAACTGAGCGCGAAACACGTCTGGCTGCGCCAGGCAAAACCGGATGGCCCGCCAGCCCAAAAAGGGATTCATCTCCTGCGCCAATTGGAGCTGCGACGAAAACTTGTCGCCGCCCAGGTCCAGCGTCCGGATGATCACCGGCTGCGGTTTCAGCGCCGCCACCACCTCGCGATACACCGCGAATTGCTCCTCCTCGGTGGGCAGCTTGTCGCGGTTGATGTAGAGAAATTCCGTGCGAAACAACCCCACCCCCTCCGCCCCGTGCTTGATCACCGCCCCCACGTCGTGCTGGTCCTCGATGTTCGCCGAGAGGTGGATGATCCGGCCGTCCAGCGTCACCGCCGGCTGCAACTGGATCTCCCGCAGTTTCTCGCCCAGCGAAGCCTTGATCTTGGCCAATTGCCCGTACTCAAACAGCGTCTGGTCCGTGGGATTGACGATCACCGTGCCGTTGTAGCCGTCCAGCAGCGCGTAATCGCCCGTCTCCAGTTCCTCGCTCAGGTTCTGCGTCCCCACCACCGCCGGAATGTCCAGCGACCGCGCCAAGATGGCCGTGTGCGACGTCTTGCCGCCCACGTCCGTGACGAAACCCAGCACAAAATTCCGGTCCAACTGCGCCGTCGTGGACGGGCTCAAATCATGCCCCACCAGAATGCACGGCTCCGTCAAATGCCGCAGATCGAGCTGCTGCTTCACATTGAGCAGGTTGTCCAGCACGCGCGTGGTGAGATCGCGCAGGTCGGCCGCGCGCTCGCGCAGGTATTCGTCCTGCACTGTCTCCAGCACCGTGATGTAGCGCTCCGCCGCCGTGTGAAAGGCGTAGTCGGCGTTGACCTTTTGTTCGCCGATGATCTTGATGACCTCCTCGATCAGCACCCGGTCCTCCAGCATCAGCAGGTGCGCGTCGAAAATATCCGCCTCGGCCGAACTCATGGTTTCCGCCACCCGCCGCTGCACCTCGGTGATCTGCTGGCGCGTCCGCACCAGCGCCTGCTCGAACCGCTTGACCTCCGCCGGCACCGCCTCCGCGGGCAGTTCCCGCTGCACGATGGCATGCCGGGCGTGATGGAGGACGATGACTTTTCCCCGGCAAACACCCGCCGAAACAGCGATGCCGCGATAAACCTTTTCGCCTTTAATTTGCCCGGACATGGACTTTAGTCCATGGGATACCCGACCCGGCCGCCTTTGGAAAGTTTTTCCGCAGCAAAAATGCTGCTTCCCGCCGCCCACGAAAAAGCCCGCGCGGGGCGGGCTGGGAAATTGTCGGCCGCAACCTGCGCCCGCCACTGCCAACGCGTTCAGGCGCGTTCCATGTACTTGCCGGTGCGGGTGTCAATCTTGATCTTCTCGCCGGTCTTGATGAACAGCGGCACCTGCACCGTGATCCCCGTCTCCACCTTCACGGGCTTCTGCACATTGTTCGCCGAATCGCCCCGGATGCCTTCCGGCGCGTCCGTCACCTTCAGCACCACGCTCGAGGGGATTTCCACCGTCACGGCCTTCTCCTCCACGAACGTCACCGTCACCACCCCGTTCTCCACCAGGTAACTCTTGGCGTCGCCCACCAACTCGTGCGCGAGCGTCACCGTCTCATACGTGTCCGGATCGGTGAAGACATAATCCGCGCCGTCCTTGTAGCTGAACTCCATCTTCTTGGTGATCATCGGCACGGGCTCGATTTTCTCGGTGGAGCTGAAGCGCACGTCCGAGGACTTGCCGGTGCGGATGCTGCGGAGCGTGGCCTGCACAAAAGCCCGCAGGTTGCCCGGCGTGCGATGCTGCATCTCCAGCACCACGCTGATATCGCCATTGTAACTGATCGCCATGCCCCGTCGAAGATCGTTTGCTGTTGCCATAAATTGCTTGTTCGCTGTGTGATTCGCTAATGTCGCTAAAACGCTTAAAATGAGCTGCCCAGCATAGCCGATAGCCGGGCGATGGCAAGCGGCTTTGTGAAAGAATTTTGTTTCCGCCCGCCGGTTTATCGTGAAAGCTCCCCCCGAATCCGCTCCCGCCCCGCCCCCAGGGCACCCAGACCCGCCCAAAACCAAGCCCTTCCCTTCCACCCGCTTACCCGGCCAAATTGGCCCCGCCGCTCCGGCCCCGGGCCCGCCCGTGCGCGGACACATTTCGGCTCGCCCGCCGCGAGGATTTGGGCAATATTGGCAACCATGACCGAATTGATGACCATCGGCTACGAGGGCATGGCGCTCCGGGAGTTTCTGGATATCTTGAAGCGCTGCCGGGTAACCACGCTCGTGGACGTGCGCGAATTGCCCATCAGCCGCAAGCCCGGTTTTGGCAAGCCGGCGCTGTCCGCCGCCGTGGGCCAGTGCGGGATCAAATACGAGCATCTGGTGAACCTCGGTTGCCCGCGAGACATTCGCCATCAATACCGGGCGGACGGTGACTGGGCCGCCTACACGCACAAATACAAGGCCTACTTGGAGACTCAACTGCCGTCGCTTCACCGCCTCTGGAATTTGATGCAAGCGGAGCGCTGCTGCCTGATGTGTTTTGAGGAGAATTTCAATTTTTGCCACCGGTCTTTGGTTGCCCAGCGCATGTTGACTGTCGCCGGTTCCCCCGTGCGAGTGTTGCACCTCACCGGCACAATGATAGGCCGGGTTGTCGGACCCGTGGAAGATACCGGCCTTTTATTGCTCCAACAGGCTGGTTTCAATTTCTTGTAGGGAACTCGTTTTCATAAGTGGTTCAGCGGGAAATAGCTGTCATTGACGGAGCGCTATGCCGAAAGACCCAAAAAAATGGAATCCAGTTATGAAAACAACTGATCAAACAGGTATTTTTGAAGTTCGCCGCCCGGAATGAGACCGCATGTGAAGTGATGGAAAAGCTGCTTCAGGATTTGTGGGCAAAAATCACCCGGCTTCCGGCACCACCCGGCTCACCCGGGTCGGTCTTTTTGTTTTCTACGCTATTGACTGCCGAACCGACTGGACTATGATCGAACGCATGAAAGCCGCGCTTTCATTGGCCTTCGCGGTCGCACTGGTTCACGCTGCCGCCGCTGCCGGCATTTCCCGTTTGGAGTTGAATGACACCACGTACACCAACATTACCGACGTACACATCTCCGGCGGTCGGGCTATCATCCTTTACCCTGGCGGCGGTACTTCCGCAACGCTCGATAAGCTGCCCCAAGATTTCCTGAGATCATGGGGCATCGGCGCCGATAAACAGGCGGCCGCCAATGCCGCGACGGCTCAGAAAGAAGCCAGGGACTTGGAACACGCCATCCAGACCGGCTGCTTCCGCAAAGTGCATGGCGTGGTTTACGACACGCGCCGGCGCCAAGCCGGCTGGGTTGTCTTTCAGAACGTCAAAGTCTATCAAATTGTGGACGCCGGCGCGCTGGTCGACTCCGCCCCAAGCGATTATTCCACCATTCCGATTCTCGTCAAAAATCTGCCGGACACCGTCGGCGATAGCGACTATATCTCTTTTGTTGCATTGCCAGACGGAACTTATTCTTACGAAAACAAGCTCGGTGATGAACGCGTGGTGCGGGCGTATAACGCAGGCAAGATTTGCGACCGGTCGGAAATTCCGCCCGCCGTGCTGGCGGGCACCAAACCGTTTGAAGTCGTGGTAAACGTCGGCGAACGCAACGCATCGGCTCGGGACGTGGTTTCAGAGCTGCCGGAAAGTGACGATTTGATGGCGTCCGGCTCGGGATTCTTTATCACAGACGACGGCTACTTCATCACCAATGCGCATGTGGTAAAGAATGCGCGACGCGTGAAAATCAAAGTCAGCACAAACGCCTTTCCGGCAGAGATTGTCCGGCAGGACATCACAAACGATTTGGCGCTGCTCAAAGTGGCGGGGCATTTCAAGCCGCTGTGCCTGGCCACCAATGCGGGCGAGCTGGGACAGGCCGTGTTCACCATCGGCTTTCCCGACATTCGCTTGCAAGGCACCGACCCGAAATATACCGACGGAAAAATCAGCAGCTTGAACGGCATCAAAGACGATCCGGCCGAATATCAAATCAGCGTGCAGGTCCAGCCCGGGAACTCCGGCGGTCCGTTGGTGGATCAGGCGGGCAACGTGGCCGGCGTCATCGTGGCCAGGCTGGACGATTTTGCAGCTCTGGCATCCATGGGTAGTCTCCCGCAAAACGTCAACTACGCGATCAAAGGCAGCATCCTTCGTGACTTCCTCTCTGGCATCCCAGAGGTTAAATCGTCCACGCCCGCCGGCCAGGCCGCGTCGGTCGTTGCTGCCGCCCAGCAATCCGTTGCCATGGTTCTGGCTTACTGATCTTACCGGATCCGGGCTGGCCGTCTGTCACCCGATTGCCTTGGCCGTTAAAAAGAGGGTTAACCAAGCCTTTAAAGAATGCGCTTCCATCTGACTGTCTGGTTGAATCGTGCGTTCGCTTGCGCGTTTTTACCGTCGCACTTCGATTCTTGCTGAGTTCGTCAAACCTTGTGCCAATGGCTGCGCTAGAGTGTCTATCTTTGAGACAATCACAGCAGTCAAGACCGAATGAAAATCAATTGACAAGACCCATAAATGGGTCAATATCGTGTTGCGTGCTGGCGAGATGCGGACTACCCTTAAAACTAAACAAAAGGCAATCACTGGTGCGTAAACTGCTGTTAACAACCTGTGAATAGACTATGAATAATGAACTAGCGCAACATCCCGCAGTTCAGTTCGGGGCGTGGTTGAAAAGCCAACGCCGCGAGTGTGGAGTTGTCGCCCGCGTTTTCGCGGGCAGGATCGGCCTATCACCAGCCGAATACACGGAAGTCGAATCGGGCGTGATTCGGTGGATCGAAGATAAGCAGGAACGTTTGATTCCCCTTATGCTGAATCTGGACGAGGTGAGCGAAGCTGAATTTAACCAGAAGCTTTATTTAGCAAGAGAGCATAGCCGTCTTGAGTTTTCTGACCTTTTTTTGAGGGACCAACTTGCTCCCGCACGATGTTCGACATCTGGCGACAAGCAGATTGACGAAAAGACCAGGGAAGATATACTCAAGGCCGTGTTCGCACCTCTGAGCTAATACACTTGAGCTTCATTTACCAGCCACGCTCAAACGCCGAGCTTGAGCAGATAGCAGAAATTATCCTTGGCCGCTACGCCAGACGGCGTAGCGGCCACTTTGTTGATATCGAGGCAATCATCGAAGATGCCGAAATAACCCCCATTCCCCGCAGGGGCGGCCTGCACAAATTTGTTAACGGATACGCCGCCACGAATCCTAAATATATCGTCATTTCGGAATCGTTCGCCTCGTATCCAGAACGGTACCGTTCGATCTTGGCAGAGGAGTTTTGCCACATTGTATTGGAATACGAGATCTTCAAAACTGGGATTTTGCCAATAGATGCCCAGCCGCATAATTTGACGTTTGATCAGCATCAGCAGATTGAACATGACGCTCAATATCTTGCTAGGGCAGTTTTAATTCCCAAGGATTCGTTGATTCCCCTCTGGCGCGAGCATTTCGAAAATGCGCCCGCAGGCGTAAGGCACGCGGAGGATTGCAGGTTGATTCATTGCGCCGAAAGTCTTGAATCTTTCTTCGTGGTGTGGCCATTGACGATTGCCTATCGTGCCAGAGACGTGGACTTAATAACTGATGGCCAATGCCGTAGTTATTTTTCTGACCGGCTCGCCATTTGAGGCTCGAAAATTGGATGCGTGTGCGATGAAACTCCCTCCGGGGGAAGGCGGGGAGGTCGTTAATTGGCGTTTAATGCCTGCGGATAGCTTCTTAAGCGGTCTGATTCCCGGCTCGCCCGACGGCAATTCCCCCGGCACCCCCGCCCAAATGCATATTTCCTCCCCGCCGCACTTGACACCACAAAGCTTTGTATGTTAAAAATAACCAGCCACTATAAGCAGTGGTTTTATGCGTTGTCCCAAGTGCGGTTGTCAGGAAGATAAGGTCATTGACTCGCGTGCCTCCCGTGAAGGCGCGACCATCCGCCGCCGTCGCGAATGTTCCGCCTGCAATTACCGATTCACCACCTACGAGGAAGTCGAACACGAGGGCCTCATGGTGCTCAAACGCGACGGCCGCCACGAGGAGTTCTCCCGCGAAAAACTCCTCTCCGGCATCCGCAAAGCCTGCCAGAAACGCCCCATCTCCCCCAAGGCCATGGACGATATGGTGGACCATATCATCGCCGCCGTCACCGCCAAGTTCGAGAATGAAGTCCCCGGCGAATTCATCGGCACCCTGGTCATGAACAGCCTCCGCGAAATGGATTCCGTGGCCTACGTCCGCTTCGCCAGCGTTTACCGCCGCTTTCAGGAAGCCACCGATTTCGTCCAGGAAGTCCGCAAACTGGAGGCCGCCCGATGATCGCCCTCCGCAACGACTGCCTCATCTTCCAGCTCAACAACGGGGAAAGCGTCCCCTGCTCGGCGGACATGATCGCCGTCGAGGTCGTCGGCGAATCCGACATCATGCTCGAGCCCGAAATGCTCCGGCACGCCGCCGCCAGCGTCTTCGACTACTTCAAGTACGAGCTCGCCCGCCAATCCGTCACCATCGGCGAATTCTCCCTGGCCCTCGAAAAAGCCCTCCACCACCTCGGCTACACCATCCACACCCATTCCGCCGAGGACCAGCCCGGCCAGGTCAGCCAGGCGGACCTCGGCCAGCTCGCCAGCGAAACCGGCGGCAGCCTCGAACTGCTTTTCTTCCCCCGCCTGCGCCACGAACTCCGCGTGCGCCTCCGCAATTCCCCCCGCATCGTGCGCTTTCACGGCCTGCGCGGCTGCGTGAAAACCCTCGCCGGCACCCGCCGCTGGACCAACCGCTGCGAGGAATTGCAGGACCAGATCGTCGAGTACCTCCGCGGCTGCCTCACGGCTGAAACCGCCGCCCAGGGCGACGCCCCGCAAAACGATTGCGCGCTGGTGGTGGAATAGGCCGTTCACGTCCGGGACGCCGAATTTCCATGAGCAAGACCCTGTTTGAAAAAATCGCCGCGCGCGAAATCCCCGCGCAGATCGTCTTCGAGGACGACCTCGTGCTGGCCATCCGCGACCTCCACCCGCAGGCGCCCGTCCACGTAATAATCTTCCCCAAAAAAGCCGTGCCCCGCATCGCCGAAGCCGGCCCCGCGGACCACCAACTCGTGGGCCATCTCCTGCTCAAGGCCGCGGCAGTGGCCGCCCAGCTCGGCCTCGCCAAGGGCGGTTACCGCCTGGTGATCAACAACGGCCCCGACGGCGGCGAATCCGTGCCGCACCTCCATTGCCACATCCTCGGCGGCCGGCAAATGGCCTGGCCCCCGGGCTGAGCCGCCCCGGTTTTTCCTCGCCGCCGTTCAAAAAATCCGGTATTCCGCCGGGAAGCAGACACATGAAAATAGGCATTGTCACCGGCGGCGGCGATTGTCCCGGCTTGAACGCCGTCATCCGCGCCGTGGCCAAAACCGCCTCCAAGCGGGGCTGGGAAACCATCGGCATCATCGGCGGTTACGCCGGCCTCCTCGAACCCCAGAATTTCCGCGTCATAGATTACAAGGCGCTCGACGGCCTCCTCGTCCGCGGCGGCACCATCCTCGGCACCGCCAATCGCGGCCCCTTCTCCGCCAAAACCGGCCATGGCGAAACCCGCCAGCTGCCCAAGGAACTCATGGACGCCACCAAGGCCGGCATGGCCAAGCTCGGCATCTCCGCCCTCGTCTCCGTCGGCGGTGACGGCTCCCTCACCATCGCCCAACAAATGCACGAGGCCGGCATCCCCATCGTCGGCGTGCCCAAGACCATTGACAACGACCTCGCCGCCACCACCATCACTTTCGGTTTCGACTCCGCCGTGGCCTGCGCCACCGACGCCCTCGACCGCCTGCACACCACCGCCGAGAGCCACAACCGCGTCATGGTCCTCGAAGTCATGGGCCGCTACGCCGGCTGGATCGCCATTTACGCCGGCATGGCCGGCGGCGCCGACATCATCCTGATCCCGGAAATCCCCTTCCGTTACGAATCCATCTGCGAAGCCGTGCTGGCGCGCGAGAAAAGCGGCAAACATTTCACGCTCGTCGTGGCCGCCGAAGGCGCCAAGCCCGCGGGCGGCTCCTACGTCACCGCCGGCGCCCAGCAGGAAAACCGCGAAGCCCGCCTCGGCGGCGTCGGCGCCGTCGTGGCCGCCGAGATCGAGAAACGCACCGGCAAGGAAACCCGCTCCATGGTGCTCGGCCACCTCCAGCGCGGCGGCAGCCCCACCTTCATGGACCGCGTGCTCTGCACCCTCTTCGGCACCAAGGCCGTCGAACTCATCACCGAAGGCCGCTTCGGCCGCATGGTCGCCCATAACGGCCGCTTCGTGGAAAGCGTCCCCCTCTCCGAAGCCACCGGCAAGCTCCGCACCGTCCCCTTGGACGAAGGCTTCGTCCACGCCACCCGCTCCCTCGGCATCTGCCTGGGGGACTGACTCGGCCCGGAGAATTCCATTGTCGTTTCGCCGCGACGAAATAAACTGGGCGCTCGATTTCATGAAAACTTACAACATTGCGGCCCTCGCCGGCGACGGCATCGGCCCCGAAGTCATGCGCGAAGCCATCAAGGTCCTGCGCGCCACCGAAAAACGTTTTGGTTTCAAGCTCGTCATCACCGACGCCCCCGTGGGCTGGGCCGGCATTGATTTCGCCAAAAAAGCGCTGCCCGACATCACCCTGGACATCTGCAAGCGCTCCGACGCCATCCTCTTCGGCTCCGTGGGCCTGCCCGACCGCGACGCCACCATCCCCAAGGAGGAACGCCCGGAACGCGCCGCCCTCCTGCGCCTGCGCAAGGAATTCGGCCTCTTCGCCAACCTCCGCCCCGTCAAGCTGCCCAAGCTCCTCGCCCATGCCTGCCCCCTCGCCCGCGAACGCCAGGGCGACGGCATTGACATCCTCGTCGTCCGCGAACTCACCGGCGGCATGTACTTCGGCCAGCCCAAAAAGACCGAGGACCTCGGCGGCGGCAACCAGCGCGCCACTGACACCCTGGTTTACACCACGCCCGAGATCGAGCGCATCGCCCACGCGGCCTTCCGCGCCGCCCAGTTGCGCCGCAAAAAAGTCACCAGCATTGACAAGGCCAACGTCCTCGAAAACGGCATCCTCTGGCGCCAAACCGTCGCCCGCATCGGCAAACAATATCCCGACATCAAGCTCGACCACATGTTCGTGGACAACGCCGCCATGCAGCTCGTGCTCAAGCCCACGCAATTCGACGTCATGCTCTGCGAAAACACCTTCGGCGACATCCTGAGCGACGAAGCCGCCGCCCTGGGCGGCTCCCTGGGCATGTTGCCCAGCGCCAGCCTCGGCAGCACCAGCGGCGCCGGCACCTTCGGCTTCTACGAGCCCGCCGGCGGCACCGCCCCGGACATCGCCGGCAAGGACCTCGCCAATCCCATCGCCCAGATTCTCTCCGCCGCCCTCATGCTGCGCTACAGCTTCGGCCTCAATGACGCCGCCGCGGCCATTGAAAGCGCCGTGGACCACGCCATCGAAACCGGCAACCGCACCGGCGACATCTTCAGTCCCGCCGAGCCGGACGCCCGCCGCGTGGGCACCCGCGCCATGGGCGAAGCCATTGCCGCCGTCGTCTGATCCCGTACCGCCTTTCAGAATCAGCCGGCGACTCCCGGCGAACGTGTTAAAAAAAGGGCGGCCATTGCTGGCCGCCCTTGCGATTTTATTGGAACCTGGCGCTTAGTGCACCAACCGGTAGAAGCCGGTGGTGTTGGTCATGGGCGCATTGTACGGGCTCGCGGCGGCCGGGATGGTCACGTACGGGCCGGCCACGTTCGTGGAGAACTGCAGGCTGAACGCCGGGTTGGTCCACGAGATCGCCAGCTTGCCATTGGCGTATTGCGTGCTCAGCGGAATCGGCGACAGCGTTCCCACCGTCACCGCGATCGTCGAACTGCTCGTGCCCCCAATGTTGTCCGTGATCGTGTAGCCCAGGTTGGCCGTGCCCACGAAGTTGGGGTTGGGCGTGAACAGCACGCTGGTGCCGCTGATCGTCGCCGTGCCGTTGGCGTCTGGCGTCACGCTCACCAAGCCCAGGGTGCCGCCGGGCGTTTCCACGGCGTCGCTGGCCAGCGGATTGAGCGGATTGTTCGCGCTGTTCTCCGCCACCGTGAAGCTGACCGCGTTCGCCAGCGGCGGCCGGTTCGTCACCGTCACCGTCATCGTCGAGCTGCTGGTATTGCCCACGTCGTCTTGGACCGTGTAGCCGATGGTGGCCGTGCCCAGGAAGTCGCTGACCGGCTTGAACACCACGTTCGTGCCGCTGATCGTCGCCGTGCCGTTGGCATCCGGCGTCACGCTCACCAGCGTCAGCGCGGAGCCCGCGTCGTTGCCCAGCGGCGCCAGCGTGTTCGTCGTGTTCTCCGTCACCGCGAAACTGTCCGGATTCGCCTGCGGCGGATAGAACACGCTGTCAAACGTCTGGCCCACCAGCACGTTGCCCACATTGATCGAGCCCTCCGTGGCGCCGGATTCCCGGAGCTCGAAGTTCACAATGTTATACAGGTTCGTCGGCGTCGCCGGCGGCGTCGTGTCCGTCACGCTCTGCGCGGCCGGGTTCGTCGGGCTCACCCACAGCGTCGAATACCCGTTCGTCAGCGTCAGCGACGTGACCACGAAGTAAGTGACGCCCGGAGTCAGGTCCACCGGAAACATCTGCGCCGAGGCCGCCGTGGCGCCCACCACATTGGCGATACCCAGCCGGTAGAAACCATCGGCCGCGCCATTGGTGGCCGCCACCAGGCAATCCTCCACGTCCGCCGTGTTGCCCGAGCCGTCGTTGAACGCCGCGAAGTACGAGCCCTCGCCGGTCGGCAGCGTGCTCGGATTCATGTTCACCGTGAAGCTCGTGTACAGCACCGCGCCGCTGTTGGTCTTGTACGGGCTGCCCAGCAACTGCGCCTGCACGTTCTCCGTGTTCCCATCCGAAACCGTCGCCAACCCGCCGCCGGCCTGCAACTGGTGGTTGACGCCACTCAGGTGCTGCCAGTAGCCGGCCGCAATGCTGTCCAGCGCGCCGCTGTTGTCGTAATTAAAGTAGTCAATCGCCACCACGCCCCGGTTCGGCCGCACGATCACCGCGAGGTTCGCGGTCGTGCTGCGCGGCTCATCCGGGTCGTTGTCGTTCACCGTGACGCTGATCAGCGCATTCCCCAGTCCGCCGTTCGCCGGCGTCACGGTCAAAATCATGGCGCCCGTGTTCGTATTGCCGGTCACCACGATATTCCCCGGCGGGATCACCGTGTTGTTGTCCGACGCCACGCTGTAGGTCAGGTTCGTGTAACCATCCCGCGCGCTGCCCACCGTGAACGGAATCACCAGCGGCGTGTTCGCCAGCGTGTTCGTCGCCCCCAACGTCGTCAGCGAGTTCGTCGGCGGCTGGTTGATGGCCCCCACCGTCAGCAGGAACCACGCCGCCGAGGTTTCCCCGTTCGTGTCCGTGGCCGTGATCAGCACCGGCGCCGCATCCAGCGGGTCCGGAATGTAGTTGCCCGGGAACGAAATGCTCAATTGGAAGTTCGTCGAGCCTGTGTTCCCCACGCTGAAGGTGGGGTTGACGGTCTGCGAGAACTGCCCCGCCGCCACCGTGTCCACCGTCTGTACGTTAAACTTCAGGAGGCTGGCCGGCATCTGCGCGCTGCTCGCCGTGAAATTCAGCGTCAGCGTGTTTGTGTCCACCATGTTCGTCACCGCCAGCCCGTTGCTCATCGGCAGGTTCACCAGGTTGAGCTCCGGCGCCACGTTGTTGTTCGTCACGGCATCGCCCGTGATCGCCACCAAGTCGTAGGTCACCGTCCCCGCCGCGTTGTTGCCGGACGCCCCCGAGGTGTAAGAATTGGCCGTGCCCACCCAGTTGTTGGTCGTGCCCACGCCATACGTGGCCGTGCTCTGGTATTCCGTCACCACCCGGATGCCGAAGTTCGGGTTGTTGTCCACGCCCGGGAAGCCCACCAGGCTGTATGTGAACGTATAGTACCCCGCGTTGCCGCTGCCATACAACCCGCTGAAGGTCGAGCTGGCCGGATAGTCTATCCACGTCGTCCCGTTCGTCGTGTACTGCAGGCGCTCGTAATCGCTCGCCGTCGCCGAAACCCGTGAGTCATACGCTATCTGGATGTTCTTGGCGCCCACCGTGCTCACGTTGAACTGCACGCCGTTCGCCTTGTTCGTGCCCGTCACCGGGTAATCCTCCGTGCCCCACGAGAAGTTCGGGGACGGCTGCTCAAACCCAAACGGCGTGAACACCCAGCCGCCTTCGTTCGCGTCATACCCCACGTCATTCGGATCCGTCGCGCCCGAGAACGGCGACGTCCCCGGGTTGTACGGCGTGCCCACCACTGACGCGACGCCGGTGCCAATGAACGGAGCCGGGCTTAGCAGGCAGTTCGGATTCACCGCCGTGTTCGTAAATTGGATCCCGTCAAAATCCCACAACGCCAGCACGCCGTCCGTGTACGCCACCGTCCCCGGCGGATTGTTCCCGGACAAAAACGAAGCCACCGTGCTCGTCACCGAGCCGTGGCTGTTGGCGGCCACCACCACGAAATTCGCCGTTTCCGTGGCCGGCAGTTTCGAAATGCTCAGCACGCTGCCCGTGGCGCCGGCAACCACCGAGCCGTCGGCCTGCGTCCCATTCGCCACCGGCGAGAGAATGTTCCCGCTCGCGTCGCTGAAATACCATTGGTAAGCCGGCGCCGTGCCCGCCACCGTCACGGCAAACTGCACCGTGCCATCCACCAGGCCCTGCACGCTGGAAGGCTCCACCTGGATGAACGGATCCGCCACCGTCAGCGTCACCACCGAACTCGTGGCCGAACCGGCCGAATTGGCCAGCACCGCATAGTAGCTGCCCGCATTGGCGCCCAGCACATTGGAGAGCGTCAGCGTCGGGGAAGTGGCGCTCGGAACCAAAACCGGCGTTGTGCCCGCCATCTGGTACCATAGCACCGTGGCCGGGCTGCCGCTGGCGCTCACATTGAAACTCACCGTCTGGCCCGCGTTGGCGGCAATGCTCAGCGGCGAAATCACGAGATTCGTCGGGGCCACCACGCCGTTCAGCGACGTCACCCCGCCGATCACCGCGAAGCCGTTCGTGCCCAGCGGCGTGCCGGCCGGCGGATTATCGTCCACATACCAAGTGCCCGTAGGGCCGGTCGCGCCCCAGTTCACAATGCGGAAGAAATTCGTCACCGTCGCCGGCACATTCAGGAGCTGGCTGAAGTTCGCCAGCCCGTTCGTCATCACCAGCGTCTCGGCCGTGCTCGAAGTGGCATAAGTCATGGGCACCAGGTTCACATAATTGACGCCGTCCGTGGAATACTACAGCTCGCCATTGATGGGGCCGGTGGCGGAATTGTGGTAATAAAGCACGTTCGTATAGAAGGACACTGTATAGCCCGCCGCCGCCTGGATGGCATACGTGACGTAATGCCCGCCCGCGATCGCATTGGCCTCCGTGTCCGTCGTGCCGGACCCGCCCACCGCGTCGTTCGTCCAGGCGTTGCCGCCGTACACGCCGCTGGTCGTGATCGCGCCAATTCCCGAGCCCTTGGTCATCGCCGTCACCACCACGTTCGGATCGGCCGTGTTGTTCGTAAAGGCCGCCGGCGGCGCGCCGCCGCCGTTGGCCAGCGGGTTGCTCCACCACGTGGCCACCGACTCAGACGCTGGCAATTGCGTCACCGCCCCCAGCACCGCGAAACCGTTTGTGCCGGCGGGCGTCCCCGCCGGCGGATTGTCATAAATGTACCAGGTGCCCCCGCTCGCCGTGGCGCCCCAGTTCACCACCCGGAAGAAATTCGTCACCGTCGCGGGCACATTTTGCAACGCCGCTATGCCCGAAAGATTGTTCGTCATGAACGTCGTCGCCGCGCTGCCGCCGCTGCCGCCCGCGTAATTCATCGGCGAGATATCCGTGTAATTGATGCCGTCCGTCGAATACTGCAACTCGCCGTGGCCCGGCCCCGTCGCCGAAACATGGTAATACATGAGGTTCGTCGAAAACGACACCGTGTATCCCGGAGCCGCCTGGATCGAGTAAGTGAGATAGTGCCCGCCCGCGATCGCGTTGGCCTCCGTGTCTGTCGCCCCGGAACCGCCCACCACGTCGTTGGTCCAGCTATTCCCGCCGTATTCAGCCGTGCCCGAAGGTTCGCCGATGCCCGCGCCCTTGGTCATCGGCCCCACCACCACATACAGGCTGGCCGTGTTGTTGGTAAAGGGATTCGGCGGCGGCAGGTTCGTTTGGCCATTCACCCACCAAGTGGCAATGGATTGCTGCGCCAGGCCGCTGCTGGCCGCGGAGCAAATTGCCGCGGCCATCGCGGCAAAAAGGAGCTTCGTAGTTGTTTTCATATAGGCGTTATTTTGGTTTATAATCTCCGATTCACCGAGCTTATCACGCCCCGCAGTTTGGGTTGTGAAATCCCGGTGAAAGATTGTGTCAATTGGGCGTCGTGGGGGACGGATACCAGTACATGGTCCGCGACGTGGCCCATTCGGCCTGGCCGGTGTTCGGCGGCGTGGAACTGGTGCCGTCCGCAAGGCTCTGCGACTCCCAAAAATCATTCGTCCGGGCCGCCACCGCGCTCCCGTCCACCATCGAAAAATTGCCCAGCTTGTTGTGGCTGTGCCGCGCTATCGCATAAAAACCCGTCACATTGGACTCGGACGCCGACACCTTCCCGTTGGGGGCCGCATTCGGGTCGTTCTCCGCCACAAATATCGTATTCGCCGGCTTGACCACCGTCCCCAGCTTCGTTTGCGCCGCCCCCTTCGTCGCCCGCGTGCCGAAGTTCACACAAATGCGCGAGTTTTCCCCGTACATGAAGAACGCCGGCGCCACGTTCTGCTTGGGACCGGCCGTCAAGTTCGGATAATAAAGCGGATTCGGATCCGGACACCCGGGACACGAATAAATGGACGGCGTGCCGGGAAGCGGCGGGTTAAACGCATGGCGAAAGCCGCCGTATAGCGCCACCAATTGGGGCTGCGAGATCATCGGCGCCACCACGTTGTACCACGCCGTGTCCAAGTTGTCCGCCGTCGTCGAGCTGCCTGGATCGTCAATCGCGTTGCCCGTGTTGCCTTCTTCCGGAACGACGTCCTGATTGTCATTGGAGTACATCGTAAAACCCAGACCCCATTGGCGCATGTTGGAAAGGCACTTGATGCTCTGCGCCTTTTGCTTGGCGGCAGATAGCGCCGGTAGCAGCATCGCCGCCAGGATGGCGATGATGGCAATCACCACCAGCAATTCAATCAAGGTGAATGCGGAGTAAAACCGTCTGCAAGGCAAACGATTGGAGCTTGTAACGGAAACAGATATCATATCGAAATTCTTAGAATACCCGCCTACTTGTAGCATAAACCGCCCAATTCCGGTTGTTACAATCTTGAAACAGTCCTGTGTCAGGAGGTTCAAATACTTGTCCCTTTATTACAATGAATTACCTCTCTATTTTCGTGATGTTGATGTGCCAATGCCCCCGTCAGCGGCCAAGCCCCCTGAATTTTACCGGATTGTCACTTGGCAAACTGCCGGCCGTACCGGATGCTCTAGGCTCTTATAATGAAGGCAATGTTACTCCCATTATCACTTGGTGCAGCCATTCTAACTCTGGCTGTGGATCCTTCTCCCGCCCAAACGCGCACCCTCCGCATTGTCACCTATAACATCGAGGCGGATATCAATGGCGCCACCTCCCCGCTCCCTGGCCTCATTGCGCCGCCCGGCAATACCACCAGTTACCAGTCCGGCGGCGTGCTCGAAGGCATTGGCGAAGAACTCCGCAACGGCCACGCCCAGCCGCTCGATGTGCTCGCCCTGCAGGAAACCACCAGCAATCCCCAAACCGTCGCGCCCATCGTCAACGCCTTGAACGCCTTTTACGGCATCCCCGGCCTGTATTCCAACAGCAGTTATCAGGCGACGGAGAGCGGTGGGAACGCCGCCGATGGCAACGGGCCCAACGCCCTCGTCTTCAACACGCACACGTTGCAGTTGCTGGCCTCCACCCCCGTGGACCCGTCGGGCGGCACGGCCAATCTCGGCAGCCACAGCGGGGAGTATCGCGAAGTAATGCGCTATGAACTCGCCCCCGCCGGCGTTGCGGCCACTCCCGCCAACTCCTTTTACGTCTATGTCAGCCACTACAAATCCGGCACCACCAGCACCGATCTGACCGCCCGCACCGGCGAGGCCCAGATCATCCGCACCAACGAAGCCCTTGCCCTCCCCGCCGGCGCCCGCGTGATCTATGTGGGGGATTTCAACATCAGCTCCAGTTCCGAGGCCTCTTATCAAACCATCCTGGCCGCCACCGCGCCCGACGGCATCGCGCAAGGCGCCGGCCTTGACCCCATGAACCCCGCCGGCCAGACCATCAACTGGGCCACCTCCACCACCAGCACCAATCTCCTGGCCATGGAAACCGAGCACAGTTACGACCTCGAATACCGCGATGATTTGCAGGTGATGACCACCAATGTCTATTACGGCGCCCCCGGCGGCTTGGCCTATGTTCCGGGCACCTATCACGTCTTTGGCAACAACGGCACGACGGCCTATTACGGCAGCGTGAATAACGCCGCCAACACCGCCCTGGCCGGCCGCCTTGTCACCAACGGCCCCGTCTTTATCCCCGCCTCGCAATTGCTCCTCGACCTCACCAACGCCAGCGACCATCTGCCCGTCGTGGCCGATTATGCCCTGCCCCTGCCCGCGCCAGCCATCAGCGGCGTCAGCACGGCTGGAGCCAATCTCGTCGTCACGTTGTCCAACTGCGCCACCAATGCCGTCCTGACGCTGCTCACGGCCACCAGCCTCGCGTTGCCCGGAAACAACTGGACCCCCGTGGCCACCAACACCGCCGCCGCCGGCACCATCGCCTTCACCGCCACCAACGCGGTAAACGCCTCCCAGCCCTGCGGCTTCTTCGTCATCCAGGAACAATAGGGCGGGGATTCGGCTTGGAACCCCAACGGGGTTCCCAGCCCAAGCGTGTGAGTTAAGAGAAGCCGCGGGGATAAACGTGATGGCGAGCATCAACCTGGTTATTATCAGCGGGTTATTCCATCCCAGAAATAACGCAGAATCACGCCGCTGAGCTAGGCACTTAAGCCCCCCCGGCGGAAACGCGGAGAGGCACTTCGCACGCCGGCCCTGCGCTCACGATTCGCACAGCTTCGGCCCGATCCGAATCTGCCCCGGCAGAAGCCTGTCCCCCCGCGTTTAAAAACCAGTCTTAAGGGTTGCTGGCGCGATACGGCCAATCCCAAATGACATCTGGCAGCAGCGGCTCATTATATCCCCCGCTGGACGGGTTATTCGTCACATAGGTGTCTTTGAAGTAGGCAGCGTGGCCGTCCAGGAAGTCAATAATTCCACCACCGGCATGCCGGGCGGCAAAACTGCGCTGACGGCCCGCCGGATTGACCGAATTATATTGAGGCGCATCGTTCACAACTTCCGTGGCCGGATCAAAAACCATGTCAAACATGAACACCGTGGCTGCCGGCTGTTGGAAGGAGGTCATTGGGGGCATGGATGCGGCAATACTTGTGCCATTGGGAGCCCTTTTCAGATCAATGTTCATGGCAACACTAAAGAAGCCGGCGCCACCAGGCATTCCATTGGGTGAACCGTCGGCTTGTGCCAAGACGGATTGAATGGTGTTCTGGGACATGCTGGCGCTCGCACACTCCCACATCGGCCCCTTGCCGCCGGGGAAGGGCATGTATTCCGACGCTTTGCTGGCGCTGCTGCCCCCGCGACCACCGGTCATGGAGAGAACGTAACTCTGCAACGTCTTTTCGCCCACCAATGTCGGCAGAACGGTAAACCAAGCAATTGGATCGCCTACCGTGCCACTCAACGTGCTATGAGGGTCTCCTGCGCCCATAGGGTTGCACCATTCCGGGGCACGCGGGTCGTCGGAAGGCCGCGAATAACCATCGGAGGGCATGCCATTGTTGCTGTCAGGCGAATAGATTTGGACGGCCAATCCCCACTGCCGCTGGCTGGACAGACAACTCGCCCGTTTGGCTCGCTCCTTGGCTTTGGCCAGTGCCGGCAGCAACATGGCCGCGAGGATGGCGATGATGGCAATAACCACCAGCAATTCTATAAGGGTGAATGCACCCTCCTGGCGGCGGGGTACATTCACTGGCTGTGAATTCTTAAGGCTCATGGAACAACTCAGGGAGTGCTGACGCGATAAAACCTCGCCGCACCAGCATTGGTGTCGGTGAATGTGCCGTTGGCGGGATAGTAGTTCAAACTAGTCGCCACCTGCGTCCACGGGCCAAGCAGGTACGCCGCGCTGTACACGCTATACGTGGAACCGGCCGCCGGTGTCCAGTTCAAGCTGATCCCCGGCACATTCTTCTTGCCTGACGGAAAATTCGTCGTCGTCACAGTGGTCGTGAACGACGGCGGGTTGACCACATAATCCGCCAGCCGCGATGGTACCAGTTCAGGTGTCCCCTCGTAGTTCTCAAAGATGCCGGTCAACTGATAGCAGCTCGCCGGGATTGGCTGCAAGTTAAACGGATTCGTTTCCACCAGGTTGCCGGCCGATCCATAATAATTATAGGTCGGTTGAAAGACTTCCCAGATGTTCGTGTTGCTGGCACTATATTGGCCGATCGTGCAGTAGAACAGGGTATAGCCATTGGAATAAAATATTCCGCCGACACCGGAATGGGTTCCACCGGTGCCCAGGGCGCCGCCAGTCTTGCTTCCATAAAAATAGACATTCGTCAGGGTAACCAAACCGCAATCGTACAGCAGGGCATTGGTTCCCAAGTAATTGGTTATCACGTTGTTGAAGGCAGCCTGATTGAAAAGCTTGGCGGTCAGCGGGATGACGGGCGCGCTGCTGACGGTAATGGCTGCCGCGTTCGCAGGGGTGATTTCCAATTCAGTGTCATAGACTTCAAGCGGTCCGATAACCGTCACATAAGCGCCAACCGGCGGCGCGCTCGTGTTAGCGTTGCCTATCGTTTTGAGATAAACTTCGACCCCCAGGCCCGACTCATCTTCGATAAAGAAGTTAACATAGGGAGTACCACTGTAAGCATTGCCATAACCGCCAATCCACTGGCTGCCATTCGTCCAGCCATAGTCCACGACATAACCGCCGACTGTCAGATTGTTGTTATTGATATAAAAGCCGCTGGTCTTGTTGGCGGCAATCTGGTTTGTCACGGCCAACATGTAGTTGTGCAACTGGAGCATGCTGGCAATCAGCGGCGTGAGTTCGTCGAGAGTATAGGTGGGACCGTTGGCCGTGCTCCCACCGTTGGCTTGGCTCGTCGCGGCAACGTAGAAACTTGCTCCGGCATATGTGTAATCAGCCAGGTACAAGCTCAACACGGGGCTGGTTTGGCCCGGCAAAGCCGTGAAGGAAGCGGGACTGTTCGATAGTGCAACATACCATTGATATTGGATAGGCCCAGTGCCCATGGCTATGTTCGTCGCACTGACGGTGCCAAACAGGTTGTTGGTCAGGATAGCGGGCACGGCGGACGCCGGGAAGAACACCGGCGTGGGGGTGGTAATGACCGTCTCTGTCACCGTCTGACTGTTCGTGGTATTCCCGTAGGCATCGGTCACCGTCACATAATAGTTGCTGTCCGGCCCCGAAAGGTTGTTGATAACCAGGAGGTTGCTGGTCGAACCGATCACGTTCACTCCGTCATCCTGCAACGCGCTCCCATTCGCATACCACTGATACGTTAGGTCCACACCGGAAGCCACCACGGCAAACCCGGCGCTGTTGCCGGAATAGTTGGTGCTGGGTTGCGGCTGAATGCCGATCACCGGCAGGTTGGTGGTGTTGACATCCGTGAAATTGGTTCCCACCATCACATTGCTGATCCCCGCATTGATGTAGGGGCTGAACCCGATCTGTGTGGTTTGCAAGGTCGGGAGCACCGTGCTACCACTCGTATCGGTGCCAAAGGCATAACCGTAGCCGATGCCCTGGCCACTGCCAACCCAATCGTCATTTGCCGCGTTCTGAAAATCCTGCTCCGAGGGGTTGACCCAGAGCGTGGCGCCCAGCAGCGGATCGTTAATATCATCGCTGTTGTCCCACAAAATCACGACCGTGTAGGTTGCGTTTGTAGCTAGGTCCATGGGAAAATTATGCGCAGACTGCGCCCCACCGAAGCCCGTTGCATAGTTGGCAATGCCCAGCCGATAGGTTCCCGGCGTCAGCGTCTCCCGCGTATCAACGAAAACATGGCAGACATCATACGAGTCGTTGGTGGTCTGGAGCTGGCAGAAATAGCCGCCGTTGGTGCTGCCCGGCAACTTGCTGACATTGACCGTAAAACTGGCGTACGTATATTGGTTCGGGATCGCCCAGCCGTTGGTGCCCCCTTTGGTACCCGGCGCCGCCACCGAATCATGGTTGGACGTGCTCAGGTAAAGGACGTTATTCGTTATCAGCGCATCGAGGTAAGGGGTGGCCGGAGAATAGCAATACCACTGGCCCTGGCCCTCGATGCAGCCATTGGTGTATGCTGGATAATTCGTCGAGTCCTGAAATAACAGCGCGTCGGCCCGCGCGGTCAGCGCTGTCAGGGCTGATAAACAAAGGAAGGTTGACAATTTTTTCATAGGGTGTTTTGGTTTTGGGGAAGCTTAATACTACGGTTGGTGATTGGATGTGACCTCTTCTGTGCCCGCGCCCAGGCCGCCGCCACTCTCTCCGCCGGCGGTCGTGGCGTCCCGGGCCGGCCCGCAGACCCGCAAAATCCCGTTCTGGCGCTGGCGTTCATAGGTCTCTTCAGGTTTCACACTTGCTCTCATCCGGTTGCAGCTACAAACGGACGATAGAAGTGTAGGCGATCTTTGCGGAGCCGGCGTGACGATTGGGAAACAGTTCCGTGACAACCTCCCACGACGGCCGGTCGTTTTTTGGCGCCGTTTCCCCCAGCCTCTCCAAGCCCCCATGGCGTCCGCCAACTGGCCCCCTTCGACCGGATAAGGGCATGACTCAACCTCGCTTTTTGCTGGGTGTTCCACGGCCACCTTTGGGTTCTCGCAAGCCGTTCCCAACCATGCCGAAAGCAAGGCCCCCTGGCAAGCCTGGAGTCGCAAAAGTTATTCACATGATTAACCACCCTTAAATGATTCACCCAACCGCACCCTGGCCCTTGAGATTGCCCCGAATTTGCGCTAGCTTGACGCCAGCCGGCACGGCCAGTCCGTTCCGGCCCGAAAACATTTTATGCAGCGCAAAGCCTCCGCCGTCTGGCACGGCGATTTGAAATCCGGCAAGGGCTCCGTCTCCACCGCGAGCGGCGTCCTCAAGGATACCCAGTACTCTTTCGCCACCCGCTTTGAACACGGCAGCGGCACCAATCCCGAGGAACTCATCGCCGCCGCCCACGCCGGCTGCTTCGCCATGGCCTTCTCCGCCGAACTCGGCAACGCCGGCTTCACCCCCGAGGCCATCCACGCCACCGCCACCGTCACCCTCGATAAAACCGACGCCGGCTGGACCGTCACCGCTTCCCATCTCGATATGACCGCCCGGATCCCCGGCATGGATGAAGCCAAATTCACCGCCCTCGCCAACGGCGCCAAGGCCGGCTGCCCCATTTCGCGCCTGCTCAACGCCAAAGTCACGCTGGCCGCCCGCCTCGAAGCCTGATCCGCCGGAGTTTTCTTATTCCCTGCAAGCCTTTTTGAACCATGACGCCATTATCGCATTCCATGTCCCCTCACGTTTCCGCCAAACGCCCGCAAGTCTTTAGCAAGGTCTTCCGCTGGCAGGCCCCCAACCCCGCCGACCCACTCCCCGCCAAGGTCGAGATCGCCGGCACCTTCAACGGCTGGCAAAAGGCGCCCCTCAAGTACGACCGCGCCAGCAACGCCTGGCAGCTCACGCTCGAGAACATCCCCGGCAACCGCACCCACAATTACATGCTCTTCGTCAACGGCCGCCCCACCGCCGATAAAAATTCCGACGGCCTGGCCGTGCCGCACACCGAGGAGGAAAAGCAGAACCAGTTGGCCACCCCGCGCGGTCCGCGCGTGTTCATGCTGTTCAGCCAGACGAAATAAATCAGGGCAGCAGCCCGGCGCCGCGCAGTGAGTTTGGGAGATGACGTGTCACCGCACTGCTATGACGCTCCGCACAATTCCCAGACGCCCGGCGAGTCCGTTCACGTCATGGACTGCGCCGGCAAAGCGCAGCGGCGACGGCGCTTTCGCCCGCACGCCCGAGCCGCGAGCGTTTGAAAACCGTCGTCCGCACGAAAGCGGCGTGGCGCTCCGCTTCCCGCCGCAGTCCAAGACGCCCCGCGCAATGACGACGCGTCCGGCGGGTCCGTTAGCGCCACGCACTGGGCCAGCATTCACCTCCCGGGGACGCTCATTGGTTAAAGAAACTCTGTTTGGGCGGCGGTGCAGGCTTCGTTGGGGCGGCTTCTCCCCACTCGGAACACCGCCAGGGCACTTTGCGCCGTCGCCGGATCGTTCAGGCACAGCGCCCCTGCGCGGATGCGCCCCGCCGGCCCGCCTTCCAGCACCAGCGGAAATTGCGCCTCCAGCAGGCGCGCGTAGCCGGCAAAGTCCGCCGCCCCCGCCGCGCGCAGTCCCGCCAGGTTCACCAGCCCGAACACGCCCGCGCTGTCCTGGCACGTCTGCCGCATCAGCTCCACCAGCACCCGCCCCATCGTGTACCGCGGATTGATCTCCACCACCGGTTTCAACCGCACCCCGCCCTCCGCCGCGCGATAAATGAAGGCGTCAATCCCCGCCGGCCCCCTGAAATCAACCGCGCGAAATTCCGTCTCCAGCCGCGCCAATATCTCCTCGTACAGCCCCAACAGCCGGCCCGCAATGTCCGCCGGGCCCGGGAACCCGCCCACCACCCGCGCCGGCAGCCGCCGCGGATAATGCGGCTCGGCGTAATTCGCCTCAAATTGCCCGCGCGCGTCGTTCACCAACCCCGTGAATCCGCACAGCTCCAAGCCCCCCGCCGTCATTTCCACCTGCACCGAGAAATCCGCCACCCGCTCCAGCCACGGCTCCACCACCAACTCGCGTTGTTGCGCCAGCGACTTCGCCATCCACCGCCGCTGCGCCTCCGCAATCTCCGGCTCAAACAGCCGCAACGCCCCGCCCCCCGCCACCCCCAGCGACTGCTTCACCACCACCCGGTGATGCCCCCGCGCGCGGATCGCCGCCACCGCCCCCAGCGCCCCCTCCAGCGAAGTCACCGCCACGCCCGCCTCGTTTTCCGTGCACAGCCACTCCCGCCCGCCCGGCCCGCCGGCCAGCAGCTTCCGCAGGAAATCCGCGCTCCACGACTTCCCATACAGCCGCGCCAGCCCCGCGTTGAAACGCGCTTCCGCCGTCCGCGCCTCGCCCGTCACCTGGCCGAAAACCGGGCCCAGCAGCTCAAAACTGTCCGGCGCCCACGCCCAGGGCCGCAGCGCCCCCAGCTTGCGCCCCGCCAGGCCTTCCCGCGCCGTCCCGCCCCGCGCCAGCTCCACAAACTCCGGCAGCGCAAAACCCGCCGCCTTCACCCGGCTCAAAAACCCCGCCGCCGGCGGCCGGCTCGTCAGCACCACGTCGTCCCGCCGGCAGAGAAATTGCGGCAGGTTCTCCAGATCCCCCGCCAGCTCCGCCTGCCGCCGCGTGGGATTGAACGCCTTCCCCGCCGCCAGCCGGCCCTCCGCAAACGGGTTGAACCAGAACACCGCCGGCGGCCGCCCCTCCGCTTGCGAAGACACGTTCCGCTCCGTCACACGTTTATTGCTTAACATATTCCACCGGGGCTTATATCTTTGACAAACAGCGTGCGGTCGGCACGTCAAAAACGCGCCGGGGCCGGAACGGCCCGCGCCCGTTGGATCGGGGTCCTATGTTTGAAAATATTGGCGACATCGTCTTGTTGTTCTGGCGCACGCTGCTGGCTCTGCCGCAGGCGTGGCGCCAGCGGCAGAAAGTCTTCGAGCAGTTCTTCGAAATCGGCAACGCCAGCCTGCTGATGGTCTGCATGCTGTCCTTCTTCATCGGCGGCGTCATCGCCCTCAATTTCGGACCGCCCCTCGTCGAGCGCAGCTTCACCAACGCCGTCGGCGGCGTCGTCGGCCTCGCCATCGCCCTCGAGCTCGCCCCCGTCATGATGGCCATCCTCATCGCCGGCCGTATCGGCTCCGCCATGGCCGCCGAAATCGGCTCCATGCGCGTTTACCAGGAAATTGATGCCCTCCGCACCATGAACATCAACCCCATTCATTACCTCGTCCTCCCCCGCGTCATCGCCATCGCCCTGGCCCTCCCCCTCCTCGTCATTTTCTCCGTCCTCGTCGGCTGGTTCGGCGGCGCCGTCGTCGCCGACCTCAATAATCACATGGAAATCCCCTTCAAGGCCTTCTTCGCCGACCTCAAGGACCTCGTCGCGGTCAAGGACGTCGCCAAGGGCGTCTTCAAAAGCTTCTGCTTCGCCCTCATCGTCGGCGTCGTCTCCTGCCACCAGGGGCTGACCACCATCGGCGGCCCCCGCGGCATCGGCCGCTCCGTCACCAAGGCCGTCGTCAATTCCATCGTCCTGATCGTCATCTTCGACTACCTCCTCACCCGCCTTTTGTTGAATGAATAGCCAGCCCGACAGTCTCAACCACCAGGTTTCCGGCGTCAGCCTCGTCGTCCGCGGGCTCCACAAGAGTTTCGGCGACCAGCAGGTCCTCGATGGCATTGACTTCGAGGTCCGCCCGGGCGAAATCTTCGTCATCATGGGCCCCAGCGGCAGCGGCAAAAGCGTCCTCCTCAAACACCTCATCGGCCTCGAAACCCCCGACGCCGGCGAAATCCTCATCAACGGCCAGTCCATCAACAACCCCGAGACCGCCGCCCAATACCGCCTCGCCCTCGTCTTCCAGTCCGGCGCCCTCCTCAATTCCCTCACCGTCGGCGAAAACGTCGGCCTCTACCTCACCGAACACCGCCTCCGGCCCCAGGCCGAAATTGACCGCATCGTCGCCGATGTGCTCGAGGACGTCGGCCTCAAGGACACCATGGATAAACTGCCCGCCGAGCTCTCCGGCGGCATGAAAAAACGCGTCGCCATCGCCCGCGCCCTCGTCATCGAGCCCCAAATGATCCTCTACGACGAACCCACCAGCGAGCTGGACCCCCTTTCCTCCGTCATGATCGGCAATGAAATCCTCAACCTCAAACGCCGCATCCGCGTCACCTCGCTCATCGTCTCCCACGACCGCGACCTCGCCTTCGGCGTGGCCGACCGCATCGCCGTCATCGCCGCCGGAAAAATTCTGACCATCGGCACCCCGGACGAGGTCAAAAGCTTCAAGGACCCGCTGGTCCAAAGCTTTTTACAGGCCGATTTCAAGCGCGGCAGTTGAATCCGGGTTGCCTCCCGCCACTTATGGCCGACAATTCAAACATTTGAACAGCAGACACTGATTTTATGAAAAATTCTCTCGAAACCAAATTGGGCATCTTTGTCTTTTTGGCAATCCTCGCCGGCTGGGCCATCGTCGAAACGCTCGGCAGCACCGACTGGTTTCACCCCGGCTACCATGTCACCGCCCTCTTCAACACCGTCCAGGACCTCAAGCCCGGCGACCGCGTCAAAATGGCCGGCGTCGAAATCGGCCGCGTCGAGGACATCGGTCTCACCGACACCAAGGTCCGCGTCACCATGCGCATCCGCGACACCAGCATGGTCAAGACCGACAGCAAGGCCGCCGTCAAATACACCGGCCTCATGGGCCAGAACTTCGTCGCCGTGGACTTCGGCTCGCCCGACGCCTCCCGGGCCAAGGACGGCACCGAACTTGCCACCTACGAGCAGCCCGATCTCAGCTCCCTCATGATCAAGCTCGACGGCGCCGTGGACGGCATCCAGGGCATGACCAAGGCCTTCGCCAGCGATGACATTCACAACCTCTTCGGCCCCCTCGGCGATTTCTTCAAGAGCCATCAGGATGAGCTCGCCGCCACCATCGGCAACATCACCAACATCACCGGCCAGATCGCCTCCGGCCAGGGCACCGTCGGCCGCCTCATCTACCAGGACAACCTCTACTCCTCCGCCCTCACCACCGTCAGCAATCTCCAAACCGCCTCCGCCCACGCCGACGACATGATCGCCTCCATCCAGCTCGTCGTCACCAACGCCAGCGCCGGCAAGGGCACCCTCGGCAAATTGCTCACCGATGACGCGCTCTATAATTCCACCGCCAGCTCCATGACCAACCTGAACCAGATCCTCCTGAAGATCAATCAGGGCAATGGCACCATCGGCAAGCTCGTCAATCACCAGGAATTTTACAAGAACGCCAAAGTCTCCCTCCAGAAGCTCGATAAGGCCGCCGACAGCCTCGAAGACCAGGGCCCCCTCAGCGTCATCGGCATCCTCGCCGGCCCCTTCGGCCTGTAGCTTAAGCCTTCGGCCACTTGGCCCGGATCACCCGCGCCGCCGTCGCGTGCGCCAGGATCACGTCCGGGCTGCGCTGCAGCGCCTCGTCGTAATGCCGTGAAAAGCCCTTGCCCTCGGCCGTCGCCACCAGCAGGGTCCCCGCCTCCAGGATCAAGACCGCCGCCGCCTCCGCCGTCACCGGCCCCTCCGCGTCCAGCCGCTCGTCCACCGCCGCAATCAATTGCGTCACCGGCGTCAGCCACGCAAACCATGGGTCGCTCGTCACCAGGTGCAGGAATTGATACGGCGAGGATATGGGCCCGAAGGTGGCCTCGTAGCTGATGCGCTCGGATTCCAGCAGCGCCTTGTGCAAATGCAACAGCGCCTCCCGCAACGCGGTCAGCCGCTGCCGCGGGCCCGCGGGATCCGCCGCCGGGGGGTTTCCGCTGTCCGTCGTCTCCATGCCGCCAACATACAACCGGAACCCCGCACTGGCGACAAAATCGTGCGCGAAACGTTCCCCTTAATTGAATCGCATCCGGCTCTGGGTGCGCTCGGTCTCCACCTGCTCGCGCAGCATTTCAATCTTCAATTTCAGCAGCTCGCGGTTCTCCCGCGATTGTTCCCCCAGCTCGGCCTCCAGCTCCGTAATCCGCCGCTCATAGGCGTGCAGCCGCTCCAGCAGCGGCGTCTGCGTCGCTTCCAGCCGGCGCGCCAGCTCGGTCAGCTCCGCCGCCGCCGCCTGCTGCGCCGCCAGCAATTCCCGCCGCTGCGCCGCCAGCTCCTGCACCACCGCGCTCTTCAGCGCCTCCACCAAATGCGGCGCCAGGCTCGCCTGCACCGTGTTCAGCAGCGCGTTGAGGCCCGGCGGCGGCAGTTGCTTCGTCTCCCCGTTCAGCACCCGCGCCAGGATCCGGTTCGCCTCCTCCGTCCCTTCCCGATGGCACACCGGACAATGCACCGGCACCGGCATGCGCCCGTGGTCCGGGTGCACCTCAAAGGCATACTTCTGCCCGCAGGCGCAATAAATCTTGATGGGGATGGGCGGAGGGTTCACCAGAGAAAGGATTTTTGTTCGCTCAACAGCTCCGGCCCGTTCCACAGCGTCACCCGCCAGGCCACCACCTTGCCGAATTCCTTGTAGTCCGCCCCCGCCAGCGGGATCGCCGTCCATTGCCGGAACCGCCCCGGCGCCACGTTCGTCTCCAGCGTCGTCACCCGCGGCGCGCTGTTCGTCGTCATCCCCCGCAGTTCCACCGCCAGCTTCAGCTTCGCCTCCGGCGCCCGCGTCGCCTTCCACAACACGTCAATCCGCATCGCCGTCACGTTCGTCCCGTGCTCCCGCAAATACGCCTGGTACGCGTCCCGGTCGTACAAGCTCGGCGACCGCGCCACCCGCCCCTGCTGGTCCACCAGAAATGGCAGCACCTTCTCCACCCGGCCGGTCACGCCGTCCCCGCGGGCGGCCGCCCAGACGCCCAGCGAGACCAGCAAAATCAGGAGTGCGCGCATGGGCCAACAATACCGGGCGACCGCCCGATTTCAAACCAAAATCGCGCCGGGCGGACCGGTTCTTGATTGGCCCAAAGGCAATGTCAGTGGCGGGAAGACCGCCCCGCCCATGAGCCCAGAAAACATTCCACATTCAACTTCCAAACCTGAACGAAGGCGGCAGCGCGAGCCCCTTCGATATTGGGCGTTGAATGTGGAATGTTGAATGTTTCTTTTTCAGTTCAGGGTTGGATCCAGCGCGAGCATTTGCCGAGACGCGGAAACGAGTTTCCCTCCCCGTCGGGGAGAGAATTCCCCGAACCATCTCGCGCATTGAACCCCTGAATCGTCGTGGATTAAGTTTTTGGGCTTCGGCCAACCTGCTCCGCCCGCGGCGTTCCGGCCAAGAACAGTGTCAAATTCTCGCCCCCGCCGCCTACTGCGACCGGTAATAGCTCACCACCTGCATGCTCCGCCCGTTCCGGATCACGATCGCCGTGTATGTGTGCGACAACTGCCCGATCGTCACCGTGGCCTGCACTTCGTACGTGTTGCCCACGATGCTCACGTAACTCATGATCTGGCCCGCCGCCGCCGGGTTCACCCCCCCCGCGCTCAGCAGTTGCGCGATATTCCGCACCGGCGGGTCCGAATCCCGCACGTTCTCAATCGCCTGCGCCGCCGCCGTGTCCAGCCCCGGAATCAACTGCAGCACCTGGTCATCCGCCGTCAGCAGGTTGATCTTGCCCGATGAAAACGGCGTGAACACGTCCCGCAGCCCAAATGCGTACGTCGCCTCCTGCCCCGGCGCATGGCCAAACCCCAGTTGGTGCTCCGGCCTGTCCTCCGGCGGCGTCCCCTTGAACATCTCCGGCGTCACCCCCTTCACCAGCAGCAGCTCCTCGATGCTGTCCATCGGCGCGTTCTTGGCATAATACGCCGGCGTCAGCCCCAGATAATAATCGCTCTCCGCCCCCGCCGGCCGCGTGTTGTCGTCCGCGTCTATCCAGTCCAAAACCGAGTCCGACACCACCGCAATCGAATTCGGGTCCGCCCCCTGCACGCTCAGCACCTGCTGCAGCAGCGGCCCGTCCGCCGTGTTGATGTTGATCTTGCTCTCCTGCTCCTCCAGCTTCAGCGACACCGTCCCCTCGCCGATCTGAAAATCCTGCAGCGACAGCCCCGCCAGCGGACTGTTCGTCTCCGGCCCGTCGCCCGGGCCGCCCGCCCAATATTGCATCCGCGAGCTGTACGGCTGCCCCCCCTCCAGCGCCAGCCACCAGCACGCCCGCTCCACGCCCCCCCGCCCGATCCAATAAAATTCCTCGTCGTTGTTCGTGTTCGCCGCCAGCCGCGTCTCCACCTTCATCGAATACGCAAACTCCCCCGCCATGATCGTCAGCACCGTCACCGCCACCAGCGCGATGATCACCGCAAAGCCCTCGTCTTGTTTTGACCGCGTAATCTTCATCGGATGTTTCGTCCTCCCACCTGAAAGCCCGGCCCGCCCATCCCCCCCGGCCCGCCCCCCACGCCCCGCTGCACAAACGCCGGCATCATCTGCGAGGGCACCGTGTAAATCCGCGTCGCCGCAAAGTCCGGCGCCGATTTCCCGTTCACCGTGTTCGCCCCCAGCACCAGGTGCACCCGCAGCATCTGCGGAATCGAGTTCGTCTGCGTGTCATCCCACTCCGTGCTCCACTCCGGCTGGTTCATCTGGTTCGTCCCCCACCACTCCACCGTGAACAGCTTCACGTTCCGCGCCAGCACCAGCGGAAATTGCTTCTCGTCGTCGTCCATGTCCGTCAGCACCGGGTTCTGCCGCAACACCAGGTCCTTCTCCCCGTCCGCCCCCGCCGCCAGCGAAAACGTCACCCGCCGCGAACTCGCATCCTTCCCGTTCGCCGCCCCCACAAATTTCCCGCTGCGCGGAAACGTCTCCGGCAGCCGCGCCACAAAGCTCAGCATCGGCGCCTCCCCGTTATCCAGCTTGAACCAGTAATATTGCTGCGACGCCTGGAACGACTCGATCCCCATCAGCGCGTCCCCGATCGTCCGCAACACCACCCGCTGCCGCTGCGCCTGCCCGGTCGCGTCCTTCCCCACCTCCGTCGCCCGCATCACCAGCGCCCACGTCGCATAAATGGACGCGATCACCATGCTGAACACCATCACCGCCACCATGATCTCCACCAGGGTGAAGGCCGCCGACCGTTCTCCCGCCTCCGCGGGGCGTTGGGCTGTGCGCACTTTCATATCAATGTCCCGGCAGTCCGATCCCGCCGTCCAGCGACCCCGGCGGCGATTGCGGCCGGTACAGCACCGTTGTCATGTCCGAGACCGGGTTCTTCCGCCCCGCCGCCGGCAAAATCACACACCGCACACTGTACAAGTGGTTCGACGCGATTTCCTCGATGTCCACCACGTAATTAAAATCCCGATAATCCTTCCCCAGCAGTTCCGGGTCGCCCAGGCTGCCTTGGTAGGTGCCCTCCACCAGGCTGTTCGTCGCCGCATACCGCGCCAGCACCGGGCTCGCGTCCACCGACGGCCGCTGCAGCCGCGCCACGTTCGCCAACGATGCCGAGATCAGGCTCAAAATCGCAAACGAACCCACGAAGAAAATCCCGATCGCCACCATCACCTCCAGCAGCGAAAACGCCCCGCGCCCCGCCGCCTCCCCTCCGGGAAAGGAGCGCGCCGCCGCCGCATTGGAAAACTTGATCTTCATTGGTCCACGTCCGTCGCTACGGGCATCCCCGTGGCGTATTCCAGCGTGATCTTCCGCCGGTCGCCCTTGCACAACAGCACAATCACCGCCTCGTCCGCCGTCCCGTCCGGCTGAAACCAGATCCGCGCCGGCTCCGACTCCATGTAGTCCTGCCGGTAAATGTCCAGCATCGCAAACACCACCCCCGGCGGCAGCGTCGCCACCACCGCCCGCCCCGAATGGCTGTTGACCACCGTGCCGCCGTCCCCCGCCCCCCCCGCCACCGCCGTCCCTTCCACCCCAAACCGGTTCTCCTTCGGATAGATCAGCACCGCCACCTTCTTGTTGTTGAAAATCGCCTGCTCTCGCGCCGAAAAAAACACGTCCTCCACGTCGCTGATCCCCTTCCGCATGCCTTCCTTCTGCATCCCCTTCCCGATGGATGGAAGCCCCATCGCCGCCACCAGCCCGATGATCCCCACCACGATCATGATCTCAATCAGCGTGAACGCCCCCGTCCCCCCCCCGCTTTGCCAGCGGCGGACGGCCAACTTCTCTCGGCACACCTTCGTTTTCATCTTGGCCGGAATGATTCATCTAAACCACAGATGCACACAGATAGACCCAGATGAAAATGCGCTTGCCGGGGCTTTCTTGGAGCACGAGGACCACTCACTAATTGGCGCACCACTCTGGACCAATCCGTTCCGGTTTCAAATCTGTGTTCCTCTGTGTTCATCTGTGGTGAATTCATTTTTCGACTGAATTGTTCCGCCTTAGTGAATGGACGCAATCAGCCGGAACAGCGGCAGGAAGATGCTCAGCAGCAGAAATCCCACCACACAAGCCATCACGATGATCAGCACCGGCCCGATCAAATCGCTCATCACCCGCAGGGCAATGGCCAGTTCATTCTCGTACGTGTCGGCGATGTTGTTGAGCGCGCCCGGCACATCGCCCGTCTCCTCGCCGATCCGCACCAGGTCAATCATGAGCTGCGGAAACAATTTGCTCTGCTCCAGCGGCTGCGCCAGCGTCTTGCCGTCCGTCACCGCCTCCCGCGTCTTGGCGATCGCCTCCCGCATGAGCTGGTTGTCCATCACCTGCTCCGTGATCTTCAGCGCCATCAGCACCGGCACCCCGTTTTGCAGCAGCGTCCCCAGCGTCCGCGCAAACTGCCCGTAGAGGTTGATCTGGATCACGTTCCCGAAAACCGGCAGCTTCATCCGCCACTCGTCCAGCTTCCGCTTCCCCGCCGGACTCGCCTGAAACCGCTTGAACAGCACCACCACCGCAATCCCCACCAGCAACATCAGCCACCAATACGACGTGAACAGCGTGCTGATCCCGATCAGTATCCGCGTCGGCAGCGGCAGCTCGATGTTGAACCCGTTAAAAATCTCGATGAACTTCGGCATCATCACCGTCATGAAAAACGCGATCAGCGCAATGCCCACGCAAATCACCATCACCGGGTAAATCATGGCCGACTTGAACTTCGCCTGCACCTCCGCGAACTGCTGGAAATGGTTCGCCATCCGCCGCAGCACCGGCACCAGCGCCCCGCTCTGCTCCCCCGCCCGCACCATGTTCACGTACAAATCCGAGAAAATCACCGGCTGCCGCGTCATCGCGTCCGAAAGCGAACGCCCCTCCGTCACCTCCTGCTTCAATTCCCGGCCCACCGCCGCCGGAATCCCCTTCGTGGCCAGGTGCGTCATGCTGTTCAGCGCCACCGTCAGCGGCATGCCCGAATTCAGCAAATTCGCCAGTTGCGTCGTGAACGTCGCCAGTTCCTGCAGCTTGGGCCGCCGCGGCTTGTTCAACTGCATCTGCAGGCTCGGCGGCAGGAACGCCATCAGGTTCACCCCCGCGTCCCGTTTGGCCGCCGTCACCGGGGCGGCCTTCGCATCCGCCACGGCAATGGGAAACAGCCCCGAACGCTGGATTTGCACCAGCGCGGCGCTGCGGTCGGCCACTTCCAGCACGCCCTCCACCAATTCCCCGGAGCGGCGGCGGGCCCGATATGAAAACTGCGGCATAAAGTCCCTTATTCATAACCGCAAACCGCCAAAAGTTGCACCCTAATTCCCATGAGCTTTCAAAATGAGACTGCGTGGCCTGATTCTTTAATACGGGCACGCTCGCGGCTTGATGATCAACACGCTGCCATACCCGCAAGTCGAGACGGCAAATCTTGGGCTGTATGCTCCAAAGTGATAACCGTCAACGTCTCGCCATCCCACCGATAGAAGAGAGCAAATACCGAAAAACCCGGCACAGACGCACGCAGAATATCAGCCAACTCAGGAGCCTCAAATCCGGCCAAATGACCGCGGCGAGGGTTCTCCAACAACTGCACGACCAGTTCCTGAGTGGCCCGAACAAATTTCACCGCCACTTGAGGGCGCCCATCTTGGATGCCAATGCGGTCACGGTAG
>Ga0181520_10002463_pt1 | contig 34224 bp, 26 predicted proteins | sample PEATcosm2014_Bin_29_FD_132451 | JGI IMG/M metagenome (GOLD analysis project Ga0181520, IMG submission 132451) | Peatland microbial communities from MTU Mesocosm Facility, Houghton, MI, USA - PEATcosm2014_Bin02_30_metaG | ecosystem: Environmental > Terrestrial > Soil > Wetlands > Peat | place...
ACAGTATCCTGTGTTTCTTGCGTACCTTTTATTTCCCGGGGCTGTGCTTTTAGCGTGGAAATTGCCAAAATACGGTTATATTTTTATAACAGCTTTCATTTGTTATTTAGCCGGAATATTACTTGTTTCAACGGAGACGGGATACGAATGGGTGGATAAACAGTTTATGATATATATTATTTTTGCGGCTATTTTTATTTCATCTTTTTTTAACTGGCTTTTTAATTTAATTAAATACGACAAAATAATAGTGTCGACTTTGTCCGCGGCTGTTTTTTTATTGCTTTATATAAACCTTCCGGACTATTCAAGATACTTTTTAAGTTATGATTATGTAAATAACCTTACATCAGGGCTCCCGAAAGGCTGTTTGTTTTTCGCGGACGGCGACATCAACGCTTTCGGCGCGTGTTACAAACAACTTATTAATAAAAATGATATAAATACAATAGCTGTGGCCTTGTTAAATTTTCAATGGTACAGGAAACAAATACAGAAAAACAGCCTTGAGTCAATTTTAATTCCGGAAAAAGCCAAGGAATTCAATCTGGCTGGCGACATAAGAAATTTGATTAGCGCCAATAAAGACAAAGAAATTTATGCTTCAAATTTTTCCAATAATAATCTATTAAGTTGCCGCATAGTCCCGGACGGAATTAAGAACAAAATATTGATTGATAAAAATCAATCCGGGAGTGACCCATATTTGCCTTACGAATTTTATTCTTACCGGGGGATCTTCGAAAACAAGATTAGATATGATGATTTTTCTAAAATGCTGGTCCTGTCAACCTATGAAAAGTGCCTTGCTTTACTTGGAGACAATTCTGCCAATAAAGGGGATTTTGACAGGGCTTTATTCTTTTACAACCATGCATATATTTTTTTTAAAGAGGAAAGCCTGGCGACAAATATAGCCATCTGTTACCTGCAAAAGAGCAATGCTGTTAAAAGCGAAGAATACCTTAATGAAGCAATACGGCTTAATCCAAAATTTGTTGCCGCGTATTATTATAAAGCCGCTGTTTCATATACGTTATTAAAGGACCCGGTTAAGACCAGAAAAAACTTATTAAAAATACTTGAACTTGATAAAAATAACGGGGAAGCAAGAAGCCTGTTAAATAAGTTAAACAGCGGAATTTAACAAATGAGTCCGATAATGCGAGGGGGGGGCGACATGCGTTTGAAAATGCAATAAAATCGGGAATTTATGATACAATTAAAACATAAGTTTTTAAATAAATAATTGCGTGGAGCAAATACCCGGGGAGCTGTAAAAATGACAAAAAAAGTTATGATTTTTATCCTGACCGCCCTTATTGCCGCTGCTTGCCTTGTGTTGCCGAAGCTGCTTGCCGAGAAGATACAAAAAAGGACCAGGTTTTTGATGGACACATATGTGACCGTTCAGGCGCCGGGAGGGCCGGAACTTTTAAAATTAATAGACGCGGCGCTTGACAGGATGGAGGAAGTGGACAAAAAATTCTCCGTGCTTGACCCGGATAGCATACTTTATAAGTTCAACAACTACGGAACCCCTGTCACCGACCCGGAAATAATAAAGATAATGCAAAGGGGGATTCACGTCAGCGAAATTTCAGAGGGAAAATTTGATATCACTGTTTTTCCCCTGCTGAAACTCTGGGGATTTTATGACACGAAACATGTGCCCACAAAAGAGCAGATAAAAGAAACCCTGAAAGTGGTTGGGTATAAATATCTTGTGATAAAAAACGGGAAAATGACGAAATTAAAAAAAGGCGTGGGAGTTGACATCGGCGGCATAGCAAAGTGCTACTGCATAGAAGAATGCGCCAATGTGCTGAAAAAAGAGGGGGTAAAATCCTTTCTCATAGACGCCGGCGGAGATATTTACGCCGTCGGAAAGCTGAACGGCAGGCCCTGGAAGATCGGCGTGAGGGACCCCAGGAGCACCGGAGTGGTGGCCTCTGTGGAGGCCACAGACATGGTGGTCTATTCATCGGGTGATTATGAAAGGTATTTTATTCAGGACGGCGTAAGGTACCACCACCTCATGGACCCTTTTACCGGCTACCCGTCACGGGGGGTCATCGGCACTACTATTTTCTGCATGGATCCTGTGTTGGCAGACGGGCTGTCCTCCACTGTTTTTTTGCTTGGCAAAGACAGAGGGCTGGCGCTGGCGAAAAAACTGGGCTATTTTGAGGCCGTGGTCATAACAGAGGACCGGAAGATATATTATTCCGAAGGGCTGGGGAGTTCCATTAAAAGGATGAAAGTCACAGCGCTGCCGAAACAATAAGAAGCCATTTGTTTTTGAAAGTTTTCAGCCCGGCGGTATATAATAATACTTACAGGTTAATTAAAAAAGGGGGAACCATGAAAAAAGTTTTAAAGCTCCTGGCGCTGCTTGCTTGTGTAATTGCGCTTTCCGGCTGCGGGGGAGAATACATGGCAAAAGCCAATTACGACGCGCAGGAAGCAGAGGGGCAGGCCGTAATGCCCGGCGAACTCAACGAGGCATATTACGCGGCAAAAAAGATCCTGAAAGACGAGGGGCTTTCGATAGTCAGCGATTCCAGGGGCAGCCAGCCCGTTATTCTTACGGGGGAAGCTTACCAGATGAGGAGCGAAGGCGAAAGGATAACAAATTCTTTCATATCAAATATGCTCGGTGGCGATAAGGCTGCCGATAAAGTGGTGTCAAAAGAGGTAAAGCGCAGGACTATTATTATAAAACCCAGGTATGATATAAACTGGAACTTAGTTAAGGGAAAGATAGGCGTCATTTATAAAGGGGAAACAGAAGGCGTGAACGGACAGGGAGAAGTTGTGGAAAATATTGAAAAAAGCGTGCCGGCGGATGAGGCCGGACGCATAATGGATAAACTGGGTGATTTAACCATGGAATATGTAAAAGATAACAGTAAAATGAACAGGTAACCTGAACAACCGCAGGCGGCGGATAAAAAATTTTACAAATATATATATTGGGGAGAGGCATGTTCAAACGCATTATATTTTTTGTCTTACCGGCTATTATTGTTTTTTTCACATCCTGCGGGGACGGTAATCCCGCGCTTTCCGGGCCGGAAATATCCATATTATTCATCGGCAATAGTTTTACCTCTGTAAACGACCTCCCCGGATTATTTACAAAACTGGCGGCATCAGGCGGACATCCTGTAAGATCCGACATGTACGCCCCCGGGGGTTACAGGCTGATACAGCATATGGCGGACCAGAATGTAACGCGGAAACTTCTGGATAAAAAATGGGATTACATCGTGCTCCAGGAACAGAGCCAGGTGCCGGCAATTGAAAATGAAAAAAATAATAACATGTATCCGGCAGTGCGCGGTTTTTTTGACAGGATAAAAGCGGCCGGGGCGGTTCCCATCCTTTATATGACATGGGGGCGCAAAAACGGCTGCCCTGAAATAGGCTACAGCGATTATACTTCCATGCAGGAGAGGCTCATTGATGGCTATATGGGAATAGCAAACGAGCTTTCAATGGAGGTTTCGCCTGTGGGTGTTGCCTGGAAAACGGCGCATGAGCTCAGGCCGGAGCTGGAACTCTGGGGAACCGACGGCATACACCCGGACGTTGCGGGATCCTACCTTGCAGCCTGCGTTTTTTACACGGTTATATACGGAAAAACACCGGAAGGGCTCAACTTTACAGCCGGGCTTCCCCGGGATACCGCCGGATTTCTCCAGAAAACCGGCGGCGAGACAGTCTTAAGCGATCCTAAAAAATGGTTTATCCCGGGCGGGCAGCAGCCCCGGTAAAAATTTCTGTTGTTAAATCACCGGTTATATTATATAAATATAGCAGCCCCGGTAAAGCGGGATATGGACAAAAAAACATACTTAGAAGGCGCGTGGAACAATGGCCGAAGAGATTTCCCAGGCACCTGCATCCATAGACTCTTCCAAACTCTTTAACATAAGGGTATGGGAGGGAATCCAGTATAAATTCGCCAAGGACCTCGGTATTGCCATAAAGGTCATGAGCGAGGACGGCAAAATAAACACCGTTGAGTCAAATTTCAGCGATTTTTACAATATTCTCACATCCACGGAAGAGGGAAAAAAACTCTGCGAAATAAACCATGAAAATATAGACAGAGAGGCCCGCTTCATAACCCTGTACGCGGACTGCGTTTACTACTGCGCCACCACATATTTTTACGGCAAAAAATTTAATATTTTTGTCGGTGTAAAGGAGCGCGTGCCAAACGAACTGCTTGTGAAGGAGTTATCGGAAAAAGCCGGGGTGGACTACTCAGAGCTTCTGGCCGCGTACAAGTCCCAGACGGTCTTTTCGGACGAGCGGCTCATTAACATCGCGGATCTAATCGTCGACCTGTTTAATATCGTCATAGAACTCTCGGTCCAGGAATACATAACCCACATGGCCAACAAGGAAAAAGAGGAAGAAATAGCCAAGATGAGCGCCCTTATGGACGCGTCCATAATAATAAACTCCACCCGTAACCTGGACCTTCTGCTTAAAATAATCATGCAATCGGCGGAGAAGGTTATGCAGGCCGAGGCTTCATCCGTCTTTTTGATAGACAGCGAGCGTAATGAATTGTTTTTTGAGGTGGCGACCGGCCCCAAGGAAGCCGAAGTAAAAAAGATAAGGCTGAAAATGGGTGAGGGCATCGCGGGCTGGGTGGCCTATACCGGCGAATCCCTGCTCGTGTCCGATGTTTCAAAGGATCCCAGGTTCGCGCGCAGGGTGGACGAGCAGACTCAGTTCATAACCCGCTCCGTTATATGCGTGCCGCTCAAGGTGCGCAACCAGACAATAGGCGTGGTGCAGGTATTAAACAAAATCGGCGGCGGGAGCTTTTCAAAAACAGAGATAAAGTTTCTTGAGGCCCTTGCCTCACAGGCCGCCATCGCCATAGAAAACGCCAACCTTTACGAGCACCTGGAGGAGCGCGCCGAGCAGTTGAACAAGGATTTAAAAAATGCCAACCTGAACCTCTCGATCGAAAAATTAAGGATAGAATCAATTGTACAGTCCATGGAAGACGCGGTGCTTGCGGTCAACAGGGAAAAGAAAATAGTTATGGTCAACAGGATCGCGGAGCGCATATTCTCCATAGACGGCGGCAGGGCGGAGGGCAGGCCCCTCGAGGATGTTGTGAAAATCGCGGACTTAAGGGATAATTTTACAACGGTGCTGGCGGTAAAAAACATTACCAAGACAGAAGTAAAGTTTACTATGGGCAACAAGGAGCACATCTTTGCCGCTGTTTTCGCCCCGATCATTGATGAAAAAAACGAGGCGGCCGGGTCGGTCGCGGTTTTCAGGGATATAACAGAGATAAAGGAACTCGACAAGATGAAATCAGAATTCTTAAACATGGTTTCCCACGAGCTCAGGACGCCGCTCACGCCGATACAGGCGTATTCGGAGCTCATGATGGTGCGCAATGTGGACAATGAAAAGGTGAAGAAATATGCCGACATTATAAACAGGGAGACGCAGCGGCTCGGCGCGTTAATCGGCGACCTGCTCGACCTCTCCAGGATAGACGCAGGCAAGGGGTTGAGCCTTGCCCTGGAGCCCGTCGACATGAACGAACTCATGCAGACCGTATATGAAACTTTTAAGAACGCCTCCGCCAGGCACAAAATTATTTTGACACTGCCCGAGAAAAGTGAGATAATACTTGTTGATAAGAACAAGATAATACAGGTAATGACCAACCTGCTTTCAAATGCGCTCAAGTATTCGCCGGAAGGCGGGGAAATAACGATTAAAACCTGGTTTGACGATAAAATGTTCTACGGCAGCGTAAAGGACCAGGGGCTGGGGATTGCGGAAGAGGATCTGGGCCGTATATTTGACAAATTTTACAGGGTCGAAAGCGAAAAAGTGAAAAAAATAGGCGGTACAGGAATCGGCCTTCCTATTGTAAAATACATACTTGAACTTCATAACGGCAATATAAGGGTCATAAGCGAATTCAATAAGGGAAGCGAGTTCGTGTTCAATATACCAAAGGTTAAACCATAGGAGGATTTAAATGGCGGATTTAAAAAAGAAAATTGTTGTGGCTGATGACGAACCTTTCATACTTTCGGCCCTTCAGGATACATTATCCGACAGCTATTCAGTGACCACGGCGTCTAACGGCGCCGAGGCGATAAGGCTGGCGCAGAGGGTGATGCCGGACCTTATTATACTTGACGTAATGATGCCCGAGATGGACGGGCTTGACGCCTGCAAGAATTTAAAAAGGGATAAGCTCACCTCCACGATACCGGTGATACTGCTCACGGCCAAGGGGCAGATAACAGATATCGAAAAAGGATTTAAGTCGGGCGCGGACGCTTATGTTGTAAAACCTTTCTCTCCGGCAAGGCTCATTGAAAAGGTCGAGGAGATATTTGAAAAAGTGGAAATGAGAAAAAAGATAATGGAAGATAAAAAGAAGTAAAAGCCTGCAAGTGGCTTAAATACGCAGAAACCCCCGCAAAAGCGGGGGTTTCTTTTTACTATTGCTAGTGAATTATTTCACTTAAAAAAACAAAAAAAGCTGATATTATTTCTTGACTTTATTTTCATAGTTTGCTATATTTTAAGCAAAGATAGTAATAAATTTCACAAACTATTGGGGAGGTAATGAAAATGAAGAAAAAATACATCATGGCTCCTGGACCGACAGAAGTTCCGCCCGAAGTACTCGCGGAAGCCGCAAAACCCGTAATGCACCACAGGACACCGCAGTTCCGCAGGATCCTCACAGAAGTGCTCGATAATATGAAGTACGTCCTTGGCACAACAAGGAGTGTTTATATTCTGGCCTCATCGGGTACAGGCGCCATGGAAGCGGCGATAGCAAATGTTGTATCCGCCGGGGACAAGGTCATCGTCGGCACCATCGGCGCTTTCGGCGACAGATGGGAATCAATGGCAAAGGCATACGGCGCGGCAGTTGTAAAAATCGCCCCGGAATGGGGTTACGCCTTAAAGGTGGAAGAGGTTAAAGCCGCCCTGGACGCGAACCCTGACGCAACCGCCCTTTTCATACAATTAAATGAAACCTCCACCGGTGTTTATAACGACGTGGAGGCAATAGGAAAACTTACCGCAAACCATAAGGCACTGCTTGTAGTCGACGGCATATCCGGCATAGGCGCGCAGCCCTTTTACATGGACAAGTGGGGGGTTGATGTAACCGTAATAGGCTCGCAAAAAGGGCTCATGATCCCTCCGGGGCTGGCGTATGTTTCCTGCAGCGAAAAGGCGTGGAAGGTCATCGAGGCCAACAAGACGCCGAAGTTTTATTTTGACCTGAAAAGGTATGAGAAGTCGCTTACAAAGGAAAAAATGCCCGACACGCCCTGGACCTCGGCTGTCTCGCTTATTATGCAACAGGCTGTGGCGCTGCGCCTTATAAAGGAAGAGACAAATGAAAAAGTATGGGAGCGCCACGCAAAGCTCTCCAAAGCGGTGCGCGAGGGAATAAAGGCGCTGGGCCTCGAGCTCTTCGCAAAAGAAAATCCGGCGGTTGTGCTGACCTCAATAGTGGCTCCGCAGGGGATAGACACAAAAATCCTGGTGAAAAAGATACGCGATGATTACGGCATTTCAATGGCAGGCGGACAGGGCAAAATGGAAGGTCTCATATTCAGGGTGGGGACGCTCGGATACACAGACAGGTTTGACCCGATAATGGGCGTGGCCGCTGTGGAAATGGCGCTTAAGGAAATGGGGGCCGCCATAGAAATCGGCAAGGGTGTAAAAAGGGTGATGGAAGTCCTTATGGAAGATTACAAATAAAAAAGAAAAAAATACGGGGAGGTTTATAAATGTATAAAATTCTTGTCAGTGACAAACTGTCCGAAGACGCGATAAATATGCTCAAAGGCGAAAAAGATATAGAAGCTGTTGTAAAGACCGGCATGACCGAGGAGCAGCTCGCAGAAGAGCTCCCCAATTACGACGCCCTTATAATAAGAAGCGCGTCGAAGGTCACCGCCAAAACACTTGAGAAAGTAAAAAAATTAAAGGTAATAGGGCGCGCTGGAGTGGGCGTGGACAACGTTGACATGGCCGCTGCTACTGCAAAGGGCGTAATAGTAATGAATACGCCGGACGCCAACACACTTTCCACGGCGGAACAGACCATAACCCTTATCATGGGAATGGCAAGGAACCTGCCCCAGGCTGACGCGTCCCTTAAGGCTAAAAAATGGGAACGCAACAAATTTACCGGCATAGAGCTTTACGGCAAGACGCTGGGGATTGTAGGGCTCGGCAGGATCGGCACTGAAGTGGCCAAAAGAATGGCGTCATTCGGGATGAACCTAATAGGTTACGACCCGTTTATCACAAAGGAAAAGGCCGAGGCAATAGGTATTGAGACAATGACGGTGGCTGAGGTTATAAAAAAAGCGGATATTATAACCTTCCATGTGCCAAAAAACAAGGAAACGACAAATATGATAACCGCCAAAGAAATAGCCACAATGAAAGACGGCGTGATGGTTGTAAATTGCGCCAGGGGCGGGATTATAAATGAAAAGGACCTTGCTGAGGCCCTGAAATCAGGAAAAATAAAGCGCGCGGCCCTTGACGTTTACGACAATGAGCCGCCCTTTGACTCGGACCTTTTTACAGTGGACCCTTCGGTTATAATAATGGCGCCGCACCTTGGAGCCTCGACCGTGGAGGCGCAGGAAAATGTGGGAAAAGTTATCGTCGAGCAGGTCATAGAGACCGTGCGCGGCGGAATGGTGAAGAACGCCCTGAACATACCGGCGGTTGATCCTGAAGTCTTAAAGGAAATGCAGCCATACCTTAACCTCAACGACAAACTCGGGAAATTTGCCGCACAGCTTGTGGACGGCAGCGTAAAATCAATAACAATAGAATACAGCGGGGAAGCCGCAAAATTTAACATGAAGTACCTGACCATAGGCGCGGTCAAGGGGTTCCTTTATCCTGCCATGGGCGACAGCGTGAATTTCGTCAACGCCCTGCCAATCGCGAAAGAGCGAGGCATTGCCGTTGTGGAAAAAACAACAACTGTCACCACCGACTACCCGAACCTTGTAAGCGTCACAATAGAGACGGAAAAGGACAAGCGTTCGGTTTACGGCTCGCTCACGGTCAAAAAAGAGGCCAGGATAGTAAAGGTGGACAAGTTCGACATTGAAATAGCCCCTGAAAAGAACATAATAGTTTACAGGAACAACGACAAACCGGGAGTCATCGGAAGAATGGGAACCGTACTCGGCGCGAACAACATCAACATTGCTTCATTTGTCCTTGGCCGCAACAAAGAGGAAAAAATAGCGCTCGGAGTGGTTACCGTTGACAATGAAGTGCCCAAGACAATAATTGATTCAATAAAGAATATGGAAGATATAATTGAGGTAAAGTATATTACACTGTAAGTTAAGGCCAGAAGTTAAAAACAAAAGGGCGGCTTAAAGCCGCCTTTTTGTTTTTATAACGGTAACTTCCACACTGTTTGCGGCGCATAAATACTCCTTGAATTCCCCGTTAAAATGTCTTATTATTATATGGCATCAGAGGCGTTTTCCAATATTCCCCTAATGCAAATACTAACAATCGAGGTATTCTTATGTCCGCAGATGTCATTTTAGGCGCCCAGTGGGGCGATGAGGGGAAGGGAAAGATAGTCGACCTTTTTTCCGAGAAATATGATGTGATAGTGCGCTACCAGGGAGGGGCGAACGCCGGCCATACTGTAATTGTCGGCTCCCAGAAATATGTGATGCACCTTCTGCCTTCCGGCATACTGCACAGGAACAAGATAAATATAATAGGCCACGGCGTTGTGATAGATATGGAGGCCCTGGCAGGCGAAATAAACGGCCTCAAAGAACGCGGTATTAATATATCCCCAAAAAACCTGAAAATAAGCGAGAACGCCTCCATTGTAATGCCATATCATAAAATGCTCGACAAGGCCAAAGAGGCGGCGAAAAAAGGGGGCAAAAAAATAGGCACCACCGGCCGCGGAATCGGGCCGGCCTACACGGACAAATATGTGAGGATAGGCATACGGCTGCGCGACATGTTCAACCCCGGGATTCTAAAGGCAAAGATCGAGGAAAACCTCTCGGAAAAGAATTTCCTTCTGAAAAAATTTTACGGCGTGGATACCATGAGCGCCGCGGAAGTGCTCGCTGAGGCGAAAAAATATTCGAAGGCGCTGAAACCCTATATGGCTGACACGACCGGACTCATTCACGACCTTGCGGCCGCCGGGAAAAAAATACTTTTTGAAGGAGCCCAGGGGGCCCTGCTTGACATAGATTACGGCACATATCCCTTTGTCACCTCGTCCAATCCGACGGTAGGCGGGGTATTGACAGGCGCCGGGGTTTCACACAGGATTATAGACCGGGTCTGGGGAATAACAAAGGCGTACCAGACAAGGGTGGGCAACGGCCCGTTCCCCACAGAGATGGACGAAACAACCGGCGCAAAAGCAAGGGAAGCAGGCGGCGAATACGGCGCCACGACCGGCAGGCCGCGCAGGTGCGGCTGGCTCGACCTTGTGGCCCTAAAATATGTCTGCGGCTTAAACGGCCTTACGGATATTCTCCTGACAAAGATAGACGTGCTCTCCATATTTGATTCCATAAAGGTATGCACACATTATATTTATAAGGGAAAGAAAACCAACCGCTTTGTTTCAGACGGCGAGGAGCTATATAAATGCAGGCCGGTTTATAAAATTCTCAAAGGATGGGGAAGCGACCTTACTGCCATAAGAAATTTTAAATCCCTGCCGGCTCAAGCAAAATCCTATATAAAATTCATCGAGAAATATACAGGGGTCAGGGTTTCGATTGTCTCTGTCGGCCCCGAAAGGGACCAGATTCTGAACAGGTAAAGGCCTTATAAATTTTATAGCTGGTTGAGGAACAAATGAAAACAATCGACTTTCACTCCCATTTTTACAACGGCGCCCGGGCTGAAGGGGCCGAGGAATACCTTATAAGCAAAGGGCTCGTCTTAAAGACCGCTGACGGCGGGCTTGACGGGGTTTTGTACTGGATGAAGCAGGGCGGGGTGGATTTTTCCGTTAACCTGCCAGTGGCTGTTAAGGCTGAAAATACGGCTGAAATGAATGAGCGTGCGGTGAAGTACAATTCCATGGGAAAACCGGTAATGAGCTTCGGCGCAATACACCCGGGCTGCCCTGGCCTTGAAGATACGCTTTACGGTATAAAAAAGAGCGGTTTTTCCGGGTTAAAGATACATCCCCAGGAACAGGGATTTTATCCCGATGACGAGCGGATGAAAAAAGTATATAAATTCTGCCGGGACAACTCCATAATAGTTCTTGCTCACGGCGGCGCGGGTACTGAAAAGGAATTTGACAGGGTTTCGCTGAAAGGCTGGCCGTCACTATTCAGGAGCGTTATTGATGATTATCCGGGGCTGAAGTTTATTGTCGCCCACATGGGCGGACTGCAGGTATGGGATGAAGCAATGAAATATTTATGCAAAACGAACGTTATATTCGACACTGCCTACTGCCTTTTGATGGACGATATGCTTTTGAAGGAGATAATAGCGGCACACGGCGCGGGTAAGGTGCTCTTCGGAACTGATTTCCCCTGGCAGCCATATAAGGAAACAAGGGACAAGGTCGCGAAGGCCGCCGCTTCAAAAGAGGAACTTGAGCTTATCCTTCACGGCAACGCGGAAAAGCTACTTGGAAAAGCCCTTACTATTTTTTGATATTCTTTTTTATGTAATTTATCTTGCCGCCGGCAAGTATAATATCCTTTTCGCGCTCTGATAACTGCGTAAAAACTTTTATCTCAAGGGTTCCGTTTACCTTCATAAGGATATTTTTTCCCGCTTTCAGGCATGCCGCCACATCAAATAATTCCAGCCTGTCGCCTGCGTTGATTTTATCATAATCCTTGGGATTGGTAAAACTTAAGGGCAGCAGGCCGAAGTTAATCAGGTTGGCCTTGTGTATGCGCGCGAATGATTTTGTTATAACTGCTTTTATCCCCAGGTGCATGGGGGCCAACGCCGCGTGCTCCCGGGAAGAGCCCTGGCCGTAATTGTCGCCGCCTATAATAAATCCGCCGTTCTCCTTGACCGCCCTGTTGTAAAAAGCAGGGTCTATTTTGTTAAATACATATTTTGATATTTCCGGGACATTGGAGCGCAGGGGCAGTATTTTAGCTCCCGCGGGCATAATGTCGTCTGTGGTTATATTGTCGCCCGTTTTGATAAGAGCCTTTCCGGCCAGGTTGTCGCCGACGGGCCTTCCCTCGGGCAGTGGTTTTATATTGGGCCCCATGACTATTTTTACATTCTTTGCCTGAACCGGCGGGAGCGGTTTTAAAAGCAGGGAATTATCAGCCGGAAACTTTGCCAGGGGCTTGATTGCCGGATATTTGCCCAGTTTTTTGGGATCTGTAAATTCTCCAAAAACCGCGCACGCCACGGCAGTCTCGACGCTTGAAAGATAAATTGAGGCATTCGCGGTGCCCGAGCGCCCCTGAAAATTACGGTTGAAGGTCCTGACTGAAACTGAATTTGACGCCGGAGCCTGGCCCATTCCAATGCAGGGCCCGCAGGCTGATTCCACAACCCTGGCGCCGGCCTCTATAAAATATGAAAGGGCGCCGTTTTGTATCATGGCGTTTAATATGGCTTTTGATCCCGGGGCGACGACAAAAGAAACATCCCTGGATACAGTTTTACCCTTTAATGCCAGCGCCGCGGTCATCAGATCCTTATAAGAGGAGTTTGTGCAGCTTCCTATTATAACCTGGCTGACTTTGACGCCTTTTAATTCCTTAACCGTCTTTACCGCGTCGGGTGAGTGCGGCGCCGCAACCAGCGGCTCGAGTTTTTTAAGGTCTATTTCAAAGACCTCTTTATACTGCACCTTTTTGTCCGCGGCAAAGGCTTTGTAATCCTTTGTCCTGCCGAAGGATTTTAAAAATTTCAGTGTGTTCGCGTCGGAGGGAAATATTGAGGTGGTGGCGCCGAGTTCGGCCCCCATATTTGTAATGGTGGCGCGCTCGGGAACCGTCAGGGATTTTACCCCGTCGCCGAAATATTCAAAAACTCTGTTGATACCGCCCTTTACCGTGTATTTTTTCAGGACGGTGAGTATTATGTCTTTTGCGGAAACCCATGGGGAAAGTTTTCCCTTTAATTTTATCCCGATAACTTCCGGGCAAATGAGGGAATACGGGTATCCGGCCAGGGCTGAAGCCACTTCAAGGCCGCCGACTCCTATGGCAATCATTCCAACGCCGCCCGCTGTGGGCGTATGGCTGTCAGAGCCGATTAAAGTGTCGCCGGGTTTCGCGAACCTCTCTGAATGGACCTGATGGCAGATGCCGTTGCCGGGTTTAGAAAAATATATGCCGAATTTTTCGGCCACCGACTGCAAAAAGAGATGGTCATCGGCGTTCTCAAAGCCGGACTGGAGGGTATTGTGGTCAACATAGCTTACTGAAAGTTTTGTGGATATTTTTTCAAGGCCAAAATTTAAAAATTCCAGATAGGCCATTGTGCCGGTCGCGTCCTGTGTAAGGGTCTGGTCTATTTTAATGGAAATTTCCTGGCCCGGCAGAAGTTTTCCTGAAACAAGGTGTTTTTTTAATATTTTTTCGGTAAGTGTGCCTTTCATCATCGCTCTCCTCGGATTAATGTATTGTTATTTTCCTGTCTGATAATATTAAGGCAACAATAATAAAAAGTAAATACTTTTTTCCGCAAAAAATAATTACTTGACTTACAGGAAGCGACCGACTAAAATCGTAAAGTAGTTCGAGAGCCAAAAATTGGTGCCGGAGGAGACGCTCATGAAAGAGACAAGAGAAATAATCATCAGGACAGCCAGAAAAATGTTCGCCAAAAAAGGCGTTACCGAAACCACGATGGACGACATCGCCAAAGAGGCGAAAATAGGCAAGGGGACCATATACCATTATTTTGACTCGAAAGAGGAGCTTTATTGCGCCATTCTTGACATTGATTTTGCCGAGGCCAAAGGCGAGCTTGAAAGAAATGCCATGCAGGAAATTGAGCCGGATAAAAAACTGGCAGCTTACATAATGGCAAGGCTCAAACTCATGGTAAAACTTTCCGCGTTTTACTCGATGTTCAGGGTGGATTACATGGATTATTACGGCTATATTAAAAAGGTTTATGAAAAATATAACAGTTTTGAAAATTCCATGATAAAGGGTTTTCTTAATGAAGGCGTGCAGAAGGGGATATTTACCGTTGAAGATGTGGATTACGCCGCTTTTTATATTGTCCAGTGCATCCTCGGAGTGGAATATCAGATGGGAATAGACAAGCCTGAAGATGTTGAAAAGCGCGTCAACCTGATTCTGAACCTGGTTTTAAACGGCATCAGAAAAAGATAATCCCGTAAAGTTTTTTAATTCACCGACATCTGCATGAAAAGGTCGTTGCCTTTGGCGTCGTCTATGACAACCGCGGAAAAATCCTCAACTTCAAGCCTGTAAATGGCCTCGGGCCCCAGTTCGGGAAAGGCTATTACCTCCGCTTTTTTTACATCGCCCGCGTATTCCGCGCCGAGCCCTCCAAGCGCTGAAAAATAAACCGCCCCGTATTTCGCTATGGCGTCTTTTACGGCAGCCGAGCGCTCACCTTTTCCTATCATTCCCTTTAATCCGTGCTCAAGCAGCAGCGGCGTGAAGGAATCCATGCGCGATGAAGTTGTGGGGCCGCAGGAGCCGATTATATTTCCCGGCTTTGCCGGCGTGGGGCCGCAGTAATATATTACCTGGTTTTCAAGGTTGAAGGGAAGCTTTACCCTTTTTCTTATCATCTCTGTTATCCTTGCGTGGGCGGCGTCGCGCATGGTGTATATTACCCCGGAGATCGCGACTTCGTCGCCGGTTTCCAGGTCCTCCAGAGTATCTTTATCCAGCGGTACGGTTATCCGTTTCAATTATTTTGCTCCTTTTTCATATGGTTATTGTTTTATGCCTGGCGCTGTGGCACTGTATGCACACGGCAACGGGCAGGCTGGCTATGTGGCACGGAAAGGTTTCAACTTTTACGGCAAGCGCGGTGGTGCGGCCGCCGAACCCAAGAGGCCCTATCCCGAGGGAATTTATTCCCCTCAAAAGTTCCTTTTCAAGCTTAAGCGCGTTTTTGTCCCCGCCGTTGAAATCATTTACGCTTCTGAGCAGAGATTTTTTAGCGAGCAGAGCGCATGTTTCCATATCGCCGCCTATACCGACTCCTACTATATAAGGAGGGCAGGCGGATGCTCCGGCTTTTTTTACTGTATCAATAACAAATTCCATGATTGCGGCCTCGCCGTCGGCTGGACTGAGCATTTTTAAGGCCCCTTTATTCTCGGAACCGGCCCCTTTTGTCATGGCGGAGATTTTAATATTCGGCCCTTTTATCAGGGAAGTGTGTATGATGGCGGGAGTATTCGTTCCGGTATTTATTCTGGTAAGCGGATTTGCAACAGATTTTCTTAAAAATCCTTTTTCATAACCCTGCTCAACCCCCCTGTTTATGGCCCTGTAAATATCTCCGTCCACCTGAACTTCGTTTCCAACCTCCAGGAATATAACCGATATTCCGGTGTCCTGACAGAGCGGATAAACCCCTTTTTTCGCGGTTTTGTGGTTTTCTATTATTTTATAAAGCATGGTCTTGGCCTTTTTGTCCTCTTCATTTTCGGCCGCTTCCTTAAGGGCGTTTACCACGTCGTGGGGCAGGAAATAATTGCAGTCGGATACAAGCTCCGCAGTCCGTGAGGTTACCAGTTCGGGAGAAATTATCCGCATGTCAGATCTTGTCTTTAATTTTGTCTATCTGTTCTTTTATCGACTTTGCCGAGGCGTCAAGGGAATTCTTCTCGCCTTCAGTGAGCTTTATGGTGGATATTTTGTCCACTCCGGATTCCCCCAGCGTTATGGGCAGGCCGATAAAAATATCCCTGTAGCCGTATTCGCCGTCTGCGTAAACAGAGCAGGGCAGGATGCCCTTTCTGTTTAAAAGTATGGACTCCATCATTCTTACAACCGAGGCTGCGGGGGCGTAATAAGCGCTGCCTGTTTTTAAAAGCGAAACTATCTCGGCGCCGCCGTTGCGCGCCATATCGGCAAGCTCATGCGCCTCGGACGGAGTTACCTTCGCGTCGAGCGGCTTTCCCGCGACCATGGTTTGCGAAAGCACCGGAACCATTGTGTCGCCGTGGGAGCCCAGTATCATTGATTCCATGTAGCGGTACGGAACTTCGAGCCTGTTCTGAATGAAGTGATAGAACCTGTAAGTGTCAAGAACGCCCGCCATTCCGATGACGCGGTTTCTGGGAAAACCCGTCACTTTAAAAACCGTGTAGGCCATTACGTCAAGCGGATTAGATACGACAATCACAACAGGATTCTTTTTAGATTCCTTTATTTTGAGCGAAATATCCCTTATAATTTTAAAATTTTTGAAAAGAAGGTCGTCCCGGGTCATGCCCGGCTTTCTTGCCAGCCCCGCTGTTATTACTATTATGTCGCTTTCAAGTATTTTTGAAAAATCATTGCCGCCTTCGATTCTCGCGTCGGAGCCGAAGAGGAATTTCGACTGGTTTAAGTCTATGGCCTTGCCCTTTGCCATATCCGCGGCTATGTCGAGAAGGTAAATGTCCCCCATATCCTTTACAAGGGCCAGGTGGGCCGTGGTAGCGCCTACATTGCCGGCGCCGATGATTCCTATTTTGGTTTTCATCTGAACTCCTTTTAAAACTTTTTTTATTGCGGTAGGACCGGGGTTTATTTAATTCTTCATGTTCTCCGCGATTTTAGCGGCGAACTCCGAGCATTTTACCTCTGTTGCGCCTTCCATCTGGCGCGCCATGTCGTATGTGACGATTTTCTGCGAGAAAGTTTTTTCAATGCCCTTTATGATAAGCGCGGCGGCTTCCTTCCAGCCTATGTGGTCCAGCATCATTACCGCCGAGAGAATGAGCGAGCCGGGGTTTATCTTGTCCAGGTTCGCGTATTTCGGGGCAGTGCCGTGCGTGGCCTCGAACATCGCGTATTTCCCGATATTGGCGCCGGGCGCCATTCCCAGACCGCCAACCTGCGCGGCGGCGGCATCGGAGAGATAATCGCCGTTTAAGTTCGGCGTTACAATTACATCATATTCATCGGGGCGCAGCAGCACCTGCTGGAACATTGCGTCCGCGATCCTGTCCTTTATGATTATTTTACCGCCGGCTGATTCGCCGGTTTTTAAATCTGATTCTTTAATGACAAACTCGCGGAAATTTTCTTCGGCTTCTTTGTAGCACCATTTTGCGAAGGCCCCTTCGGTGTATTTCATGATGTTGCCTTTATGGACTACGGTTATCGAGCGTTTCTTATTTTTTATGGCGTGCTGAAGGGCCATCCTCATGAGCCTGCGCGAGCCGAACTCGCTCATGGGCTTGATACCTATGCCGGACTCCGAGATGATGGATTTATTGAAGGTGTCGTTTATAAATGAAATTATTTTTTTTGCCTCAATGGAACCGGCTTCCCATTCGATGCCGGCGTAAACGTCCTCGGTATTTTCCCTGAATATTATTATATCAAGTTTTTCCGGGTTTTTGACGGGCGAGGGGACGTTTGTAAAATACCTGACGGGCCTTACGCAGGCGTAAAGGTCGAGCCTCTGCCTTAGCGTTACGTTCAAAGACCTTATGCCGCCGCCTACGGGGGTTGTAAGGGGCCCTTTTATGGAAACCACATAATCCTTTATTGCCTCAACTGTTTCTTCCGGAAGATAGGCGCCGAATTTTGTGTTTGCTTTTTCACCGGCAAAAATTTCCTTCCATTCTATTTTTCTCGCGCCGTTGTATGCCGCGGCAACTGCGCTGTCGACCACAAGGCTCGTGGCGCGCCAGATGTCCGGGCCGGTTCCGTCTCCCTCGATGTAGGCGATGTAAGGATTATCAGGCACCACAAGCTCGTTTTTTTCGTTAATGGTAATTTTTTCGGCCATTGTATCACTTCACATTCTTTGAAAATTTTGAAAATATTTCCGGGAGGTGTATCCGTGTGAATTCCATCATTTCCTCGTCGGAAATCCCTATGGTGCGCTCTCCCTCATAGGCCTTGTCCACCGCCGCCATAATGGCCTTGACTCCGGGGGAGTCCTTGGCAACCTTATCCGCCGCGGGAACCTTGAAGTAATTGTTCACCCAGTATGTTATTCCGGCAAGCCCTGATTTGTCGGTGATGCCGACCATGGGGGGCCTGTTGAGTATTTTTTCCGTGTCAAATATGTTGTATATCTCCTCGCTCTTTGAAATGCCGTCGGCGTGTATGCCCGCTTTTGTCAGGTTGAAGTTCTTGCCTACAAAGGGCCTGTTGCCCGGAATCTCAATGCCCATTTCAGAACTCATATAATCCGCGATCTCGGTTATCACGGTCGTGTCGATTTTTTCCTTGCCTTCCCTTCCGCGGAAGGAGAGGTATTCCATAACAAGGGCCTCAATGGGCGTGTTGCCCGTGCGCTCGCCGATGCCGAGCCACGCGCCGTTTGCCGATGAGCACCCGTAGAGCCAGGCGTGCGATGCATTTGTCAGGCCGCGGTAAAAGTCGTTGTGGCCGTGCCATTCCAGCCATTCAGAGGGAACCTCGGCGTGCTTGTTAAGGCCGTAAAGTATGCCGTGCGTGTTCCTGGGAAGCGCGGCGCCGGCAATGGCTATGCCGTAGCCCATTGTGTCGCAGGCCCTGATTTTTACCGGCATGTTGTATTCTTTTGAGAGCTTCATGAGTTCGCGCGCGAAAGGTATTACAAAACCGTAAATGTCGGCGCGGGTTATATCCTCAAAATGGCAGCGGGGTATTATCCCGTTGTCAAGGGCGGCGCGGGCTATTTTCAAGTAATTTTCCATTGCCTGCCTGCGCGTCCATTTGAGCTTCAAAAATATGTGGTAATCGGAAACCGAGGTCAATATCCCTGTTTCTTTGAGCCCCATTTCCTTTACAAGCTTGAAATCAGACTCAACTGCCCTGATCCAGCCGGTTACATGCGGGTATTTGTAACCGCGCGCGAGGCATTTCTCCACAGCTTCGCGGTCCCTTTTTGTGTAAAGAAAAAATTCGGTCTGGCGGATAAGGCCGGTGTCGCCGTCAAGCTTGTGCATAAGGTCAAAAAGCTTTACAATATGCTCCACCTTGAAAGGGGGAAGGGACTGCTGGCCGTCGCGGAACGTGGTGTCCGTAATATAGGCGTTGTCCACCGCGTTCATGGGCACCAGGCGCTGGTTGAAAAAGACCCTGGGAACGTCGTCATACGGGAACATGTCCCTGTAAAGCTGCGGCTCTGTTACATCCTGCAGCTCGTAATGATAAAATTCCTCTTCGAACAGATTGGACTTTTTGTTGAAATTAAGCATAATACACCTCCGTGACAGTTGAAGTTATATATAATAATGAAGACACGCGTAAATTTCCGGAAAAAGAGCGATAATCCTAAAGGATTATATAGGAACAGCCAATAATTGTCAATTTGTTCTTTGAACAACCACCTGTTTTTGCCTATTGATTTTAAAAGTGCTTTATTATATATTATAATCTGAAAGATTTGCTGTAAAAAAATGGAGGAAAAATGAAGGAGTTTTTGTCTAAAGCGGCAGAGCGGATTTCGGGGGAGGTAAAAATCCTCTCATTTAAAAGGATTTTGCTGCTTTCCGGATTTATAACGTTTTCGGCCGCAATTATATTTGCCTCTATTTTTATTTCAACGGGCGAAACAAGCGCTTATTCATCAATAAAGCCGCAGAGTTTCAATGATATTTTAAGGGATAAAAAACAGAATCTCGGGGCGCTCTATAAGGACTCTTTTTCCGAGATAGCAAAACGGGACAAGGACCTGGCATTTATTTACATGAGGGAAAAATTCAGGGGAAAAAATGTCTCATATTTTATCTATAAGGTTAAGCCAAAGGAAAATTTCTGGACCGTGGCGAAAAAATACGGCATCAACATTGACACCATAATCGGCGCGAACCCGGAGCTTGACGGATTGAGCGCTTATACCAACCAGCAGCTTATAATATTGTCCAAAAAAGGGGTTGTCCACGAGATAAATGACACAAAAGAAAACGTTCAGATGCTCTCAGACCTTTACCGCGTCAGCAAGGATACAATACTTCAGGCAAACAACCTTAACTTCGGCGTTTTAAAACAGGGGGACCTGCTTTTTATTCCCGACGCCAAGCCCGTATTTATCAGCGACAACCTGAAAAAACTTTACGCCAAACGCTCCATTTTCCGCTCGCCGCTTGCCGGAAAATACACATCGCTTTTCGGTATGAGGGTGCATCCTGTCACAGGTGAATTATCAATGCACCAGGGTGTGGACATCAGGGCCGACATGGGTTCCTGGGTCGGCGCTTCGGCCGACGGCAAGGTCATCTTCGCGGGGTGGGGCGGCAACCTGGGTTATTGCATAAAAATAGCGCATAAGGACGGTTATATCACTGTTTACGGCCACCTTTCAAAAATACTGGTACACGAGGGGCAGAATGTTTTTGCCGGAAAGCTCATCGCCAAGACCGGGAATTCAGGAAGGACCACAGGGCCGCACCTTCATTTCGCAATATACAAGGACGGAAAGCTCCTGGACCCGCTGAAATTCCTTTGGTAAAAGGGAAACCATGCGCGTAGCATTCATATACCCTCCTGTTTTTAAGGACGGCAAGATTCCGCTTCTCGGCCAGAACAGGCAGTTCAAATACACCCATTCAGGGGAGATAAAAATATTCCCGCTTATCCCGGCGCAGGCCGTATCCATTTTAAAGCGCGACGGCAACGAGGTTCTTTTTCTTGACGCCATAAACCGCGGCATGGCCGTGGATGAATTTGAAAAAGAGCTGAAAAAGTTCAACCCCGAACTGGTTGTCCTTGAGACAAAAACCCCCATAATAAAATTCCACTGGGAATGGATAAACAACATGAAGCCGCAGATGAAAAACACGCGTTTTGCCATAACAGGCGACCATGTGAGCTTTTTCCCGGAGGAGTCCATACAGAAATCGCGCGTCGATTATGTAATTTCAGGCGGGGATTTTGACATATCACTTTCCATACTTGTAAAGCACCTCCAGGGAAAATCCGCCATGCCTTCAGGAATATATTACAGGGACGGAATGGAGATAAAAAATACGGGCAGGGCCCTTCTTTATGACAACCTTGACAGCCTGCCCTTTATTGACAGGGACCTGACCCGCTGGGATATTTACGGCGAGGCATACCTTTACAGGCCGTGCGCTTACATTCTTACAGGGCGCGGCTGCGGAAGGGAAGGAAAAGAGATCGGCGGGGCGTGCACTTTCTGCATATGGCAGCACGCTTTCTGGCAGAGAAAGGCAAGGCTGCGATCGCCGAAAAATGTTGCAGAAGAGATTGAAATGCTGGTGAAAAAATATGGTGTCTACGAAGTTTTTGACGACAATGAATCAGGGGCCGTATGGAGCAAACTTTGGCTCGAAGGTTTCCTTGCGGAGCTGGAAAAACGCAGGCTCAAGGGGAAATTTATAATATCCTCAAACGCACGCGCGGAAAACCTTACCGAGGAAAAATGCAGACTCATGAAGGCCATAGGATACAGGCTATTAAAAGTCGGGCTTGAGGCGGGGACAACAGACTCCCTGCGCAGGATAGGGAAGCTTGAGACCATAGAAGAGATAAAAGAAAACGTAAAGCGGGCGAAAAGATACGGCTTCAGGATAATGCTCACCATGATGGTCGGGTATCCGTGGGAGGATGTAAAGGACGTAAAGCAGACATATAAAGCCGCTAAGGAATTAATGCTCTACAAAACGCATTTCGGGGATTCGCTCCAGGCCTCTATTGTTATGCCCTATCCCGGCACGCCGCTGTACCGCGACGCGCAGAACAACGGCTGGCTCACGGACGACGGCATGGATTATGAAATGATGGATATGGAGCATGACATACTGAAATCAAACTACGACAACGCGTACTGGTGCAGGAAGATGTGGAACATACACAAGCACCCGCTCTTTCTGTTAAAAAGTTTTCTTACTTTAAACAACAAACGCGACATAGCCCTCGCGCTCCGCGGCATAAAATCACTCATAGGGCATAATAAGGATTACTGATAATCATTATAGTGTTAACGCAGAAATAACCCCTTATTAATAACACGTTTACCCGTTTAAACTTGATATTCCAGTTATTCAGGTGTATATTTTATATATGGGCTTACACTGATTAAAAGTCACTGTAAAAAAATCACCCTAAAAAGATTTCTTGATCCGCTTATTAATGCCGACGTTCACATATAATCACACGGTAGATCAGGGTCTTGGGAAGCAGGTTTTATGAAAATTTTGTTTGTTTCGCCGGAATACCCGGCGACTTTCTGGAGCTTTAAGTACGCTCTTCCTTTTGTAAATAAAAAAGCATCTTTACCACCACTCGGGCTTTTGACAGTTTCTTCCATGCTGCCGCCTGATTGGGAAAAAAGGCTCGTGGACATGAACGCCGGGCCGTTAAAGGAGAGCGATATTATCTGGGCTGACTGCGTTTTTGTCGGCGCCATGATTGTACAGAAAAAATCAGCCCAGGAAGTAATTGACAGGGCAAAGCATCTCGGGAAATATGTTGTGGCAGGCGGCCCGGTATTTACCACGGGTTATACTGATTTTCATAATGTGGACACTTTTGTACTTAATGAAAGCGAACCTTCCATGCCGCAGTTTGTCGAGGATCTCTCACAGGGGCGCGCAAAGCATATATATACTTCCGATGTAAAGCCCGATATTTCCAAAACGCCCGTCCCTGACTGGCACATCCTTGATAAGAAACATTATGCCTCAATGGCAATGCAGATATCGCGGGGGTGCCCCTTTGACTGCGAATTTTGCGACATTGTTGTTATAAACGGCAGGACACCCAGGGTAAAAACACCCAGACAGGTAATAGGGGAGTTCGACGCCCTTTATAACTACGGATGGCGCGGCAGCCTTTTTATAGTGGATGATAATTTTATCGGCAATAAGGCAAGGATAAAGGAAATATTGCGCGCCATCGGCGTGTGGATGAGGGAGAAAAAAAGGCCGTTTACCCTTTACACCGAGGCATCCATAAACCTCGCGGACGATGAGGAGCTTATGGCCCTTATGCGTGAAGCGAACTTCAACGCGGTTTTTGTGGGCATTGAAACCCCCAGCGACGAGGCCCTGCAGTCGTGCGGCAAGGTGCAGAACGTCGGCAAGGACCTTTCTGAAAAAGTAAAGATACTCCAGCGCAGCGGACTGCAGGTGCAGGCGGGGTTTATCCTCGGCTTTGACAGCGACACGCCGAAGATATTCGACGACATGGTGAAATTCATACAGAAGAGCGGCATTGTGACCGCGATGATAGGAATGCTTAACGCCCTGCCGGAAACAAAGCTTTACAAGAGGCTCAATGAAGCCGGGCGGCTCCTGAAAAAACAAAGCGGCGGCAACAACACGGATTTTACAATAAATTTTGTCCCTAAAATGGACGCAAAGGTGCTTGTGGACGGATATAAAAAGGTGCTGAACTCCATATTCGGCGCGAAAAATTATTATACAAGGGTTATCACATTCCTTAAGGAATACAACATGACCGCAAAGGACACCAAACTGAATTTCGGCATCAAACTCAGGGCCCTGGTTTCGGCGCTGTGGAAACTGGGGGTCCTGGAAAAGGGAAAGTTTTATTTCTGGAGAATGATGATATGGACTGCATTAAAAAAGCCGGCGCTGCTTGCGGAGGCCGTGACACTTTCCATATACGGCTTTCACTTCAGGACGGTGTTAACCACCAAAATCGAGGCTGCCTGATAAAGAGAAGGGCTTATATTACACGGAGGATCTATGAAGATAACATTTGAAGAAATAAAAAATAGAAAATCTGTAAGGACATATGAGGACAAACTCCTGGAGCAGGGTATAAAAGAAGAGCTTGTTTCATTTATTAAGTCAAACAACACCGGATTGTTCGGCACGCAGATAAGTTTTGAACTTATAGATCTTTCCGGCGCCGGGCAGGAAGAATTAAAGGAACTTGCAAGCTACGGCAATATCAGGGGGCCTAAATATTTTATGGCCGGGACAATAACAAGTTCTTTTGCCGCGCTGCTTGATTACGGTTACCTTATGGAAAAGAACATACTGGCGGCAATGTCTCTCGGGCTGGGCACATGCTGGGTCGGCGGAACTTTCAGCAGGGCCGGTTTCATGGGCAAGCTGAACGCCGGGATCGGGCAGGTTGTTCCCGCGGTGGTTCCCACCGGATACGCCGCAAAAAAAGTTGATGTATCAGATACCGCCACCAGGGTCTTTGTGGGGGCCGATTCCAGGAAACACTGGAGGGATATTTTTTTTGACGGCGCGGCCGATAAATATTTAACGGAAACAGCGGCCGGGGAATTTAAAACAGCGCTTGAAGCGCTGCGTCTCGCGCCGTCAGCCTCGAACAAACAGCCGTGGAGAATAATTAAAGAAGGCGGAAAACTGCACCTTTTCCTTGAGCGTACGCCGGGTTACAGGAGCCACGGCAAGGAAGACATGCAGCTTATGGACATGGGCATTGCCATGTGCAACTTTGATATCTCGGCCGGGGAAACAGGGCTAAAAGGTACATGGAAAACCGGCGGCTCAGCCGCTGGAAAAGAAGGCTGGGAATACATAGCAAGCAGGGAATAATATACAGAAAATTTTAATTAATTACGCCGGCACATAGCCGTTTGACATTATAGCTTTAAAAACCCGCACCCCTTCTTCGAGTTCGTCAATTCCTATTGATTCATTGGCAGTATGGGCCAGGTGCGCTTCGCCCGGGCCGAGCACGACACACGGGAGGCCCGCGCCGCTTAATGCTCCCGCGTCCGTGGCGAACTGCGCGCCGATGGGAGCTGCGTCCAATCCCGCTTTTTTTAATGAATTAAGGGCCCATTTTATAAAGGGATGGTTCAAATCCTGAGAGAGCGGTGAATCGCTGAATTCCGGTTTTATGGATATTATTATTGACGGGTCATCTCTGTGCAAATCAGAAAGCGCTCTCTCCACTCCGGGGATAATTCCCTTAACATCCTCGCCCGGCATTACCCTGCGGTCCACCCTTATAGTGCATTCATCCGGAATGGCGTTTACCTGGCGTCCGCCCTGTATCATATTAATGGAGCACTGGGCCCTGCCGCAGAGCGGGTCCACGGCATTAAGGCCGCTGATATAATTTTTTTCTATGGCATCCATCACTTTTACCATATCTTTTATGGCAGATCTACCTTTTGAAGGCTCGGAGGCGTGCGCCGCCTTTCCCTTTACTGTAACTGAAAAGTGGCCGATGCCGGCGTGCGCCACGACAGGTTTCAGGGAAGTGGGCTCTGCCACGATTACGCCGCGCGGCATAAAACCGATTGACGCAAGCTGCTTTTCCGCAAAAGTACCTGCGCCGTGCCGCCTCTGCTCCTCGTCAATTGTAAATAGAAGCGCTATGTTATTTGGAGATGAGGCAATCTCTTTTAATGCCCATAGCGACGCAGCAATGCTCCCCTTGTCATCGCACGAGCCGCGGCCGTATATCCTGTTATTTTTTTCATCGCCGCAAAAGGGATCAAAATCCATGCCGTCCGAAGAGACCGTATCCATGTGAGCGGCGAACATTATCCACGGCGCAGATTTCGAGAATTCCTTTGTAATGAGAAGATTGCTTCCGTTTCCGGCAACTTCAAGCAGATTTGTTTTCATCCCGCAGTTGCGGGCAAAATCTTCAATATATGCGGCCACACCGTGTTCCGTGTCATCAATGCCGGAAATGAATTTATTTACCGAAGGAATGCGGACAAGTGAAACAAGAAGTTCCTTTACTGACGCCGGCTTTTCTGCGGACATAAGCACCCTCCGTTCTGAATTACAGTTATTTTTGAGGCTCTTTTATTATACTATCTCCCCTGTTTTAGTCAACAGTACGGGGATGAAAAGGTTTTTTATGATATAATAAACCCATGAAGGATAAAAAGAACACTATAAACTTTTTTGCCAAAGTTTTTATTTATATTAGGGCGCTTTTTGACAAAAGGACGCCGCTTGTACCGAAAATAATCGGCGCCGCGATTGTTATTTATATTTTGCAGCCCTTTGATATTATCCGGGACGCGGTGCCTTTAATCGGGCTGCTGGACGATACCGGAGTCGCGGCGCTCGGCCTCTTCATAATTTCCAAACTTATTCCGAAGGACATCCTTGACGAATACAGGGCAAAGGAAGAAAAATGAAACTTAAAATAATGCTCATAAATCCTCCCAGGGTTAAAGGCTTTCCTGTCGTCAGGGAAGAGAGGTTCGAGCACAAGGATATAGGCTCTGTTTATCCACCCTTATCACTGCTTTATATGGCCGCGGTACTTGAAAAGAACCCAGCCTTTGATGTAAAAGTGCTCGACGCCAACGGATATAATATTGATATAAAAGGTGTAAAAGAGGCCATTGCCGGATTTATGCCTGATTTTGTGATAACACGCTGCGGCTTTGATACACAAAAAGAGGATTTTGAAGTCTTGCGGATAGCCAAAGAGGCGGGCGCCATAACAGCGCTGCGCAGCAGGATAATCGCGGATGTAAAAGAGATACGCGATGAAATATTAATGACACGCATTGCCGATATTTTTATCAACTCTGAACCCGAAGTTGTGGTTGCCGGGCTGGCGGCCGAGACACTGAAACATAAAGAGGCACTTGAGCCCGGCGAATCGCTGAAAGATAATTTAAATTTTCTTGTAAATGTAAAGGGAATATCTTTTTTCAGCAGGGAAAAGGTTATGACCACGTTTCCCGCGGCTGAAACAGCGGACATTGATTTTCTGCCATACCCGGCCTATCACCTGCTTCCGGATTTAAAGCCATACCACACAGGTGTGATGGAGCCGCCATTTGCACTTGTCCAGACGACAAGGGGATGCCCTTTCCAGTGCACCTTCTGCGCCTTTGGCAGGACAAAATGCAGGGAGAGAAGCGTGGGCTCGGTTATAAACGAGCTTAAATATCTCAGGGAAAAGTTCGGAATAAAATCCTTCCTTTTCTTCGACGACACCCTGTCCATAAAACAGGGAAGGGTTGTTGAGCTTTGCGGGCGCATGACAGAGGAAGGGCTGGATAAATTAAAATGGACCGCGTGCACGCGCGCGAACCTTGTCAGCCGTGAAATGCTCTCTTCAATGAAAAAGGCCGGCATGAGAGAGATTGCCATAGGAATAGAGTCGGGGTCGGCCGCTGTTCTTGAAAAAGCAAAAAAAGGTGTCACCCTTGACGATATCAGGCAGGCGGCAAAGTGGTGCCACGAGCTCGGTATAATGTTCTACGGCCTGGCCATAATCGGCCTGCCGGGAGAGACCCAAAAGACAATTGAAGAGACCGTTGAATTTATAAAAGAAATAGACCCGTTTTACACACAGTTTTGTTTTTCAACGCCCTTTCCAAATACTGAAATGTACTGCTATTATGAGAAAAAAGGGCTGCTGCTTACAAAGGAGTGGGAGAAATATTTTCCGTTATCTGACGAGCCTGTTATACGCACCGAGGAACTTACCGCGGAGCAGTTAAAGGAACTGCGCGCGAAAGCATATTCAAAAATATTGATGAGGCCGGGTTATTTGTTAAGGCAGATAAGGCCGTTTGACTGGAAGTGGAACATAACAGGGCTCGTAAAAATAACGGACAGGATAATAAGGGTTATAACAGGCAGGCCGGTGAGATAGAAATTCAAGAATTGTAGTTAAAAAAAATAATACAGTGTATTCAAATATAAAATATGCGAAAACAACGGTGAAATAAAAATGAAGAAGGAGGTTTTTATGGGAAAAGAAATTATTCTGACAGACAAGGCGCCTGCGCCGGCGGGTGCATATTCACAGGCTGTAATTGCGGGAGATTTTATTTTTGTTTCGGGGCAGATACCGGTAGTGGCCTCTACGGGCTCGCTTGTGACCGAAGGGGTGCACAGGGAGACAAAAGTTGTTGTGGATAATATTGAGGCGGTTCTCGCCGCAGCTGGAAGTTCGCTGGAAAAAGTTGTGAAGTTGACGGTATTTTTGAGGGACATAAATGATATAAAATTTATCAATGATGTTTTAAACGAGCGTTTCGGTAAAAATCTTCCGGCAAGGACGACAGTCGAAGTCTCCAGGCTGCCGAAAGACATTTCGGTGTAAATAGACGCGATAGCAGCCAGGTAATTTTAACCAAAGGGAATGACCGCATTAATGCGGTTATAATTTTCAAAAATTCATACTAATTCGCGGACAGATATATCATTTTCTTTCCAGACCGGTCCATGCTGTAAAGGCTTTCTTCATTTATATCTTTTTTTATATCCGGTGGAAAGCTGTTTTCCATGTCCCCGGGATACCGGCCCCATTCTTTGAGTTCCTCTACGCTTACCACCTTTTTTAATTCCTTTATTTTCATCTTAAATAGCGCCACTTTTACCTTCATAAGCTTCGGCCCCCTTTGCGGGTTCCTGGTGCTCTCGGGCAAATATCCTTTCCATATATTATCGGTTGTCTGCTTACATACTTTAGACGTTTAAAAAGGGAAATAGTTTCTAAAAAACTGTAAAAAAGAGGCGCAAAGCCGCCCCTTAAAACCCCCAAATTATATTGAATTTTTTGGTTATTTCCGTATAATATCTATATTTGTTCGGCTGTGGCGCAGCGAATGCGCCGGCTTAAATAACATTACCGGAGGATATTCATGGAAAAACTTTCCGAATTGCAGAAATTAAGGCTTGAGTTCAAACCTGTGCTCCCGTCAATTTTAAGGGCCGGATTTTCGTCGATAAAACCCAAGACCGGTAAACCCACTTCGTCAGTGGCGGACGCCGAAAAGCTTGAGGGTATATTTGAGCACAACTTCGGCAAACCTGTTATAACCTTTACAAAGGGTAAAAATTCCTTTGTGAACAAAAAACCGTTAAAAGTCGGCGTTGTTTTATCAGGCGGCCAGGCCGCGGGCGGGCACAATGTAATTGCGGGGCTCTTTGACGCTCTGAAAAAACACAACAAAAAAAACAAACTCATAGGCTTTCTCGGCGGGCCGTCGGGCATAATTGACGGCAAAATGATGGAAATAACGGATAAAATAATCGATTCTTACAGGAACACGGGCGGGTTCGACATTATCCAGTCTGGCAGGACAAAAATAGAAACACCCGAGCAGTTTGAAAAATCGAAAAACACAATTATTTCAAATAAGATAGAGGCGCTTGTTATGGTAGGCGGCGACGATTCCAATACCAACGGGGCGCTGCTTGCGGAATATTTTTCAAAGGAGAACGCGCCGGTACAGGTTATAGGCGTGCCGAAGACCATTGACGGCGACCTGAAGAACGACATGGTGGAAACGAGCTTCGGTTTTGATACGGCCACAAAAATTTACGCCGAGCTTGTGGGAAATATATGCAGGGACGTAAATTCAGCCAGAAAATACTGGCACTTTATAAGGCTCATGGGCAGGAGCGCCTCCCATATTACCCTTGAAGTGGCCTTCCAGACCCAGCCCAATATCGCCCTTATCGGCGAGGAGGTCCTCGAGAGAAAGATGACCCTCTCGCAGGTTGTCGACACTATCGTCGAGACAATCCTTGAAAGGGCCGATGAAGGAAAAAATTTCGGGGTCTGCCTGGTGCCGGAAGGGTTGATAGAGTTTATTCCCGAAATCAAGGAACTCATAAAAAAATTAAATGACCTTCTGGCGACACACGAGCAGCAGCTCAGGGCCATTGAACAGATACACTTGAAAAAGGATTATGTATATAAGATACTTGAACCCAGGCTCGCCGATCTTATGAAATCACTGCCGGCGGCAATTGAAAGCCAGCTGATACTGGACCGCGACCCGCACGGCAACGTGATGGTGTCGCAGATTGAGACGGAAAAACTCCTTGTGGAAATGGTGGAGAAGAAACTGCGCGATATGAAAAAAGAAGGGGCGTTCAAGGGAAAATTCGCCGCTATTACCCACTTTTTCGGCTACGAAGGGCGCTGCGGTTTCCCGACAAATTTTGATTCGAATTATTGCTATGCCCTGGGTTATAACGCGGTTGTGCTTATTGCAAACGGCCTGACAGGATATATGTCCAGCGTACGCGGCCTCACAAAACCACCGGCAAACTGGATCGCGGGCGGAGTGCCCCTGACAATGATGATGAATATTGAGCGCAGAAAAGGCGAGGACAAACCGGTTATTCAAAAGGCGCTTGTTGAGCTTTCCGGAAAGCCGTTCATGGCCTGGTCGGCAATGAGAAAGAAACTTGCCGTTGAAGACAATTATCTTTTTCCGGGGCCGATACAGTATTACGGGCCCGACGCGATTGTAGACGCCACCACAAAAACCCTCCAGTACGAAAGAGGCGGGAAGAAGAAATAGCAATATAATAATAAGGAGAGTTTATGGGAAAAAAAAAGGCAGTACGCAGGGACGGCCCGGCAATAAATATTAAAAAATATTCGGTTTATTTTATTTTTTCAATAATAATGATTTCAGCCATATTTATGCGGCTCTACCAGCCTGACTGGTACAACGACAGGCAGTTCCACCCGGACGAAAGGTGGATAGTCTCAAGCGCGGTGCCGTCTCTTAAAGGCTGGGGGGATATGCCGATCGGCCTTCAGTACGGCTCACTTCCTTTATATATACTCTCAACATACAGGGGAATTGTGGAAAAAATACGAGACGGAATTTTCCACAATATGGACATGAACGCCGCGTATATAGGAGGGGCCAGGGCCATATCCGGACTTTTTGACTCCGGAACAATAGTTTTTGTCTTTTTAACCTGCCTTTTACTATTTGAACCGGGCATAGCCCTGCTCGCGTCCGCGCTGCTTGCCTTTACCGTCCTTCACATACATTCTTCCCATTTTTTTACAGTGGATACTTTTGTCACATTTTTTGTATCGGGGCTCATATATTTTGCCGCGCGTATTTATAAAAAAGGAGGAATCCTCAATTATATACTGGCCGGAGCTTTTTACGGCATGGCGCTTGCTTCCAAGACAGCGGCCATACCATTCGCACTTGCTGTTATAGCGGCCCATCTTTTCAGGTTCTTTTCCATAACCGGAACAAATAAAAGCGCGAAAAGCAAAAGGCTGGAGCTGTGGGTTTATCTTGGCTGGGCGTCGCTCGCGGCTTTCATTGTATTTTTTATCTGCATGCCACACGCCCTGCTTGATTTCCAGAAATTCACCCAGGATCAGAACGAACAGAAAAGAATACTGGTAACCGGCGAGGCCGACGTGCCTTACAACAGGCAGTATATAAACACGACGCCATATCTTTTTTATATTAAAAATCTTGTTCTGTATACGATGGGGATACCGTACGGCATCGCGGCTTTCACGGCGCTGGCCTTTTATATTTTTATGTTCTTCGCCGGATTAAAAAATAAAATAATAAGGGACAAGGGGCCGGCGATAATTCTTGCGGGTGTCATACCTTATTTTCTTGTAGTCGGCATGTCGTTCGCTAAATTTAACAGGTATATGCTGCTTTTCACCCCGTTTCTTGCTATATTGACCGCAAAATTTCTTTTTGATATCGGGGCATATTTAAAAAATAAGTTAATAGGCAGGGTCATAACGGCCGTGGTGCTGCTTGGCGCCATGTTTTATGGCATAGCTTTTATGAACGTTTACAAAAACCCGCACTCCTGGGTTGATGCCTCCAGGTGGATGTTCGCAAATGTCCAGAATACACAGCCAAACCCGGACGGAAAAACAATGCGCAGGACAAGGGTATTAAATGAAATGTGGGGGGACGACCTGCCTGTGTGGGTCAACGGACACGGAGCCGAAGATTATGACAACCTGAAATGGAACCTGCAGGAGCCCGATTCCCCGAATAAAATTGAGGAACTATCGTCCATGCTTACATATACGGATTATGTGGTAATGGCTGACAAGAGGGCATACGGCACATACCAGAGGATACCTCAAAAGTATCCCTTAAATTATTTCTATTATTCCACCATGATAAAAAACCCGGATCTTTTCGGCTACTCCAAGGTTTACGACAGGGTTTTTTACCCGTCGTTTCTGGGCATCGATATAAAAGACGATAAGGCTGATGAGTCATTCCAGCTTTACGACCATCCGAGGGTTTATATTTTCAAAAACGAAAAACACCTGACAAGGGATGAAATCAAGGCTCTGCTAATAAACGGCGAGGGTGAAACAGCCGCAAAATTTGGCAGCACTGGAACGCTTCAGGGATTTCACGGTTCAACTGCGGCAGTACGCAAGGACCTGGGTAACGCGAATTTAGGGGCGGCACGGGACAGTGTTGTGGCTGTTTTTCCGGGAATATCAATCATAATGTGGTATGTGCTTGTCCAGCTGCTTTCGTTTATCGCTCTTCCTTTTAATTTTAAGGTTCTGGGAAACCTGAGGGACAAAGGCTACGGACTGGCGAAGGTTTCAGGGCTATTTTTCTTTGCATGGATAAACTGGATTTTTGTGTCACTCAATGCCTGGAGATTTTACCAGATGAATCTTTTTGTCCTGGTTCTCGGGCTCTTTGCCTTAAGCGCCTATTTCTGCTGGAAGAACCGTCAAAAATTCATTTTATTCGCCAGGGAAAACAGGCGCCATATAATCATCACCGAATCAGTGTTTCTTGCGGCATATCTTGTTTTTGTGGCAATAAAACTTTTCTGCCCGGATATACATAATATTGCCGGACATGGTTACAACGGCGGAGGAGAACCAATGGGAATGGCCTACCTTTCGGCCATTTTTAACGATGTGAAATTTCCGCCGCACGACCCGTGGATGTCGGGATACACTTTAAATTATTATTACTGGGGGCAGTTGATGCTGGCCAGCGCCTCAAAGCTGCTTGGCTACGCCCCGGCGCTGACATATAACCTTTCTCTCTCGCTTCTTTTCGCCCTGTGTTTTACGGCCGCGTTTTCACTTGTTTATTCAATGACGGGAAAATACAAATACGCCGTTCTCGGGGGTTTCATGCTGGCCTGCGCGGGTAATTTTCACACTCTTTCTTTTATATTTGACAAGATCGTGAACCTGCACGGCTTCAGGGAAGTCCTGAACGGCATATTTTCCTTCCAGTTTATCTGGGACCCGACCAGAATATATCCGTCGCCTGTAATAACAGAAATGCCGTTTTTCTCATACCTTTACGGGGATTTGCACGCGCACAATATAGTCATACCTGTCACAGTGCTTGCCATAGCCCTGGTCTATAATTTTTTCACGGCGCAGAACAAAACTTACAACATTTTTGAAAGCTTCGGGCAGGATAAGCCGGGCATGATATTAAGCGCGGCGGCGATAGCCGTTGTTACGGGCTCAATGCTTGCGATAAACACCTGGAACTTCCCGCCGGTCATTCTTTTCCTTATGGCCGCAATCACCGCGCTTGCGTATATGATGTACAGGGACAACAAAGGTGTTATGAAAAAAATAAAGGCTGCGGGACGGGGCGGGTTTTTATGGTCCTCGGCCGGTAAAGCCGCGGGAACCGCCGTTATGCTCGCAGCCGCAGCTTATATTGCTTTTGTGCCTTTTCACCTCCATTTTCAGTCGCCATACCGCGCGTCAATCGGGATAGTGACAAAACCCGAGCAGGCCGACCTTTACACAATGTTCGAGTATTTCGGCCTCTTCTTTTTTATTATACTGGGCTATACCTTCATGACATGGAACTCTCTTTCCACACCTTTCTTTGAAAAAAGCGGCGTCATGAAACTTAAAATGAGAAAGTTTAATTTTGATAAAATACTGGATCACGCCGCGGCCGTAATGGACAGGGTTTTTGGTTCAGGATTCCTTTTACCCCGTTTTATAACAGCGGCTGTATTTGCCGTGATATTTGCGGCCCTGCTTTTTGTCCAGCCTACCTTCGCGTTCATATTTGCGATGGCGGCGACGGCCCTTTTTTCTGTAATAACATCTAAGGACAAACAGGAGGTATTTTCTCTTCTGCTTGTATTTACTTCGCTGGGGATAATCGCCGGGTCCGAGATGTTTTATATAGCGGACGGAAGGATGAACACGGTATTTAAGTTTTATATGGTGGCGTGGACACTGCTGTCGTGCGGTGTCCCATATATTCTTTTTAAAATTGTGTGGAATTTTAAAAAGATTTTTACATTAAAAAAGCATGATGGATATTTTATTACCGCTGTAATTTTCG
>Ga0181520_10002464_pt1 | contig 34192 bp, 30 predicted proteins | sample PEATcosm2014_Bin_29_FD_132451 | JGI IMG/M metagenome (GOLD analysis project Ga0181520, IMG submission 132451) | Peatland microbial communities from MTU Mesocosm Facility, Houghton, MI, USA - PEATcosm2014_Bin02_30_metaG | ecosystem: Environmental > Terrestrial > Soil > Wetlands > Peat | place...
CGGCATTTCGTGCAGGAAACTTTCCATATGCTGCCGTGAAGTTCCACAACATTGATGCTTCCTGCCTGCTGGTGCATGCCGTCGATGTTCTGCGTCAGAATAACCGTAGGCAGAAAAGGCTTTTCACGCCTCTTCCTCCGCGTCTTGATTTCGCGCCCCGCCTCAAGCCTGGCTAGAGCTATGTGCGCCGGATTCGGCGTGGCGAGATCTGCGGCTTTGCGCCTGGCGTTATAGAACTTCCAGACCAGCTCCGGGTCGCGGGAAAAACCTTCAGGCGTTGCTACCTGCTCGACCGGATATTTTTCCCACATGCCTCCCGCGCCGCGAAAGGTGCCCAGCCCGCTTTCCGCAGAAATGCCGGCGCCGGTCAAAACACAGATTGACTCGGCCCCGGCTATCATCTGCCGCGCTTTTTCGATCTTATTGATTTCCATCGTATATATCCGTCTCATCTAGGTTGTCATCCCCGCGGATTGTTAGCGGGGATCCATACATAAGAAATTCTCTTTTGATGGATTCCCGATTACTGATTTCGGGAATGACAGCAAGAAGAAATACTGTGCTTCTTCAGCGTTTCGCTATATTGTTCCAACTGGCGCTTTTTCTCTTCCGCGTCCCATCCCAGCTCGCGGCCGAGCAGATCCGCTGCACGTTCGATTACCAGCTTAGGTAAAATCCGGCCGCGCGCCCATCGCGTTCGCCTGAAAAGGAAATCTTCCAGAGTAAGCGCCATTTCGTTCCGCGCGGCATAGACTGCTTCCGCCCAGATCCACGGCTCTTCCATAAGAACCTTCTCGCTGAGGGCGGGTTCATTTTTCCCCAAAAGCATCACGTCTTCGAAATCTGTTCCGTAAATTCCGGAGAAATAATAGAGCGCAGCACGCGATAATTCCGGGAACTTCTCGGATGACTGTTTAACAAAACTCCCGAAACTATCAAAATTGCCTCCGGGAAGGCCTGTCAGACGCTTGTGCGGCGGACTGGACTTCCGCAAAAACCGCCAGGCTTCGGCCGCAACTTCTTCGCCTGCCACGCGGCCAGCTGTCAGCTTCACACCAGGAACAGACCATAAACTTTCCTCTTTAATCAGCGCGTATTCCCGCGAAGCGAGAAGCGTATTGCCGCTCTGCTTCAGAAGCGGACGCGTGCCCCAGAAAACATGCCGGACATGGTCCCTGCTATATGCGGCCTGATCATTGCCAAGGTGAGGAAAACGCCGCAGTAGGTGCCGCAAAAGATGTTCAATTTCATCCTCGCGCGGACCGGCTTCCCCCGGATGCACGAGAGGAGTTTCCGTAGTTCCAATGAGCGAAACGTCGCTGCCGTAAGGCAGGACCAGAAACACCTGCCCGGGGATGTCGGTGGAAAAAATAAGCGGCGTATCCGCCACGCGGTCCACAATCAGGTGAATTCCCTGGCTGAGAGTCATGCTGGGATCGGGATATCCCCACAAGCTGCGGATTTCATCGATCCACGGACCTGTGGCGTTTACCACCAGGCGCGGCGACAAATCAAAATCGACTGCGGAAATCATATCGCGGCAGCGCACGTGGTTGCCGATATTCGTCATTTTCACATAAGGCAGGATATGCGCGCCGGCTTCGGCAGCAGACCGGGCCAGTTCCAGCGAGAAGCGCGTATCGATCACCCTGGCGTCGACAAAATATTCTGCCGCACCCTTGAGGCCTTCGGGATTAAGCTCAGGAAATCTTTTTAACAGCTCCTGCGGCGACAGGACAGCGGGCGAACGTTGTTTTTGATATCCGGAAATTGCCGAAGTCAGCCACGACAGCCCGCTGTAAATCCACGTTGCCAGACGGATAGCCCAGAAAGGATAAGGATCGCCTCGGTAAACCGGCAGGCAGAAATCAAAAGGACGTACCAGATGCGGAGCGAGGCTCAAGAGACGCTGGACCTCGCGGCTTTCCTTGAAAACGTACCAGAACCGCCCCTGCGCCAGATAGCGGAATCCGGCATGCGCCAGTCCTGTAGACTGGCCGCTCGTACCCGAGGCGAAATCTTCCTTTTCGATTAATGCGACCTCGAGGCCGAGGTTGGCGGCATGCGCGGCAATGCTCGCGCCTACCACCCCCCCGCCGACGACAAGCAGTTCGATTTTCGGGTTTTCGCGCAGATGCTGAAGCGACCGGTTCCGTTCCTGAAAAGAAAATTTCACGCGTTATCCTCTCGGATGAAACTTTTTATGCGCAGCCTGCAGATGCGAACGGCCAAGATGAGTATATATCTGAGTAGTGGAAATAGAGGAATGCCCGAGCATTTCCTGCACTGCGCGCAGGTCCGCGCCGTTTTGAACGAGATGCGAGGCGAAGGAATGCCGCAGGCTGTGCGGCGAAATGGACCTGTTGATCCCGGCTCTGCGCGCAGCATTGATTACAAGCCTCCAGCACTGCACGGTGCTCATCTGCCGCTTCCGGTTGGAAACAAACACGGTTTTAACGGAAACCTGGGTTTCCGGACGGACCTTCAGATAAGCGGCAGCAGCCAGGCGCGCGCGCGCACCTATAGGCACTATGCGTTCCTTCCCTCCCTTACCCAGAACGCGCACAAAGCCCACATCCAGGTCGAGCTGATCCATCGTCAGTCCGGTAAGCTCGCTGACGCGCAGTCCCGCGGCGTACATCAGTTCGAGCATAGCCCGCAGCCGGAGAGTTTTGTAATCAGCGCCCCTTACGGAATTCATCAGCAGGGAAACCTCATCCACGGTCAGATAACGGGGCAGGCGTTCCGGCTTTCGCGGAGTCTGCAGAAAAATGGACGGGTCTTTTTTGATCAGGTCTTCGAATATCAGGAAATGATAGTAGCTGCGCAGGCTTGCAGAGAATCTCGCCAGGGAGCTGGGCTCTATACCTTTGTCCTTGCGCGAGAAGAGATAATCCGTCAGATCGTCATGCGAAACGACGAGAGGATCCTTGCCCGCCTTTGAAAGCGAAGCAAAGTATGACTGCAGGTCAGCCCTGTAGCTTTTAATTGTCCGAGGAGAAAGCCCGCGCTCTACGCGCAGGTGGCGGATGTATTCTTCCAGGTGGCCGGCTGCGGGGGCATCAGCCGCCATCGCCTACCGCTTCGCGGCTTCCGGAGCTTTGCCCTCAACGTGGGTCGGAGAAATCGCCTGAGCGGCAGGCTCAAAGTGTTTCTTGCGGAGAAGGGCCTCCAGCTTGTCGGCTGCGTCTTTGTGTTCCTTTAAATACGCTCGGGCATTTTCCCTGCCCTGTCCAATGCGCTCGTTATTCCACAAAAACCAGGAACCGGCCTTTTCTATAACGCCATCTTCAACGCCAACATCGAGCAGGCAGCACTCGCGCGATACGCCTTCGCCGTAATACATTTCGAACTCGGCCTGGCGGAAAGGCGGCGCCACCTTGTTCTTCACAACCTTCACGCGTACGCGGCCCCCAACGACCTGGTCTCCGGATTTAATGGCCTCGATGCGCCGGATATCCATGCGCAGGGAAGCATAGAACTTCAGCGCGAGCCCACCGGGAGTCGTCTCTGGATTTCCGAACATCACCCCGATTTTCTGTCGGAGCTGGTTGATGAATATGAGTACGGTATTGGACTTGGCGATAGTACCGGTAAGCTTGCGAAGCGCCTGAGACATGAGGCGCGCCTGCATGCCCATCTGCTGATCGCCCATTTCCCCTTCGATTTCCGAACGCGGCACAAGCGCAGCAACTGAGTCGATTACTATGATGTCCACCGCGCCGGAACGTATCAGCGTTTCGGTGATCTCCAGCGCCTGCTCGCCGGAATCGGGCTGAGAGATCAGCAGGTTGTTCGTATCAACGCCCAGTTTCTGCGCATACACCGGATCCATCGCGTGCTCTGCGTCTATGAAAGCGGCAATGCCTCCCATTTTTTGGGCGTTGGCCACGATATGCAGCGAAAGGGTCGTCTTCCCCGAAGATTCCGGACCGTAGATTTCGATCACGCGGCCACGCGGGACTCCGCCTATACCGATCGCTATATCAAGAGGAAGCGCCCCGGTCGGGATAGCATCCACCTTTGTTTTGATGTTTTTCTCTCCAAGCTTCATGATCGCTTCCCTGCCGAAATCCTTTTCGATCTGGGACAAAGCAAGCTCGAGCGCCTTTAACCGTTCATCTTTCGCCATGATTAATTCTCCTGTATTTTATCGCCATATTTGCCAGCAACTGTTAGAGGCTGCCGAAAGCCAGATATTCACTCCATTAATCGGACGATGTCGCCAGCCGATGGCATGCTGCCGTTGACCAGTTCGGCCACGGAGCCGTCGTCCCCGAAATAGCGGACTACCTTGATTTCCCCGAGTTTATCCTCTGTATTGCCCAATACCAGCCCGGTATTCGGATCTTTGATCGCCCGTCCGATATGGTAGGCGGCCAGCTTCTTTCCCAGCGGCACATTAGATTCATGCCCGGCGTTCAAATAAATGCTGGAACCGTCCACATCAGCCACGCGGCAGCTCCAGGGCTTATTTTGAACCTGCTGAATGATATTGTTCACGAATTTTACGATTGCGGCGCGCAGAGCATCTCCTTCGAGCGTTTCGTCGTAACTGGACCTGGTACCCAGGCCGAGCACCCCTCCGGTATGCTTCCGCGCCAACCCGGATCCGGAATCAGCGTAAAGGATCCGCCCGTTTTCCACGTCAACAACGCGGATATCAACCGTACATTTGACGACCTGAGCTTTTGACTGCGTCAGCAGGTATTCCGAGCCCTCGGTTTCCTCGCCGAACTGCGAAATGGAACCGGTAACTATCGCGTTTAATCCCAGAATCTTGCCGACCTGCGCCGCCGTAGAAGGATCAATGGCGCCGCTCATGCCAAGCTTCTGTTCCTGCATGATCTGATTCATGCGGTCGCGCTCCACCACCACAAACTGGTTCGACTTCACAAGCTCCGTGATCAGGATGTCAGAAGCCGACGTCCCCAGCCGGTTCTGCCCGTATGTGGTTTTATTTTCAAAATCAACTACGCCGATTCGGCGTTTGGGACCAGCCATTCCTTTGGACTGGTCGATAGTCATGGTCTGCTTCTGCCTGACGCTTGTGGAAGGGGCGCACGCAGAAAACGAAAAAAGGCCGGCAAGGAATAAAGACATTGTTCTGTTCATAAATAGCTCCTCTCTAATATGACGGCAGGGTCGCCAGTAAACTGTCCACAGCACGGGTGGACTCAAATTTTAACGGTGCGTGAGTCATTTTCTCAAAAGCTTTAACAGCCAGCTGCTCGGCAAAAACCCGTTTAGCCTCCTGCTGACTGGTCGCTATGCCTTTGGTTGACCAGTACCGCTGCGCTTCCCACAGGCGGCCGCCATCCGAACCCATCAGACGACCAGTAATTTCCACCTTGCGCTCCCAATAAAACCCCACATCTACGTAATTGAAATCATCGAGCGTGCTGTACAACAAACCTTCAGCCCCGGTCCATTCCGCTATTTTCACCGGTGTTGTGGCAGCCAGCTGTCCGCCATCGGTGAATCCCTGCACCTTCAAGGCCGCATCAACCTGGTCAGGCGGAATAACTTCAAATCCTTTCTGACGCATACGCTGAACCAGGAGACCCCGCACAAGGTCAGGGCCGTCAAGGTCATTGGTATTATTAGCCATCGGAAGCACTGCGATCCTGCGGGGCGCGTGATAATTCTTGGACAGATACGTATTATTCTGAGCGCATGCAGTCAAACCCAACAGCGATAAAACCAGGACAGCCCTCAGCAGCCGCATCCCTGACTTGTTATTTTCCTGCCGGAGGAGCGGACATCTGTACGGAACGTCCAACAACCTGGCCAATGGTCCATCCGGGAGCAGCATAGGTTAAAATGTTCTGCGCAAGTTCCTGGGGACTGGGCTTGTCTGTAAGCGCGTCTATGACGGCTATGCCTGTTCCCTGCGAATACGACCTCAGATAATGGTCTTTCACCCCCGGCACTCTGGTCAAAACCTTCTCAAACTGAGCCAGCGCGTCAAAACTTGCCACGCCGTTGAGCGTAAGCTGCACGTGCGCGCGCTCCGAAAGCTGTTGCGGCAGACCGGATAGCTGTTGCGCCGCGGCAGCAGCCGCATTATCCAGAGCCTTGCTCGCGGCATTGGTTGGCGTAGCATCCAGGCCTCCTGCCGCCTGAGAAACAGTAGCCAGAACATTCCCCGTTCCCGATTCCAATACAAGGCCGTTCACGATCGCCCTGTAGGAAGACATTCCTCCCAGCTCCTGCGATGTATATCCCATATTTTCCGCGCGCGCTGTTCCTGTGAAAACCAGTTCCGCCTGGCCCGGGGCAGTATTACGCGCCAGATCCGTAGGATCTGCGCTGGTCGAGGCGTTGGGGAGGCTGACGACCTGAAACCCCTTCTGAATCAGAGCCTGGCTCAAAGCCCGCACCGCAGCATCAGGAGTTTCCAGACCGTCTGTGGAACTCTCCTTGATCACCAGCGCAATACGGGGATTGCCCACGCCCGGCTGCTGCAGCAATCCCAATGTGTCGAGATCCTGATGGATGATTTTGGTGGAAACGAGAGCGCGAATCTGAGTGTGATACCAGTCTCCCTGCCGGCCTTCATTCAAGATGTCGTATTTACGGACATACCCGGAACTTTTCGTAAGGATGCTCTGTTCGATCGCCACCGCCTTTTCCACGCGGGTGTGAGCATCAACGTAAACACCCACGACTTTCTCCACCGCGGACCGCTGCGCCGCGGCAAGCGCCGCCGCCTTTGTTCCCGGGACGTCGTCAGCTTTATAGGGAACAACCCCTTCAGCGACAACGATCTCGTCGCCTGAACCGGCTGCCTGCTGTAGCCTGTTCGAAGCCGCACAGCCTATCAGTACAGCTATCGAGAAAAGGAAAAAGGCTAGGCGATGACTCATTATTTAAACTTTACTCCCATCAGCGTCTGCAGCCGGGTTTTATCCAGGCGCAGCGTTACGACGCAGCCATCATCATTGGTCCATTCAGTTTTAATCACTTCCGCTCCGCGGATGGCATCCTTTACAGAGGTTTCCAGTTTGGAATCAGTTTCCATCGCCTTCTGTACCGTAATGCCGCCTTCGAGCTGAATTCCCTTAACAATTGACAGCATTTCATATTGGGCTTGAACAACCGCCGCATCCCGGGATGTGGCGCGACGCTGGGTTGTATTAGTCAGGGTTGAATCAGCAGCACCAATACCCAGAGTCTGGACATATTTCCCCTGATCAGCCTGCTGATCTATACTTTTGTTGATTTCGCCATTTCTCACAAAAGAACGGTTGCCGCCGCAGGCCACAAGCGCTAAAACCAGACATCCGCTGATGCAGTAAAGTCGTTTCATGCGATTATCCTCCGGGAATTTGATAAGTATCTCGACGGAATGCTACTATTTCAATAAGTACAAGTCAATTTATCGGACATAGGCATTAGACGTAATTCTAGGGATATTGTTCCAAAAAAATTGTCTTAGGGAACAAAACCACCCTGCCATTCGTCATATAGGGTATGCAAAGAGAAAAACACATTATTTCCCGACTATTGGTTATACCTGTGGCGTTCAGCATGGCTTCTTTCCTTATTGCAGATGAAGCCCCCCCGGCACAGCAACAGCAGGCTGCAGTTCAGGCCTCCGCTCTAACCCAGGATCAGCTTGATACTCTGGTCGCGCCTATAGCGCTTTATCCGGATCCTATCTTAAGCCAGATTCTTGTTGCAGCAACTTATCCCCTTGAACTCGTGCAGGCCAACCAGTGGCTTCAGCAACATTCAAATCTTAAAGGCCAGGACTTAACCACCGCTGCGCAGCAGCAAACCTGGGATCCCAGTATTCAGGCGCTCGTCGCACTTCCCGATGTTCTCAAAAGGTTGAACCAGGACATTACATGGACTACCAGTCTTGGCAATGCGTTTCTTGGCAATCAGGCGGGAGTCATGGATTCCGTCCAACGCATGCGCCAGAAGGCTCAGGATGCCGGAAAACTAAAGTCAACCCCGCAAGAAACTGTGGAGGACAAGACCGAGGACGGTCAGAAAACAATTGAAATCCAACCTGCCAATCCCGATGTCGTTTATGTGCCGGTTTACGATCCAGCGGTCATCTGGGGGCCGCCAGCTTATTATTACTATCCCGCATGGTATTATCCGCCGCCGTTGCCTGGATTTTGGTGGGGATGGGATCCAGGCTGCTATTTCAGCGTTTCGTTCTTCGGCTGGGGCGGTTGGGGCGGCTGGGGATGGAGGCCTTACTGGCACAGTCACACCGTAATCGTCAACAATGTTTTTATCACGCATAATCATTTCACAGCAATACATGCTTCCTTTAATGCGGCAGGAACGGCTGTGTGGGCGCATAGTCCTGTCCATCGTATGGGCGTTGCCTATCCAAACCGGTCTTTATCACAGCAATTTCACGCACCTGCGCGTACTGGCATGACTGCCGCAGCCGTACAGTCGAAGCTGCACGCATCTGCGGAACGTTTTGGCAGCCGCCAGATTCCGTCGGCAGGATTTAACCGTAACCGCAGCGCTTTCGGCGGAATGGGACGGGGATCAGCGGTGCGCGCTTACAGCGCCCGAGGATTCTCCAGCCTTGGCCATGCCGGGACTGCCGGTTCTGCGGCAGGACACGGAGGCGGACATCCGGCGGGTGGCGCAGGCGGTGGACATAGTGGCGCCGGAGGACATCCCGGTGGTGGAGGAGCCTCTATGGGCGGCGGAGGAGGTCATCGTTAGAAATGGATAAATTTAAATTCTATCGGTTGGGATTTTCTTCATTCCTGATTGCGGGCATGCTCTTTCCAGCCAGCTTATTGCTCGCGGCACAGGAACAGGAAACTTTTACTACTGCACAGGATGCGGCCCAAGCGCTTCTTGCGGCCTCAGAACATAACGATACACGCGCCATGCTGAAGTTGTTCGGCCCGGACGGCACAGATATCGTTAAGTCCGGCGATAAAAAAGAGGACAAACAGGCGCGCGCCAAATTCAGCAGCGCCGCCCGTGAGAAGATGACGCTTATACCGGACCCCGCAAACCCGGGCAAAATGATTATTTCCATAGGCGCGGATGATTGGCCCTTCCCGGTTCCACTCGTTATGAAAGACAACCGCTGGCAGTTTGATTCCTCAGAAGGACGGGAGGAAATTCTCGCCCGCCGCATCGGAGCCAATGAGATGGCGGCAATTGAAATCTGCCGCGGATATGTTGAATCTCAATTTGAGTACGCGCAAAACCATCGCACTAAGGGAATTCCGGAATACGCTCAGCGGATCGTAAGTTCTCCCGGCAGGCAGGACGGCCTTTACTGGGACAAAACTAAAGGCCTGCCTGAATGTCCAATCCCAAAAGGATTCGCCGCAGCCGCAGCCAGCATGAAGTCATCCAAATGTGAACCCTATCACGGATATTTCTTTAGAATTCTAACCGCACAGGGATCCGACGCCAAAGGCGGCAAGGTCAGCTATGTTGTGAATGGTTCCATGATCGGTGGATTTGCCCTGGTAGCATGGCCCGCAGAATACAGCATTTCCGGGGTCAAGACCTTTATGGTTGACCATGAAGGTACTGTATTTGAAAAAGACCTTGGCGCCGATACGGCTAAAGAAGCATGCGCCATGACGGAATATAATCCGGATCATTCCTGGCATTCCGTCCAGCCCGAATAAATCTCACATCTTTTCTTAACCGCCGGCGCTGTAAAGTCCTACCAGTTGCGTTTGGGCGAGAATATGTCCGCGCATTACCATCTGCAGAGACCGGGCGCTTGATCCCGGAGGCAGCGGCAGCATGGTATCCAGCGCGTATAGTTCAAAAATGTAATGGTGTGTACCACTGGGCGGAGTCGGGCCGCTGTAGCCTGATTTTCCAGAGTCATTATCCCCCTGCATCGATCCGTCCCGAAGACGGCCTTTTATCGGAACGTTTTCCGGAAAACCTGTTGCGTCTCCGGGCGTATTGAATACCACCCAGTGAATCCAGTCACCGCTGGGAGCATCAGGATCATGCACAATAAGGGCGAAGCTTTTGGTGTCTGGAGGAGGAGTACGCCAGTTTAAAGGCGGAGAAACACCCGCGCTACCCGCGTAACGGGACCGAATGGGCTTTTCATCCTGAAAAGCTGGACTTGTCAGTGATAAGTTCATCGCCACAATAACAGCAAGGAAAAAGACACCCAATTTTACACCTATTTTACCTTTACGACGATTTTCCCCTCCGTGTGTTGAGTTTCACTTTGCTTCAACGCTTTGCCCACATCCTGCAGTAGATATTCTTCGAGATGCGGGATCTTTACCTTGCCAGTTTCAATAAGCCCGCCTATTTCCTCAAGCTGCCTGCCGCTGGGGTTCACGAACATGAACGAAGCGCGCACTCTGTGCCTTGCGGCCGTTATCTGATCCGGGGGATTCACCGTACTCACAAGCCTTCCGCCCGGCTTAAGAATAAGGAAATTATCTCCCTGCTCATCGCTTCCAACCAGATCGAAGACAACGTCAATGCCTTCCGGCGATTGCCGTTTGACCGCTTCAACAACGTTCTCCCGCGAATAGTCAATCACAAGGTCCGCGCCGATACTGCGCACATATGCGTGGTGTTCTTCCGATGCCGTAGTGAAAACCCGCGCACCGGAAATCTTAGCGAACTGAATGGCGAAACTGCCTACCCCGCCCGCTCCTGCTAGAATCAGCGCGGTGTCGTTATTTTTCAGGCCGGCTATGTCGAAAAGTCCCTGCCACGCGGTCAAACCGGCGAGAGGAACGGACGCCGCCTCCTTGAAGCTCAGGTTTTTCGGAATCCTTGCCACCGCAGACTGGTCAACGCATACGTACTGGCTGAAGGTTCCCCACTGGACTTCGGATTTCCGGCAATATGCAAAGATCTTGTCGCCCTTTTTAAAGGCCGAGACATTATTTCCTTTGGAGTCCACCGTACCCGCCGCGTCCCATCCCAGAATCAGCGGGAATTTGTGCGGCATGCGGTCCTTCATCATGCCCTCGCGGATCATCCAGTCCACAGGATTAACGGCGGTATACGCTATCTCGATCAATACATCGTTTGGTCCGGGATGCGGCACTGGCATCTCCTTCATGTGAAGCTCTTCGGCTCCGCCGAAACGTTCAATAACCATCGCTTTCATATAAGTTCCTCCTCAAACAGCGCGCACCACAGGAACATCCACCAGGTGTTCTGCCAGGAACCAGGCCTGCATTTCATTCGTGCGCAGCACATCGCTGACAAGAATATCGTTGGTGCCCGCATCGCCGTTATTTTCTGCGCGCGTGGCGGCCTCACGTACTTCCCTTATGACAATCTCGTGAGCCTCAAGAAGCCTTGAAAGCTGAACGGGCACTTCTTCGCGGCCGCGCGGCGCGCGCGGGATTTTTGTCGTTTCCGCGACGTCATGCGCCATGGCAATGCTAATGCCTCCAAGCATTTGAATCCGTTCCGCCAGCAGATCCACCAGTTCTACCTGCTCCTTAAAGTGTTTATCAAAAAGAAGATGCAACTGATAAAAAGTATGCCCTGCCACCTGCCAGTGATGCTTTTTGTACATATCGCGCAGCGTTATGGAATCCGCCAGAATCTGGTTCAGCATCGACGCATTCCCGGCGCACACTTTTTCATCAAGTGCGATGGGAAGGCGGACTATCGCTCCGTACGGCTGAATTTCTTTCGCGTGCTGGCCAAGAATCGGCCGGGCTCTTGCCGCTTCATAAATATCCGCAGGACCGCGCATCCCTCCGTTGTGTTTTGATTTCGTCATACTGAAATCTCCTTTCCTTCCCTCGCTGACAAAAATTAGACACATGTCGCAGAAACGGCGTTACAGCGATCATCCGGCTCCTGGGTCAGGCGTAGGGGGCTGGTCCAGGACATGCCGGACTTTGTGCCCCAGAGCATCCATTGAAAAAGATTTTTCAATGAAATTAGACGATTCCGGATCAATAATGCCGCTTTGCATGACAAGATCCGGGATGTGCCCGGACATAAAGAGCACACGGAGACCTGGATAGTTTTTGTGCAGGGTTTCCGCGACTTCACGCCCGTTCATCCCGGGCATGATCAGATCCGTCAAAAGCAACTGTATGGAACTACCGCATTCCTCCGCGATATTCATTGCCTGCGAACCGTCAACAGCTTCCAATACGTGGTAACCGCGTTTCGAAAGCGCTCTGCTTATCACTTTACGTACTATGTCTTCGTCTTCCACCAGTAAGATCGTCTCCGAACCACCCGGTCCCTGCCCGCGATCCGGATGCCGTCGCTCGGCGCGGCATTCGGCAATTTTCGGAAGAATAATTTTGAATATCGTCCCATGTTCGGGTTCACTGTAGACCGAAATGTCCCCTTCACTCTGTTTCACAATTCCATAAACCATCGCCAGCCCCATCCCGGTCCCTTTACCCGGGCCCTTGGTCGTAAAAAACGGCTCAAAAAGATGATTGATTGTGTTCTGATCCATGCCATGACCAGTGTCGGAAACATTCAAAATAGCATAGGCTCCTGGTTTTAAGTCAGAATGCAAGGCAAGTTCCCGCGAGCCCGCGCTAGCCGTTTCAATGACGATTCGTCCGCCGTTTCGTATCGCATCACGCGCATTCAGCACGAGATTCATAAGCACCTGTTCCATCTGACCGCGGTCGGCGCGCACCAGGCCAATTTGCGGCCCCAGATTCGTCTGTAGCTCGATATTCTCGGGCAGAAGCCTCCTGAGCAGGCTTTTCATTGACGAAATTACTTCGTTGAGATCCAACATCCTGGTGATAACGGGCTGCCTACGTCCAAAAGTCAGAAGCTGATGTGTAAGATGCGACGCACGATTGCAGGAGTTAGCGGCCTCTTCAAGATCCTCGCGCAAACGAAAATCACTTATCTCGCTTCTGACCCCCTCCACAATACCCGCGATTCCTGTCAGGAGATTATTAAAATCATGCGCAATTCCACCGGCCATCTGGCCTATCACCTCAAGCCTGCGCGAACGTTCAAGTTCCATATCCTTGGTCTTGAGTTCATGCGTCCGCTGTTCGACCTGTTGTTCCAGAGTACGGTTTAGTTCCGCCAAATGTCCCTTGCTCTCCCGCAGCGCTTCCTCCGTAAACTTTCGTTCCGTAATATCCTGCACAACGCCGAAACTATAATAATTTTTGCCTGTAACATCCCGAAAGCTGAAAGCGGATAGATCCACCCACACATAATGTCCGTCCCTATGACGAAAACGTTTTTCAATTCGAAAATACGAACGTTTTCCAGCCAGCATATCTTCATTTAACCGGTTATTTATTATCAGGTCTTCCGGATGGGTCAACTCCCTGACGCTCAAGCCGATAAGATCACCGGGCGCAAACCCGAGCATCACCGCAAATGCTTTATTTACAAGCGTTATTCGCCACTGAGAATTCGTTTGAAGCATTCCCAGCGGGGTGTGTTCGAAAATGCCGCGGAACCGTTCTTCGCTTTCCTGTAGCGCTTCCTGCGTACGCCTGCCCTCGTCCAAGATGTATTGCAGCTTCTTTTGCGTGCGCATCAGCAGGAAATAGCCTGTCAAAATAGCCGCAGCGGTAACGAAATACCCAGCAAAGCGCAAAGTCTCCAGTGGATTGGCTGGTGCGGACGTGTTTTTGAGTACAACAAAAATGTGCCATGCATCAATACCTACAAATAATCCATACGCCAGAGCGGGACCCGATCCCAGGAAAAAGGTCAGTATCACAAGTATGGTTAACGGCAAAATTAACGGTATGCCGAAACCCTGATAGGCCTTCTCCATCCATTCCAGAAGAAAATGGGTCAACGCAGCGCTGAAAACCGCAACTATATAGCGCACTACAAGATGAATACGTATATGCTCCATTCCTTTAGCTTCAACGTTAAAGTCAACCTAGAGTTTCGTTACGGTTTATTATTTAGAAGGGATACAGCCAGAGGATACCGCGTATCGTTACAATTTTTTCAACAGGGCGGTACGTACCATCCAATAACTCACTGGAATGGTACGGATTAACAGGTTTGCTACGATCCCGGCAAGAACATCATCCATTACAATCCCCCATCCTCCCGGGAGTTGCCCCAGTTCGCGAATGGGAGGCGGTTTAATGGAATCGAGCAAACGGAACAACACGAAAGCCGACCAGATAACTGCAACCGTACGCGGCAGAAAGGCGACGGCCGCCCAATAACCGATGAATTCATCGATTATTATGCGCGGGTCGTCAGTGCGCCGGAAAATCTGCTCAGACCGATCGCTGATCACAATGCTTATAAGCAGCGTCCCAACTAAAACCAGGGCCTGTTGATAAGGAACGACCGGAAGATACCTCAGGGCTGCCAACCCCAGCAAAGAACCGACAAATCCCGCGCCCGTGAGCGGCCAGCCCTGAAAAATACGGGCAGGTATGTAGCTTAGAAATCCTCCGGTTGCAAAAGCCTGGATAATGAAATTACCTGGGCGATTCATCAGAAAGTTCGTCCCACAACAGCTTCCGGTAATTGCTGATGTAAAGATAGCCTGATATAAGCGTCAGAATCGCCGTCCAGAAAACAAGCCAGTAGGGAGTCCAGTCGAGTGCCCGCAGAAAATTATCATGCCAGCTTCCCAACGACTGGATCAGTACAGGCCATTTCTGCATAGCGGAATTAATGATCATTATGATAAGGATAGTGACGATGGCGGTAATTTGAGACGTGGTTTTAAATTTTCCCGCTTTTTCGGCAGCCAGCACGATGCCTCGTGTTGCGGCCAGGCTGCGCAGACCGGTAATTAAAAACTCGCGGCTGATTATCAAAACAACCATCCATGAAGAGATATGCAACTCACGGAACTCCACAAATCCCACTAAAGCCGCGGCTATGAGCATCTTATCCACCAGCGGGTCAAGAAACGTCCCGATGACCGTCACAGTACCGGTCTTACGCGCAACCCGGCCGTCATACCAGTCCGTGATGCTTGCTGCAATAAATATGACCAGGGCAGCAACCCGCGTCCAAAAATGATCATAAACCATAAAAACCATGAAGGCAGGCACCATCGCCAGGCGCAAAAGAGTTAACCGGTTGGGAAGATTAATGCGCATGGACCGTATCACTCGAGACCGGGGGAGGCAGGACGATATTGTTAATGCTTCCGCGCGCGCCCGGCGAAGTATCAACCAGTTGATCGTTCCAGAAAATGCTCACCGAATGAATATTGCTTAACTTTATACGAAACGGACCAGCGCCGCTCCATTCCTTGGTAACGCCTGCGGGTAAAATGCCCTCATATATAAGCTGGTGATGGTTCAGCACGCGTATCCAGCTGTCTTGTCTGGAATCGATCCTGATCTTCTGCGCAAAAATGGAAGGCTGCTGTATTTCCAGCCGGGCATGCCTCGGATGCATGCGGTTCGCCAGTGCGGCGTAGTCGCGTGAGCGCGCGACAAAATGGTGATAGGCCGTCCAGCATAAGGCTAATACGATAACTACGGCCGCTATAGTCTGTTGTATATTGGCGCCCGCCCACCGGGAAACAGTTTCATCCGGCGTCGGCGCAGCCGCGACACGGGGACGCGTCCGGCGATTCCCGGGACCTTCACGATACCTGCGCAGGATCTGTTCGGAAGGGAGCTTCAGTGTCACAACCACACGTTGAAGGTACCCTAAACGGTGCGTATCAGACGGAAGCTGATTCCACTGCTCTCGCTCCATCGCGTCGACGTAGTGCGCCGGTATGCGCGTCAGGCGCGCAACGTCCACGATGCTCATGCCGGACTTAATCCGCGCTTCCTTGATCGTGTTTCCAATGGATAGTTCTTCGTTCATTATTGAATGGGTATAACCGCCGTGCGCTCAGGAACCTGAAGCTGGAATAAATCAGGGTTCAAGCCTGCGTTCACTTTCATTCCACTGGACTGAATCTCTGAAAATTCCTCGCCTTCGCCAAGCCTGCCGCGAACAGGCAGCCAGGAATTCTTGTCGATCCAGAGAGTAACCGGCAGATTACCCCTGGATTTTGGAACAAGCTTAAGGCGCAACTGGCTGCCGTTATCATCCTCAAGACTGGCTTCGAATTTCTTCGCCCAATCCTGTTTCCCGTCCAGAAATCCCAGGGCGGGAAGAGGCAAGGAACTCATTTTGAGCCAGCGCGTCCAGGAGCCGACAAGCTCCTGCCCTTCCGCAGGCGAATAAATCCATACCGTTTTCCCGTCTGATTTCACGATCATTTCTTCCGGATCGTTCTGTACAAGCCGTAGATCATGCGGACGCCGGATGAAAACTTCACCGGACGATATACGGTTCATGTCTCCAGAATGCTGGATTTCCACATAATGAAAGTATAGATCATGGATTCCCTCATTTGCCTTTTTCATGCTTTCGAGAATCCCGGGAAGCGAATCCGGAGCGGAAGCGTACGGAAGCTCATCTGCCACGACCGCAGAAGAAAAAATAATCCATAAACCGGCGAACAGAAAAAGATGCTTAATTAGACGGGACCTGACTTTTGATCTGACTGAGATAAGCGTCGATCCGGTCAAAGAAAATAGTCCAGCGGTTGGTTCCTTCAGGTTTTGCAATAAAGCCTTTAACCTCCAAAACGCTCAACAGATCGGTTGCCCTGGCAGACGATCCAAAATGGGCTTTAAGAAGGTCCTGGGAAACGCGTTTGCGTTCGCATACGAGCATCAGCGCGGCGCGCAGGTCGTCTTCTTCCTGACTGCCGGAACTTTCGAATCCGCCGGAACCGGAATTAACGGGAGAAAGAAGACGTTCATAAGAAGGTTTTCCCATAGAACGCACATAATCAGTAACGTTCTGGACCTCCTGATTGGTGACGAAGCCACACTGCAGCCGGAAAGGTTTGGGGGATCCCGGCGGCAAAAACAGCAGATCTCCCTCGCCGAGCAAGCTTTCCGCGCCCATAAAATCCAGGATAACGCGCGAATCGGTCTGCGATGCTACCCGGAAAGCGAGGCGCGCAGGCAGATTGGCTTTAATAACACCGGTAATAACGTCAACGCTTGGCCGCTGTGTCGCCAGAACCAGATGTATGCCTACCGCCCGCGCCATCTGGGCAAGCCGCTGTATGGATTGTTCCACTTCCTTGGCGGACACAGCCATTAGATCAGCGAGTTCGTCGATGATAACAACGATGAAAGGCTCGATCGGCCGGCCTTCAGCCCTCATTTTTTCGTTGTACTGATCGATGTCGCGCGCCATTGATGAAGACAGCTTCTTGAAGCGATGGTCCATGACTTTGACTACGCTCTGCAGAGCCTTTGCCGCTTCCTTCGGATCGGTAATGACGCGGACGTTGTCGGGATCCTGGTTGGGATCATACAAGTGCGGTATCCCGTTGTATACCGGCAGTTCGACCCGCTTCGGATCTATAAGCAGGAGCTTAACTTCCTGCGGCGAAGCGCGCAGTAGGATGGACATAATGATTGAATGGATACAGACGGATTTCCCCGAACCGGTCGAACCGCCAATAAGCATATGAGGCGCGCCTGCCAGGTCGGCCACGTACGGGCGTCCTTCCGCGTCCTTGCCCAGACCCAGCGCAAGCCGTGACTTGTGATTCAGAAAAGGCTCGGATTCGAATATCTCTCGCAGGCGGACTATGGCGCGCTTGGGGTTCGGTATTTCCACGCCCACAGCGGATTTGCCGGGGATCGGCGCAAGGATGCGCACGCTGAATGCGCTCATAGCCATAGCTATGTCGTTTGCAAGACTGGCGACAGCCTGCACTTTGATACCAGGAGCGGGCGTAAAATCAAAACGCGTGATAATCGGGCCGGGATGAATTTCCACAACTTTCCCCTGCACGCCAAAATCCAGAAGGGTTTTTTCCAGCAACTGGGCGTTCGCCAGCAGATCCTCTTCCTTGCGCATCCGCGGCGCACGGTCAGGCAGGGTGAAAAGCTCGATAGAAGGCAGCTGATATCCGGCATAAGGGTCCTCATCTTCCGCCGGAACGGCATGTGCCTGCGATCCGGTGATCCGGGGGTCCGGCGCAACGGGTTTTTCTCCGGACCTTCGGTTCGCAGGGACAACGGTTCGATCCCTGTTTTTTAAAGAGGCTGCTTCGTTAATTTTCGGAATAGAACTTGCCGCCGCGGCTGCGGGCACAGCGGGGTTCTTTCCACTATTTACCGGCGAATGAACCCTAGGCAAAGATTTCTTTTTCGCCGGCTGGCGGACCCGTTCTTTTTCAACGGCGACTTCCCGGCGCCATTCGTTCCAATCGCCGCGTATCCGGCCCTGAAGCCAGGAGATAAACTCTCCCGGGGTAACGCCGCGCCTCCAGAGAATTACCGTCAAAACTCCAAAACCTGCGATAAAAAACGCTCCCCAACGACCGAATAATCCAGCCAGAGTAGAATTAAAAAACCTGCCGGCGTGCCCGCCGGGATTAATGCTGAGAAATATCTGCCCGAAGGCGGAAAGGAATGAGCAGGCGGCAGCCATCAGAAGAACATCTACTAGCACATAGCGCCACGGTTTGCGCGATTCCCGGTGAAAGATTAATCTGAACCCACGATAGGCTATAAGAAACCAGGCGAGATAAGCTCCTTCTCCGAAGGCCCGGGCCGACGCTCGGGCAAGAAGCGTTCCCGCCGTTCCTGCGTGAGAGGGGAAAAAGCTGCAGTAAAATCCCAGGAAAGAAAAACCAAGAAGGAAGAAACCAGTGAATCCGGAACCGGATCCGTCACTTCGTGAAACACGCGCGCGCCGGACGAAAACCCGGAGCTGCGGCTTCATCCGGCAGGCTCCATGAAAAAGAGTTCCTGCCCGGCAAAAACAGGCCGCGAATTTTCCGCCGCAATCCTGACGACGCGGCAGCGCTGCTCAGATTTGATCTCGTTCATGACCTTCATCGCTTCCACAATACAGAGCGTCTGCCCCGGCTCCACTACGTCGCCTTCCTTTACAAACGGCGCGGCCGAAGGACTGGAAGCGCGGTAAAAAACCCCTGCCAGAGGAGACACTACGGCTTTTGAGCCTGGAACCGCGGAAGGCCCCGCAGCGGCGTAAGACTCGCTTCTCTCATGAACACCACGGTGAATGGTTTTGACGGGAAGCTCAAGCGCGCTGGCCAGCGCAGCGCGGCTCAGCTTGATGTGGGAGTCGCCTTTTTCCAGTTCAACGGCATCCAGACCTTCGCGGACCATAAGGTCATAAAGATCCTTAAGCTCCTGAAGTTCGGGACGAATAGAAACAGCGCGTTCTTTAATACCTTCGTTCTCGGCCACGGGATGAACGTTCCCCTCCGCCGCGCGGGCCCCGGAAATCGCGCCGTCCGCCATGTTCGCTCCGGGGATGCCCTTCACCGTCTCCTCCGCGCCGCGGCTCGTTTTCCGAGCCCGGATGCGTTACGGCCTTGCGGGAGAGATTAATGCGGCCCTGAGCGTCGACTTCCAGAACCTTAACTTCGATTGAATCGCCTTCCTTGACTACGTCTTCGGCCTTCTCAACATAATGATCCGCCAACTGGCTCATGCGGATCAGGCCTTCCTTGCCCGGCATTATCTCGACGAATACGCCGATCCCCATGATGCGGGTCACCTTGCCATTATAGATTTTCCCAACTTCGGCTTCAGCGGTCAGGCCTACAACCTGTTCTTTGGCCCTTTCCACAGCTACCGAATCCGTAGATGATATGAACACCTTCCCGTCGTCTTCCACGTCGACTTCGGCACCGGTCTCTTCGATAATTCTGCGGATATTCTTGCCTCCGGGTCCGATCAGCGCGCCGATTTTGTCGATCGGTATCTGAACGGTGATCATCCTTGGCGCATGAACTGAAAGTTCAGCCCGAGGACCGGCGATTGTTTCATGCATGTGCTCCAGCAGCTTCAGCCGGGCAACCCGCGCATTTTCCAGCGCTTCTTTCAGAAGCTCAACCGATATGCCGGCAATTTTTATGTCCATCTGGATGCCGGTGACGCCGTCAGGCGTGCCTGCAACTTTGAAGTCCATATCGCCGAGATGATCCTCAAGCCCCTGAATGTCCGTAAGAATGGCGTATTTGGGTCCTTCTTTGACCAGCCCCATGGCTATTCCAGCCACGGGTTTGCGCAGCGGAACGCCTGCATCACAAAGAGCAAGAGTGCCGCCGCATACAGAGGCCATGGAACTTGACCCGTTCGATTCCAGAATATCCGATACCACGCGGATCGTATAAGGAAATTCATCTTCGCCAGGGAGCATGGGATAAAGCGATCTTTTTGCCAGCGCTCCGTGCCCTATTTCCCGCCGGCCTGGACCGCGTTCAGGCTTGGGCTCACCCGTGGAAAATCCCGGGAAGTTATAGTGGAGCAGGAACCGTTCTTTGTATTCCCCTTCCAGCGCATCAATAATCTGCATATCCGAAGGTGTTCCCAACGTAGCGGTAACCAGAGCCTGCGTCTGACCTCTGGTAAAAAGCGCGCTGCCGTGCGTACGGGGCAGCAAGCCCACGCGCGAGGACAGCGGCCGTATGTCCTGGAAGCCGCGACCGTCGGAGCGTTTCCGGTCCTCGAGAATAAGCCTTCGCGCTTCTTCGTACATGATATTTTCAAGAACCAGATCGATCAGCGCTTCTGATTCCGGATATTTTTCCTCAAGCTGGTTCTGCGCGGCTTCTTTGAGGTCCGACACTTTCGCGTCTCTCGCCGCTTTTTCGTTAATCTGAACGGCTTCGCGCAAACCGGCGCGAGCGATCGAATCAACCGCCTGCTTCAGCTCGCCGGATATTTCCGGACCATGCCATTCCATCTTCTTAGTGATCCCGGCGGCCAGGGCGTCCTGGGCATCGCACATATCTTTGATTGCCTTCAGCGCCATAGCGAATGCGTCCAGAATAACCGCTTCCGGAACCTCTTCGGCGCCGCCCTCAACCATTAAAAGCGCATCCCGCGAACCAGCCACTATCAGATCGAGTTTCGATTCCGCCATCTGCGTCTGGGTGGGGTTCAGTATAAGCTCGCCGTTCAACTGTCCTACACGGACGGCTCCGATAGGGCCTGCGAAAGGAATATTTGAAGCCGTAAGAGCGGCCGATGCCCCCAGGATGCAGAGGGTGTCGGGAATGTTTTCCATGTCCGTGGACAACACCAGCGCGCTGATCTGCGTTTCATGAGTGAATCCTTCGGGGAAAAGCGGCCTGATGGATCGGTCTATAAGGCGGGAAGTCAGAATCTCATTATCGCGCGCCTTGCCTTCACGTTTAAAAAAACCGCCGGGTATTTTTCCGGCCGAGTAGGTGCGTTCGCGGTAATCAACGGTCAACGGGAAGAAATTCGCATCTTTCTTTGGTTCTTTTGCGACTACGGCGGTTACGAGCACAACCGTCTCGCCGCATGTGACAAGCACTGCACCGTTGGCCTGTTTCGCCAACTGGCCGGATTCCAGAATGATCTTTTTATCGCCAATGGAAATTTCTTGTTTTCGTAATGTTTCGGTCACTTTAAGTGATCCTCCTTAACTGCCCGAACAAAAAACCCCACCGCAAAAAAGGAATTCAATTCATATCTCCGGCATGCGCTGGAAAATATCAATTGAACTCCTGCGATGAGAACTTGCTTCTACCTACGCAGATTGAGTTCTTCGATCAACTTCTTGTAAGCCGCTGCGTCCTGGCTTTTGAGATAATTCAGCAGCCTGCGGCGGTTCCCCACCAGTTTTAAAAGACCCTGACGCGAAGCGTAGTCCTTGCCATGGGTTTTAAAATGCGTGGTAAGTTGATTGATGCGTTCCGTGATGAGCGCGATTTGAATGGCCGGGCTGCCGGTATCGGCAGTATGGCCTTTAAACCGCTCAATCGTAGATTTCTTGATGTCTTTTGTAAGTGGCATTTTTAATTTAAATAATTATATCGAATTATCTCGTCGGATGTAAACCTGCTTAGCGGCCCAGCGACGGGCCAGAGCAAAATCGCGGGAGATCCCGCGCTTCAGCGATTCCAGTGAAGAGAAACGTTTTTCCGCGCGGATCCTGCGGAGAAAAACGACCCGCAGCCGCCTGCCGTAAAGAGATCCCGGCTTACGGAACAAGAACACCTCGCAATGGTCATGGCTTTCATGAGGATTAATCGTCGGCCTCGTTCCCACATTGCATATGCCGTCCCAGGCAAAGCGCAAATCTTTCGCGGTCAACGGCACGCGGTCGCTTTTCCAGAGGACTTTAACCCAGAAAACACCGTGCGGCAAAATCTTAAACGCATCAGGACGTATATTGGCCGTAGGAAAACCTAGAAGACGTCCTGCATGCCTGCCATGAACCACACATCCGGCTGCCGAATACGGATACCCCAGCAAAGCCGATGCTTTTTCCACGCGGCCTTTATCCAGCATAACTCTGATACGCCGCGATGCTACGATTTCCCCTTTTACGCGCACAGACGGCACCACACCCACGCGGACACCACTGCGCCTGCCGATCGCTTTCAGGAAAGAAAGTTTTCCGGCACGGTTCCTGCCAAAGGCTGCGCGCGGACCGACTATGATTTCCTTTGCGCCGCATTTTTTCACCAGAGTTTCATTGAAGAAATCGGCCGGGCTTGTCGAAGCGGTTTCCCTGTTAAAAACAAGCGCGCGCACACAGTCTGCGCCCATTCTTTTTAAAATCTGCGTCTTTTCCCGCAGAGTAGTCAACAGGAAAGGCCTGGCAGCCGGTAAACCGGCGTGACGCGGCGGCAGGCCAAAAGCCAGCACCACGCTCCGCGCCCCGGTTCTTCGAGCGCGGGAAACCAGCCGGCATAATATGCGCTGGTGGCCGCGGTGAACGCCGTCAAAAGTGCCGAGAGTTAAGACTGAAGCGGTCGATTTTTTCTGCATTTGAGTGTTCAAGGAGCTGTTCTGCGGAACATCCCATGAGGATCGGCCAAGTTACGGCTTCTTCGCGCCGGAATGATCCGATGCGTTCTCTTATCAGCGCATCAACCACAGCGCCGCATTTCAAAACGTCCCCGACGTCTGTTACAAGGCTGCGGATATAGGTCCCCCGAGAACAGATCACTCGCGCCTCCCAGTAAGGCGGATCGAAGGTCAGAAGCTCCGAACTGTAAATCTCAACCCGCCGCGGCGGACGCGGTACTTCTATTCCCTGACGCGCCCATTCATAAAGCCTTTTTCCCCCGTATTTAATCGCGGAAACTTTCGGCGGAACCTGCCACATGGGGCCTCTGAACTTTACCAGAGCGTCCGCTAGCGCCTGCCGCGTAACGCCGTCAAATGGGCTGCGTCCGGTTTCCGATCCGTCCCGGTCGCCGGAGTCCGTGGTCCGGCCCAGTTCGGCGCGGAACCAATATTGCTTTTCCATGCCCTGAAAATAATCCTGATATGCGGTGTGCGTACCGAAGAGCACGAGCAGCACGCCCTCAGCCAGAGGATCCAGGGTTCCGCAGTGACCTACCCGTTTTTGACCTAGAATTTTTTTAATGCGATGGACGCAGTCATAGGAAGTCAGTCCTGAAGGCTTATCAATTACAAGAAGACCGGCGGGATCAGAACTCATTTCGAAAGGAGTTCTAGGCATTCTTTTCCGGCGGTTTGCTTATGGCGTTTTTTTTGCGTTCCTGTTCCAGTTGGGATAGCAGACTCAGAACCTTGGCGGCCTCCTCGGCGCTGTTGTCCAGGACAAAGGTGAGATCGGGAGGAGTCTTCAGGCTTTCCAAGGAGCGCAGCTGTGAACGTATATAAGGCCTGGCCCGCTCCAAAGCTTCCTCGGTTCTTCTGCGCTCGTCGGGAGGTCCCAGCACGGAATAAAAGATTTTTGCGCTCGCGAAATCGGGAGTCATGCGCACGGCAAGGACCGTCACAAAACCCAGCCCGGGATCCTTCAATTGAAGGATCAACTTCGAAACTTCCTGATGAATTAATTCGGTTACGCGCTCTAAACGGCGACGACCCATGATTCCTCCTGCTTACAGGACGTCATCCCCGCATGTCTTTAGCGGGGATCCAGCCTTTTTATAAAACAACTGGATTCCCGATTACTACATTCGAGAATGACAAATGAGAGGAAAACTTTTACGTCGGGGATTCCAGTTTTCTTGCCTTGGTCTCTTCCGTGTACGCTTCGATAATATCTTTCGGCTTGATGTCCTGGAAATTGGCAAATCCGATCCCGCATTCAAATCCCTTTTCGACTTCGCGGGCGTCGTCCTTGAACCGCTTCAGCGATTCGATCGTTCCCTCATGCACGACGACGTTATCCCGCATCAGCCTCGCTTTGGCTCCACGCACGATTTTCCCGTCAAGCACCATACAACCCGCGATGTTGCCAAGCTTGCTGACTCTGAACACCTGGCGCACCTCGGCCGATCCCATGCGGACTTCTGATTTCTCCGGCTCCAGCAGGCCTTCCATGGCCGCGCGGATATCTTCTATAGCCTCATAAATAATCCGGTACGCGCGGATGCTTACGGAATCCCTTCTTGCCAGTTCCTCGCTTTTGGCGTCGGCGCGCACGTTGAAACCGATGATCACGGCGTCGCTTGCATCCGCCAGAGCGACGTCCGTTTCGTTGATCCCCCCCACACCGGCATGAATGACGTTAAGCCGTATCTCATCCGTGGAAAGGCGCTCCAGCGAATCACGCAGAGCCTGTACCGATCCCTGAACGTCTGCCTTCAAAATTATTTTCAGCTCCCTAATCTTGCCTTCCGCCACATGGTCGTGAAGGTTTTCCAAAGTCACGTGCTTCCTCTTGAGAGCCTCCTCGTTGATCGCATGCTGGCGCCGCTCCACGAGAGACCTGGCTTCGCGTTCGTCGATCATTACCGAAAAGCGGTCGCCTGCCTGCGGCACCGCGCTCAAGCCGAGCGCTTCCACAGGCGTTGATGGGCCGGCTTCAGCCAGGCGCGTTCCGTGGTCGTCGGTAAGGGCGCGGGCGCGTCCCATCGCCACCCCGGCCACCACGATATCGCCTTGTTTCAGCGTTCCTTTTTGAATCAGCAGAGTGGCTGTAACTCCGCGCCGGGGATCCACCCGCGCTTCCACAACAACACCCTGCGCAGAACGGTCCGGATTGGCCTTCAGCTCAAGCAGTTCCGCCTCGAGAGCGAGCATCTCCAGGAGTTTGTCTATATTCGTTCCCTTTTTCGCGGACACTTCTACGAAAATTGTTTTTCCGCCCCATTCTTCCGGAGAAAGGTCGTGCTGTGCCAGCTCCCGCTTGATTTTCTCCGGATTTGCCGTCGGCAGATCGATTTTATTTACCGCGACAACTATTTTCACGCCTGCGGCGCGGGCGTGGTCTATGGCTTCAACAGTCTGCGGCATGACCCCGTCGTCAGCGGCGACTACCAGCACAACGATATCGGTAGCCTGGGCGCCCCGTGCGCGCATGGCGGTAAAAGCTTCGTGACCGGGGGTATCGAGAAAAACCACTTCCCCTTTTGACGTGGTAACGCGGTAAGCGCCGATATGTTGCGTGATCCCTCCTGCTTCCTTTTCCGCAACCCGGGTTTTACGAATGGCGTCAAGAAGAGACGTTTTACCGTGATCCACATGCCCCATTATGGTAACGATCGGCGGGCGCGGCTTCAGTTTTGCGGGATCTTCTTTTTCTTCGACGAACTGTTCCTGCAGTATCGGAATTATTTCCACATCCATGCCAAAAGCATCGGCAACCAGGGTCGCCCTGTCCGAATCGATCTGCTGATTGATGGTGACAAGACTGCCCAGGCCCAGGAGTTTTTTGATTACATCCGCAGGCTTGACGTTGAGGCTTTCCGCCAGATCCTTGACTGTCAAAATTTCCGGAATACGCACCTTGGGACGGACTGTCGGCGCCGCTTCAGGCGCCGGGGCAGGAGCGGTTTCCACCACGGGAGCGTGCGCTTTTGACGGATGAGCGGCAGGCCTGACAGGCGCATGGCGTACGGGCTTTGCCGGAGCGGGGGACGGCATTTTATAAGTTACGGTTGGCTCAGCCTTATGCGTTTCTTTCTTGATTTTTTCCGCGGGTTTGACAGGAGATTCGGAAGCCTTGCGGATTTCCGGCGCTTCCGCTGGAGTGGCTTTCGCCGCAGGCGCGGCAACCGGAGCGGCGGGAGCCTCAACAGCGGGCGCAGGCGCCGGTTTATGCTCTACGGACTTTGGCGCAACCTCCACCGGAGGCGGCGGCGGTTCCACGGGTTTAGGCTTGGGAGGCGGCGCTTTTGGAATGACGCGGCGCTTTAATATTCCCGAAGACACCTGGCGTAAAGTGGGTGGGGGCGGCGCCGCGGCAGGCGCGCGTTTCAGCGTTTTCAAAACCATGCGTTTCTTCGGCGCGGCACCCTCTTCCTTTTTGGGCGAGGCAGCGTCTTCCTTCTTCGGCGCTACGGCTTTAGGAAGGGCTTCTTCCGTCTTATTTTGTTCTTTATCAGTTTTCTTTTTTACTGTCATCGGTTTCCGTTTTTTCTTCCGCGTTTTTCGGCGGCTCCGCAGGGGCTTCAAAGACAGCTTCCCCGGCTTGTTCCGCAGCCGTAGCGGTTTCTTCGGAAGCTGCGGCGCTTTCCTTTTCCGCAACATTGGCTTCCACGGCCTTTTCTTTTTCTTCCTTCTTCCTGGCATCTTTCTTCAAAAGGTCTTTTGCGGCTTCAATAATTTTCTTCGCGGTCTTCTCTCCAACTCCCTGAAGCACAGTTAGATCGTCGGCCTTCGCTCCCGCCAGTTTCTCGATGTTGCCCCAGCCTCCCTTAATCAGAGTTTCCGATGTTTTGGGGCCAACACCTTCAAGGCGGCTGAGGGCTTCTGCGCTGGCAGCGGCCCGTTCCTGAGCGGCTTCCTTGCGCTGGGTTTCGGATTTAATATCGATATGCCATCCCGTGAGCCGGGCCGCAAGCCGGGCGTTCTGCCCGGATTTTCCTATAGCCAGAGAAAGCATGTCATCAGACACAATGATTTCCGCGTGCTTGTCCGCCTCGTTCACGACATTTACGGTCAGCACCTTCGCGGGAGAAAGGCTTGCCGCAATATACTTTGCCGAATCCGTTGAATATGAGATAAGGTCTATCCGTTCTCCGCGCAACTCGTCGATAATAGGCCGCACGCGCGATCCTTTGACGCCGACACACGCTCCTACGGGATCGATTTTCGGGTTATTGGTTTTAACCGCGACTTTCGAACGGTAGCCGGGCTCGCGCACAACTTCCACAACATCCACGATTTTTTCGTAAACTTCCGGGACTTCCTGCTCGAACATCCGCTGCACCAGAAGCGGGTGAGACCGGGATAAAAGGATCTTCGGCCCGCGCGTGCCCTTTTCCACCTTCAGCACAAGGACCTTCAGGCGCTCGCCTATACTGAAGCGCTCCCGCCGCACCTGCTCGCGGACGGGCAAAATCCCTTCGGCCTTACCGAGATCTACGATAATATTGTGATCCACGAACCGGTGAATGGTGCCGCCGACCATGACGCCTTCTTTTGTCTGAAATTCTTCCAGCAGGCTCTGTCTTTCCGTCTCGCGGATTTTCTGGACTATAACCTGCTTGGCGGTCTGAGCGGCAATGCGTGAGAAATCCTCGGTGACTACGGGAATCCTGATATCATCCTCAAGCTTCGCGTCTGAAGTTATGGTTTTCGCCTTTTCCAGGGTGATTTCAATATTGTCATTCGTCACTTCCGGAACGACCTTCTTGATAAGGAAAGCCTGGACATGGGCGGTTTCCGGATCGATTTTCGCTTCGAGATTAACCATTTTCCCGGAATGCTTCTTGTAGGCGGACACAATCGCCTGCTCAATCATCTTTATGATTTCTTCTTTTTTGATGCCTTTATCCCGTTCGATCTGCTCAAGTACCGGGATGAGTTCGCTTTTTTCTGCCACTGCCGTTCCTCCGTTGCGTTAGATGTCGATTTCCGGGTCAAGTCTTGCCCTGGCTATTCCTTCGATCGGAAGCGAGTGCAACTGTTCGGTCTCGTCCTTTATATCCACCATTCCCTCGTGTACAGAATCTATCCTGCCTTTAAAATTGCGCCTGCCGTTGATGGGCGCGAACATCTTCACATCAACCCGCTCGCCGGCAAACCGGCTGAAATCCTTCTCATTATGCAGCGCCCGGTTAAGCCCCGGCGACGAAACTTCCAGGACATATTGCTGCGGAATAGGGTCAGCGGCGTCAAAAATGCGGCCAAAATGCTCGCTGATCGAAGCGCATTCGTCGAGCGTTATTCCGCCGGCCTTATCGAGGAAAAAACGCAAAACCCACTGGCCATGCTCGTGCACGAACTGCAGGTCAACCAATTCCGCCTGATGCTCCGCAAGCACTGGACCTGCAAGCTCATCAACCCGCGACAAAACCGTGTTTTTCTGATGATCCATGGTGTTAACAGGCCCCTGACGGGCCGACTTCGCATCGAAAAAAAAGAGTGGCGCTGGCCACTCTCAACAGAGTTAATATACCAAATATAAAACGGCTCCGCCAATTCCGCGGCTGAATGCGAATTATTTGGCTTTGGGCTGGTCCAGAACTTCGCGGACTTTGCGGCAGAGCATCTCACTGTTAAAGGATTTTTCGATAAAAGCCATCCCGGGCTCGGGTGTACCGCCGCGCGTGATCACATCCTCCGGATACCCGGACATATAAAGAATCTTGATTTCCGGGTGATCCGCGCGCAGTTGCTTAGCCAGTTCACGGCCATCCAATCCGGGCATGATGAGATCCGTTAGAAGAAGCTGGATACGCTGCGCAGAGGCCTTAACGAGTTCTATCGCCTCCTGTCCGTTTCGGGCTTCGAGAATGGTATACCCGGATCTCCTCAGCGCTCTTGTGACCACGCGCCGTACGATATCCTCGTCTTCCACTACCAGAATCTTCTCCGTGCCGCCGGTAACCGCGCCTTTTCCGGACGCGGCCGGCTCCGCTTCCAGTTTTTCCTCGACGCGCGGCAAATAAATCTGAAATATAGTTCCCTTGCCCGGGTAGCTCTCGACCGACACCTCTCCCCCGTGCTGCTTAATGATGCCGTAGGATGTCGCTAGTCCCAAGCCGGTACCCTTACCCTTCTCTTTCGTGGTAAAGAAGGGTTCAAAAACACGCCCCAGGGTTTCCGGATCCATGCCGGAGCCGTTATCGGAGAGGGTCAATCGGACATATGTGCCTGGTTTTAAGTCAACATTCGGCGGGAGGTTATCGGCCGCCAAATCGATGTTCGCGGTTTCAATTATGACCCGCCCCCCCCGCGGCAACGCGTCGCGCGCGTTCATGACCAGATTTAAAATCACCTGTTCGAGCTGAGTTTGATCCGCCCGGACGTTGGCAAGTTGAGGGTCCAGGGTGAACTTGAATTCGATATTCTCGCCGATCAGGCGGGGCCAGAGCGGCTTCATTTCAGAAATGACCTGATTCAAATTGAGAACACGCTGGTCAAAAACCTGCCTGCGGCCAAACGCTAAAAGCTGTTTGGTTAGGGCGCAGGCTTTCTGGGCGGCCTGGATGATCTCATTCAGATTCTCATTGCGGGAACCGTTCCCCTCCGACTGTTTCTGGAGATCCTCGGCCATGCCCATAATTCCGGTCATTAAATTATTGAAATCGTGCGCCACGCCGCCCGCCAGGCGTCCAATGGCTTCGAGCTGCCTCGCCTGCTGCAGAGCCTCCTGAGACTGAGCCAGTTCGCGTGTCTTTTCCCCGACGCGTTCTCCCAGTTTGACAGTCTCCGACTGGAGCTCTCGATGGCTCTTCTCCAGCACTTTCTCCGCCTTGCGGCGCTCCGTCACGTCTTCAATCGAGAGCAGAATCCGCTCCGGATCGCCGCCACCGCGCATGATCTGGCGGGCGTTCAGTATCATCGTCTTTGGACCAACATTCGGAAATTCATGTTCCACCTCGAAGTTGGTCACGATTTGCAGGCGCGGCAACTGGCTTTCCAGGAGCGTCCGCAGCTCGGGAATTCTCCATTGTCCATTGCCCAGGTCGTACAACAATTGATTCCGGGTCTCCTCCTCGGAAACTTTAAAGGTGTCATAGAAGGCCTGATTGGCTTCGAGAATACGATAATGGTCATCAAGGACCAGGAGCGGCTGCCGGATCGTCTCAACGATCATACGGCTGCGATTCCGCGCCTGATTCGCCTCCAAAATACTGCTGCGCAGTTCGCTGTTTGTGGTCGTCAATTCCTCATTGGTTGACTGCAGCTCTTCCTTGGTTGTTTCGAGTTCTTCGTTCCCAGCCTGCAATTCTTCGTTGGCGGACAAAATCTCCTCATTTACGGACCGCAGTTCCTCGTTCAAGGCTTCGCTTTTTTCAACCGTAGCCTGCAGGTGCGTTTCCATTTCGGAGAGTTTTTCTTTTAATTGAGCAATTTCAGCTGCGGATCCCTTGGACACCGCGTGTACAGGTCGGCGATCCTTTAACTTGCTTTGAGCTGAGGCGACTGAGAGCCGCATTTTTTCTTCAAAGAAAATAAGAAAAAAGCGCTCCTTTGAAGGTTCATTGCGTATTGGAAACACGTGAATGGTGACCCGCTTCAATTGATCATGAATCCCCACCTGCCGGTCCGCCTTTTGAACGACAGCGTCCTTTTCCCGGGCCTGGTCAATGAGAGCGGATATATCCTTCGCCAGGTCCCGGGGCACCAGCTGCATCAGCTGAAGACTGGCTTTCCCTGTCATAGGGCTGATATAAGGGCTGATTTCACCACGGAATTGGACAATTTCCAGGTCCTCATTCACAAGGAGAGAAGGTGGGCTGAAATGCTTGCGGGCAATATGATCGGCCTCCAGCTGCGGATCAAAAACGGAGGCCGGTTCGCGCACGGGCCGCGGGGAGACATCCACGGGTTTAACCGCTGGGGTGCCCACGAAATGAAACTCGGGATGCCCGGTGGCCGGCTTTTTCAGATAGATCTGATGATCCTTATCTACGGGTTCGAAGAGCGGCGTGAAGCTGTGAATGCTCTCGGCGCTTCCCAGCATCAAAAACCCGCGCGGTCCCAGAGCGTAATGAAACAACGGAAAAATCTTTTTCTGCAGGACCATCTCCCAATAAATGATGACATTCCGGCAGCTGATGAGGTCCAGCTTCGAGAACGGCGGATCGATCATCAGATTGTGTTTGGAAAAGGTACAGAGGTCGCGTACGCTTTTGGAAATTTTATAACCGCCTCCGAACTTTTCAAAGTAACGTTTTAACCGGTCAGGGGAAACATCTGCCGCGATGTTTTCAAGGAATTGCCCGGTACGCGCTTTCGTGATGATATCCTCGCTCACGTCCGTGGCGAAGATCTGGATCGGAAATGCCATTTTCCGCGTACCTAAAAAATCCAGCAACACCATGCCGATAGAATAGGCTTCTTCGCCGGTGGAGCAGCCCGGCACCCATATCCGAATCGGCGTTCCGGACGGTCTGTCCTGCAGGAGGGCTGGAAACACTTTATTTTCAAGGACCTCAAAAGCCTCGGGATAACGAAAAAAACTCGTTACGTTAATCAGGACATCTTTATACAGAGCTTCGAGTTCGCCGGGATGTTTATGAAGATACTCCAGATACTCACCTAATCCGTTAAGGTGGTGAACGGCTAAACGCCGGGCCAGTCGCCGCTGGAAAGTGGCAGGTTTGTAATAACTGAAATCAACACCTTTGGCCGTACGCAGGGCGGCGAAAATACGCTGTAGAGCTTTGTCATCCTGGAGCTCGATATAGGCTTGCTCGACCGGCAATGGCGAATGCGCCACATAAGGATGGCAGCCGATGAGGCTGAGCTCCCTGGCAATCTCATCCGGAGGAAGTATGAAGTCCACACAGCCGGTCGACACCGCGCTTCGCGGCATTCCGTTGAACCTGGCTGTTTGGTCATCCTGAGCGAAGATTATCCCGCCCGCGGCCTTGACTGCGGTAACACCAAGGGATCCGTCAGAACCGGTGCCTGAAAGAACCACCCCGATGGCCCTGTTCCCTCGGGCTTCGGCCAGCGAACGCAGAAAATAATCGAAGGTCATATGCACCTCAGGTGATTCTCCGCGGGGCACAAGTTTTAAGCGCCCTTCCACAAGAGCCATATTGGCGTTGGGCGGTATAACATAGATGTTATTGGGTTGGACGGGCATTCCGTCCTGGACCTGGTGGATCGGCATCGGAGAGGACTTGGAAAGCAGTTGAGGCAGGAGGCTCTCGTGCGCAGGATCCATGTGCTGAATCAGCACGTAGGCCATATCCGTATCGGCCGCAAGATGCCGCAACAATGCAGTAAAGGCGTCCAGGCCTCCGGCCGAAGCGCCGATACCGACTACGGGACACCACTTTTCGGATTTCGACTTTGCGGACCGAGTGGACGGTTGCTGCTTAATACTTCGGGATTCCTTCCTCGAGGACATCGTTAGGCGCCGGGAATCTTGTCTTGTCTTGTCTTGTCTTGTCTTGTCTTGTCTTGTCTTGTCTTGTCTTGTCTTGTCTTGTCTTTTTCCTTTCCATTGCATCGATCCCTTCAATGTAAGAACAATTTACAACGACAGCGGTCCCGGCAGGCGTGATATCAAATTAATTATGGCATATTAGGGGTAGAATCACCATCATATCAGAACTTCCCTGTCGTTTAACTTTTAAAAGTGAACCGTTTTTCTAGAATTTAACGTTTAAAAGTGAACTCCTCCGCAGCCGTGTCCGGGACGTTGACTCTCCTGAAAAAATAGCCGTCGCCGGCTTGTGAATCCTGTGGGCCCCCTGTTCGGGGGGCAAAGCGATTGTGGAGCTTGTGGAACCGCGTCGTTTGCGAATCCACAAATCCACATGAGCGGCAGGATTCAAAAGCATTCTTCCTTCCTTGGCCGTAGCCTCATACAAAAAGGAGGCTCTTGTCATGTCCCAACTCCACAAACGCTTTACCGACATCCAGATCAAAGAAATCCTTCAGCGCTTTCTGAATCATGAAATCGAACGTTCTTATGTCCAGGAAATCCTCAAGATCGGCAAGACGCGTTTGTTCGCGCTGCTCAAATCTTTCCGCGATAATCCCGAAACCTTTTCGGTCCAATATGAACGTCAAGGCAAACCTCGCTCCATCGCTCCTGAAATCGAAAAGAACATTTTCAAAGAACTCACCATCGAAAAGAAACTCATCCTGAACAAGGATGTCCCGTTAGATTCCTACAACTACAGCTATATCCGCAAACGCCTGGAAACCGAACACGGTCAGAACGTTTCTCTGCCTGCCATCATCCGCCGCGCCAAGGAAAAGGGATTCTATCTCACGAAACCCAAACGTACCGCCCATGACCGCGAAGTGTTGACCCAGTACGCCGGCGAACTCATCCAGCATGATGCCTCCATCCATCTCTTTGCTCCTGCCGCCGAACAGAAATGAATCCTGATCACTTCTCTCGACGATTACAGCCGGATGCTCTTCGCCAAGCTCTTCAATCACGAAACCACCTGGGGTCATATCCAGGCCCTGCAATCCGTTTTCCTCACTCAAGGCCTACCCCTGAACTACTACGTCGATTCCCATTCCATCTTCCGTTTCGTCCGCAGCCGCGATGAGCTCCACGACAAACATCACCTGGAAACCGACGAAACCAATCCTCAATGGAAACAGGTCCTCGACGACTGCGGCGTCAAAGTCATCTACGCTTTATCGGCTCCCGCCAAAGGAAAAATCGAACGCCCTTACCGCTGGCTCCAAGATCACCTGGTGCGCACCTGTGTCCGCGATAATGTCACGCAGGTGCGCCACGGTCAACTGGTCCTCAACCACGAAGTCCATCACTACAACCACCGCTGGGTCCACTCCACCACCCGCGAAATCCCGGCCATCCGTTTTGAAAACGCCCTGCGCGCCAAACAGTCCCTCTTCAGACCCTTCCACATCAAGCCACCTTACAAAAACGTCAAGGACATCTTCTGTCTTCGCCTGGAACGGACAGCCGATGCTTATCGGAAAATCTCGCTACACACACTGCAACTCAAGCTTAATGGCGTCAATCCCGGTGACATCCTCAATCTGCGGCTCTACCCGCTCAACGCCGCCACCACCGAACTCCGCTGCTGGCGCCGTCATACCCTCCTCGATGTTCGAATCGTCAAAAATGACGACCTCAAGGGAGTTCACTTTTAATCGTTAGACAGTTCACTTTTAAAAGTTACGGAACACATATCAGAACTTCCCCGCTGGTAAAAAGGTCGGCGTGATATTTTCTGTGGTAAAAGAATCCCCTGCCCACGAGGGTGGGATTTCTGTGCGATAGAAGGGAGGGACCGTCGAAGGCTGGGCTAGACGCTACAGCTTGGACATCCCTCGGCCCGCACTATGGCGGGCCGCTGTCGAAGGCCACATTGCAGCGCAAACTC
>Ga0181520_10002465_pt1 | contig 34180 bp, 35 predicted proteins | sample PEATcosm2014_Bin_29_FD_132451 | JGI IMG/M metagenome (GOLD analysis project Ga0181520, IMG submission 132451) | Peatland microbial communities from MTU Mesocosm Facility, Houghton, MI, USA - PEATcosm2014_Bin02_30_metaG | ecosystem: Environmental > Terrestrial > Soil > Wetlands > Peat | place...
CCTCATGCGGCCGCGCCCGTCGAACTCGATGCCGTTGAGGATGACGAAGCCGCCGCCGGCCAGCGGATCGCCCGCCATGAAGGATTCCGCCAGGAAATCCAGGCACGTCCCGTTGATCACCACGCGCGGGCGTCCCACGGCATTAATCAGCGGCCGGCCCGCTGCGTTGCCGAGTATGTAGACCTCGCCGCCCTTGGCGCCGTACATAAAGGTCTGCCCGACGTCGCCGTAGATCACCAGCTTGCCGCGCTTGGCGATCTGGGCCACCTGGTCCTGGGCGTTGCCGTGTATGCGGATCTCCAGGCCGTCCATGCCGCTGGCGGCATAATCGCCGTTGGAGCCGTAGAGATCGATGCGCACGCCGTCGGTAGAGGCGCCGAGGCCTACCCCGTGAAAGCGCTGCCCGCGCAGCCGATAGACGGCAAACCGCTTCCAGCCCATTTCGTGAGCCCGGCGGAGCAGCCTGGCATCGCAGTCGTCGCCCTCGGGAGGGAAGCCGTGGGCGTCGATCGCCAGCAGGTCCTCGCCAGGCTGCGGAGCGGCCAGGCGGCCGCGCGTGTCCCAGGTGATCCGCCGCCATCCGCGCGCCGGCGGTTCGCCAAACAGCCCAGCGGCGTCCAGCAGGCGCTCGATGGCCTCCTCGATCACCTGGACCATGGTGGCGCGGCGCTTGTCGCCGGTGTCGAAGCGGCGGTCGTGCAGCAGTGTCAGCGCTTCGAGGGCGGCGGTGCGGCCTTTGAGACTGTCCGCTCCATGCACCAGGCTCTGGCAGAATTTGCGCAACTGGTCCGCCGGCCACGAAGCCAGGCCGAGGGCGTGCTGGAACAGGCCCTCGACATCGCCCCTCTGCTGCATCTCCTTTACCGCGCTGGGCGCTCCGTTGCCGTTCGCCTGGAAGCTCCCCAGGTCGCAGCGAACCGAGCCGCCATCGAGATCCACCGCCCGGCCGAACTTGTCCGCGCAGGTGAGCCGCTTGCCGCCGTCGCCGGCGGGCGAGACGGTGAAGACGAACGCGCCGCCATCGCTCGAGGACCCGCCCCGCGCGTTCCAATACTTGTCGGCCACGGGACAGAATCGCGGATCTTCCTTGGCCAGGCTGCGCAGAGTGGCGTCGATGGCCTGCTTCTCCGAGCAGACCAGGCCGATCTGCACATCGCCGCTGTCGGAAAAAGCGAACACCTGGGGCCGCAGCATCGCGGTGTCGGTGATTCCCAGCAATTGGAACTCGCCCTGATGGTTGCGCGCGATGATGAAGAACCACGGACCGTCCGGCGAGGCGTGAATGTGGGTGGCCTGGATCTGCCGGTAGATGGCCTGTTTTTCAGCCGGCAACTGGTCGAAATCGAGCTCCGTGGTGGGGGCCAGCGCCTCGATGATGTACTCCAACGGGTACTCGTAGACGCGGTCCCACAAATCGAAGAGCTGGACGGAAACCTCCGTGTCGGTGAGGAACTGCTGGCGGATGTTGCGCTGCCGCAGGTACTCGCAGACGGAGTGATAATTGGCGAAATCGCCGTTGTGCACCAGCGCCTCGTTCAGCCCGGCGAAGGGGTGCGCGCCGCCGGGGTGCCACACGCGGCCCTTGGTGGGGTAACGCTGGTGGGCGATCCACACATGCGCCACGAAGTCCTGAAGCTGGTAATACTCCACGTTCTGCTCGGCGTATCCCACCATCTTGAAGATCAACTGGTCGCGGCCGTGGGAAAGAACGAAGGCCCGCTTCTCGCCCAGCGATGCGTAGAAAGTCTCATTGAGCTGGTAGGAGTTGCGGAATACGAACTCGTCTTCCAATTGGCGCGGCTCGAGCCCCTTCAGGCCGGCCGTGCGCGCAAAGGCGGACAATACATCGGGCTTGACGCGGACCACGTAGCGGTGCACATCCGGCGGGCGAACTTCCAATCCGGGCAGGTCGCGATAATCGTCGATGTGGGGCTGGCGGGTGGAGAGCGCCACGTCGAAGTGCGGCAGCACGAACTGCCGTTCCACCTCGGCGTGGGCGTCGGGGTCGAGCAGGGCGATTTGCAGCAGGTAGTGGCTGTCGAGCGTCTCGCGGGAGACGCCGATCTGCTCCGGCGCCAGGCCCACGGCCGCGATGCCGCCGCCCTTGCCGTTGCCGCGGTTCTGCATCTGAATGGAGGGCTCGTAGATGAAACGACCCTTGACGGGCACGCTGCACGCGAATCCGGTGACGCCGCAGCCGCCTTCTTCCTCGCGTTCCGGCAATCGCTCGATATCGGAATAGATTTGCGATCTGCTGGCTAGCAGCCGCTCGGCAAAATCGCTCATTGGGAGACCTCCCCGGAGACCGGATCGTCGCTGAGGTAACACAGAACGTCGGTGCGCCCGCGCAACTCGCGGATGGATGTCATCCCCATGCGCGAAAGCGCGTCCACCATCTGCTCGCGCCAGGCGAAGTTGAGATTGATCAGCCGGCGGGTGGCCCAATCGAGATCCACCTGCATCATCAGCTCGGGATCGGTGGAGGCGATGCCGCGCGGGCAGCCCCGGCCGCTTTCGCAGCAGGCGCATCGCACGCAGCCCAGAGCCACCATCTCCACCGTGCCCACCACCACGCCGTCGGCCCCCAGGGCGATGGTCTTGAGCGCGTCGTAGGCGGTGCGGATGCCGCCCGAAGCGATCAGCGTCACTTTGTCCCGGATGCCTTCGGCGACCAGGAACTTGTGCACCTTGGGGACGGCGTATTCGATGGGCATCGCGATGTTCTTCTTGGCGATGTCCGGCGCGGCCCCGGTGCCGCCATAGCTGCCGTCCAGGTGAATGATATGGGCGCCGGCGTAGTAGCTGCCCACGGCCACCATGTCCACATCGGTGGGCGTCGAGACCTTCACGCTCACCAGGCACTGGCGATTTACTTCCTTGATCCAATCCACGTGCTTCTTGTGGTCTTCCACGCTGTAGACGCTGTGGAAGGGGAACGGGCTGAACAGGGCGTTGCCCGCCACCGCCTCGCGCATACGGGCCACGGCGGGGGTGTTCTTATCGCCCAGCAGGTGCCCGCCCAGGCCGGGCTTGGCCCCCTGGGCGTACTTGAACTCGACCATGCGCACGCGCTGGATGGTTTCCTCGCGCACGCCAAACAGGCCGGTGGCCACCTGCGTGATCACATAGTCGTCGTAAGGCCTCAAACGGTCGTGATATCCGCCCTCTCCGGTGCAGGTGAACGTATTCCACGCGGCGGCCGCGCGGGCTTTGCCCAGGATGGTGTGGATGCTGACCGATCCAAAGCTCATCCCGCCGCCATAGACGGGCAGATCGATATGGACCTGCGGCCGGCCGTCGCCGCGATGGTTCAAGTCGAGGCCCGTGTCGATGTCCGCCGCGGGAATGCGGGGCTGCGCCTCCCATCCCTGGACCTCAAACTTGAACCGCAGGTTGTCGAACCCGCCGCCCGAAGCGCCGGTTCGGCTTTCGAGATGCGCCGGCGCGGGGCGCCCGGTGGCGGCCTGATGCCAGGTGGAGAGAATCAGATCGCTCGACCAACGCGCATCGCCCATGCACTCCGCGCTGGGGTTGCGCCTTACCGTGAGGGCCTTTTGCGGGCACTGGCTGACGCAGGATTCGGGGGCTTCGGCGCACTCGGGTCCGATGCAGAACTGATCGCGCGGCCGCAGCAGAAACGCGTAGCCGGCGGGTTTGCTGTGTACTCCGTACAGGCAGGCTTCGGTGCAGCGCGCGCAGGCGGCGCACGCCGCCGACCGGTCCACCTTGTATTTGCCCAGGGCGTTGCGGTAGCGGTCGGGCGCGGGCCGGATTTCGCGGGCCACGCTTTCCTGTGGCCAGTCGCTATAGCCCGAACGCGCGGCCTCGGGAAGCGTAGATTGAACAGCATCGGTTGTGGTCATGCGCTCACCTGCGACCGCGGCACGCGGCACAGGTCGCCGAACGCCTCTTTCTCGATGTCTTCCATGAAAATGGCCCTTCCCACCTCGCCGCGCAGGCGGCGCACCTCGCGGATGCCCATGGCGCCCAGGACCTCGATCAACTGGCTGTGCCAGGCCCCCATTAGGTTCACCATCCTCTGGGCGGCGTAAGCGCAATCGACGGAATCGGTCTCGGCGGGGCACAACTCGGCCGAGCCGCAGCGGGCCTCGCCCTCGGCGTCCCGGGGATGTGCGTCGCGGCAAACGCGGCAGCCCAGAGCCACCAGCAGGGCGGTATCCACCCCCACCAGATCGGCCCCGCAGATGATCGCCTTGGCCATGTGCTCCGCCAGCGCGATTCCGCCCGAGACAATCAGCGTGATCTCGTCGCGCAGGCCTTCCTTCACCAGGCGTCCGTGCACCTCGCGCAGGGCATCCTTAATATGACGGCCGGGCCGGCCGTCGCTCAGCCTCTCGCGGCCGTGCTGGTTGGCGCACAATTGGAACACCTTGAGCCCGGAGCGATTCAACTCCATGATCCGATCGGCCGCCGTGGGGGAAAGCGGCAGCCGCACGCAGACGGTCAATTGCTGGTTGATGGAATGCAGCCTGGCGGCCAGAGCGGCCACGTCCGGACCGTCCTGCAATTGCGCCATCCTCACGCTCTCGAGAATGTCCTGGCTGTTGGCGATGTCCTCTTTGCCCACCACGGGGGTGAGGAACGGCAATTGCTTGGGCAGCGCCTGAACGGCGTCACCGGCGCGTACTACGGCCAGCGTCTTCAGCTCTTTCGCCGCCGCTATGCGCGCAGCGGCCAGGCGCGCGCCCTGCGCCTGCCAGGCCGGCACGTCGAGGATGGCCGGAAGCTGAATCTCCAGCAGACGCAACGGCGGCGTCAGCATCCCTCCATCGGGCGTGAACTTCAGGCGCAGCGGCTTGGGACCGATATCTACGCTCGTCGAGATGTACTCGCGCCCGTGGATGCCGTCGCGGGTGGGGCGGACGATTTCCGACATGTCCGTCCAGATCGAATCGAAACCGGGACCGTGAAACCGGCCGCGATAGCCCGCCCCGGAGACCGGAATCCTGCCGTTATCCGCCTGATTCCAGGTGGTCAAAAGAATCGCGGGGTCCCAATAGTCGTCGCCCATGTCCAGGAATTCGGGATTCACCGAGACATGCAACAGCCCCTTGGTGCAGCCCTGAACGCAGGAGAGACAGGCTTTGCATCCGTCCAAGGTCTCGACCGGCGTCATGGGATCGCGGTTGTAAGCCGACTCGTTCCGGTAGACGTCGTAGAGACAGCGCGGCTTGACGCAGTTGGTGCAGCGGGAGCAATCCTCGCGCCAATCGACATTGCCGAACTTGCCGATGCGGCGGAACCGCGAGGGCGCCGCGACGGTGTGAATGTGGTAGCGATCAGGCATGTCAACTCCCGCCTAGGCCAATCCCGCTCTCTCGATCACGGTAGCGGCCGACCCTTCGCAGCCGCCGCTGAGGATGTGAATGCCGCGCACTCCGGGGATGGCTTTGAGCTGCCCCGCCATCTCCACCGCTATCGCCATTCCCTCTTTGGCCGGATCGGCGGCGCCGCTCAGGCGGGCCACGATGCTCGCCGTCACCGGTCCATAGGTTCGCCGGCGGTCGAGATCCTTGGCCTGCTCCACGCTGGTGAGCGGAAGCACACTCGCGATGATGGCCACCTGTTTATCGAAGCCGGCCGCGCGAACGGCATCCATCCACTGGACGAAACCGGCCAGGTCGAACACCGCCTGCGTCAGCAGAAAGCCGGCCCCGGCCGCAATCTTCTTCCGCAGGCGGAGCAGGCCCAACTCCGCCGGCTGCTGATAAGGGTGGGCGGCCGCCCCGATGGGCGCCTCCGGCAGCGAGCCCTCGCGCATCATTCTCTTAAGGGCCTGGGTGAACTGGATGGAGTCGATGTCGTAGACGCCGGCCGCCTGCGGACAGGCGCCCAGAGACTGATGGTCGCCGCTCAGGCAGAGAATGGCCTCGACGCCAAGGGCCGCCGCGCCCAGAGCGTCGCTCTCCAGGGCGATGCGGTTGCGGTCCCGCGTGACCATGGACAGCACGCTGGGGCGGCCTTCGCCCGCCAGCAGCGCCGCGCACGCCAGAGCCGACCCGCGGCTCTCGCCGGGGTTGTCCGCCACCACCACCGCGTCCAGGTTGGGTGGCAGAAAAGAGGAGAGCCGCTTCACCGCGCCGTTGCCGCTGCCGCGCGGCGGGAAGCACTCAGCCGTGAGAGCCAGCCGGCCGGAAGCCAGCGCCTGACCCAGTCTACTTTTCGTTGTCGTCATTGCTGAACTCCACTTCCTGGTGGAAATCCCGGTGTTTGCGCAGAGGGTTGGAGGGCAGGCTCCGCAAGGTCTCGACTACCCGGTCGCGGATGGCCGCCACCTGGGCGTCCAGTACCGTGGCGCCCAGCGCTTCCACGGTTCTTCCGGAGGCCAGCGCCATGTCTTCCGCCGCCGTACCGGGCAAATGGAAGAACATCAAACGCTCGCCGCCCAGGCCGATTTCGTCGAGGATGGAACGGAGCAAGGCCGCCCGGCGCGCGCAGCGCTTGCTGCCTTCGAGATAGTGGCAGTCGTCTTGCTCGCAGGCAACCATGCAGACCGCCTCGGACCCTGATTCGAAGGCCTTCAGAACGTGCTCCGGCTGGAGCCGCCCGGTGCAGGAGACCAAAGTCTGCCGCACCGGCCAGGGCCAGCCAAAATCCGGGGCCGCCGGCCTCTGGCACCACCCAGAGGAGGTGGTAACACGGCCCGGCCGGGCGCAGTTGGCGCACAGGAAAACCGTGATCGCCGGCCTCGGTGACGCTTGCTCTTCAGCGTCCCCCGGCTGTATACATATGGTTGCAGCGTCCGGGTTCATACGGAGGACCTTTCAACACTTAATGGTAGTGTGTAGTGTATCAGACTTTAAGCTGTGAAGGTATTGAGACTCGAAAATATTATTGTGGCTTATAATCGTGGCTTATAATGGACGTAGCCGATGACCCTTGACCACTTTAAGCTTTTCAGAGACATTGCTCTGGCCCGGAATATGACCCGTGGGGCCGAGACCTGCGGCGTGAGCCAGTCCGCGGCCAGCCAGACTCTGCAGGAGGCGGAACGCATGCTGGGAGTGGTCCTCCTGGATCGCAGCACGCGGCCGTTCGAGCTGACCGAAGCCGGGCGTCTATACTACGAGTTCTGCCGAGACGTCCTGCGCCGCAAAGAGGAACTCGACGGGCAACTGAGCAAACTCAAAGGCCGGGTCCAGGGCACCGTGCGGGTGGCGGCGATCTACTCGGTCGGGATTTCGGACATGGCGCGTTTCGAGCGGGAGGCGGCCGGACGGATGCCGGAAGCGGAGCTGCTGGTGGAGTACCTGCGGCCCGAGAAGGTCTACGACGCGGTGGTCACCGACCGGGCCGACCTGGGCCTGGTGAGCTACCCCGAATCCAACCGCGAGATAACGGCGATTCCCTGGCGCGAGGAGAGGATGATGGTGGTGACCGCTCCGTCTCATCCTCTGGCGGCCAGGGAGAAACTGGCCCCCTCCGACCTGGCGAAACAGGACTTCGTGGCTTTCGACGACGAGCTCCGCGTGGGCCGCGAAGTGAAGCGCTATCTGCGCGATACGGGAATCCAGGTGAACGTGGTCATGCACTTCGACAACATTCAGACCATGAAAGAGGCCGTCATTCTGGGCTCGAGCATCAGCATTCTGCCGGTGCGCGTTCTGCGCAACGACATCGAACAAGGCCGCCTGGTCACCATTCCCATCGAGGGTTGCACGCTGGTCCGGCCGCTGGGCATCATCCATCGCCGCCGGAAAACGTTCAACCAGGCCACGCAAGTCTTCCTGGAACTGCTGCAACAGGAAGCTGCGCTGGAGCATTCGGGCGTTGTTAGCGTGGGGCAGTGAGGGGTGTGCGAGACGACCTACCCTCCGATTCATGCATCGGGAACGGGAGCAGACTATTGGATATAAAGCCGGTCGTCCCTCACAAGGGAATCGCCTCATGAAGCACGCGGTCCCGGATGAGTGGATGAAGAGTGCTCTCTTCGGCGATGTCCACCCTCCGGCCCAGTTCTTCCTCCAGATCGACCAGCAGTCCCCCAGGGAACCATGGCGGCGTACACGGACCGGCCTCGATCAGTAGATCGAGGTCGCTGTCCTCGAGCGCATCGCCCCTCGCAAAGGAACCAAACACACGCACGCGCTGAACGCCGTGCTTGGCAGCGATGGCGAGAATCGCGGCGCGCTTGTTCTGGCCCAACTCATCGAGAGTCATGCATCCCCATTCTCGCACCAGAGGCGATATTGAGCCACACCGCCAGGCTTCGCGACGACCAGTTGCCTGGCCTTTTCGCCGGGGCTGCGCGACATGAAAGTTGAACAGCCCGCCCTCTTGTGTGGGGTCAAGCCTTCGGGCTTGCCGCCGGCCTTCCGGCCGGCGTTCCTAGCGTCGGCGCCAGACGCCGGCCGGAAGGCCGGCGGCAAGCCCGAAGGCTTGACCCCACATCGGCAGCCTGCCTTGCGTACATGTACGCTCAGATTTCGGCGGTGCTGGTGGTAATCACACCGCCGTCCACTTCTACGTCGCGCACCCTTTCGCCGGCCCGCCCCTGCGGCGCCGCACGTCTTGGCGCTATAGTGTCTTCAGACATGAAACCGAATTCACCGCTTGTTCTCGCCGTCCTGCTCATTGCGCCGATTTTTGGGCAGAAGGCCGGCAACCCCCTGGTGGGCCGCTGGGATTTCAATTCGACCTCGCCGCGCGGCGGCCTGAGCGCCGCCTGGCTGGGCGTGACCGAGAAAGCCGGCGCCTTCGAGGTGTGGTATCAGCCCAACACGGGCAACGTCTATCAGGTGAAGGATTTCAAGGTCAACGGGTCGCACCTGTCCATCGTGACGGCTCCCGCCGCCGAAGGCCGGCCCGCCACCACCTGGGAACTGGACGCCGCCGGCGACAAGCTCACGGGCGTCCAGAAGCGCGGCGAAACCACCTTCGCGCTGAGCGGGGTGCGCGCGCCGGAATTGAAGCGCAGCGCTCCGGCCGCCTGGACCACTCCGGAGCCCCTCTTCAACGGCAAGAACCTGGACGGCTGGCAGCCGATCGGGACTTCCACCAGCCACTGGAGCGCGAAAGACGGGCTGCTGTTCAACGCGGAACACGGCGCGAATCTGAAATCGACACGCACGTTCGACGACTTCAAGGCGCACTTCGAGGTCAACTGCCCCGACGGCGGCAACAGCGGATTCTACTTGCGCGGCCGCTATGAAGTCCAGGTGGAATACGAACCTCTCAGCGCCAACCCGGTGGAGCGCCGGATCGGGTCGATCTACGGCCGGATCGCGCCCAAGGTAGAGTTGCCGCGCACGCCGGGCAAATGGGAGACGTTCGATGTCACCCTGGTGGGCCGCACCGTGACGGTGGTGCGCAACGGCGTCACCACCATCGACCGGCAGGAGATCGAAGGCATCACCGGCGGCGCGCTCGATGCCAATGAAGGCGAGCCGGGCCCGTTCTACATACAGGGCGACCACACCGGCGGCCTTTCCTACCGCAACATCACCGTTTCCGTGCCCAAGCGCTGAGGGGTTCGCTAAGATCTAGAGCATGGACCTTAGCTATCCCATCGGGAAATTCGAGGCGCCCGCCTCTCTGGACGCCGCACGGCGGGGCGAGTGGCTGCGCGAGATTGCGGAGGCGCCGGCGCGCTTGCGGGAGGCGGTGCGAGGCCTCGACGACGCGCAACTGGATACGCCTTACCGGCCGGGCGGGTGGACGGTGCGCCAGGTGGTTCATCACATGGCCGATAGCCACGTGAACGCCTACATACGATATCGCCTGGCGCTCACTGAGGATCAGCCCACCATCAAACCTTACGATCAGACCGCGTGGGCGGAGTTGGCGGACGCCCGGACGCTGCCGGTGGAATCCTCGCTGGCCATCCTGGAGGGCGTCCACCGGCGGTGGGTGGCGCTGGCCGAGAGCCTGGCGGAAGCCGATTTCGCGCGCGTTTTCGTCCACCCGGAGCGCGGCGTAGTGCGCCTGGACTCCAACCTGGCCATGTACGCCTGGCACGGACGCCACCATGCGGCGCACATCCTGGGGTTGCGGGAGAGGATGGGCTGGAAGTAGAGGCAACCGCTCCCTAACGGTCGCGGCTCGGAAAGCGCGTTGGGTTGCGCTTCTTAGAACCCTACCGGCGCGGCGCGCGTCAAATGGTTGTGACGCCGTTCGAGGGGGGAAACCGTCCCGGAGGGCGTATAATAGTCGAAAGGGCCTCCGGAGCTTTCAATTTCTATGAACAGCCGCTTTAAGTACATCGTCGTGAGCGCTTCGGCGTGTCTCACCGCTCTACTCTTGATTGGCAGCCTGCTGGGCAAGGGCGCGTCCACTCAGGAAGACACTCTGAAACATATCGGCGTGTTCAGCGACGTGGTGGCGCGCATCAAGGCCGAGTACGTCGAAGAGCCCGATATGAAGGCCGTCACGCTGGGCGCCCTGAACGGCATGCTGGAAGCCATCGACCCGTTCGCCAGCTACCTGAACGCCGACCAGTACGCCAACTACCTGGAGAGCAAAAAGGCCCCCAAGAACGGCGACGCCGGCCTGATTCTGTCGAAAAAGTTCGGCTATGTGGGCGTGGTGGCCGCTGTGCCGGGCTCGCCGGCCGCCAAAGCCGGGTTCACCACCGGCGATATGGTGGAAAGCATCCGGGGCATTGCCACGCGCGATATGCCCCTGGCGTACGCCGCGCTGCTGCTTCAGGGAGACGCGGGAACCACGGTCGAGCTGAGCGTGGTGCGGGTCCGCCAGCCGGAGCCGCAGACGGTCAAGCTTACGCTGGTGAAGCTCGAATCTCCGCCGGTCGACAGCGCCATGCTTGCCGGGCAGGTGGGTTACCTCAATATCGATGCGCTGGGCGCGGCGCAGGTGAAGCAAACGGCCGACGCGGTGGGGAAACTGCAAAAGGACGGAGCGCAGAAGCTGATCCTGGACCTGCGCAGTTGCGCGATCGGGTCTCCCGAGGATGGAATCGCGCTGGCAAACCTGTTTCTGAACAAAGGCCTCATCACCTACCTGCAGGGGCAGCGCGTTACTCGGCAGAATTTCGAGGCGGATCCGGCGAAAGCCATTACCAGCCTCCCCATGGCCGTCCTGATCAACAGCGGCACGGCTTCCGGGGCGGAGATTGCGGCCGCCGCGCTGCAAGACAACAAGCGCGCCCAGTTGGTTGGAGACCGCACCTACGGCGACGCCGCGCAGCGCAAGGCTATTGCCATGGAGGATGGCGGCGCCATCATCCTCTCGGTGGCCAAGTATTACTCGCCCAGCGGCCAGGCGATTCAAGACACGCGCGTGGCCCCGGGGACCCTGGTGGCCGAACCCGAACCGCAGTTCGAATACGACGAAAACGGCGAGCCCATTCCGCAGGCCCAGCCGCAGCCCGGCGAACAGCCCAAGACTACCGAAGACCCGGTGGTGAAGAAGGCGCTTGAGGTGCTCGGGGTGAAGGCGTAGCGGAGGAATGCCCGCAAGGATGCGGGCACGGCAGGCTGGAAGTCCGCTCTACAGAGTCTTCAGGTAGGCTACCACGTCGTCTTTCTGGGCCTGACCGATCATATTGCGGTATTGCGGCATGCCGTTTCCGCCTTCGTCGATGCGGGCGCGGACGTTGGCTTCGGTGGGCTTCTTGCCGTTCTCCATCTTGTCCCTCCGGAACAGCCCTTTGAGGCCGGGCCCCATTTTCTTCTTCTGGCTGTCGGCGAAGTGGCACACGGCGCACTGTTTCTGGAATAGCTGATTGCCCGCCGCCGGGTCGCCTTTTCCGGCGGCCGAGGCCGCAGCCACCATCATCACACCGAGCGAAGTCGCGCGTAGCGTCATATACTCCATCTTACAATCGGCGTCCTCTCGCCGATCAAGATGGACGGCTAACCGCGCGTCCAGGCGGGACGCGGCGCGCTGCGCCGCAGCTTGCGAATCCCGGCGAAATCGAAGCGGACGTCTTCTACCCGGGCGCCCAGCACTTCGATGCGCTGAAGATCGCGTGTCCCCACGCCAGCGTCCTCGGCCAGGCGCAAGGTGCTGTCGCAGCTTTCAAACGGCGGCGCGCCACCCTCCGCCATGGGGTCGAATCCCATAACCGACATGGCCACGGCATCGGTGTTCACGGGGTTCAAGCCGGCTATCAGCACTCCCGGAGAAACGGCCGTCAGTTGATCCCGAATCCAGGGACCCTCGCCGCCGGTCATGGTCTTGATGCCCTCGACGATGGCAAGCTGGATGGGGCGCGCGGAAATCAGGTCCACCACGGTGCGCGGGACGCGATAGGTTTCCTGCCGCGGCGTGGAGGGGTCCTTTTCCGGCGGCGCGCTCCTGGATGGCTGGCGGTTGCCGGCATGCACCATGGAACGGCCGCCCCGCGGCGCGACCGAAGGCTCATCCAGACCGGCTCCCGCCCCATATATCGTGGCCGGCGTCATCCCGAAGCAGTTCTTCATGGAGAGGGTGACGCCGGCGGTGGCATGCTCCTTCATTTTGCCTATGCTCACGAAAACGTCGCATTCCTCGTAGGAGTGGTTCAGGTCGAAAGCCGGATAGATGTAGCCGCCAAACGGAACCTTGAGGCGCGAATATTTCTTCCCCTGTCCCAGGTAATTGGTGTTCTCGAACTCCACGATGGGGGCCGCGTCCAGAATAACGCGCGGGTCGCAACCGGCTTCCAGCAGGTATTCTTCCACCTTTTCGGCGGTCGACCAGGGGCTTTCCAAAATGCGAATGCGGCGCGCGCCGGCCTGCGCCATGAGGCGGGCGGCGGCGGCGACCACCGCCGGATGGGTGTAATGGGTCTCCTCCACGGGCGAGCGCCCAAGCCGGTAGGTGGGCGCGCCAGTCAAGTTGATTTTGACGGCCACGGTTTTGCCGCCGACCAGACGGCCCAGCCCGCCCAGTTGATCGAACATGCGCCCCATGGTGGGCAGCAGTTCGGCCGAATCGTACGTTTTGCACCGCGCCAAGGCCACCGGGGCGGCGGGCGCCGCGGCGGCGCGCGCCGCGAATCCCCCTACATACATGCCCGAAAGGACCGAAGCGGCCCCCTGAAGCCAATCTCTGCGTGTTTGCATAACCCCTCCCGCCTGCAAGGCTTGGAGCGCCGCGGACGTCCGGACACACCACGCTCTTCAACCCTTTCCATAGGAGATGCGCGGCCAGCGCGGCCGGCTTCGAGGGCTTTGTATGAAAGCGCCCGGCGGGCGCCGGCAGCGGCGGGCGGACGATCCATCATCGGGTTGGTCGGCTCGACAAACCGGCATCCCATTTGCTACCATGAATTAGTTCATTGTGGTACTTCTGCCGAAATCCTTCCTTTTTCGCGTCGACGCCCACAGCCCCACCAGTCCAACCCAGGAGTAACGGCTAGGAAATTTATGGCTACTAAATTCTCTCAGGGCGCCCAGGTCGAGCACCCCAAGTTCGGCCTCGGAACGGTCCTGTCCAGCAGTGAAGAACGCATGGTGATCAAATTCGACGATCACGGAGAAAAGAAGTTCGTCACCAACATGGTGATGGACAATTTGGAAAAGAGCGACCGGCAGCCCCCGGCTGAAAAGAAGGGCTCCCGCAGGAAGAAAATCGTGCCCGCCACGGCCTAAGAGCCGCCGGCAAATTCGAGGATACTTTCGTTGAACGCACGCCAAAAACGGATGTTTGAAGATGCCCGGAAACGGAATCCGGACATCAAGATGCCCTCCGCAACGCCCCCTTCGGAGTGGAGCGAAGCCGACCTTGCTCTGGTAAAGCAGGGAGTCGGCGACAAGACCAGCAGGCCGGACCGCGCCAGCGCCGGGTCCGGGGCTGGAGAGGCCGGAGAGAGGCCTTCCGGCGAACAGGCCGGCGCGGTGGTGACCTATTTCGAGGCCAAGGGCTTCGGCTTCCTTCGGCCGGATGACGGCGGCAGGGACATATTTTTCCATGTGTCGCGGCTGGTGGAGGGGCTGGCCACGGACCTGCGGCCTGGCGCGCGCGTGCTTTACGAGCTGGGCATGGACCGAACCGGCAAGATGGCGGCCAGCAGCGTGCGGATCGCGCCTCCCCCGCAATAACGGATATAATGAAGGAACCGTTTCGCGTCTTCCGCGCGGCTCCCGCCGCGGGGCGGCGTGGCTCCTGAGTCCATGTTCGACAATTTATCCGACAAACTGCAGCGGGTTTTCAAGAATCTGCGCGGCGAAGGCAAACTCTCGGCCGCGAACATGGAGACAGCCTTGCGTGAGATCCGCATGGCGCTGCTCGAGGCGGACGTCAACTTCAAGGTTGTCAAGCAGCTCATCGAGAACATCAAGCAGAAGGCCATGGGCGAGGAAGTGCTCACCGCCCTTTCGCCCGCCCAGCAGGTGGTCAAGATCGTTCACGAGGAGCTGGTCAAGATCCTGGGCAGCCACGAATCGCGGCTTCGTTTCGCCAACCAGCCGCCCAGCGTATTCCTGATGGTCGGTCTTCAGGGCTCGGGTAAGACCACCTCGACGGGCAAGCTGGCGCGCTGGCTCTCGCGCAATGGCCACCGGCCCATGATGGTCTCCGTGGACGTCTACCGGCCGGCCGCGCGGGAACAGCTCAAGGTCATCGCTCGCGACGTCGGCCAGGCGCTCTATGAAGGCGCGCCGGAGGAAAAAACGCCACTCGATCTGGCGGCCTCCGCGAGGCGCGAGAGCACCCAGACGGGGCGCGATGTGCTGCTGGTGGACACCGCCGGGCGCCTGCACATCGACGATCAGCTCATGAACGAGCTGCAGGAGCTGAAAAGCCTGCTGAATCCCGTGGAGATCCTCTTCGTGGCGGACGCCATGACGGGCCAGGACGCGGTGAAATCGGCCGACGAGTTTCACAAGCGGCTGGGCATTACCGGGGTGATCCTGACCAAGATGGACGGCGATGCCCGCGGCGGCGCGGCGCTCTCCATCCGCCATGTAACGGGCCAGCCGCTGAAATTCGTGGGCATCGGGGAGAAGTTCGACGCCCTCGAGCCCTTCCACCCGGACCGGGCGGCGAACCGCATCCTGGGCATGGGCGACGTTCTCTCGCTGATCGAAAAGGCGAGCCAGGAAATCGACCACAAGCAAGCCGTCGAGATGCAGCGCAAGCTCATCGAGAACGAGTTTACGCTGGAGGATTTCCGCGACCAGATGCGCCAGCTCAAGAAATTGGGATCGCTTGGATCGCTGCTGGACATGATGCCCAAGGTGGGCATGCTCCGCGAGCTGAAGGACGTTAAGGTGGACGAAAAGGAAATCGGCCGCGTGGTGGCGATCATCGATTCGATGACCCCGCGCGAGCGCGATAACCATATGATTATCAACGGAAGCCGGCGGCGGCGCATTGCGCGCGGCAGCGGCTCTTCCGTCCAGGATGTCAACCAGCTATTGAAGCAATACGCCCAGGCCCGCAAGATGATGAAGTCGCTTTCGGGTGGGTTCATGGGCAGGAAATTAGGCAAGATGAAGTTGCCGCCGGGGTTCCCATTCGGGGAGCTGCCGGGGTGACCGGAGGCGGCCGCGAGGAAGCGGACGCCCGTTCGATTTTCTCCTTGGAGTGCAGATGACAATGATTCGCCTGGCGCGTTTCGGCGCCAAAAAGAAGCCGTTTTACCGCATCGTGGTGATAGAAAAAGAGCGCGCCCGCAACGGCCGCAGCCTGGAAGTGGTGGGGCATTACAACCCCCTGGCCAACCCGCAGCAAGTGGTCCTGAAACACGACCGCATCGAGCATTGGACCAAGAACGGAGCGCGCCTCTCCGATACCGTGAAGCGCCTGGTGGAGAAGAACCCCGCGCCCATCGCCGAACCGGTGGCCTGACCGGGGGCTGAAGCTCGCACAGTGGGGCAGGCCTCCTGGCCTGCCTTCTTCAGCCAGGCAGGCCAGGAGGCCTGCCCCGTGCGAGCGGTTGCCGGCGATTTCATGGCGAGCCTAAATGTAAGAAACATAACGGCTGGGACAGTAACTGCAGACGCCAGCCGCCTTTCCTGATGCCCCGTTCGAGTAACATGAGTTAGGGAGGCGGGATGATGAAACAGTTGATTGAGGACATCGCGAAAGCTCTGGTCGACATCCCGGAGGAGGTGTCCGTCAATGTTGTGGAGGGGGAGCAGGTTACTGTCCTGGAGCTGAAAGTGGCTCCCAGCGACCTGGGAAAAGTGATTGGCAAACAGGGCCGCACGGCCCGATCCATCCGTACCATCTTGGGCGCGGCCGGGATGAAACTCAGCCGCCGCTTTACGCTGGAAATCCTGGAGTGAGTTCGCCGGAAGAAGGTTGGGTGACGGTGGCTGTGCTGGGCAAGACTCGGGGCAGCCGCGGTGAAGTGACAGCCTTCCCGCTAAGCGACAAACCGGAGCGTTACAGCGCCTTACGAGAAGTGCGTCTTTTCCGCGACGGCCAGGAGCGGCGCTTCGAAGTGGAGGAGGCTTGGTTCCATGCCGGGCGCCTGGCCCTGAAGTTCCGCGGGGTGGATACCATCGGCGACGCCGAACGCCTGGCCGGCGCGGAAGTGCGCGTTCCTATAAGCGAGCGCGCGCCGCTCGAGCCCGGAGAGTTTTTCCAATCCGACCTCTTGGGCTGCCAGGTGACGGACCGGCGCACGGGAGCGAGCCTCGGCCGCGTCGCCGGCTGGCAGGACGGTGGAGGCTCCGGGTTGCTGCGCATGGAAGGCGGTTGGCTGATTCCCTTCGTGCGCGCGATCTGCGTGGAGATCGACCCGCGGGCGAAGCGGATTGTGGTGGATCTGCCCGAAGGGCTCGAGGAACTGAACCGGCCGTGATCTTCCATGTGCTGACCATTTTTCCGGAGTTCTTCGAAGGGCCGTTCGCCTATGGGGTGGTCAAGCGGGCCCAGGACGCCGGTATTTTGGATATTCGGGTCCACAACTTGCGCGATTGGACGACGGACCGCCATAAGACCGTGGACGACCGGCCCTTCGGCGGCGGCGAAGGCATGGTGCTGAAGCCGGAGCCGGTGTTCGCCGCGGTGGAATCCATCTGGCCCGAGCGCGCCCCCGGCCGGAAGGCGATCCTGCTTTCGGCGCAGGGGCGCCTGTTCGACCAGGCCATGGCCAACCGCCTGAGCGGCGGAGCGGAGCTGCTGCTTATCTGCGGCCGCTACGAGGGCGTGGACGAGCGCGTCGCCGAACGCCTGGCCGACGAAGAAATCTCCATCGGAAGCTTCGTCCTTAGCGGCGGCGAGTTGGCCGCGGCCGTGGTGATCGACGCGGTGGCGCGCCTGCTGCCCGGCGTGCTGGGCAACCAAACCTCCGCGGCGTTCGAATCGTTTCAGGACACCGGCCACGGCGAAGGACTCCTGGACTGCCCCCACTGGACTCGCCCCGCCGATTTCCGCGGCTGGAAAGCGCCCGACGTCCTGCTCAACGGGAACCACGAAGAAATCCGCAAATTCCGCAAGCAGGCGGCCCTGGAGAAGACCGCGCGGCTAAGGCCGGATCTGATGAAGTAAGGAGATCGCACCCTTATTGTCGCGCCCGCTGGCCAAGGGCCGGAAGCAGCGGCACATTCCGGAAGCCGGAGAATCGGCCCGAAGGTCCGAGCTGCCGGCGCTGGAATATACGTATCAATCTCATGATATGATACGTACGTGGCAAAGCTCACCTTGAGTGTGGACAGCCGGGTGGTTTCGGGAGCGAAGCAATACGCGAAACGGCGTGGCGTTTCCGTATCGGAGATGGTGGAGGCCTACCTCGCCGCGGTTGCCGGGCCGCCTTCCGCCGCCACGGGCGCAGCCCCGATTTTGCGCTCGGTCCGCGGAGTTCTCAAGAATGCGGACATCGACGAGTACCGGAAGCGCCTGGCGGCGAAATATCGATGAAGAGAGTCCTCTTCGACATCAATGTAGTCCTGGACGTTCTGCTCGACCGGCAGCCTTATGCTGAGGCAAGTGCGGCAGCTTGGGCGGCCGTTGAGACAGGCGCCGCGCAAGGGCTGCTGGCCGCTCACGCCGTGACGACAATCCACTACCTGCTCCGGAAAGAGATGGGTAACGTCAAGGCCAGGAAGATCGTATCGGCCATCCTGAGAGTCTTTGAAGTCGCCGCGGTCGACGGCGCCGTGGTTCATGAGGCGCTGCAATTGCCTCTTCCCGACTTTGAGGATGCTGTGACCGCGGCCGCCGCGCGATCCGCTGGCTGCGAGTGCGTGGTGACGCGCGACCCTCGCGGATTCCGAGGATCCCCCGTACGCCCCCTGACGCCGGAGGCTGCCACGCCTCTCCTGGGCAGGGAATGAGACGGAGCGGTCCTGAACCCGGAGATTCCGCAAGAGGACCGCGCGGCCGCGGCCGGAACTTACGAGCTGCCCTCGCACGTGGGACAGACCATCGTTTCTTCGTTCAGTGGCGAAGAGCGCCCCGGAGTTGACAGACGACACGAATCGATCGTCTGCCCCACGGGGCCACACGCCCACCCTTACTTGCGCAGCAGCGTCCAGGCCAGCGCCACCCAGCCGGCTATGAAGCACAGGCCGCCCACGGGCGTGATGGCGCCCAGCACTCGGTCGCCCGTTAGAGCCAGCAGATAGAGGCTGCCCGAGAAGATAACGATACCCGCCAGCAGCAGCCCGCAAACCCATCCGGCCGCCGCCTGGCTTGCCATTCCCGCCTTGGGCAGCAGCGACGCCACCAGGATTCCCATCGCGTGTATGAAGTGGTAGAACACCGCCTTCTCGTACACGCCCATCAGGTACGCGTCCAGCCGGCCTCTCAATCCATGGGCCCCGAACGCGCCCAGAATCACTCCCAACGCCAGCGCGATTGCGCCGGTTGCGCTCCAGTTCATGTATCGGCCTCCGCCGCGTCCGGCAAGGCTGTCCTCCAGGGAATCCTCTACTTGCCTTTCTCGATTTCTTCTTCTACTTCTTCCGCCCCCTCCGCATAGAACTTCTCTTCATCGGGGGCCAGCTCGCGGAGCAATCTCAAAAACTCTCCGGCGTGCACGCGTTCCTCGTCCGCTATATCCCGGAGCACTTCCACGGCCAGCTTGTTGTCGGTCGACTCGGCAAGCTGCATGTACATCTGAATCGCTTCGTACTCCGCGGCCACCATGAAACGAATGGCTCTGACGAGCTCCTCATCGGTGAGCTTTCTGTCGTTTGCCGACCCTGAAAACGGCGATCCGAATTGCGGCATGTTTATTCTCCTCTAATGGTCGTTGCGCGGCTCGGGGACGGCCCACGGGTGGGCGCATTACAGCGCGATTGCCGATGCGACTTTACCCTTGTTCTCCCCTGGCATCTTCGCGGCGTCGGCTGCGCTGCTTCCTGCCGTCTGGTACGGGGCGCCGGCAAGCCGGATGCGCACATCTTGTTTGCTCTATACTAGCCATGGTACTGCACCTTTCGTATCTTTCGGCACGAATCGGCGCTCAAGACGGACAAGTTTCCGGCGATGGCGTACGGCGCGGCCGCGGAAGCCGGCAAAACGCGAGATATTATCGAAGGCGCGCGCCATTTTCGTTCCTGGATCTGGAGACGAGCATGAAAGCCACCGAACAACTGCATCGCATGGGTCAGAGCCTCTGGCTCGACAATATTACGCGGGGGTTACTCACCAGCGGGACGCTCGAACGCTACATCCGCGAACTGTCGGTCACCGGACTGACTTCGAATCCGAGCATCTTCGATCACGCCATCCGCGGCGGTGGGTTCTACGATGACGCGATTCGCGAAAAGACGCGGGCCGCCAAGGCCGGCGAGGAGCTGTTCTTCGATCTCGCGCTGGAAGATCTGACCAAGGCCGCCGACCTGTTCCGGCCCATTCACGACGCCACCAATGGCATGGACGGCTGGGTGTCTCTGGAGGTATCTCCGCTTCTGGCGGACGAACCCGCCCGGACGCTGGAGGCTGCCAAGCGGCTATTCGCCGCGGCAAATCGGCCCAATCTGTTCATCAAGATTCCTGGAACTCCCAAAGGACTCTCCGCGATTGAAAACGCCATCTTCGCCGGCATTCCCGTCAATGTGACCTTGCTCTTCTCCCGCGATCAGTATTTGCAGGCCGCCGGCGCCTACATGCGGGGGATTGAGAGGCGCATCGGCGCCGGCCTCGATCCGTCGGTCCATTCCGTCGCGTCCCTTTTTATCAGCCGCTGGGATAAGGCCGTGGCGGGCAGGGAGCCCGCTGGATTGACAAATCGTCTGGGCATCGCCATCGCCGGGCAGGCGTATAAGGCCTATCGCGATCTGCTGATTTCGCCGCGGTGGCTGCAACTGGCGGCCCAGGGCGCTTCCCCCCAGCGCCTGCTCTGGGCCAGTACCGGAACCAAGGATCCGCAAGCTTCGGACACGCTTTATGTCAGTGCCCTGGCGGCTCCGGATACCGTGAACACCATGCCGGAGGCCACCCTGCTGGCGTTTGCCGATCATGGGCGGATTCCCGGCGCTCTGCCCATCGACGGAGGAGACTGCGAGACCGTGCTGGACCGTTTCTCTAGCGGCGGGATTGGCCCCGGCGAACTGGCTGAACAGCTCCAGAGAGAGGGCGCCGAGGCGTTTGTCGACTCCTGGAACGACCTGCTGCGGTGCATCGAGACGAAGGCGCACGCGGTGCGCGCCGGCGCGGGAGCGTAGAGCGTAAGACCCATGGGTCGGATGCTGGACTGGCTGCTGATCGGCGTCGGCGACATCGCGACGAAGAGGGTTCTGCCGGCCATCCTGGCCGAACCACGCAGCAGACTCGTGGGTCTCGTGACCCGCACCCCCGCGAAGGCGTTGCCGTATGGCGTCCCGGCGTTCCCCGAACTCGAAGCCGCGCTCGCCGGTTGCGGCGCCGGAGCGGTCTACGTGGCCACCCCGGTTTCGCTTCACGCCCCGCTGACAATCGCCGCGCTGCGGTCCGGCAGACACGTGCTCTGCGAGAAACCCATGGCCCTAACTTACGCCGATGCCGTCGCCATGCAGCAGGCGGCGCACCAGAGCGGCCGGGTGCTCGGCATAGCCTACTACCGGCGCATGTACCCTAAGGTGGCGCGAGCCAGGGAGTTGATCCAGGCGGGCGCGATCGGCCGCCCGGTTTTCGCCGAGGCCACGGCGCACGATTGGTTCTATCCAGCCGATGGGCATCGCGCCTGGCTGATCGATCCCGCCCTGGCCGGCGCCGGCCCGCTCTACGACACGGCCTCGCATCGCATCGACCTGATGAATTATTTCTTCGGCCAGCCGGCGCGCGTCAGCGCTCACTTATCTACCCTGGTCCATCCGATCCGGGTGGAAGATAATGCGACGGTCCTGATCGAATACGAGACCGGCGTGCGTGGAGTGGTGGATGTCCGCCGGCATTCGCGAATACCTCGCGACGAGTTTCGAATTCGAGGGACCGAGGGCGAAATCGATCTGACGCCGCTCAACGGCCCTGCGCTGGCGCACCCTGGTGGAAACGAGTCGATCGCGGAGCCCAACAACCTGCACTATCCCTGTATTGAGGATTTTGTCGGCGCCGTACTGGGAGGGACCGTGCCAGGTTCCACCGCGGACACAGCTTTAGCGGCGGAATGGGTGATCAATGAGGCGCTGCGGAGGGGGTAATTCAACGCGGAACAGCAGGGCGATTAACTGCCCCCGGCGGAAAACTCGAAGGAGCGGCTCCTATCGGGTTGTGCGCTCGTTCTCGCGGAACTGCACTCGACCTGTCGGAGCCGCTTCCCCAATGCTGACTCGGACCGGTGTAGGCCCGGCCTAATCCCACAAATCTTCATCCCTGGTGCAGACCTTCGCCACGACAGCGCGGCGTCCCCAGCATCAATGCAACGCTTTCCAGAGCAGCAGCAGCATCCCAACGGCCAATCCCGCTCCGGCTTGATACTCTTGGTTCTTTAGATAGAGCTCCATGCGGAAAGGATTCGGACTTCTTTCCACCCGCGTAAACCGCGGCCAGAGCGCCGGGACGCGCGCCGCATACTCCTCGTACTCGGGAAAAAGCCGCCGCAGATGCTGCTGCTCGTTCTGTATCACGGGGAGGTACACAAAAAAGAAAACCGCCGCGAACAGTACGCCCAGCCATACGCTCCGCGCCGCCGCCACAAGTCCCACGGCCACCAGCAGCGTTCCCAGGTAAAGCGGGTTGCGCGTGTAGGCGTAGGGGCCGCCGGTGGCAAGCTCACGGTTCTTGGCCAGGCAGCCCGCCGCCCATCCCCGCAACGCCATGCCCAGGATCGAAATGGGAAGGCCGATCGCCAGGGAGTGGAGGGTGGGCCGCGAGAACCACACGAACACGGCCGCCAGCAGGAAGCCGCCGGGTACGCGCAGGCGCGCCACGGCGTCGGCATAGGGCTTTGGAAAGCGCGGCATTATGAGCGCCTTTCCGCCGCGCCGCCGAGCGCGGCCCGCAGGCATTCGAAAACTTCGTCCGGGGAAATCTCGCGCATGCTCGAATCGATCTCCTCACTGCGTTTATAAGAGGTGGCGGCCGAAGGGCTGCGCAGAACGCGCATCCTGCCGGCGTATGGCCCGTTGCGCGCCGGGTCGGTGGGGCCGAAGATGGCCACCCCCGGCCTGCCCAGCGCCGCGGCCAGGTGCATGGGGCCGCTATCCACGCCGACCACCGCGGCGGCCCGCCGGGTGGCGTGAATCAGCCCGGGCAATCCCGAGAAATGCCGTTCGGCGCCCGCGACCTGGGCCAACTCGCCGGCCGCGGATTCGGGCCCATCGAGAACCAGGGCCATCCCCAGTTCGCGCAGGCGCGCCGCCAAAGCGCCGTAGTATTCGAGAGGCCACTGCTTGCCGCGCCAACCGGCGAGCGGGGAAGCCAGCACGAAATCGCCGTGCGGCAGGTGACCTTCGGGGGCCCCGGAGGGAAGCGGAAACACGCGCAACGCGGCGGTGGCGCCGGCCGCGGCCGCCAGATCCAGGTTGCGCTCCACTACGTGCTCCGAAGCGCTGCGCACTTCATCGGAATAGAACAAGGCCGCGGCGCTCTCCCGCGCCTGCGAGCGGTGCAATCCGAAGATGCGGGTGGGCCGCGCGCAGGCCGCTGTTACGGCGGATTTGATGAGCCCCTGGAAATCCACCGCGAATTCGTAGCGCTGGGAGCGAATCTCGCGCCAGCTCTCCAGAATGCCCCGCGCCGTCCCCCGGCGCAGCGGCGTCACGCGGTCCACAAACGGGTTGGCTTCGAGCAGCGGCGCCCAGCGCGGCTCCACCACCCAGGTAATCCGCGCGCCTGGGAAGCTGTTCTTCAGAGACGCCACCGCCGGCAGCGCATGAATGATGTCGCCCATGGCCCCCAGGCGCACCACCAGGATACGGGGGGCAGTCATAGTGGGGTAGGCCTTCCGGCCTGCCTGGGCGCTGGGGAGGCAGGCCGGGAGGCCTGCCCCACCTGGTCTCTTAGCTCGCGGGCGCGCCGCGCTTCGGCCTCTTCCAGGCGCACGGTGGCCACCGGTTTGAGGGAATCGATAAGGGCTCGCGGATCTTCTTCCTCCGCGATCACCACGTAGTCCACCATGCGCAATCCGGCCGCCAGCTCGGCGCGGGCGCGCTGGTCCTGGGCGCCGTTGGCGAGCGGCAGCACCACCGCCATCAGCGCCGCTCCCGCGGCGCGTTCGCGCGCTTCCCGCAGTTCGCCGAGCAGTTCGGCGCGGAGGATTTCGAAGTAGCCGGTCGCCACGGCGAGCGGCGCCGGCAACAGCCTCGCGGCGGCCGGCGTCAGGATTTTGCTTCGCGTGTCCATGTTTGGCTGGTCAGCAACTCGGTTGCCGCCGCGGCAACGCGCGCGGCCGAAACGCGGGTCATGCAGCGGTGATCGATGGGGCACTCCCGCAGCAGGCACGGGCTGCACTCGGCGTGTTCGCGTACCACCCGCGCCAACGGTCCGGTGGGTCCGGTGGCGCTGTCGTCGGTGGCCCCGAATACCGCCACCGTGGGAACTTCGAGCGCGGAGGCCACGTGCATCGCGCCCGAATCGTTGGTCAGAAATACGCGGCACACCGACGCCAGGTCGATGAACTCCCCGAGGGTGGTCTCCCCGGCCAGGTTGCGCGCTTCGACGCCCGCCCCCCGCAGCGGCTCGGCAACGGTCTCACACAGAGGGCGCTCGCCGGCGGACCCGAACAGCAGCACGCCGGCTCGGAGCGCGTCCGCCAATTCCCTGCCCGATTCCGTGAACCGCTCGGGCAGCCATCGCTTGGCGTTGCCGTAGGCCGCTCCCGGGCTGATTCCGATGACCGGTCCGGAAATGCCCAAAGCGGCCAGGCGCCGCGCGCCCGCCTCGCGCGCCGCGTCGATGCCGCCCAGCTCGGTGGCGTCGCACTTCGGGTAGCGTTCCATCAGCCCGGCGCGGCGCAGCAACTCCAGGTAGTAGAAGCGCTCGTGGCGCGGAATCTCGCCGGGCCGCGGCGCGGGCACGGCGTGGGTCAGCAGGAGCCCGCGCGCGTCGCGGTTATAGCCGACGCGCACGGGGATTCCCGCCAGCCACGCCAGCAGGGCGGCGTCGAATGCGTTCGGCAGCAGCACGGCGGCATCGAATCGCTCTTCTTTCAGCCGCGCCGCGAGCTGCCTTCGCTCGCGCAGTCCCTTGGGCTTGGGATGGACGATCACCCGGTCGATAGAGCTTTCGCGCGCGTAAACGTCGGCCACCGAGGGGCGCGCGACCATGGCGATTTCGGCTGTGGGCAGCGCCGCCCGCAGCGCCCGAACGGCCGGCAGAGACATCACCGCGTCGCCCAGCCAGTTGGGGCCGCGCACCACCGCTTTCGAAATCGACGTCCAGTCGACGGGCACTGTCCCCAGAATAACAGTGGGACGATCGGCTTTTGTGGTCTGTCGGAGAATGCCTGCTGCCCGCGAAATATCACAAATAACATGAGGAGCCAGCATCGCAAGGCGTCGCCCAACCGCTCCCTAACGGTCGCGGCTCAATAACGATCTGGCGAGCCGCGACCGTCAGGGAGCGGTCGGAATAGTGGTCGCATGGCAGGCCCAAGGCGCTTTTTCGACCCTCTCGGATCCGGGGTCTTCCGCGCTTGACAGACCACAAGAATCGATGCTCTGCCCCACCGCCACAAAAAAACAATTTGCAATAGAAATGTTTTCTGGTATTCTAGAATCGCTCTGGCACGCAAAATAGGCCGCGAGAACGTATGGACACAGCCGCGCAAGGCATTTTGACTCGCGATGAGATGGAGAGCAGGCGCCTGCTGGCAGCCCAGGACCTGCAAGCGGGACTCATGCAGTCCCAGGTGGCCCGCAAATACGGGGTCAGCCGGACCACGGCGTCGCGCTGGCATCGCGCGATTGACGGCAAGGGCGTGGAGGCGCTACGCAAGCGGCGCGCTCCGGGGCGCCCCAGCCGGCTGAAGCCGGAACAGCTCCGGCTCGCCGCTCAAATCTACCAGGCCGGCCCGCACGCCGCCGGGTACGCTAGCGACCGTTGGACCTCGGTGCGCTTCGCGAGCGCGATTTTCGAAGCCTTCGCCGTGCGCTACGATCCGGATCACGTCGGACGCATCATGCACCGCCTGGGTTTGCGGGCGCGCCGCCATCGGAACCAGATTCGGGAAATGCCCGCCCTGATGCAACAGGCGTCATAGGATCGCGGCCGTCCGATTGGTTCCTCAGGCCCGCGGGCCGGGCGCGCCAACGGCTGGTTATGTAATAGCCACTCCGTCGAAAGTCATGCCTGGGCTCCTGCGACTGACTTTAGTTCCCTTTGGCGGGCCGCCGCGCCCATGGGCACTCCCTGACAGTCGCGGCTTGCCAGGATCTTAACGAGCCGCGACCGTCAGGGAGCGGTCGTCGGCGATTTTCCTGTCAGGCCCCAAGCGTGTCCGGCTCGAGCCCCGAACCGTATTATCATACGTGTTCCAAACCATCGGTTGGCGGCGGACCCCGCAGGCCGGGAGCCGAAAGCCGATGGCGGAGAGCTTGATTGGAGGCCCTCTTGTCCACCCCTGCGCCCGCCACCCGGCTTCCCGAGAACGCTTACACTCCACTCCCCCCGGGCGTGGCCTACCAGCCCATCGTGCCTGCCTCCCAGGCGCCGCCCGAGCTTACCGCGCGGTCGATCGGGTGGGGGCTGTTCCTGTGCGTGGTGTTCACCGTCGCCTCCGCCTATTCCGGACTTAAAGTGGGGCAGGTGATGGAAGCAGCTATTCCCATTTCCATCCTGGCAATCGGCCTGTCGCGGATGTATCCCCGGCGCTCCACCCTGCTCGAGAACGTCATCATCACCGGCATCGGCGGCCTGGCCGGCTCGGTGGTGGCCGGCGCGGTATTCACGCTGCCGGCGCTGTACCTCCTCAAGCTTGACCCGCATCCCGTGCAGACCATCTTCATCTGCCTGGCGGGCGGATCGCTCGGCGTGCTGTTTCTCATCCCCCTGCGCCGCTATTTCGTGCGCGACATGCACGGCGCGCTGCCGTATCCGGAAGCCACCGCCATCACCGAGGTGCTGGTTACGGGCGAGAAGGGCGGCTCGCAGGCGCGGCTGCTGCTGGAGGCCACCGCCATCGCCGGCGTGTATGATTTCCTGGTCACCACGTTCCACCCCTGGAAGGAATATCTGGATTTCCAGTTCGCCCCCGTGATGCGGGCGCTGGCTGAGAAGGCCAAGGTGGTGGTGAGCTTCGACGCCATCGGGTTCATCCTGGGACTGGGCTACGTCATGGGCCTGCGCAGTTCGCTGATTCTGTGCGCCGGGGGCGTGCTGTCGAATTTCGTGCTGGTCCCCCTCATCTGGATGATCGGCAGCCACATCGCCAACTCGGCGGTGTACCCGGCGCAGACGCCCATCGCCGCCATGACCGCCGCGCAGATCTTTCGCGGCTACGTGCGGTTTGTGGGCGTGGGCGCCATCGCCACGGCGGGGATCTTTGGCATCCTCAAGTCCATGCGCATCGTGGCCGGCTCGTTCGGCGTGGCCTTGCGCGCGTTCCGGCGCGGAGACGCGGGGGCCGTGGAGCGAACGGACCGCGATATCCCGGTGATGGCCATTCTGCTGGGCGTGATTGCCGGCGCCATCGCGGTGGCGGCCTTCCTGGGCAATCTCAACAGCTCGGCCGCCATCGTTTTGATCGGCCTGGCGCTGACCCTGCTCTTTTCGTTCTTCTTCACCTCCGTGGCCGCCAACGCCATCGCCACCACCGCCCGCAATCCGGTCTCCGGCATGACCATGCTGACCATCATCATTTCCGCGGTGGTGCTGCTGCGGTTCGGCCTTTCCGGAACCACCGGCATGTTTTTCGTCATGGCCATCGCCGGCATGGTGTGTACGGCGCTCTCCGTTTCGGGGCAGACCATCACGGATTTCAAGACCGGCTACTGGCTGGGTTCCACGCCGGCCGCCCAGCAGAAGGTCAAGTTCCTGGGCGTGGTGGCGGCTTCGGTGGCCGTGGGCCTCACCATCGTGCTGCTGGCGCGCGCCTTCCAGTTCGGCGACGCCGCGCCGGGCGACCTGCGAACCGTGCTGCCTTCCCCCCAGGCTTCCATCATGAAGGCCCTGGTGGAGGGCTTCATGAGCCGCCAGCCGGTGGCCTACATCCTGTTTGGCGCCGGCGCGGCCATCGCCCTGGCGATGGAAATGCTGGGCGTGCCCGCGCTGGTCTTTGCCCTGGGCATGTACCTTCCTTTGGAGCTGAACTCCCCGGCCCTGGTGGGCGGTTTCCTGGCGCATTTTCTGGGCAAGCGGTCCGAGAAGCTGGGCGGCGGGCAGGGCTCGCGCCTCCGCGAGCGCGGCGTGATCATCGCTTCCGGCCTCATGGCCGGCGGCGCCCTGGGTGGAGTTCTGGGGGCCGCTTTTCGCCTGATTCCGGGGTATAACGAAGACTGGATCCGGCTGCCGCTCTACGGCCACGAGGCGATTTCGCAATCCGTCTCGGCGGGGTTGTTCGCCGCCCTTTGCGCCTACGTGTGGTTCGCCTCGCAGCGCCGGAGTACGAGCGAGCGATGAAGAATAGTGGCCGCGGATGAACACGGATGAACGCAGATGAGGATCTTGTTTTCTATCCGTGTCCATCCGAGTTCATCCGTGGCTATAACTCCTAAGGAGGCCGTCGAGTGAGCGCGCGCTTCAACGAGCTGGTTGGCAACGACATTCTGGGCGTCGATACATTATGGGGCGGCGATGTACTGTGCGCCTCCGGCACGGGCCGCTTCATCGCCGATTCGTGGTTCTCCGACGAGCCTCTGCCACTCGCCTACACCCACCCCGCCGCCGCGCGAATCCGTCAAACTGGCGGCGTGTCGGCTAAAACGCCGGATCGCGAGGCCTTAGAGAGCTATCTGGCCGCGGTCGATATCCCCGGCGCCATCGGAGGTCTGAAAGCGGACGCCGCCTCCATCGGAGGATTGCGCGGCCAGTACCTCGCCGGCTTGGCCCTGTGCTTCGAAATCATGTGGGACCTCGCCATGGAACTGCTCGGCCGCGGCCCCGCCGTCCCGTATGAGCGGTGCGTGCTGGCCTCCACCGGCCGCCCGCCCGAGCCGTCCCATCCCGAAGCCAAGCGGGAGCGCGTGGCCGAGCTGCTGGACCGCGCCGGCTTCCCTTCGAATGATCGGGCCGGACTTCTCGCCGCCGTAGACGCCTGGCGCGGCGCGCACAGGGTTCCCATGGCCTCCATACGCGCCCTGGGCGCCGCCGTCATCGCCCAGTTCGACCAGTTGACGGCCGCCCACGTCGCGCCCCACCTTCCGCCTGCGCTGAGCGCGGTCCCGCGCGCCAATATCGAGTTCCTGCCCATCAAGGACGCCTGGTTCTCCGGCTCCATGAACTACCTCGGCCGCGCCCGCCGCCCCGACGGCAGCCCGGAATACGAAGCCAGTTATGAGATCAACGCTTCGCTCGAGATCTCTTTCCCCGAGTTCCTCCAGTTGGTCAGCCACGAAGTGGTCCCCGGCCACGTCACCACCTTCGCTTTCCTGCAAAATCTCTATGTGCGCGGGCTAGTGGGGTTCGAGGCATCGGTTTTGACCATGAACACGCGGGCTGCCGCCCTGTTCGAAGGCATCGCCAACAACGCCATCCTGATGGCCCATGGCGCGCTCGAAGTGAGCGAGCTGCCCGACCCCGATCTTCAGATAGGCGTCCTGCTGGCCCTGTTGCAGGACGACGCCAAGAACCAGGCGTCTTTCCTGACCTGGGGCCAGGGCGTGGCGCAACCGGATGTGGCCGCCGCGCTGCGCAACGATTTCCTGGTGTCGCCCGAGCGCGCCAACAAGCTCTCCGGCGCCTGGGGACTGCATCCGCTTTTGGGACGCATGTACCTGCCCGCCTACCGCGCCGGCACGGAAGTGGTGGCGCAATTGCGCCGCCGCCACCCCGCCGATCGCGTCTTGCCCGCGCTCTATGGCTGCCGCGGCCTGGTGGACGTGGTCACCGTGGAGACGGCGATTGCATCGGGGTAGTCCGGGACTGCTTCAAAGCGGGTTAAACTGCTTTTAGGCCGACCGACCGCTCCCTTACGGTCGCGGCTCGCATAACAGTCTGGCGAGCCGCGACCGTTACGAGCCGCGACCGTGAGGGAGCGGTTGTCTTGGTTGGATCGTGATTTCGACATGCCCGCGCGCGTTTGCCACGGTTGAGCGAGGATGAAGGTTTGATAAACGGAAAGCGCATCGTAGTGGTTCTGCCGGCGTACAATGCCGAGAAAACCCTGGAGGCCACCGTGCGCGAGCTTCCCGAACTCGTGGACGAACGCATTCTGGTGGACGACCACAGCAGCGACGAGACCGTCGCCATGGCCCGCCGTCTCAACCTGATCGTCGAGGTGCATGAAAAGAACCGCGGCTACGGCGCCAACCAGAAGACCTGCTACGCCAAAGCCCTCGCCTGCGGCGCCGACGTAGTGGTGATGACCCACCCCGATTACCAGTATTCGCCGCTACTGGTTACCGCCATGGCCAGCATGGTGGCCTACGGAGTCTACGACCTCGCGCTCGGCTCGCGCATTTCCGGCGGCGGCGCCTTGCGCGGAGGCATGCCGGTCTACAAGTACATATCCAACCGCCTCCTCACCATCAGCCAGAACCTGCTGATCGGCGCCAGCCTCTCCGAATACCATACCGGTTATCGCGCCTTCAGCCGGGAATTGCTCCTGTCGCTGCCCTACGACCGCAACTCCGACGATTTCGTCTTTGACAACCAGATGCTCGCGCAAGCCGTGATGTTCGGCGCGCGCATCGGCGAAATCTCCTGTCCCACGCGCTACTTCGCCGAGGCCTCCAGCATCAACTTCCGCCGCAGCGCGGTTTACGGGCTGGGCGTCCTGCGCACGTCCGTCCAGTTTTTGCTGGCCAAGTGGGGCTTTCACCGGGCGCCGATGTTCCAATTCTCCCCACGCCTGCCACAGCCCGAAGCGGCGCCGGCACTGTCCGACAACCGGAGATGAGCAACGGGGAGATCCGCGCCGAGCCCCGCCTGACTCTTCTGCTTTTCGCGCTGCTGGCATTGTGCATCGTCCGGCTGTGGCTCATGCCGCTCGGTTCCAGTTTCTGGGTGGATGAGATGGGCACCGTGTTCGTGGTCGAGCATGGCGCCGCCCATCCATCGCTAGCCGTTGCGCCGCAGGTCCCTAGGTCCATCTACTATGCGTTGCCGCGCGCCGCTTGCGCCCTCTTGGGATCCTCCGAAGTCGTCTATCGTCTGCCATCCACCTTGGCGATGGGCCTGGCGCTCATTCTGATCGCGCGCCTGGCGGCGCGGCTGATCCACCCCCGCGCAGCCTGGTTCGCGACATTCGTTTGCCTGGCCCTGAGCGGCATCACCTACCAGGCGGCCGACGCGCGCCCCTACGCTCTCGGCACGCTGGTGGCCGCCGCCGGCGCGCTCGGGCTGGTTCGCTGGCTCGATGCCAGGCGCTGGCGCGATGGCCTGCTTTTCGCGTGTTCCGCCGCGCTGCTTTGGAGGGTCCACCTGATTTACTGGCCCTTTTACCTGGTGTTCGCCATCTATGCGGCCGCGCGCCTGCTGCGCCGTGAGACGCAGGTGGGATGGCTGCCGGTGGCTGCGGTATTCGGTCTCATCGGCGTGGCGCTGGCGCCTGTCCTTCTCGCCGCGCTGGCCTTGTTCCGCGAAGCCCGGGCGCACGTGATTGTCGAGCCTCCCAGCCTGCACGCTTTCGAACACTTGCTGCGTTGGAACGTGGTGTTGCTAGGCGCCGCCGGGGCATGGCTCCTCGCCCGCATTTTGCGTTGGCCCCGGCCCGCGAACCCGGTTTCCGCCACATCGCTCACCTTGGTCCTGGCATGGTGGTTGTGCCAGCCCCTCGCCCTTTATGGCTTCTCCTGGCTCACCGGCAACAGCGTTTTCGTGACCCGTTATCTTTCGATCATGCTGCCCGGCGTGGCGCTGAGCGCCACCGCCCTGGCCGCCCGCTCGATTCCGCCGGCCCAATGGAAGCAGCTGGCCGCCCTGATGGGGGCCGCCGCGCTCCTTTTGCAGGGCCAGTGGACCCGCGTCTGGCCCGTCCACGAGCACTCCGACTGGCGCGGCGCCGCCCGCGAAGTGAACGCTCTCGCGCTCGGCCCCGCTACGCCCGTAATCTGCCCCAGCCCTTTCATCGAAGCCCGCCCTCCGGCGTGGCGCCCCGACAACCCGCTGCCAGGCTTCCTTTACTCGCACCTGTCCGTCTATCCCATCGCCGGCCAGCCCGTTCTCTTTCCATTCGCGACGTCTCCCGAAGCCGAAGCCTACGCCACTCAACTCACGCGCGAAACGCTCGCTTCCTCCCGCCGCTTCCTAATCTACGGCGGCAACGGCCCGGCGAGTTTCTGGAGCAAGTGGTTCGCGGCCCGGTCGGAGCTGGCGGGCTGGAGCTACGCTCGCCACGCGCACGGCGATGTAAATGTAGTCGAGTTCGATGCGCCCGGGGCCCGATAACCGGTAGGACTGTATTTGGCTTCGGGAGCTTGCCCCGATATTGCGTGTGATGTATCGTAAGATATATCATGCGCAACGATTTCTGGACGTCACACGGGGGCCCTTGGCCTTGGTCGGGGATGGCTTTTGGCCGGCGCGCCCGTTTCTTTGAATCCGGCGAAGTCCGGCTGGCGATCCTTTCGCTGCTCAGCGAAGGGCCCAAGCATGGCTATCAATTGATGAAGGAGATGGAAGAACGCTCCGGCGGGCTCTACCGCGCCAGCGCCGGGAGCGTGTATCCTACTCTTCAGTTGCTCGAAGACGAGGGTTTGATCGAGGCCGGGCAGAAGGAGGGGAAGCGCGTCTACAGCCTCACCGACGCCGGCCGCGCGGAATTGGAGAAGGACCCCGAAGCCGTGCGCCGCATCTGGGAGCGCGCCGAGAAGTGGGAGGAGTGGGGGCACTACATGAACCCCGACACCTTTTCGCTCATGAAGCCGTGGATGGCTTTGGGGAAGGCCGCCTGGCAGGCCGCCGTTCGCGTGACCGGCAAGCGCGAGGGCGAGGAGCGGCTGCGCGAAATCCTGGAACGCGCGCGGCATGAACTGGAGCAACTGTAGGGCGTTCGGAGGCGCCCCGCATGGGAATCGGCATTCGTATTGAGGATCTGCGCAAGGTATACGACACCCCGCCGCCCATGGCGGCCCGCGGGGCAGGTTTCGCCTGGTCGCCCGGCCGCGGCGCCCGCCGTGAGCCGAAGAAGAAAACCGAAGTGGTCGCCCTGGACGGCATCTCGCTCGCAATCCGCCCCGGCGAGGTCTTCGGCCTGCTGGGCCCCAACGGCGCCGGCAAGTCCACCACCATCGGCATCCTCACCACCCGCGTCAAGCCCACCGGCGGGCGCGCTTTCATCGGCGATTTCGATGTCTGGCGGGAGCCGGTGAAGGCCAAGCGCCTGATCGGCGTGGTCCCCCAGCGTCCCAACCTCGATTTCGCTCTCACGGCGCGCGAAATCCTCCTTTTCCACGGCGCCTACTTCGGCCAAAGCGTCCGCGAGCGCACCCGCCGCGCCGGCGAGCTGATCGAGAAGTTCAAGCTCGCCGACCGAGCCGATCACATGGCGCGCACCTTTTCCGGCGGCATGATGCAGCGCCTCTCCATCGCCCGCGCCATGATGCACGATCCGGAGGCGCTTTTCCTCGACGAGCCCTCCGCGGGCCTGGACCCGCAAACCCGCCTGCTGCTGTGGGAGATCATCCGCGACTATAACCGCGAGGGCAAGACCATCGTCCTCACCACGCACTACATGGACGAGGCCGATTCGCTGTGCCAGCGCCTGGCCATCATCGATCACGGCCGCATCATCGCCCAGGGGGACCCGCAAGAGCTGAAATCGTCCATTCCCGGCGGCTACCTGTTGCGCCTGCGGTTCGACAGCGCGCCCGAGCCCTTGCTTGAAGGTTTGCGCGCCATCGAGGGCGTGCGCGAGGTCCATTCGTCCGACCACGTGGCCGCGGACGTGTATTCCGACCGCGGCGGATCTCTCATTCCCGCTATCGTCGCCGCGGCCCAGGCCGCGGGCGTGGAATTGCGCGATATCCACATCGAAGAACCGAGCCTCGAAACCCTGTTCCTGCATCACACCGGAAGGAGCCTGCGCGATTGAACTGGAAAACCTTTTACGCCATGCTGCAGCGCGACGGGCATGTGGCCCGCCGCAACCTGCTTCCCATGCTGCTCCAGAATTTGCTGCAGCCGCTGTTGCTGGTGTTCGTCTTCGGCCGCGTCCTCACCTCCAGCGGCATGATGCGGATCGGTTTTAAGGACGTGCTCCTGCCCGGCATCATGGCCATGAGCATGATTCTCTCCGGCGTGCAGGCCGTGGCCATGCCGCTCATCACCGAGTTTCAGTTCACCCGCGAAATCGAGGACCGCCTGCTGGCCCCCATGGAAAACGGCTGGCTGGCCATGGAGAAAGTGGCGGCGGGAATGATCCAGGCTCTCGTGGCGGGGATGGTGGTCATCCCGGCCGCCTGGCTGCTGCTCGGCTCGGGCGTGCACCTCAGCATGGCCCACCCGCTGCAGTTCGCCGCCATCTGCCTACTGGTGGCGCTGTGTTCGGCCTCTGGCGGCCTCACGCTCGGGTGCACGATTGGCCAAACGCAAATCGGCCTCATGTTCAGCCTGGTGCTGGCCCCCATGATGATGTTTGGCTGCGCCTACTACCCCTGGAGCGCGCTGGCCGCCTTCCCGGGCCTGCAATACGCGGTGCTGATCAACCCGCTGGTCTACGCCAGCGAAGGCCTGCGCGGCGTGTTAGTGCCGCAGGTGCCGCACATCCCCGCCGCCGTGGTATTGGCGGCCCTGGTGGTAATCGACGCCGCGCTGCTGACAGTGGGGCTTGACCGGTTTCGGAAGAAGGCGGTGAGCTGAG
>Ga0181520_10002467_pt1 | contig 34157 bp, 30 predicted proteins | sample PEATcosm2014_Bin_29_FD_132451 | JGI IMG/M metagenome (GOLD analysis project Ga0181520, IMG submission 132451) | Peatland microbial communities from MTU Mesocosm Facility, Houghton, MI, USA - PEATcosm2014_Bin02_30_metaG | ecosystem: Environmental > Terrestrial > Soil > Wetlands > Peat | place...
GCTGTCCGGGAAGAGTCGCGTTGACCACGCCGTACTGAGTGACCGTGACGGCTGTCGCGTTGGGGGGAATGGTGATGGTGGGGATGATGGGATCGCCGTCGGTGGTCACCAGGGTTCCCTGGTTATTGAGTTGAAATTGCCCAGCACGGGTATAGGCGATGGTTCCGTCCGGACGCTGCACCTGAAAGAAACCGGCGCCCTCGATGGCAACGTCCAGAGGGTTTGAGGTCTGGTTCAGTGAGCCCTGGGTCATGATGACTTCGGTTGCCGCCGATTTGGTGCCCAGCCCGATCTGCAGCCCGGCCGAGACCGTGGACTGGCTCTGCGCAGCGCCCGGCGTGACCAGGTTTTGGTAGACCATATCCTGGAACTCCAGGCGCAACTGTCGAAAGCCGGTGGTGGAGGAGTTGGCCAGGTTATTGGCGATAGTATCCAGATTCAACTGCTGCGCGCTCATGCCGCTTGCTGCGGTGTACAAGGCTCGAATCATTGGGACTCCTTTCAGTCGTTCAGTGGACAGTCAACAGTGGACAGTGGACAGTTTTTAAAACCCGGCTTGCTGAAGATCATCCTTGGTACTCCGCGAGCATTGGTAACTGTCGACTGCGCACGATTCACTGCTCACTGTCCTTCACACTCTCGGCAGATCTTCGCTCGCGATCTTGTTGAACTCGGTGTGGAAGACGGTGAGCGCTTTCTGCATCATCTCCGCTTCACGCTGCACCAGGATCAGGTTCATCGTGCCGGGGATTACACCCTGGTTGGCGTTTTCGATGGCGCCCTGGTGGATCGCAGAGTTCTTCTCGGGTACCGGCGCAACGCCCTTCGGCGAGGTATAGCGATCGGCACCTTCGGGAGTCAATTGCGTGCCGGGTGGAAAAGTGTAGACTCCCACAGCGGCCACCAGGCCGCCCGCAACCGAGAGCGAGCCATCGGAGCCGACCGTAACCTCGCCGGGTGGAACGGGAATCTGCTGGCCGGTGGTGGACAGCACTGCGTCACCCGATGCAGTAACCAGTATCCCAGCGGGGTTGCGGTGAAAGCCGCCATCGCGGGTGTAACGCGGGCCGTTGGGGGTTTGCACTTGAAAAAATCCCTCGCCTTCAATGGCCAGATCGAGGGGATTCCCGGTCTGTTGAATGGCGCCCTGGCCCAAATTCAAACGGTCGCCGCCCAGCAGCCCGAAGTTGTTGACCGTGCGTCCCAGTTGCGAGTCGCCAGCATCGGGACCCATGAGCACCGAGCGGAAGTACTCCTGTTCGGCCCGGTAGCCTGGTGTTCCGGCATTGGCCAGATTTGTGGCCGCGATATCCAGCGCCTGGGTGCGCGCCACTAGTCCGGTCATCGCCGCATAATATCCGCTATCCATCGCTTCGATCTCCTGTAGGAAGAGAGAGGATGCAGGTGGAGGGCCGGAATGCGGAAAAAGGGATTAGAGCAAGATCAGAATTGAAGTGCAGGGGCTAGGGACCAAGGGACTGAAAATGAAAACCAGGAAATGTAATAAGGGACTAGTCTCTACGTTCCAAGTCCCTACGTCCCTAGTCCCTTAGTCCCTGTATTACTGCAGGCCGTCGCAGACTACGGTTACTGCGAAGCTCATGTCTTCGAAGCAGTAGGTGTGGTTCAACTGGAACTCTGGGGCCTGGACGTGGAGCTTGTAATCCCGGCCGGTGATGACGGCCGGAACCGAGAGACCGCAGTTGGCGGCCAGGTCTGGGACCTTGCCCTTCCAGCTCCCGGCGAGCATGTTGCAGATTTCGCCGATCGCATCCTTGACGGTATCGTCAACCTCTTCAAACTCCATGCCTGTCATGTGAGCGGCGATCTTCCGGGCCGCAATACTGCCCGAACGGAAGACGCAGGCTCCGCTGAGCAACCCGCCAAAGCCGACCACCGCAGTTACCGACTCGGCCTCGTGAGGCATTGGCGAGGAGTCGCGCCGGCAACTGACCCCCAACATCGTTTGAAAGACCTCTTCCACGCTCGCATCCAGGTTCCCCGGATCGGAGACCAGCTGCACGGATTCACGCAACGAGACCGCCATCGTACGCTCCATTTCGTCATTGCCGCCTTCACGCTTGCACGCGATTGCGGCCGCCCGCACACTATTCAACAGCGCACGTCCGCCTCCCGGCTAAGCCGCACTCAAAAGCGGCAATACCCGTTCCTTCACCTGCTCGGCCGTAAACGGTTTTCGGATGTATCCCTGCGCCCCGGCCTGGATAGCCTGCTTAACATGTTCCTCGCTGGACTCGGTGGTGATCATTACAACCGGAACGCCGGGAGCCAGGTTCTGTGCCCGGATCTGGCGCAGAAACTCCAGTCCATCCATCGAAGGCATATTGATGTCCGAGAGAATCAGGTCAACCTGCTTGACCTTGAGAACGTCAAGCCCCTCGACGCCGCTGCCGGCCTCATGCACCACCAGCAGGTCAAGACCCGCCTGGCGAAGCGCACGTTCCACAATCTTGCGCATCACCGAGGAATCGTCGACGATCAAGGTTCGAATTTCACTCATGCCCGGGCTCCTCTTAGGTGCTTATCGTCTCTGCGGCTGAAATCATGAGGCAGGTTGTTTGAAGTGCTCAACGGGTAGCGGCTAATGTGCGCCGAGCGAACAGATCAGGTCCTGAATGGAGGCGGCATCGGGCAGCGCTCCGGTCTGGGGACGCAACCACATGCGCAGCCACAGGCAGTCGTGGGCACGGACAAGGCGGGATTCGACCGGGCGCGTCTTCTCAATCGCCTTCGCCAGCACAAGGACCAGGGCCTGTTCCGAACCGGCCTCGACCAACTCCACAGGTGGAAACCTGGAGCCCAATATGCGCTCGTGCGCGGGGCGAAAAAGCGATCCCTGCACCAGCCCGCTCTCAACCCGCAAGCCGGTCATGCGCTGAATGGCCAGGGCCATCACGGGATCGACCCGGGCTTCAAATCCGAGGTAAAGTAGCTTGCCGGCGGCTACCCGCAGGGGCAAGGCGCCAAAGGCGTCGACAAAGAGACGGGGAAGGAGCACTGTCAGCGCGTCGGCGTCGTGAAACTCCATAGGCAGCACCGGGCAGGTCCATTGAAGGCTCAGCGCCCGGGTGACCAGTTGTTCGCTTACCCCTTGCTGGCGAACCAGCCAATGGCCCAGACGGCCGCTTCCGGCTACCTTCTGTGCCATGAGCGCCTGGCGCAATTGAGCGGAAGTGATCCAGCCCTGTTCGAGCATGACCAGCCCCAGCGGAATACGATGGCGGTGGTCCTCGAGGGCGCTGCCGCGAGCGTCAAGCTCGCGCTCGACCGCCGCCTCAACCCGCGCCGCCGTGCATGCCGACGAGCAGTTCCATCCGCCTTCAAAGACGGGGGTCGTGCGGCTCCTCCAAAGGTGCAGCCATCCCGAGCCACAGATGGGATTGGCGCAGGTTTCGAAGATGCGCAGGCGCGAATACTCAGGAATACCCGGCCTGGTGGGCGGTGTGCCGGTGAGTTCCGCCGTCGCCGGTGTGAGGATATCGAAGGAGGCTTCGCGGGAGTTCCTCTTCCCGGGCCTGAAATTCAGAAGAGGCATCGTGTACTCTCCAGCCGCTTTCTAGGCGCCGCGACCTCTGTGACCCGCAGGCCGAAGTTGCCGTTGACCAGCACTACTTCGCCGCGAGCTACGATCTTGTCACCGACAATCAGGTCCACGGGGTCGGTTAAGTGGCGGTCCAGTTGCACCACATCTCCCGGACCGAGGTCGAGAATCTCGCCCAGAGGCATTTCCCGAGATCCAAAGCGCAGCGAAGCATCTAGTTCCACATCAAACAGCAGCTCAATTCCGGGACTCAGGCCCGTGGCTGAAAGCGGGTCCAATACGGGCGGGGCAGCGATGGCAGCGGACCGGTCCGTCACTGCTTGGGTCTTCGATGGTCGCTCCGGCTTGGTGGGACGCACCTCGTCTTCAACCAGAATCGGCCACGCGTGATCGCCCGACTTCAACAGGAAGGCGCAGGATGCTTTGCCTTCTCCCGCGATCTGCTCAAATTTCTTCACCCGGCACTTTACCCCGGTCTTTGCCAGCAATTCCCCAGCGGCGGCCCCTGCCACCTCGCGCAACAGCTCACTCCACCCGGCTTTCTGGTCCACCCCCTCACCGACCAGCGGCGACTCTAAAAGCCCGGCGTCAAGCATCACGGTGAAGCGCCCCTCGCGCTCTCCTCCGAGCGTGGCGGTAAAACCAAAGGAGCCCTCGTCGAAGGGCTTGGGCGGAGACTCTGTCAGCTCGGGCTCTCCCGCCAGGGCCTGCGAGAACAGCGCCGTGGCCGCACTGGTCCAACACGCGAGATAGGTTTTCATGCTTCAGCCTCTCCGATGCTGCGCTCGATGCGGGCCCCGCGGTAGGCTCCCTGGCGAATAGCCTGCGCACGGGAGATAGACTGGCCGCCCACCCGCCACACGGGCACGATGTTGGCGGGCAGATCGAGACGCAGCACCATTCCGGGTTGCAGATTTTCTATGCCGCTGGCAGCGAGACGCACGGTGGGCAGCTGCAGGGAGGCGCCGACCAGAATACGACGCGCCGCCGCTTCCATCTGCGCACGGATTTCGCCCGCGTGACGGCGGCTACGGCTCCAGTCCGAGGTCAGGCGGCGCAGGATGGTGTTTGCCACTACGGCCGGAAAGGCCAGGTTGAGCAGACCGGAGCTGTGCGGCATGCGAATCTCGAAGCTCAGGCAGAGGGTCTTCTCGGTCACCGACATCACTCGCGCCACCTGGGTCTGCATCTGGCGGCGTTCGAAGTTGAAGCTCAGGCCCACCTGCTGCCATGCGGCGGTCAGTTCGCGGCAGATGATCTCGACCACCGAGCCGAGAATAGACTCTTCAATATCTGTAAGCTCACGCAAGGGGCCGTCCCGTCCTTCGCCGCCCAGAAGCAGGTCAATGATGGGAGGGGCCAGCGCCAGGTCCAACTGCAGCACGGAAAGTGCGCCCAACGGCTCCAGGCGTACCGAGGCCACGTAGCTGATCTCGGGAATCCGGAGCAGGAATTCGTTGAACTGGATCTGCTCGGCCGAGACCAGGTTGACCTGGAAGCGGGTGCGCAGCCATGCGGACAGGTTGTGGGTCAGATTGCGGGCAAAGAGATCGTTGAGCGTGCTGATGGCGCGCAACTGCTCATTCGAGATCTGCCCTGCCGATGAAAAGTTATAGGGCACGATCCGAGCCCGGACCTCCGTTTTGGAGGCATCCGGCGCCGAGCTGCGGGCGGCCTCAAACAGGGCGTCAATCTCGGTCTGCTTGAGAGTCTTTTCCATTCAATGTTCTCCCTTTTGAGCGGCCATTTCAGTTCCCCGCGCGATGCGATTTGCCTGATCGTATTTCCACCGTTGCTCCGCTTCCCTGCTGCGCTGATCTCGAGTGCTCCGCTACTTGTTATCGCTCCTCTGTTGACCTGCACTTTACCGCTGAGCGCGCCGAAGCTCGCCCCCAGATGCAGACTGCACAGTGCCGCGGCGCTCCTCGGTCTTACGCGGGCTGGCCTGGCCAAAGGCTCCGCGCGCGGCCAGGTCTTTGAGCGCAGCCCTGAGATGGGTCACCGCAGAGGCATGCACTTGGGAGACTCTGGATTCGACCACCCCAAGAGCCAGGCCAATCTCGCGCATGGTCATCTCCTCGTAGTAGTAGAGGGTCATGACCAACCGTTCGCGGTCGGGCAGATTGGCGATGGCTTCGGTGAGACGGTCTTCGAGTTCTCCTCGCAGGCAGATGAAGAGCGGGTCTTCCTCAGGACGGCCGGGCACATAGGCCAGTTCTTCCTCGCCGGAATCCTCGTTGCGCACCATGTGAAGGGTGCCGATCTCCAGGCCCTTCAGGTCGCCCAGCAGCTGCTGGTAGTCGTCCAGTTCCAGCGCCAACTCAGCGGCTATCTCCGCCTCCCCCGGCGCGTGACCCATCCTGGCCATCAGCACCCGGATGGCCTCTTCGACGGCGCGACCCTTCCGGCGCAGCTCGCGCGGGCTCCAGTCCATTGTTCTCAGGCTATCCAGGATTGCACCCCGGATGCGGAACTGCGCGTAGGAGCGAAACTGCACCTTCTTGGCCGGATCGAACTTGGCGAAGGCATCCATCAGCCCCACTACCCCGGCCGAAACCATATCCTCGATATCTACGTGCTGAGGGAGGCGCTCGTGAATGCGGCGGGCGAGAAAGCGAACGATGGGCAGGTGCTCCAGCAGTACACGTTCCTGTTCGACGGTAAGCGCCGGGGCTGACGAAGCGACGGGGGGATACCCCGGTCCGCCCCGTCCTGCGCTCCGGCGCAGGAGGCCCTGATTTCTCGTTGCGGCCGCTGTTTCTGTCCCCATGACCTTCCCTTTCACCGCATTGCAGAATTCTCATTGCCGAATAAAACCACTTTGCCGTACCTGGCTGCTCTTTCTTCAGCGCACCGTTCCCGCCGGCCGCAAGCGGATCTCGGGCGGAATCTCCCCGGCGGCAACCACCGCCAGACGAGGCACCACGGGCTCCAGCCAGCGCTTGACGTGATAGCGTGCCGGACTAGGGCATAGAAGCACGGGGAGAACCGCTGCGGAGTTGGCGCCGATAAGTTGTCTCACAGAATCGGTGAGGCGGCGAACCAGAGGGGTTCCCGGATTGGCCTGCGAGGCTAGCGAGCGCTGGCCGGTTTCAGGCGACAGTGAGGAGAGAATCTCCTCCTCGAGCGCCGGGTCGAGCAGCAGAACCGGCAACTGGCCCCCGCCATCGAGCAAGGGGCGGATCAGGCGCCGGCCCAGCGCCTGGCGGGCGGCTTCGACCAGCGCCACCAGGCTCTTGTTCACCGGCGCTGTCTCGATGAGGGCCTCAAGAATCGAGCCCAGGTCGCGGATCGAAACCCGCTCACGCAGGAGTTGTTCGAGAACCCGCTCCGCCTCGCCCAGCGTGAGCAGCTTGGGCACTAGCTCCTCGAGCAGCTTGGGATGGGAGTCGTTGAGTGAATCCATGAGCCGCTTAGTCTCCGCACGGCCCAGCAGTTCACAGGCGTGCTGGCGGATCAGTTCGCCCAGGTGAGTGGTGATTACCGTAACCGCGTCGACGACCGAATAGCCGGCCGCGATGGCACGGTCTTCAAGCGCCGGAGCGATCCAGATGGCCGGGACCCCGAATGCGGGCTCCCGTGTCTCCTTGCCCGTCAAAGGGCGGCGGCCTGCGTCGCCGGAAACGGCCAGCAACTGCGTTCCCTCGGTCTGCCAGCGGCCGATCTCGATGCCGCGCAACGAGAAGATATACTCGCGGGGCTTGAGGCGCAAATTGTCGGAAATGTGCACCGGGGGAACGAGAAACCCCATCTCGGAGGAGAGGTGGCGGCGCAGCGAGTGCACGCGGCTGAGCAGTTGCCCGCCCTGCTTCTCATCAACCAGCGGAATCAGTTGAAAGCCAATTTCGAGAGTCAGCTCTTCAAGACGCAGGAGCGAAGCCAGGTCGGAACCCTGCGCCTGCTCCGCCTTCTTTTTCTCGACGGTTCCCATCTCGGCAGGAGCTGCCACCTGAAGGCGGGCAGAGGAGCGTCGGCCACCCCAGTAAAGGGCGGCGGCAACAGCTAAAAACGCCAGCTTGGGCAGCCCAGGAATCAGGCACAAGGCGGCGGAGACCAGGCTGGCCATATACAGTGTGGCGGGCTTGGCCAGAAGTTGCTGCTGAATTTCTCCACCCAGCATTCCCGCCGAGTTGGCCCGGGTGAGTGTGATGCCACCGGCAATAGAGACCAGCAGGGACGGAATGATGGTGACCAGCCCGTCGCCTACGGTCAAAACGGTATAGGTGTGCGCAGCCTCGCTCAGCTCGATGCCCTGCTGCAGGGTACCGATCAAAAGGCCAGCGATGATATTGATGGCGGTAATCAGGATGGTGGCCAGCGAGTCGCGCTGATTGAAGCGCGCGGCGCCATCCATGGCGCCGTAAAACTCGGCCTCGCGGGCGATTGCCTGGCGGCGGCGCCGTGCCTCAGCTTCGTCGATCAGGCCGGCGTTCATATCGGCGTCGATGGCCATTTGCTTGCCCGGCAAGGCGTCGAGAGTGAAGCGGGCGGTAACCTCGGCGGTCCGGACAGCTCCGTGCGAGACGACCAGGAACTGAATGGCAATCAAGGCGAGGAAGAGCACGAAGCCGACCACGTAGTTGCCGCCCACCACAAACTGCCCGAAAGCCTCGATTACCTTTCCCGCGGCCGCGGTGCCTTCAGAGCCGTGGAGGAGAATTCGCCGGCTGGAGGCGATATTCAGAGCCAGGCGGAAGAGGGTTAGCAACAAGAGCAGCGTTGGAAAGACGCTCAACTCGACGGCGCGGCGAATCTGCACCGCAGTAAGGAAGACGATGATGGAGGCGGCGATCGAGAGCGCCAGCAGAAAGTCCAGGCCGGCGGCAGGCAGCGGCACCAGCATCACGAAGATGACGCTGATGGCGGCCAGCGGAAGCACATATTCGCGCAGCCGGTGCCAGAAGGACTGGGCCGGAAGCAAACCTGCGGCAAGAGCTGTGGTACTCATCGCGGACCTCCCATCAATGGCGGATTGTTGGCGCCCGAGCGTTCTGCCTGCGCCTGGGCTCGTGCGGCGGACTCGCGAGCGCGGCGCTCGCGCATCTCGGTTTCGAGGCGCTGGCGATAGAGCCAGGCCAGAATAGCGGCAACGGCGGCGTAGAGGTCGACCGGAATCGCTTGGCCCACCTCGACCGAACGGTAGAGAGAGCGGGCCAGAGCCGGATTCTCGATGATCGGCACCCCAGCCCAACGGGCCTCAGCCTTGATCTCCTCGGCCAGAAGGTTGCGGCCCTTGGCCAGAACTTTGGGGGCCTCCATGGTGCCGAAGTCGAAGCCCAGTGCCACGGCATAGTGAGTGGGATTGGTAAGCACGACGGCGGCCTTCGAGACATCGGCCTTAACCTTGCGCTGGCGCATCTGGCGCTGTAGATTGCGGATTCGGCCGCGAATCTGCGGATTGCCTTCGGTCTCCTTGAACTCCTCGCGTATCTCCTGGCGGCTCATCTTCAGCCGCGACTCACGGCTCTGCCACTCGACCAGGTAGTCGATGGCCGACCAGCCGAAGAGCAGCCAGGCGGCGGCCAGCAGCAAGCCATAGACGTCGGAGCCCAGTTGCACCAGCCTTACGGTCGAAAAAGGAGGCATGGTCAACTGCCGACCGATGCGCTGGATGGCGAAGACGGCCAGCAAACTGGCGGGAAGCAGAGACTTACCCAGGCGTGCGGCGGCGCGCAGCGAGAAGAGATTCTTCACATTGGCGGCGGGGTTGATGCGCTCCGGCTTGAAGCCCACCGCCCCGGCGTAAAAGTTGACCCCGCCGGTCTGTAGAATTGCCGTACCGAGTGAGGCCGCGACCACTGCCGCCATCATCACCGCGGGAACTCCTAGGACAGAGAGTGTCAGCCGGCGCAGCGCGGAAAGCGTCGGCGCAATCTCTGCGGGCTCCCAGCGTGCCGGGTTGCCTAGATTGAGAAAGGCGGCAAAGCTTTCGCGCCAGACGACGAGAGTGTGTGCGCCCAGAGCCCCCAGCACGAGAACTCCGGCAAGGGTTCCGGCGGCAGTCGTCAATTCACGGCTGTGCAGCATATCGCCTTCTTTTTGCGCTTTTTCGCGGCGATGCTGGGTTGCCTGTTCAGTGCGCCCTCCGGGCATGGCCTACCCTCCCGCCAACTGCCCGGCTGGCGAGATCAGCCGCTCAGCCAGGTCGAGCAGGCCCGCGAAACGCGCTTCGATAAAGCGGGGCCATAGGGCAAGAGACCCGGAAAGAAGAGCAAAGCCGGTAAGGGTTTTGAAGGGCACCGTCAGGTTCATCACCGGCAACTGCGGACTGAGCTTGCCTAAAAGGGCCACGGCTACCTCAACCAGCATGGTTGCGGCCAGCACCGGTGCGGCCAGCTCGACGGCGGCCAGAAAGACGCCACTGGCGGCGCGCACGATTGCGAGCGCAGTTACCGGAGCCATTGCATAGCTTCCCAGCGGAACGGCGTGGAAGCTGCGCACCATGGAGGCCAGCAGAATGCGGTCGAGTCCCGCGCCGAGAATCACCAGGGTGCCCAGCAGCTGAAATAAGTCGCCCAGGAGTGGAGTTTGAATCGCGGAGTTGGGATCGAGGAGATTTACCAGTGAAAAACTAAACTGCATGCCGGCGATCTGTCCCGCAAAGAGGAGCATCTCATTCAATAGAGCAAGCACAAGCCCATAGACCAGCCCGACGGCCAGCTCGCCCAGCAGTGCGGAAAAGTTGATCGACAAATTGGCACGAGGCAGAGTGGCAACCAGAGGGGCGAGCAGGTAAGCGACCGCGCCGGCAAAGACCGCTTTGGTGCGCAGGGTCAGCGAGGTAGAGGAGAAGAATGGGGCAAAGGCCGCCGTTCCGCCCACTCGCACAAGGGCCAGCGTCATCGCGCTCAGAAAATTGGTCCAGTCGGCGATCGTCTTTCTCCTTTTTTGAAGCGGTGTTAGCGGAGCTAGCGGGGTTCGCACCATCTAACTCCGCTGACTCCGCAAGCTCCGCTACCCCAGGTAGCGGTGAAAATCAGTCAACAAAAGCCGCGTATAGTCCGCCATGCGCCCCAGGAACCAGGGCATTCCGACAAGCAGAATCAGGGCTACCGCGGCCAGGCGGGGGACCGAGGTCAGCGACTGCTCCTGCAAACTGGTCAGGGTCTGGAAGAGGCTTAGTATGAAGCTCAAAAGCGCGGCGGCAAGCAGCACGGGCGCGGCCAGAACCATGGACTCTTTCATTAGCTGGCGGAGCAGTTCGGCAACCAGGTCAGGCGTCATAGGTCTCCTTTCAAAAGCTCTTCAACAGCGAGCCAGCCAGCAGGTTCCAGCCATCCACCATCACAAACAGCAGAATCTTCAGGGGCGTCGAGATCACGACCGGGGGTAGTTGGAACATGCCTATCGAGGTTGTGATGGCTGCGGTGACCATATCGATGAGCAGAAAGGGGAGAAAAAGCACGGCGCCGATTGCGAATCCGGCCTTGAGCTCGGAGAGGATGTAGGCCGGAATCACCACCCGCATGGGCAAGTCGGAGGGCTGATTGGGGCGCGGGATCTGACCGGCGGCGGTAAACAGAGCGAGGTCTTTCTCGCGCGCGTAGCGGAGCATGAACAGTTTCACCGGCTGGGCGCCACGGTCGATCGCGTCCCAGCCCGTCACCTGCCCCTGACGGTAAGGCTCCACAGCCTGCTGATCGACCTGGTTGAGCACCGGAGTCATCAGGAACCAGGTCATCATCAGGGCCAGACCCATCAGGGTCGGGTTCGAGGGTGCGGTCTGGGTGCCCAGTGCCTGGCGCAGAAAGTGAAAGACCACCAGCAGGCGCACCAGCGGGGTCATGCACATCAGAATCGCGGGCAGCAGGGTGATCAGCGTCAGAACAAGAAGAACCGTCCACGGAGTCGAATCCGAGGGATGGAGGCGCTGGCTGAGATCGGGGATCAGAGGAGCAGGTGCTGCGGCCGCCAGACGGGCCGCTGCCATCAGCGTTACCATGAGACCCTCGCAATCTGCCCTGCTCTGGAGCGAGAAATTGAGTTCGAACGCGCCACAAGATTCGAATGCCGATGCTCATCGAGCGCATAGATGGCCGACGCTCCCTCCGGCGAAGTAGCGACGAGAAAGCGGCGGCCCTCGGCTTCCACCAGGGCCAGCGATTGCCGTGGAGCCAGCGTAATGTGCTCCAGCAACTCCAGACGAGGACGCGGACGCGGCGTCAAACGCATTCTTCCAAGCAGCCAGCCGGCCAATCCGTCTTTTGGCATCGTGTTCGCCACCAGCTTCATCGCGCTCCTATCTCAAATCAAGCGTTTCAGGGACAACAGACAAAGGAGTCAGGGACTAACTCAATGGCGAAGAGCTACTAGCTTCGATTCCCTATTCCTAGCCCAACTCCGTGCCCCTAGCTCCTTCCCCCTGGCTCTCATGGCAGCCGGGTGATCCGAACCGCCAACTGCGTATCGACCACTTCGAACTCGCTCCATGCCAGCTGCACCTTGCCCGAAGCGAGCGGCACATCTTCACCTTGGACCCATTGCGATTCGATCAGCTGGCCAGGCTCAAGTCCGAGTAGCCCGCGGACGCGAAAATCCTTCACGGGAACGCTCACGTCGAGTTCGATCGGAAGGCGCGCCATTGGCGGGCTTAGCTGAAGGAAATCATGCTCCTCCAGCGGGCGAGGGACTGGAACCAGGGATTGCACGCTCGACGTCGGGTTCGCGACGGGAGGAGCGGGTTTGCGCGGCTGCTCCGTCACAGGCGTCGTCGATGGATGTGCGGTAGCCATGTGCTGAGAAATCATGCAGAAACATGACCAGAAGCGGGACAAAAAGCATTGGAACGGTTTAAGAAATACGCCTGCACCGATTTCACGCCTTGTACGGATTGAAACCCGGCATCATCATCGCTGTTACACTGGAAGTGAGATCAACAAGACGGTTTTTGCGCGTGGTTTGTTTATCCGCAAGCCGCAGTGAATTGAAGGTGGAGAGCATGCCGGAAAACAGTGGGAACAAAAGCTTGGCGGGAACCAGCCTGCGCCTGAAGGTGGGTTTGGCGGAGATGCTCAAGGGCGGCGTCATCATGGACGTGATGAACGTGGAGCAGGCCCGGATTGCCGAAGAGGCGGGTGCGACGTCGGTGATGGCTCTCGAGCGCGTGCCAGCGATGATCCGCGCCGAGGGCGGCGTGGCCCGGATGGCTAAGCCATCTCTCATCAAGCAGATCATCCAGGCAGTTTCGATTCCGGTGATGGCCAAGGCGCGCATCGGGCACTTCGCCGAGGCGCAGATCTTGCAGGAGCTAGGCGTGGACTTCATCGATGAGAGCGAAGTTCTCACCCCCGCCGACGAGGCGCACCACATCGACAAGCACGCTTTTACCACTCCTTTTGTCTGCGGTGCGCGCAACTTAGGCGAGGCCCTCAGGCGAATTGCCGAAGGAGCAGCCATGATTCGTACGAAGGGCGAGGCCGGTACCGGCGACGTGGTCCACGCCGTGCAGCATATGCGGCAGATCACCAGGGAGATGCGGGAGCTGACCGTGCTCACCGAGCAGGAACTCTACGCCGCGGCCAAGCATCACCAGGCTCCCTATGAGCTGGTAAGAATGGTTGCGCAAACAGGCAAGTTGCCGGTGCCGAACTTCTCCGCCGGCGGCATTGCCACCCCGGCCGATGCGGCGCTGATGATGCAACTCGGCGCCGAAGCCATCTTTGTCGGGTCTGGGATCTTCATGAAGGAGCGCGCCACGCCTCTGGACGTGGAAAACTCGCCGAAGGAACGTGAGGAAGCCGTCAGCCGCGCAAAGGCCATCGTAATCGCCACCACACACTTCAACGACCCCAAGATTCTGGCCGAAGCCTCTGAGCAGGTTACGGGCACCATGAAGGGTTTGGCAGCCGCTGGTCTCGAAGAGTCGCAACTCTTGCAGACACGCGGCTGGTAGCCACCTACAGTGGGGCCAGCCGCTCGCTATTCGCTGGCAGTGGCGCCCTAACTTCCCGGTCAACAGAGGCGGTTTCCTGCAGATTCATATCCCAAAATGAGTGCGGCGAGTCCTGTTGTGGACTCGCCGCACTCGTTTCGCAATCCCGCTGCTACAAACGGCTGGCCATCCGGCTCTGTTCGTCCCGGTTATTGGCAGATCAGGGAGCTGTTGACCATGACCAGCGGAGTGTTGTTGGACTCCGAGTAAGCAAGTGTCAGCGTATCTCCACCGTTTGCAGTGAAGGTGTCGGTGTTGTCTGAGCAGTTGTTCCCATTGCCATTGGTTGTCACCTGGCAGCTCATCGAAGTCGGAGCTCCGTTCTGATAAACAGTGACTGTGGTGGTGTCCGCTCCGGGAGTGCTGTAGTTGTTGGCGCCCACGTTGAGTGCCAGCACGGTACAAGCAGCTGGAACGACAACGATGTTCGCTTCGTCGGCATCGGCGATGTCCGAGTTATTCTCTCGGTCCGGATTGAGGCTCGCATTGGGCCTGAGGTAGTAGACGGTACCCGGCGCGGAATCGCCGGAGTTGTTCCAGGTTGCTGTATAGAGGGACGATGTAGTGATGAAGCTGCCAGATACTCCTTGAGGGCCCGTGAGGCCAGTGGGGCCTTGTGGTCCGGTGACGCCGGTTGGGCCGGTGGGGCCGACAGGGCCGGCAGGACCGGTGGCTCCGGCGGGACCCGTGGATCCTGTCGAACCAGTGAGGCCGATAGGACCAACTTCTCCCTGAGGTCCAATGGGGCCGGTTGCACCGGTTGGACCGGTTACGCCAATGGGGCCAGTCGGCCCCATGAGGCCGGTTGGGCCGGTTGGGCCTTCGGGGCCGGTTGCGCCTGTTAGACCCGTTGGTCCGGCAGGGCCGGTTGCGCCGGTGGCACCGGTAGGCCCTGCGGGGCCGGCAGGACCAGCTGCGCCTGTTTCACCGGTCGCGCCGGTGAGACCAATCGCGCCGGTGAGACCGATTGGGCCTTGCGACCCGGTGGGGCCTGCGGGGCCGACTGCGCCTTGAGCAGCCAATACGGCCCAGTTTCCGCTCGAGTTGGCGACGTCATTGGCCGGGTCAACCCCGGTGGTGCCGACGAGGGCGATGTAGCTAGTTCCCGCCTCGGAAACGGCTGCGCCGATCGAATAGGGGGTGGAAGCGTTATAAGCGCCGAGGAAGCTGACCGGCGGTCCTTGCGGACCGGTCTGACCGGCTACGCCTTGAATGCCCTGTGCCCCGGTGGCTCCAGTAGCTCCGGTAGAGCCGGTGGCTCCGGCAGGGCCGGTGGCGCCAGCGGGGCCTGTTGGTCCAGCAGGTCCGTCAGGTCCGATTGAGCCCGTCGCGCCGGTGGGGCCGGTAAGGCCTGCAGGTCCGGCTGGCCCAACAGGTCCTTGAGGACCGGTGGGGCCGGTGGGGCCGGTGGCGCCGGTCGATCCGGTAAGGCCGATCGGGCCCTGAGTTCCGGTGAGTCCGGTTGCGCCGCTCAGACCAGTAGGTCCAGCGGGGCCCGTGGCGCCCGTCAGGCCGGTTACGCCTTCAAGTCCCCTGGGGCCGGTTGTGCCTGTCGCGCCGGTAGGACCGGCAGGTCCGGCTACGCCCTGGATCCCCTGCGGTCCAACAAGGCCGGTAGGACCGATGGGGCCGGGTGCGCCCTGGCTTGCCAAGACGGCCCAGTTTCCGCCCGAGCTGGCGACGTCATTGGCCGGGTCAACCCCGGTAGTGCCGACGAGGGCGATGTAGCTGGTTCCTGCCTCGGAGACGGCCGCGCCGATTGAGTACGGGGTGGAAGGGTTATAGGCTCCGGAGAAGCTGATCGGCGGCCCTTGTGGACCGGCGGGGCCGACTACGCCTTGAACGCCTTGCGATCCTGTTGAGCCAGTGGGACCTGTGGCACCGGTAGCGCCGGTGAGACCAATTGGGCCTTGCGATCCGGTATTGCCTGTAGGGCCTATCGGGCCGGCGGGACCGATAGCACCGCTCGCGCCGGTGAGACCGATTAGACCTTGCGCACCTGTATTGCCGGTTGGGCCGGCGGATCCCGTCGCGCCCTGGGCTGCCAGAACGGCCCAGTTGCCGCCCAAGTTAGCGACGTCGTTTGCCGGGTCAACCCCAGTGTTGCCGGCGAGGGCGATGTAGCTGGTCCCTGCCTCGGAGACGGACGCGCCGATTGAGTACGGGGTGGAAGGGTTATAGGCCCCGGAGAAGCTGATCGGCGGCCCTTGTGGACCGGTGAGGCCGGTGGGGCCGATCGCTCCGGTAGTGCCGGTGGAACCTGTAGCACCGGTAGCGCCGGTGAGACCGATTGGACCTTGCGACCCGGTGGGGCCTGCTGGGCCAGTTGTGCCCTGGGCTGCCAAGACCGCCCAGTTTCCGCCCAAACTGGCGACGTCATTGGCTGGGTCAACCCCGGTGGTGCCGACGACGGCGATGTAGCTGGTTCCTGCCTCGGAGATGGCTGCGCCGATTGAGTACGGGGTGGAAGGGTTATAAACGCCGGAGAAGCTGACCGGCGGCCCTTGCGGACCCGTTAGGCCGATGGGACCGGTGGGGCCGACAGCGCCGTTGAGACCCGCGGGACCTGTGGGACCGATGGGGCCCGCTGTGCCCTGAAAGCCCTGTGCTCCGGTTGCGCCGGCAGGACCAGTAAGCCCGATCAGGCCCTGAGGGCCTTGCGACCCTGTGTTGCCTATAGGGCCGGTTGCGCCCTGGGCTGCCAAGACCGCCCAGTTTCCGCCCAAGCTGGCGACGTCATTGGCTGGGTCAACCCCGGTGTCGCCGGCGAGAGCTATGTAGCTGGTTCCTGCCTCGGAGACGGCCGCGCCGATCGAGTACGGAGTGGAAGGGCTCCAGGCGCCAGAAAAGTTGACCGGCGGCCCTTGCGGACCGCTGAGACCGATTGGGCCTTGCGCTCCGGTATTGCCGACAGGACCGATGGGACCAGCGGGACCGGTGAGACCAGTTGGGCCTTGTGCTCCGGTATTGCCGGCCGGACCGGCGGGGCCAGTGAGACCAGTAAGACCGATCAGACCTTGCGGGCCTTGCGCCCCGGTCGTGCCTGCGGGGCCGGATGCGCCCTGAGCTGCCAGAACGGCCCAGTTTCCGCCAGAACCGGCGACGTCAGTGACTGGGTCGACCCCGGTGTTACCCACGAGGGCGATGTAGCTGTTTCCATCTTCGGAAACGGCGGCGCCTACGGAATATGGGACGGAAACGCTCCAGGCGCCAGAAAAGTTGACAGGCGGCCCTTGTGGACCGGTGAGGCCGATTGGACCTTGCGACCCTGTATTGCCGGTTGGACCGATGGGACCGGCAACACCGGTGGCACCAGTGAGGCCGATTGGGCCTTGCGCTCCGGTATTGCCGGCAGGACCGGTGGGACCAGTGAGACCAGTAAGGCCAATCGGACCCTGTGGGCCTTGCGACCCTGTGGTGCCGACGGGGCCGGTTGCACCCTGGGCTGCCAGAACGGCCCAGTTACCGCCCGAGTTGGCGACGTCGTTTGCCGGGTCAACCCCGGTGTTGCCGGCGAGAGCTATGTAGCTGTTTCCCGCTTCGGAGACGGCCGCGCCGATCGAGTACGGAGTGGAAGGGCTCCAGGCGCCAGAGAAGTTGACAGGCGGCCCCTGTGGACCGGTGAGACCGATTGGACCTTGCGACCCTGTATTGCCGGCAGGGCCGGCGGGGCCGGCAACACCGGTGGCACCAGTGAGACCGATGGGACCAGCGGCACCGGTTGCACCGGTGAGGCCGATCGGGCCTTGTGCTCCGGTATTGCCGGTTGGACCGATGGGACCAGCAGGGCCGGTGGCACCGGTGAGGCCGATCGGGCCTTGCGCTCCGGTATTGCCGGTTGGACCGATGGGACCAGCAGGGCCAGCAACACCCGTTGCGCCGACGGGGCCGGCAGGGCCGGTAGCTCCCATTGCGCCCGCGGCGCCTTTTGCGCCCGTAGCACCGGCGGGGCCAGCAGGTCCAGCAGCACCGGCCGGGCCGGCAGGGCCTTGCGGGCCTTGAACGTCAGTGGACACGGCGAATCCGTCAGAGAGGGCGGTCGCTGCATCGGTGATGAGGAGGTCATAGGAACCTGAGGGGAGTGCCCCCGTGTGGACGGCGGTAACCAGCGTATTCGAGAAGCTGGAGACGGACAGTTTGGCGCCGTCCATCGTGACGGTTGGCAGGGTGGTCCCAAAGCCGCTTCCGTAGATCTGAAGCGTGACAAGGTTTGAACTTATCGATACCAATACATGATCGATAACGGGTGCTGACGCAGCATGCAATTGCGCCTGCGCTAACAAGACAGAAGATACTGCCAAAAATAATTTCGTGCGCCAGTGCGTCTTCATAATCCTCCTCCAGCCCTCAAGCCGGGTGTTTCAGGTGAGCGGTGAGCAAGCAGCGTGGACGACATTCCGCGCTCCAAACAGGTTCCGGACAGAACCAGCCACGGTCAGTTTGAAACAGAAATGGAGTGCGAATGCTCTATGTCAATTGAAATCGGGTGGGTGCTCTCCCTGTTCGGGAAGACTGGGCGCTGTGTCCCAGACTGGTTCACGTCCGGACGACTGCAATTCAGCCAATTAGAGAGTTTCGCAGCCTTAACTTTCTGCCTACGAAGCGCGTCATCTCGACAAGAGCGCATTACCACGCCCTTTGTGCACTGCGCACAACCTTGTTGAGGCCCTGCGGCGAACCGCTGAGGGAACGGTCATGCTTCGCGTAAGATGAAAAGCCGGCACCCGCAATGTGAGTGCCGCGAGAAATTTATGAGCAGTTGTATGCAAAGAGGTGCGTCAGACGGCTTGGCCGTCACAACCAGTACGTAAGGGGCGATACTACGCGTTTGCCAACAAAGAACCGGTCACGTTATTAAGTGGAGCAAATCTCGTTTTTGCCTGGGAAATGGAATAATCTTGAAGCTGAATCATGAAATCAATATTGGTATCTGACTATCAGGGAAAAAATTGACGGAAACAAAGTTACCGCGCATTGGTGTACTGGCCATACAAGGGGATTATGCCGCGCACGCTGATGCGCTGGCCGAATCCGGCGCCGAGCCCGAGGAGGTGCGAAAGCCGGAGGAGTTGGCTGGTTTGGATGGGCTGATTCTGCCCGGCGGCGAATCGACCACCATGCTTCGCTTTCTGAAGCACCGCTTCTTCGACGCTTTGGAACAGTTCTGTGCGAGGAAGCCGGTCTTTGGGACTTGCGCTGGAGCCATTATGCTGGCGCGGGAGGTTCGTAACCCGGCGCAGAGAAGCCTGGGCATTTTGGATGTCGTGGTGGAGCGCAATGCTTATGGGCGGCAGATTGACTCAGCTATTTTGACTGCGGAGACCTCGCTGCCGGGTGGGCCGCTGGAGATGGTTTTCATTCGCGCTCCCCGCATCGTTGAGACCGGAACAGGCGTCGAGGTTCTGGCCCTTCGCGAAGGTTATGCGGCACTGGTGCGGCAAGGCCGGGTGCTGGCGGCCACCTTTCATCCCGAGCTTTCGATGGACCGTCGGGTTCATCGGCTCTTTGTCGAGATGGTTGCCGGCTCGAGCGCAAAATAGCCGGATCCACATTGGGATTTGATTCTCACCTTTTCGCCAAGCACGCGAAGGGTTGGGCACCCAGCGCATCAACCGGCCTCCTGGTAACGATTTCATTCCAAATGGAATCATTCCATCCCGTGTGATTATGAGTGATTTTCTGGCCGAGCTAGGGTAATCTCAACAACACAGAGGCCCCCATGCCCTCCACCTTTACGCACGCCCCAGCGGAAACGGAACGGAAAGATCCGGGAATCGGAGGAAAACCGCCCCTTGATCGCCGGCCGACCGGCGGTGGCGGAGGCGGGGGCGATGACGACGGAAAAAATGAGGGACGGGGTCCGCGTGAGCTGCTTTATCGCGTTCGGTTTTTCGTCTATTCCGCGCTTGCCGCCGACATGCTGTTCTTTGCCGTGCTGGTGCTCTTCTTCTTTGCGCGCCAGGCGGGATTGCGTATGGATCCTCGCACTCACCTGTTCGCACGGGATTGGCGACCCTTGCTTCTGCCGCCAATTCTCTACCTGAATACCGCAGTGCTGCTGCTGAGCAGCCTGACCATGGAGCGAGCACGGCTGAACATCTTCCGAGAAGTGGACGTACTGGAGGAGTGGCTGGGGTTGGGGCGGCCTGCGCTTCGACGCACCTTGCCCTGGGTAGGTGCGACGCTGGCGCTGGGAATTATGTTTCTGGGCGGGCAGTATTTAGCCTGGAGGCAACTGACGGCACAGGGTTTTACTTTTGATCGCTGGTCGACGCCAGCGAGCTACTTTTTCTACGTGATTACCGGCCTGCATGCGGCCCACCTGGTCGCAGGCATAGCCGCACTGATTTTCTGCTTGAGCGTATTGGGCAGGCTCAAGCGCGTAGAGTACCGACAGATCGCCGTCGATTCAACCGCATGGTACTGGCACACAATGAGCCTGGCGTGGCTGCTATTGATAGCGGTGCTGGCCGCCGGACAATAGTTTATGCCGCGCGAAAATGGAGAATGGAGCGCCAGCGTTCGCCAAAACTGGGCACTTCAGGGCACTCGTAATAGATTTCGCGGTTGAGCGCCATGAGCAACTGTACTGCCTCAAGCTGCGAACTATCGACCGAAAAATTTGTGCTTTCGTAAAGAAACTCGTCCGTCAGGTATTCGATCGCGTGGCCTAATATCTCCAGGGCATGCCCGGCCCGGGGTGTGATGCGGCGGCGGCGACGATTGGGGCGTGCAGACTCAGAGACGACGGGCTCTGCGGAGAGCGAAATGGGAAAATTGGTGGTAGTGAAAGCTGCCATGCATTGATCCTCGACTTGTTCTTCGGCCAAGCCCTCTCCATAATTCAGATTACGAACGTACTGTCTTCCCGGAATGAGAAGGAAGAGACTCATTGCAAAGATGGGAATTGCTGAAGGATCGCCCGGTGATTTGGCGACTATCGAAAGTTTGAGTCTGAGGGGCTAAGATCACTGCCTTAGAAAGCTGAGGAATGATCTGCAAATGATCCTAATGAGAGGTGCAAGGGAAATTTCCTTTCCAAGCCTCTTATTTAACGCCTTCTGTGCTCGACCGCATGCGGTTTACCTTGACGGGATGCGGCCGAAAACCTAATCTCGAACCAGAGCATCCTGTTGATACGGAGCCGTCGGCGGTCCCGGCGGGCCGGATGCAATCTTACCGGACGTTTTAGGGCTGGCGGCAATGGTTCCTTACTACTGGCAATATCTCCCGCTGTTGATGCAGATTCTTGCTGCGTTCCTGCTTGGTCTGGGGATGGTTACGGCCTCCTGGTTTGTTGGGCGGCACCGCAATACGACGACAAAGCTGGCAGCCTACGAGTGCGGGATTGAAGCCGTGGGCGACGCCCGGGGACGCTTCAGTGTGCGCTTTTATATGGTGGCCGTGCTATTCATCCTGTTCGACGTAGAAGCGGTTTTCATCATGCCCTGGGCAGTCGTCTATCGAAAACTGCCCTTGATTACCGGCAATAACTTATTTGGTTTCTGGGAGATGCTGGTATATCTGGGCTTTGTTGCCGTGGGGCTCTACTATATCGTGCGCAAGGGCATCCTGAATTGGAGCCAGGACAAGGCGGATCTTTAGGATGGGCGTGGGTAACACATTCATCGGTAAGGCAGCTGTGCTTGAGGGGCTTGCCGAGCACCCGGCGGTCCAGGCGATTCTCGCCTGGAATCCCGAAGCATTGACGGACTCAAAGTTCGACCGGAACGAACTGACGCTGACCATTGCGCCTGAGGAGATTCGCGCGGCGGCTGAGACCGTGAAGAATGCCGGCTACAACTTTTTCGAGGATTTGACCGCAGTAGACTGGTTCCCTTCCTCGCCGCGATTTCAGTTGAGCTACCACATTCTTTCGCACCTCCATAGGGAGCGCATCCGCCTGCGGGTGATGCTGGAGGATGCAAGCCCGGCGGTGGAGACAATTACGCAGGTCTGGTCGTCGGCCAACTTCTATGAACGTGAGGTCTTCGATCTCTTCGGCATACGTTTCGAGGAGCATCCTAACCTGCGCCGCATTATGATGCCGGACGATTGGCAAGGTTATCCACTGCGCAAGGACTATCCGGTGGAGGGGTACCGCTAAATGGATTCAGGCACTCCCATCCTCGAAGCCGCGTTGGCCGAAGGCGCCAAAGACCAGCACATGGTGCTGAATCTGGGGCCGCAGCACCCGTCCATGCATGGGGTTCTGCGTCTGGTGGCGGAGATTGACGGCGAGATTGTGCTGCGGGTCTATCCGGAGATCGGTTACCTGCACACCGGTATCGAGAAGACCTGCGAGGCCAAGTTTTATCAGCAGGTGGTACCGCTCACCGACCGCATCGACTACCTCAGCCCAATGGCCAATAACCTCTGTTATTGCCTGGCGATCGAAAAGCTGCTTGCTTTGGAAATTCCCGCGAAGGCGCAGTGGATCAGGGTATTGCTGACAGAGCTGACCCGGCTGAACTCGCATCTGATCTGGCTGGGCACGCACGCTATGGATATTGGTGCGCTGACGGTCTTTCTTTATACCTTCCGCGAGCGCGAGGAAATTCTAAGAATCTTCGAGGGCCTATCCGGCCAGCGGATGATGACCAGTTATTTTCGTATTGGCGGGCTTTCAATGGAGCCGCCGCTGGACTTCTTCGACCGCGTGCAGACTTTTATCCGCATGTTTCCGGAGAAAATTGACGAGTATGCAAACCTGCTGACGGGCAATCCGATCTTCCGCGGCCGGCTGAAGGGGGTGGGCATTCTTTCCGCAGCCGATGCCATTGCATTAGGCGTGACCGGGCCGCCGATGCGGGCTTCAGGCGTGGACTTCGACCTGCGCCGCGATATGCCTTACTCCGGCTATGAGAAGTTTCAGTTCAAGGTACCTGTTTCGACAGACGGCGATTGCTGGGCGCGGTACGAAGTCCGGCTGGTGGAGATGCGGGAGAGCGTGAAGATCATCCAGCAGGCGCTGGATGGGATGCCCGAGGGGGCGATCACGGCTGACGCGCCGAAGATTGTGCTGCCTCAACGGGAAAAGATGAAGACGCAGATGGAGGCTTTGATCCATCACTTCAAGATTGTGACCGAAGGGTTTGCAGTTCCGGCGGGCGAGGTTTATCAGGGCATCGAAAGCCCGCGCGGGCAAATGGGCTACTACGTGGTATCGGACGGCACGGCCAAGCCTTATCGCGTGCATATGCGTAATCCTTCGTTCGCGACCCTGCAAGCGATTGAAACCATGTGCAAGGGGCGGATGATTGCCGACCTAGTTGCGGTGATTGGCTCGATCGATATTGTGCTGGGGGAGATTGATCGATGAGCCCTGAGACCATGAGCCTGTTTTCTCCGCGACTGGCGGCACGCTTTGATGCGCTGGTGGAGAAGTATCCGGCGAAGCGCTCGGCGCTGGTTCCCATGCTGCTCTATGCGCAGGATGAGATCGGCTACCTCTCCGATGCGGTCCTTGCAGAAGTGGCTGAACGCATCGGGATTAAGGAGCTTGAGGTGCGCAATGTGGCCAGCTACTACTCCATGCTGCGCTTCAAGCCGGTGGGCAAATACCACGTGCAGGTTTGCACCAATATCAGCTGCATGCTGCGCGGGGCCTACGATATCTACGAGCGGTTTCAGGAAGAGTTGGGCATTGGGCCAAAGGAAGTTACGGCGGACGGTATTTTTTCGCTGGAAGAAGTCGAGTGCATCGGGGCATGCTCGTGGGCGCCCGCTATCCAGGTGAATTACGAATATCACGACGAGCTCAAGCAGGAGCTTGTGCCCGGCATATTGGCTGGGTATCGCGGTCAGATCGAGGCTGCGGAGAAAAAATCCAATGCCTAGGCTGGTTTCCCATCCCGATGAAGTGAAGATCGTCTCGCAGCGCTTTGGTCAAGGTGCGGAAAGAATCGAGACCTATCTCAAGCTGGGTGGATATGCCTCGGCAAAAAAATGCCTGAAGCAAGGGCCGGAATGGATTCTCGATGAGATGAAGGCCAGCAATCTGCGCGGGCGTGGAGGCGCGGGCTTTCCGGCGGCGATGAAGTGGGCGGCTGTGCCTAAGAAATCTGATCGCCCGAAATACATTTTGGTGAACGGCGACGAGAGCGAGCCGGGAACCTGCAAGGACCACCTGATTTTTCTGCACGATCCGCATGCGGTGATCGAGGGCACGATCATTGCCGGGTTGGCCGTGGGAGCCAAGCTGGGATTTATCTATCTGCGCGGCGAATACCGCTATCTCATCGAGATCATGGAGAAGGCGGTCGCAGATGCCTACGCGAAGGGATTTCTGGGTAAAGAGATCTTCGGTACGGAGATCGAGTTCGAGGTGATTGTGCAGACCGGCGCGGGCGCATACGAAGTGGGAGAAGAGTCAGCGTTGATGGAGTCGCTCGAAGGCAAGCGCGGGATTCCGCGCATCAAGCCGCCCTTCCCTGCCATCGTTGGGCTCTATGGGGGTCCGACTGTCATCAATAATGCTGAGACCATCGTCACGGTGCCGCACATCATCGAAATGGGCGGGGCGACTTATGCGGCTGTGGGAACTCCGAATAACGGTGGAACGCGTTTGTTTTCGATCAGCGGCCACGTGAAGCGGCCGGGGGTTTACGAACTGCCCATGGGTTACAACCTGAAGAAGATGGTGAACAAAGTGGCCGGCGGAGTGCGCGGCGGACGGGCGCTGAAGGCTGTGGTTCCGGGAGGGTCGTCGACACCGGTGCTGCTACCCGAGGAAATCGATATTGGCATGGACTTCGACCAGGTGGGCAAGGCGGGGTCGATGCTGGGCTCGGCGGGAGTGGTGGTGATCGATGACCAGACCTGCATGGTGGAGTTTGCGCTGCGCACCATGAGCTTCTATCAGCACGAGAGCTGTGGATGGTGCATTCCGTGCCGCGAGGGGACAGATTGGCTGAAGAAGTCGCTCACCCGCTTTCATGATGGATTTGGCGAGGCAAGGGATATCGACAACATGCAGCACATCGCCGAGAACATGCTGGGGCGTACATTTTGCCCACTAGGCGATGCGGCGGCCATGCCTATGATTGCGTTTGTGAAGAAGTTTCGCAAGGAGTTCGAGGACCACCTGAACGGGAAGCCCTGCCCGTTCGCAAAACATGTGGAAGTGGCGGTCGTGTAGCAACGAACGTTAGGAGGAACAGGACAAATGAAACAAGAACTTTGGAATAACATACTGTTCCTGTCATTGTGTTTTTGTAGCTGTACATCTGTCCTGATGTTCGCGCATCAGAGGCATGCAATTTCTTTGGGGGAGCTACGTCTCGGATTTGTCTTGCTCGCTGGAGCTTTTTTCATTTTGAACGTATATCGGCAGCGGCGTCTTCGACGAGAGATTCGGGGTTATTCCGAAGCGAGACGTGAAGCACTTCTTGGATCAACTTTGCCTAAGATGATTCGAAAGTTACAAATTGCCGTTGTCGTGCTGCCTGTATTGCTCGTCTTCGGCGTTCTGATGACAAACGGGGCACCTTTAGCTCCGCGACTTGTAGGCATCACTATTAATCTGTGCTTAACCTTTTGGTTCATCGCACTAATCCGTCGCGCAAAAAAGAAATTGAGCCAGCAAACGCACGTAGAGAATAGTGGAATGCAGACAGAATAGGGACGAATGGCAGACGTAACCTTCAAAGTGGATGGAAAGACGCTGACGGCTCCCGCGGGGACGCTGCTGATCGAAGCTTGCCGCAAGGCGGGGATCGAAATTCCGGCATTCTGCTATTACCCGGGGCTCAGTTTGCAGGCAGCCTGCCGCATGTGCGTGGTGCGCGAGGCCAAGGTGCGCAAGTTGCTGACGGCCTGCACCACTACGGTGGCTGAGGGCCTGGATTTTATTACCGAGTCAGAGGAGATTGCGCAGGCTCGCAAGGGGACTATCGAACTGCTGCTGGGCAATCACCCGCTCGACTGCCCGGTTTGCGACGCCGGCGGCGAGTGCGAACTGCAGGATATGACCTTCAAGTACGGCGCGGGGGTTAGTCTCTACGCGGAGGCGAAAGAACATCGAGAGGAGCAACAATGGTCGCCAGCCGTTTATTTTGACCGTCCGCGCTGCATTCTCTGTTATCGCTGCATCCGCATGTGCGGCGAGGGCATGGACGTGTGGGCGCTGGGAGTGCAGAACCGCGGAGTGAGTTCGACCATCGCACCCAATGGCGGCAATCAACTGGATTGCGAACAGTGCGGAATGTGCATCGACGTTTGCCCGGTGGGCGCGCTGACCAGCGGCACCTATCGCTACAAGACCCGGCCGTGGGAGATGAACCACGTTTCTACGGTCTGCACGCATTGCGCCGATGGCTGCAAAGTCACGCTTGGCGTGCGGCAGGTAAACGACGGCTCGCAAATTGTTCGCGTCGACAATCGCGACAAGAGCGGCATCAATGGCGACTTTCTCTGCGCCAAGGGACGATTTGGATTCGATTTTGTCGAGAGCCCTGAACGGCTGACCAAACCGCTGGTGCGAAACGAAGATGGCAAACTGGCGGAGGCCACCTGGGAGCATGCGCTACGCGTGGCCGCAAACAAGCTGGAAGAAGTTCGTGACAGCAAGGGCGGTGCGATCGGCGTCATCGGCTCCAACCGGACCACGAACGAAGAGAATTACCTGCTGCAGAAGTTTGCCCGGACGGTGCTGAACACAAACAATGTCGATCATGAGCGCAGCACGGATTACGCGGCCTTTGCCCGCGCGCTGGCCGGGCGGATGGGTGCGGCTGCAAGCTTGGGTGATATTGCCACGGCTCCGGCGATTCTGCTGGTCGGCGGCAATCCTACAGAAGAGCATCCGTTGCTGGCATGGACTCTTCGCACCAACGTGCGGCTGAACCGAGCGCGGCTCTATATTGCCAATTCCAGGCCCATCAAACTTGAGCGGCAGGCCAAGGCAACACTGCGGCTTCCTGAAAATGGTTACCATAATTTGGCCGCTTACCTCAGTCGCAACGATGCGAAGAATGGGAATACGGAATTTAGCAAGGCTCTGCCGGGCGAGCAGTCCCTGGTGGTGATCTTTGGACAGGAGTATCAGGGTGAGGCTGTCCAATCGCTAGTCGAGTGGGGATTGAAACGCGGGAATGTACGATTTGCGTACCTCGGCGATCTTTCGAACTCTCGCGGCGCGGCGGATATGGGGCTATTCCCCGATCTGCTACCGGGGTATGTGTCGGTCACCGAGCCTGGCGCTTTTGCGGAGTATCCGGGTCTGCCCGCGAAACCCGGTAAAAATCTAACGGAGATTTTCGAGGCGGCGGGTAAAGGCGAGATGGGTGCGATGCTCATCGTCGGCGCCAATCCGGTGGCGAGACAGGGAGTGGATGCCGAGACGCTGGAAAAGTGCTTCATCATCGTTCAGGATTTATTTCTGACTGAGACCGCTGCAATGGCAGATGTGGTGCTTCCGGCCGCCAGTCTCTACGAAAAGACCGGCACGGTGACTAATACCTTCGGCGATGTGCAACTGGCGAAGAAGGCGGCAGATCGCGCGGGAGTGAAGCCGGATTTTGAGATTCTGGTGCGGCTGGCTGAGGCCATGGGCGTGGATGTGAAGACGCTGGTTCCCTTTGGCAAGAGCGGAGTGACGGCCGATCTTGGCCAGTCGCGCGGCGTGCAGGCAGGTGAGGCGGATCGGCATGCTGTGTGGCTGGAGGCCAATCACCTGGAGCCGAAGCTGAGCCCCTTCGATCCACTGGCGGTGCTGGACGAAATTATGCGGCTGGTGCCCGGCTATACTGTGGACCGGATAAATCTCTTTGGCGGTAACGATGTGCGCACGGAGCCTGGTTTTGTACCGGTCGCTGCACTAACGGAAACAACGCAGGGGTTGATAGCGCCTGCACACGACGGTCTGTTTACCTCGGGCACGCTGGGCAAGTACAGCTGCTCGCTCAAGGAACTTGAGCGGCACCAGGCGCATGAGTTGAAAGAGTCCGCGGCGGATTAGGAGTTGGGTTAGAAGATTTGAGTGGAGTGAGCGAAAAACAAACGCAGATCCTTCGACTCCGCTGCGCTTCGCTCAGGATGACAGGTAGGAAGAAGGAAGAAGAAGAGGCTAAGAACCAGTGACGATTTTGCAATTCTTTTTGTGGAGCCTGCTCAAGGTGGCGGCCGTGACGGTGGTGATGCTGATGGGCGTCGCCTACACCGTGCTACTGGAGCGCAAACTGGTGGGCCGCATTCAGAATCGCTGGGGGCCGAGTCGCGTGGGGCCGTTCGGACTGCTGCAGCCGCTGGTGGATGGGGCGAAGTCTTTTCTGAAAGAGGATTTGATCCCATCCGGGGTGTACAAGCCGCTTTATCTGCTTGCGCCCATCATTGCCTTGGGCTCGGCGCTGGTCTCTATCTCCGTAGTTCCCTTCGGCGAACCGGGAGTTGGACCGGGCGGAGTGGATCTGTTTGAGATCTCCGACGTGAACATTGGATTGCTGGTGATTCTTGGCATCACTTCCATCAGCGTCTACGGAATTGCACTGGCCGGGTGGTCATCAAACAACAAGTATTCGTTGCTAGGCGCTCTGCGCTCCTCGGCGCAGATGATCAGTTACGAACTGGCGCTGGGGCTTTCGCTGGTGGGCGTGGTGATGAGGGACGGGACGTTCAACCTGCGCAAAATCGTGGAGCAGCAGGCAACCCAGGGCGCGGCTACTTGGAACATCTTCGGCGGATTGCAGTTTGTGGCCTTCTTTATCTACTTGATCGCGGCTTTCGCTGAGACCAACCGCTCACCCTTCGATTTGCCTGAGGCGGAGAGCGAACTGACCGGCGGCTATCACACCGAATACAGCTCAATGAAGTTTGCCATGTTTTTCATGGCCGAGTACGCCAACATGATCAACGTGGGCTGCGTGGCTACGCTTCTGTTTCTTGGCGGATGGACCAGCCCCTTCGGCAACCTGATTCCACCACCTGGAAATGTTCTGGTGCACGCGCTGTTTCCCATCTTCTGGTTTGCGCTCAAGGTCTTTGCTTTTTTGTTCCTCTACGTCTGGGTGCGGGGAACGTTGCCGCGCTTTCGCTACGACCAGTTGATGAACTTCGGCTGGCGCATTCTGATGCCGCTAGCCATTTTGAACATTGTGGGAACAAGCCTTTGGCTTGCCTACCACTGATTTACAATCGGGGAAGATTTCTTGAGGAGCCTGGGTGAGTTTGCTCCGCCATCCTTCCCTTTAACCGGCCGGTTTTTTCACGGCTCTTGTCCGTACGCCAGGGACTCCATGCGCCTTATTGAAATATGCATTGCAGCCAAAGGGCTTACGGGTCTCTTCTCGCAAAAACAACTAAGGAAACCAAAAGATAACGGCAAATCAGAGTATCGTCCTACAATCTTCCTACAAAAGGAAAGGCACCCCAAAGAAGGGATGCCTTTTGTGCGCTAGGGATGCGGCCTTTCTCCCTTCCAACCAGCCCTGACAATCCACAACGCCCGGTCCAAATCATTAAAATGACGCCAAGAACACGAAACCCTCTGGCGGCCGGCCCACAGGGCAATCCGCAGAGGGTCTCAATTCCGGATTTTTAGTACCCCACCCCGCGTCTCCGGGCCTAAATCGCTCCGCAATGGACGCCACTGCAAAGCAATTACAAAGGGTTCATCCGCTCCCCGCATAGCCGACAGGAGGCCTGCGCCTGCCTGTGCGCATCGACGCGCTTTCATTGCGCTCTTCGGCCGTCTAACGAAGATTTATACGGCGCTTCCGTAGTACTCGTAGCACTTTGAGTAACTGGACTCAACCTCCTCTGCGTTATTGAGCACCATGCCAAGAATGAAATCCCGGCCAATCAACCGGATGCCTTCTTCCACTGCTTCCCGTGGAGTTGATCCGGCTCGTAACACCCACAAACAGCCATCCGCATGCTTTTTCATGGCCAGAACATCAGGAATTGGGGATGCCGGAGGGGCGTCGATGATCACCCAGTCCATGCAGGCTTTCAGTTCGTCGATGATTCCGGATAGGGTCTCAGACCCCAGCAAGGCCGTCGGCCTGGAGGCCGTCTCACCGGCAGGGAGCAGGTAAAAACCGAGTGGGTCAACGCGACGCAGTGCCGACAGATCCCCACGCTGCTCTTGCAGACACTTCAATAATCCGGGCCACGGTTCCAATCCAAGTCGCGCACAGAGAGCAGGCTTTCGGAAATCTCCCTCTATAACTGCCACCTTGTATCTGCCATGCTCGGAAAGGGACATGGCGAGATTCAACGCGGTCAAGGTTTTGCCCTCGCTTGGCATTGCACTGGTAATCAACAGGGTATTCAGCTTGCCTGCGTCCCAAAGCTCGCGCAACCCGTACCGCAAAAGGATGTACTTGTCGGCTGCAAGGCTCCACTCAGTATTCTCTGTGACCAGCAAGGACTCCGCACCCAACTGAGCTTGAACTGTCTGGACCTGCTCCAAGCTGTGTATTTCCTTCTGAAGGCACGCTTGCACCTGTGCAGTCATCAGATCCTTTTCGTAAGAGCGATTTGGATCGCTCTGGAATACATGAAGAACGTTGCTCATTGAAAGCTCTCCTTGGCCTCACCAAACTGGCAGGCGTATTGCGTTGGCAAGCAGCGCGTTCCGGAGTCCGTGCGAATCATTATTCGACTCACAAGCTTTTCCAGACGACATAAGAATGAGCTGCCAGCACGGTGAGAACAAGTGCAGAACCTGCCACCCACTCGAAAGCCAATCTCCAAGCGAGTCTTCTTCTGCCCGACTTCGTTAGTAAGGTTGGAATGCCGACGACCAGGGGGACCGCAAAATGAGCGCGCACTTCTCTCTCGCGACGCAAGGAATGATCGCGGGACTCCATCCATAACGCTAATACAACGCCTAATACAAGTGCTCCCGCAAGACTACCGAGACAAACTTTCTCGCGCTGTGCATCGGCCGGCTTCAGTGGCAGGCTCGGTTGGTCGATAACCCGAAACTGGCCTCCTTCCTGTTTCTTGGCCAAGTCCGTTGCCAGTTGCGACTGCGTCTTCTTGCTCAAGAGATCCGCGTAATTCTGTTTTGACAAATCATAATTACGGAGCACTTCCGCTAACTGCTGTTCCCGAACCGGCGCAAGGCTCAGTCGATGTTCATAGGTGGCAATCTTATTCTTAATAGTCGCGATCTCCTTTTCAGTATCCGCAATCTCCAAAGCGTTCGCTTCCAGTTGACTATTCAATTGGATGGCGCCGGCTTGCATCGAGCCGCTTTTCGCCGCCGTTCCTGATTTGCTTGTTGTCGCGTAGGGAGTTGGAGTGGTTGTGACCAGTTGACGAAGTCTTTTCTCTTCTGTGGCGATTCGCTGGTTGAGACTCACAACGTCTGGATAGAGGGGACTAAAGCGTGACAAAAGATCATCGCGCTCGGCTCGCAGGCGCTGGACTTCTGACCGCAGATCCTCGGCAGGGCTCGAATTCGCCGCATGTAGATCTGGATCGCCGGCACCAGAAGAAGATCCGAACTGTGAGAGCATTGACTCGAGATAGGTGCGCTGCTCCCGAGCGCGGGCCAGGCTTGCCTGAGTATTCTGCAGATCCATCTGCAACCCTGATAGAACCTCCAGGTTTCCCTGCTGCTGTTCGGGTAATTGTCCTACGTTCTGAATCTTGAAATCCTTCAACAGTTGCTCTTGCGCTTCCAGTTCACCCTTGGCCCTCTCGAGTTCATTTTCCAGGAACGTCGTGGTGGTCGTATCCTGATCTTGCTGGGCCTGCAGATTCTCTTCAATAAACAGCGATGTGAGGCGGCGCGTTACCTCTTGGGCGACGTGCGGATTGTCCCCGGTAAAGGCAATCACAAAGGCGTTGACCTCTCGCTTTTCCGGGTCCTTGGTCAATGGTTTAACCTCAATCCTGTCGCGCATGAGTGCGACCAGCTCATCGGGACTCATCCGCTGCTTCTCTTTGCTATAGAGGCCGAATTCGTCAATGATCTGCAGCAACCGGGTGCGCGAAAGAATTTCGTGCGTCATCGCCTCGACCACCTGCACCGCATTGACCTTGTTGTTTGGGACGACATACCGCTCGGGAACCTGCGGGTTCTCAATAAAGATTCTCGCCTCCGACCGATAGTGAATTGGAATCGAGAGCGATAGCGGGACCGCCGCCAGCGAGACGATGCAGACGGTACTCAACAGCCACCAGCGGCGCCGGACGATGACCACCCAGATCCTGCGAATCGTTTCGCTGATGTCACCAGTATTTTCGGACAAGACTTTTACCTCCTCACACTAGATGAGCCGAGGTCGAAAATGTCCTCGACGAGCATTGGCCTGCTGTGCAGGTAGTTGGCCATTTTGCGTTTTGCGTCGATCTGAACGTATACGCGCGCGACCTGATCTGGTGCAAGTCCAATCACCACGCCAACCTCCTCTGGAGAAAAGCCGTGATTCTTGCCATAGAGGCAAAGATCCATCTTCGCCAGGGGCACGGAGAAATAGAACTCTTCCTGGGATTGTTGCAGAGAGTATGTGTCAGTGGTTGGAGGCCGACGTCGAATTTCTTCTGGCACTCCGAGATACTCCGCGATTTGATATACCTGGGATTTGTACAGATGAGCGATGGGTTTGAAGTCGGCCGCGCCGTCTCCGAGTTTGACGAAGAAGCCTTGATCGAATTCGAGTCGATTCGGTGTTCCCGCCACCGCATACTGAAGCCGGTCCGCGTGGTAGTACTCCAAGGTCTTGCGGGTGCGCTGCTTGAAGTTTGTTGCCGCCACAATTTCCAGGTAAGCCTCGCTGGTCAACCGGACCTTCACAGTTTTGCCGTCAGGCCCATTCGCAACCACCGAGTAAACCGCAAAGCCATCACTTAGCAACATATTCGGAAGAACTATCTTAAACTTCCATTCTGGTGTGTACTGGGGGATCACTTTTTGTATGGCTTGATTTCGCCTCTCATAACAGCCCATGGAAGCAAGGGTAGGCGTGATGTTTTCAATCGCCGTTTCGATTCCGAAATGAGTTGCAACCATAGCTCCCAGGTAAGTGCTCTCTTCAGCGGAGTCAGATTCCGGCATCATGAGACCGAAGACGCGCGAGTTGCCAAGTGCGCCCACACACAGGGCGGCGGTGACGCTGCTGTCAATTCCACCGGAGAGTCCCACCACTGCGCCCTTGCGGTGGAACTGGCGGAATACAATTTCACGAACAGCATCTTGAATGATCCGAACCTCGGCGGCAGGATCAATCTTCAGCACTTCTGCGGAGAATGCGATGTTGGTTTGCATGTCCACCTCTCTTAATTGCTATCCTCTGAAGTTATAGAAATGTTACAGAGCCGAGCTCTCTACTCTGTCACGCGGCGAAGCGATTGAATTAACAGGTGCCGACTTCAGTTGCTGCCGCAGCACTTTCCCGGAGTTATTTTTTGGCAGAGTGTCGAGAATGACAAATTCCCTGGGGATTAATTGACTTGACATCCGAGCTTTGCAGAACAAACGCAATTGTGATTCCAGTGCGTTGACTTGTGAATCTCGCGGCACGACGAATGCCCTTACCGCCTCACCCAGAATTTCATCCGGGACTCCGATGACCGCCACCTCAAGTATCCCATCAAACTCGAGGAGATGATCCTCTAATTGACGGCAACTTACCCTCCTGCCGCCACATTTCACGAAATCCCTGGCTCGGTCGACCACATAGATGAAACCTTCATGATCCACGGTGGCCAAATCGCCGGTGTACAGTCGACCGTCGCGGAAACAGACAGCGGACTCTTCCGGCGCGTTCCAATAGCCCCGAGCAACATTCTGTCCCTCGGCCACAATTTCACCAATCTCCCCCGGCTTCACCTCACTTCCCAACTCGCTCAATATGCGCAGAGTAACCCCGGGGATTGCCTTGCCGACAGAACCCGGCTTGCTGTCGAGGGACTCTGGCGAAAGACAAGCCAAGCGCGCCGTGGCCTCTGTTTGCCCATACATTACGAACATCTGTATGTTAGGCAGCGCCTCGCGTAACTCCCGGATAAACGATGGAGCGAGATGTCCGCCGGCCTGCTGAAAGTAGCGCAGGTGCGGAAAGGCCTTCTTCTTCAGGCTCGAACTTCGCAAAAGTATTTGATAGTGACTGGGAACTCCTGCAAATCCAGTGCACTCTGTTTCCTGCATTCGTTGCAGAACGACTTCCGGGTACATGAACCGTAAATCGATCACAAGAGTTCCGCCGACCCGTAAATGAGTGTGAAGCAATGAGGTCCCGAAGCAATAATGAAAAGGCAGAACTGTCATGATTATGTCATTTTCGCGCAACCTCAGAGATTCGACAATTGAGGTGGTATTGGCCACAATATTCCCGTGAGAGACCATGACTCCTCGCGGTCTTCCAGTGGACCCTGAAGTAAACATGAAAGCTGCGAGATCGTCAGAACTAACTTCGGGAAATATAATCCCCGATGTATTTTTCTTAGTCTGTATGCTGCGTGCGTCCGTCAGTCCTCGACCGGCAGCTAGATCCTTGGCAATTTGCTCTGTGGACAACAGAATACCCGTGAGTGCCGATTTGTACTTTGCGGCTAACCGGGATTGCAGGAGGGCAATGGTTGCACCCGTTGTCTGCACAATGTAGTGGAGATCGTTTTGCGAAATGTCGGGAGGCAATGGTACAGCAACCATGCCGGCTCGCAAGACTCCGAGATAAGCCACAACCCAGAAGAACGAGTTCTCGCTGAGCA